>OKMK01000006.1_pt1 | contig 144524 bp, 136 predicted proteins | sample 1613431 | NCBI WGS metagenome assembly OKMK01 (sample SAMN04436857, study PRJEB24849) | human gut metagenome | biome: human gut; feature: NICU; material: stool | host: Homo sapiens | place: USA: Saint Louis, MO | collected 2011-10-17
CTTGCTCTTCAGTCAGAGCCAGGTTTTCCAGAAGTTCAGGTCTTCTAAGCCAGGTTCGGCCCAGCGACTGCTTCAAACGCCAGCGACGTATCTCGGCATGGTTTCCAGACAGTAATACTGCCGGGACTTCCATCCCTTCTAACACTTCAGGACGAGTATAGTGTGGACAGTCCAGCAATCCATCGGCAAACGAATCTTCTGTCGCCGAAGCTTCATGGCCCAGTACACCCGGAATGAACCGGGCAACGGAGTCAATCAGCGTCATTGCTGGTAACTCACCACCGCTGAGAACGTAATCGCCGATAGACCATTCTTCGTCAATCTCGGTTTGAATTACACGTTCATCTATCCCTTCGTAGCGACCACAGACCAGAATCAGCTTTTGATTCGTCGCCAGTTCGCTCACGCCCGCTTGATCAAGCTTGCGTCCCTGAGGTGAAAGATAAATCACCTTCGCGCCTTCACCTGCCGCGGCTTTTGCTGTGTGAATGGCGTCCCGTAAGGGTTGCACCATCATCAACATCCCCGGTCCGCCGCCGTAAGGACGATCGTCCACGGTACGGTGCCGGTCGTGCGTGAAGTCACGAGGACTCCAGCTCTGGATGCTCAGCAGGCCATTCTTTACTGCCCGGCCAGTTACCCCGTAATCGGTAATCGCGCGGAACATTTCAGGAAACAGGCTAATTATGCCAATCCACATAGCGCCGTCTTTTACCGTTTATCCGGAGAATTTAAAAACCAGGATCCCAATCTACTTCAATGGTTTGAGTAGTGAGATCGACTTTCTTGATAACCTGTCCATCGAGGAACGGAACCAACCGCTCCTTGATGCCAAATGCATCTTTCAGGTTTGCCTTAATGACGAGAACGTCATTTGACCCGGTTTCCATCATGTCGATGACTTTCCCCAGGCTGTAGCCTTCAGTGGTCACTACCTGGCAACCCATAAGGTCTTTCCAGTAGTAGTCACCCTCTTCCAGCTGTGGCAACTGCGACGAATCCACGACAATTTCACAATTAGTCAGCGCATTCGCGGCATCACGATCGTCAATGCCTTTCAGCTTGATGATGATGTCCTGATTGTGGTGACGCCAGCTTTCCAGCTCGACCTCTTCCCACTTACCGCCTTTCTGGATAAACCAGGGCTGGTAATTAAAAATGCTATCAGCGTCTTCAGTGGAGGAAAACACTCTGAGCCAACCACGGATACCGTAGCAAGAACCCATTTTTCCCAATACGATCGGTTCAACAGGTGCTTTATTGCTCATCATGACCACCGTGACAGATTAAGCTGCTTTGTTTGCTGCTTTGATCAGCGTAGCAACGCGATCGGAAACAGTAGCGCCCTGGCCAACCCAGTGAGCGATACGATCCAGATCCAGACGGGTTTCTTCTTCTGCGCCAGCGGCCAGTGGGTTGAAGAAACCAACGCGCTCGATGAAGCGACCGTTGCGTGCATTACGGCTGTCAGCGACAACAACCTGGTAGAACGGACGCTTTTTAGCGCCGTGACGTGCTAAACGAATAGTTACCATAACATCCTCTTGTGTGAATAAAACAACCGGGCCCCATCGAGGAACGGAGCCCGGGTGTCATATTAAAAGCCCGAAAATTTTACTCATTTTCGGGCAAAAAGCAATCTCAAAAGCGATTAACGCCCAGGAAAACCGGGAGGCATCATGCCTTTCATGCCGCGCATCATCTTCGCCATGCCGCCTTTCTTCATTTTCTTCATCATGCGCTGCATGTCGTCGAACTGTTTCAGAAGGCGGTTTACGTCCTGCACCTGCATGCCGCAACCGGCTGCGATACGGCGTTTACGGGAACCTTTGATGATTTCTGGCTTCGCGCGCTCTTTCAGCGTCATCGAGTTGATGATGGCCTCCATACGCACCAGCACTTTGTCATCCATCTGGGATTTGACGTTGTCCGGGATCTGGCCCATGCCTGGCAGTTTGCCCATCAGGCTTGCCATGCCGCCCATGTTTTTCATCTGACGCAGCTGCTCAAGGAAGTCGGTCAGATCGAAACCGTCGCCCTTTTTCAGCTTGCTGGCGAGTTTTTCCGCCTGCGCGCGGTCAACCTTGCTTTCAATATCTTCGATCAGCGACAGCACGTCGCCCATGCCGAGGATACGGGAGGCAATACGATCCGGATGGAACGGCTCCAGCGCTTCGGTTTTCTCGCCCACGCCGAGGAACTTGATTGGCTTACCGGTGATATGACGAATAGAGAGCGCCGCACCGCCGCGGGCATCGCCGTCGACTTTGGTCAGCACCACGCCGGTTAACGGCAGGGCTTCGTTAAACGCTTTTGCGGTGTTCGCCGCATCCTGACCGGTCATGGCGTCAACAACAAACAGGGTCTCTACCGGATTGATAGAGGCATGCACCTGCTTGATTTCGTCCATCATCGCTTCGTCAACGTGCAGACGACCGGCGGTATCCACCAGCAGCACGTCGTAGAATTTCAGCTTCGCCTCTTTCAGCGCCGCGTTAACGATATCGACAGGCTTCTGCGCCACGTCGGACGGGAAGAAGTCTACGCCAACCTGCTCGGCCAGCGTTTCCAGCTGTTTGATCGCCGCTGGGCGATACACGTCCGCCGACACCACCAGCACCTTTTTCTTGTGCTTTTCGCGCAGGAATTTCCCCAGCTTACCAACGCTGGTGGTTTTACCCGCACCTTGCAGACCCGCCATCAGTACGACGGCCGGCGGCTGAGCCGCCAGGTTAAGCACCTGGTTCTCTTCACCCATCGCCGAAACCAGTTCGTTACGGACGATTTTGACGAACTCCTGACCCGGAGTCAGGCTCTTGTTCACTTCATGGCCAACCGCTTTCTCTTTCACGCGGTTGATAAAATCACGTACGACCGGCAACGCGACGTCTGCTTCCAGCAGCGCCATGCGCACTTCGCGCAGCGTTTCCTTGATGTTCTCTTCGGTGAGGCGTCCACGGCCGCTGATGTTGCGCAGCGTGCGCGACAAACGATCGGTTAAATTATCAAACATTGTCTCTCGCCTGGGGTAGAAACGTTAGGTCGCCTGGGCGACACATACACAGAATTTTGCCGGAGTATAACATGAAGGCGCCTTTGTTGTTATGCAACGGTTGGAGCAGGCGTCACGTAACGTTATACTGCTTCTCTTTCTTATTAAGACAACTGTCGACGCCTATATGCCTGTTTTCGCACTGATCGCCCTTGTTGCCTACTCTGTCAGCCTCGCGCTGATCATTCCTGGCCTGCTGCAAAAAAACAGCGGCTGGCGGCGCATGGCTATTCTTTCGGCAGTGATCGCACTGATTAGCCATGCGTTTGCGCTGGAATCACGCATCATTCCCGGCGACGGCAGCGTGCAGAATCTGAGCGTACTGAACGTCGGCTCGCTGGTCAGCCTGATGATCTGTACGGTCATGACCATTGTCGCGTCTAAAAACCGTGGCTGGCTGCTGCTGCCGATAGTCTACGCCTTTGCGCTGATCAACCTGGCGTTAGCCACGTTCATGCCCAATGAGTTTATTACTCACCTGGAAGCCACGCCGGGGATGCTGGTGCATATTGGCCTGTCGCTGTTCTCCTACGCGACGCTGATCATCGCCGCCCTTTACGCCATGCAACTCGCCTGGATTGACTACCAGCTGAAAAATAAAAAGCTGGCGTTTAATCACGAAATGCCGCCGCTGATGGTGATTGAGCGTAAGATGTTCCACATCACCCAGGTCGGTGTGGTTCTGCTGACGCTGACGCTGTGCACGGGCTTGTTTTATATGAAGAACCTGTTCAGCGTGGAGAATATCGATAAAGCGGTCCTCTCCATCATCGCGTGGTTTGTCTATATTGTCCTGTTATGGGGCCATTATCATGAAGGCTGGCGCGGTCGTCGCGTGGTCTGGTTCAACGTAGCGGGTGCGGGCATTCTCACGCTTGCCTATTTTGGTAGCCGCTTCATACAGCAATTTGCTGGCTAAGTAACAAAAGGAGTTCCCCCTGGAACACATCTCTACCACCACGCTGATCGTCATTCTGGTCATCATGGTGGTCATCTCCGCTTATTTCTCTGGCTCTGAAACCGGCATGATGACGCTGAACCGCTACCGGTTACGTCATCGCGCCAAGCAGGGTAACCGTGCCGCGCGTCGTGTCGAAAAGCTTCTGCGTAAGCCGGACCGGCTGATTAGCCTGGTGCTTATCGGTAACAACCTGGTCAATATTCTCGCCTCTGCACTGGGCACCATCGTCGGGATGCGTCTGTACGGCAACGCAGGCGTGGCGATTGCCACAGGTGTGCTCACGTTTGTGGTGCTGGTGTTTGCGGAAGTGCTGCCCAAAACCATCGCCGCCCTTTACCCGGAAAAAGTCGCCTACCCGAGCAGCTTCCTGTTAGCACCGCTGCTTATTCTGATGATGCCGCTGGTCTGGCTGCTGAATATGGTGACACGGGTGCTGATGCGCATGGTCGGTATAAAGGCAGACGTCACCATCAGTAGCGCGCTCAGCAAAGACGAACTGCGTACCATCGTGAATGAATCCCGCTCGCAGATCTCCCGCCGCAATCAGGACATGCTCCTGTCGGTGCTGGATCTGGAAAAGGTCAGCGTTGACGACATCATGGTGCCGCGCAATGAAATCGTCGGGATTGATATCAACGACGACTGGAAGGCCATTGTCCGCCAGCTGACGCACTCCCCGCACGGGCGTATCGTCCTCTATCGCGATTCCCTCGACGATGCCATCAGCATGCTGCGCGTGCGCGAGGCCTATCGTCTGATGACTGAGAAAAACGAGTTCACCAAAGAGGTAATGCTGCGCGCCGCCGACGAAATTTACTACGTGCCGGAAGGCACCCCACTCAGCACGCAGCTGGTGAAGTTCCAGCGAAACAAGAAGAAAGTCGGCCTGGTGGTGGATGAATACGGCGACATACAGGGGCTGGTGACGGTCGAAGATATTCTGGAAGAGATTGTCGGGGACTTTACCACGTCAATGTCGCCTTCCCTTGCGGAAGAGGTCACCCCGCAAAACGACGGGTCAGTGCTTATCGACGGCAGCGCCAACATTCGTGAAATCAATAAAGCGTTCAACTGGCATTTGCCGGAAGACGAAGCGCGGACGATGAACGGTATGATCCTGGAAGCGCTGGAAGAGATCCCGGCGGCAGGCACGCGCGTGCGCATTGAACAGTATGATATTGATATTCTGGACGTTCAGGACAACATGATAAAGCAGGTGAAGGTCCTGCCCGTTAAGCCTCTACGCGAAAGTATTGCCGAATAAAATGTAGGCCGGGTAAGGCGAACGCCGCCACCCGGCACTACAGGCAGCACGTTACGCTTTCGCTTTCGCCACGGTCACCATCGCAGCGCGAATAGTACGACCGTTCAGGGTATACCCTTTCTGCATCACGCCCAGCACGTTACCCGCGGCAACGTCTTCGGATTCCACCATCGCAATGGCCTGGTGAACGTTTGGATCCAGCGGTACATCCGTATCGGCAATCACTTCAACACCGAACTTACGCACCACATCCAGCATGGATTTCAGCGTCAGCTCAATGCCTTCAATCATCGCCGCGTTATCCGGGTTAGCTTTATCCGCCACTTCCAGCGCGCGATCCAGGCTGTCGATCACCGGAAGCAGTTCGTTGACGAATTTCTCCAGCGCAAATTTGTGCGCCTTTTCAACGTCCAGCTCGGTACGACGGCGCAGGTTTTCCATTTCCGCTTTGATACGCAGTACGCCATCGCGTTCGCGATTCTGCGCTTCTACCAACTGAGCTTCCAGGTTGGCAATTTTTTCATCGCGCGGGTCCACCTGCTCAGCAGACGTGTCTGGCTCTACTGCCTCAACTTCATCGTGCTGTTCCGTGATAATTTCTTCAGGGGCTTGCCCCTCAGGCGTTTTCTGTTCTTTACTACTCATGAATTTCTCCGCGTTTTTCTGCATTCATCTCGCTAACTTCGCTTATTATGGGGATCAGTTTCCTGGATTCAAGGGAACAAGGCAGATTGTCATCATTCATCAGGCACAAGGACCTCCAGAAAATGAATAATCATTTCAGGTGTATTGGGATCGTCGGCCATCCGCGTCACCCTACCGCATTGACGACACATGAAATGTTGTATCGCTGGCTGTGTGGTAAAGGCTATGAAGTGATGGTCGAGCAGCAGATCGCCCAGGAGTTGCAGCTTAAAAGCGTCAGAACCGGCACGCTGGCGGAAATTGGCCAGCAGGCGGATCTCGCCGTGGTGGTCGGTGGCGACGGCAATATGCTGGGCGCGGCGCGAACGCTGGCTCGCTATGATATTAAGGTTATTGGTATTAACCGTGGCAATCTCGGTTTCCTGACCGACCTCGACCCGGACAATGCGCAGCAGCAGCTGGCGGACGTGCTGGAAGGCCACTATATCAGTGAAAAACGGTTTTTACTGGAAGCCCAGGTGTGTCAGCAAGACTGCCAGAAGCGCATCAGCACCGCCATTAACGAGGTGGTTCTCCATCCCGGTAAAGTGGCGCACATGATCGAGTTCGAAGTCTATATCGACGAAATATTCGCTTTCTCGCAGCGTTCTGACGGGCTGATTATTTCAACCCCGACGGGGTCAACTGCCTACTCGCTTTCAGCCGGAGGCCCAATCCTGACGCCATCGCTGGATGCCATTACCCTGGTGCCGATGTTCCCGCATACGCTCTCGGCGCGTCCGCTGGTGATCAACGGCGACAGCACCATCCGCCTGCGTTTTTCCCATCGCCGTAACGACCTGGAGATCAGCTGCGACAGTCAGATTGCGCTCCCCATTCAGGAAGGTGAAGATGTCCTCATTCGCCGCTGCGATTACCATCTGAACCTGATTCACCCGAAAGATTACAGCTATTTCAACACATTAAGCTCCAAGCTCGGCTGGTCAAAAAAATTGTTCTGATTTTGCATCCAGCACTTTACTGTATATAAAACCAGTTTATACTGTATACAAACACAGTTATGGTTTTTCATACAGGAAAACAATTATGCTGGCACAACTGACCATCAGCAACTTTGCCATTGTTCGTGAGCTTGAGATCGACTTCCATAGCGGAATGACGGCAATTACCGGAGAAACCGGTGCAGGTAAATCCATTGCCATTGATGCCCTCGGCTTGTGCCTCGGCGGTCGTGCAGAGGGGGATATGGTGCGCACAGGCGCCGCCCGTGCCGATCTCTGCGCCCGCTTCTCGTTGAAAGACACACCTGCCGCCCTGCGCTGGCTGGAAGCGAACCAGCTCGAAGACGGACGTGAGTGTTTACTTCGCCGCGTCATCAGCAGCGATGGCCGCTCCCGCGGTTTTATCAATGGTACAGCGGTTCCCCTTTCCCAGCTTCGCGAGCTGGGCCAGCTGCTCATCCAGATCCATGGTCAGCATGCGCACCAGCAGTTAATCAAACCCGAACAACAGAAAGCCCTGCTTGATGGCTACGCAGGTGAGTACGCGCTTACTCAACTCATGGCGGAGCACTATCGTCAGTGGCATCAAAGCTGCCGCGAACTTGCGCAGCATCAGCAGCAAAGCCAGGAGCGTACCGCGCGCGCCGAGCTGCTGGAATATCAGCTGAAAGAGCTGAACGAATTTAACCCGCAGGCGGGTGAATTTGAGCAAATCGACGAAGAGTACAAGCGTCTGGCCAACAGCGGTCAGCTGCTTTCCACCAGCCAGACTGCCCTTAACATGCTGGCGGATGGCGAAGACGTGAATTTGCAGAGCCAGCTGTATAACGTGCGTCAGCTTGTGACCGAACTGACTGGCATGGACAATAAGCTTTCTGGCGTACTGGAAATGCTGGAAGAGGCCGCGATTCAGATTTCAGAAGCCGGGGATGAACTGCGCCACTACTGTGAACGTCTGGATCTCGACCCGAACCGTCTGTTCGAGCTTGAGCAACGCATCTCCCGGCAGATTTCACTGGCGCGTAAGCATCACGTAACCCCGGAAGAGCTGCCGAATTACTATCAGTCTCTGCTGGAGGAACAGCAGCAGCTGGACGATCAGGCCGATTCCCTTGAAACCTTGTCTCTGGCGGTTAATCTGCATCATCAGCAGGCGCTGGAAACGGCGAAACGGCTGCATGACGTGCGGCAACACTATGCGCTGGAGCTTAGCCAGCACATTACCGACAGCATGCATACGCTGGCGATGCCGCATGGGGTGTTCACCATAGATGTTCGCTTTGAAGAGAATCACCTGACGGCGGAAGGCGCAGATCGCGTAGAATTCCGCGTCACCACCAACCCGGGCCAGCCTTTGCAGGCGATTTCGAAAGTGGCTTCCGGCGGTGAACTGTCGCGTATCGCCCTGGCCATTCAGGTGATTACCGCCCGTAAAATGGAAACCCCGGCGTTGATTTTCGATGAAGTGGATGTGGGTATCAGCGGCCCGACCGCGGCCGTTGTCGGCAAACTGCTGCGTCAGTTAGGTGAATCGACGCAGGTCATGTGTGTGACTCACCTGCCGCAGGTCGCCGGTTGTGGTCATCACCACTTTATCGTCAGCAAGGAAACCGATGGCGAAATGACGGAAACGCACATGAAGCCGCTGGATAAACGCTCACGCTTGCAAGAGCTGGCACGCCTGCTCGGCGGCAGTGAAGTCACCCGCAATACGCTTGCGAATGCGAAAGAACTGCTGGCGGCATAAACTTTTTCGGGATCTCAGGGTCATACAGAACAACAAAAACGCCGCCAGACCGGTTTCAAAGTGGGGCAAGGTCTATTATCATCGGCATATTACATATGAGCCGCGTACTGCTCGGGCCCGAAAAGGAATCAAATCACTATGCGCTGTAAAACGCTGACCGCTGCCGCAGCGGTTCTTCTGATGTTGACCGCAGGCTGTTCCACTCTGGAGAAAGTGGTTTACCGTCCTGACATCAACCAGGGGAACTACCTTACCCCTAACGATGTGTCCAAAATCCGCGTGGGTATGACACAACAGCAGGTCGCTTATGCCCTGGGAACCCCGATGATGTCCGATCCGTTCGGCACAAACACCTGGTTCTATGTATTCCGCCAGCAGCCTGGTCATGAAGATGTGACCCAGCAAACCCTGACGCTGACCTTCAGCAATGCCGGCGTGCTGACCAACATCGACAACAAGCCTGCCCTGACCAAATAATCAGGCGTCAGCAACGCAAAAAGGTGCTCAATGAGCACCTTTTTTGTATCTGAATTCTTACGCAGAATCGTAGTCCCGGTAAGCGAAGCGCCACCGGGGGAGAAAGCGTTACTTACCCGATTTCTCCGCTCGCTGACGGCGCAGCTCTTTCGGGTCAGCAATCAGCGGGCGATAAATCTCAACCCGATCGCCATCCTTCAGCGCATCAGCAAGCTTTACCGGACGGCTATAAATGCCGACTTTATTCTTCGCCAGGTCAATATCACGGCGAAGTTCAAGGATGCCGGAGGCCCGGATAGCCGCCTCAACGGTGGCACCCTCTTCAAGCATCACGCGCTGCAAATACTGCTTCTCCGGCAGCGCATACACCACCTCAACAGCAATCTTATGCGACACTGTAAACCTCTTTGGCGCGCGTGGTGAACGCCTGAACCATATTCGAGGCCAGCTCTTTAAAGATACGGCCAAACGCCAGTTCGATCAGCTTATTGGTAAATTCAAAATCCAGATGAAACTCAATGCGGCAGGCGTCAGCGCTCAGCGGCGTAAACTTCCACCCCCCCATCAGTTTTTTAAACGGACCATCCACCAGATGCATCAAAATACTCTGATTGCTCGTCAGGGTATTGCGCGTGGTGAACGTTTTGCTGATCCCCGCTTTGGAGACATCCACGGCCGCAGTCATCTGCGTCGGGCCGGATTCCAGCACCCGGCTACCGGTGCATCCCGGAATAAATTCCGGATAGGACTGAACGTCGTTCACTAACTGATACATTTGTTCCGCGCTGTAAGGAACAAGCGCGGTACGGCTAATCTGAGGCATAGCATTTTCCATGGTCACACAACAGACAAATAATAACATTTATCACCTGTTAAAAAAACGCTAAGCCTTATCTCGTGCTAAGATAGCGCGTTAGACCTCACAGGACGCAATGAGGTGACTTTTTAAAATCAGATTACCGACGGCTTTACGACACTTATGACGAAGAAAAAAGCACATAAACCTGGTTCGGCGACCATTGCGCTTAACAAGCGTGCTCGCCACGAGTATTTCATCGAAGAAGAATTCGAGGCAGGCCTTGCGTTGCAGGGCTGGGAAGTAAAATCGCTGCGTGCCGGGAAAGCCAATATCGGCGACAGCTACGTGATCCTGAAAGACGGTGAGGCCTTCCTGTTCGGCGCGAACTTTACGCCGCTGACCGTCGCCTCTTCACATTACGTCTGCGATCCTACCCGCACCCGTAAGCTGCTGCTGAACAAGCGCGAACTGGAATCCCTCTACGGACGCATCAACCGCGAAGGCTTCACCGTGGTGGCGCTCTCTTTGTACTGGAAAAACGCCTGGTGCAAAGTGAAAATCGGCGTGGCGAAAGGTAAGAAACAGCACGACAAACGTACTGACCTGAAAGCACGCGAGTGGCAGCTCGACAAAGCACGTATCATGAAAAACGCAGGACGTTGATTCTGCGCACTTATTGTACTATTCAATAAGTTAGCGTTTCGGGCTGGTGTCGAGGAAGTAAAATCTGGTATACTGAGTTCAACACTATTGGGGCTGATTCTGGATTCGACGGGATTTGCGAAACCCAAGGTGCATGCCGAGGGGCGGTTTGCCTCGTTAAAAGCCGCAAAAAAATAGTCGCAAACGACGAAAACTACGCTTTAGCAGCTTAATAACCTGCTAAGAGCCCTCTCTCCCTAGCTTCCGCTCTTAAGACGGGGATCAAAGAGAGGTCAAACCCAAAAGAGATCGCGTGGAAATCCTGCCTGGGGTTGAAGCGTTAAAACTAATCAGGCTAGTTCGTTAGTGGCGTGTTTGTCCGCAGCTGGCGTGCGAATGTAAAGACAAACTAAGCATGTAGTACCGAGGATGTAGAAATTTCGGACGCGGGTTCAACTCCCGCCAGCTCCACCAAAATTCTCCATCGGTGATTACCAGAGTCATCCGATGAAGTCCTAAGAGCCCGCACGGCGCAAGCCCTGCGGGCTTTTTTGTGCCTTCAATTTGTCCCGCGAAGTCTGATGCCAACTAATTAAATCCGAACCTTTTAGGCACCTTGTTAGGCACCTCATAAAGCTTTATTGTTTTTGAGGTGCCTAAAACTATGGAAACCCGGCAATGGCAAGACAAACCAAACCTCTATCCGTTAAAGAAATCGAATCTGCTAAACCCAAGGAAGCGGACTACGTTCTTTATGATGGCGATGGCCTTGAGCTACTCATCAAATCCAGCGGGAGTAAAATCTGGCAGTTTCGCTACATTCGCCCTGTCACCAAGAAACGTGCGAAGAAGAGCATAGGCCCCTACCCGTCAGTTACGCTTGCCGATGCCAGAAACTATCGAGCAGAGTCTCGCTCTCTCCTTGCGAAACAAATCGATCCACAGGAACATCAGCAAGAACAACTTCGCAGTTCGCTTGAAGCTAAAACCAATACTTTCCAGCTCGTAGCGGAACGTTGGTGGAATGTGAAGAAAGCCAGTGTGACCGAGGACTACGCAGAGGATATCTGGCGTTCTCTTGAGAGAGATGTTTTTCCTGCGATTGGCGACGTCAGCGTTACAGATATTAAAGCTCATACACTGGTTCAGGCCGTTCAACCGGTTCAGGCCAGAGGCGCGTTGGAAACCGTTCGTCGCCTTTGCCAACGTATCAATGAAGTCATGATATATGCTCAGAATACAGGCCTGATTGATGCTGTTCCCAGCGTTAATATCGGTAAAGCCTTCGAGAAGCCTCAGAAAAAGAACATGCCAAGTATTCGCCCAGACCAGTTGCCTCAGTTGATGCAAACGATGCGAACTGCCAGCATTAGCCTCTCAACACGCTGCTTGTTCATGTGGCAACTTCTTACTATTACCCGCCCTGCCGAAGCGGCTGAGGCTCGTTGGGAAGAAGTAAACATAGAAGCGCGAGAGTGGAAAATCCCTGCATCACGGATGAAAATGAACCGTGACCATACCGTTCCTTTATCAGATGAGGCAATGGCTGTTCTGGAAATGATGAAGCCGTTAAGCGGAAACCGGGAATTTATCTTTCCCAGCCGTATCAAACCCAACCAGCCAATGAATAGCCAGACAGTTAACGCATCACTAAAACGGGCAGGTTTTGGTGGGGTGCTCGTTTCACACGGCCTGCGATCTATCGCCAGTACGGCCCTCAACGAGCAGGGCTTTCCGCCTGATGTTATTGAGGCTGCATTGGCCCACGTGGATAAGAATGAGGTTCGGCGTGCTTATAACCGCAGCGATTACCTGGAGCAACGGCGTCCAATGATGCAATGGTGGGCTGACTTCGTTATGGCTGCTGATCGCGGAAGTATGATTGGAGATGGCATTCGAGGTATAAGGCTTGTCGGCTAATACACGAATAAGCGCTTAAAAGGGAGCGCTTATTCGTTTTATCCAAATTCACATAAAAGATTACTACAACTGACCAGTTCTTTGTTTTCTGTTTACAGTGTCCTCGAAAGCCTGCTTCACACTTTCAACATTTGTAGACCACGATTTTAAAATAGTATCGGCTAAGGCTTCCTGACTGGTAGTTGGCATTCGGTATTTTTTATCGTGCTTATTAACAATCAATTTTGACTCCTCTATAAATAGCCACAAAGGTTCAATGAGAACATTCACCGCTGCAACTTTACTTCTCCATCCCTCTTTAGGAGCCAAATCATTTATAAGTTCCACCAGTTTCTCCTGAATAGGTCGATACATTTCAGATTTTTTTACCCCACCTTTACTTCCTGATCTATTCTTGGTAGATAAAAGTTTAGCTTGTTTATCTATAGAGATCTTATACCAAACCATCCCCATGCTTTTATCAAATAACTCAGATGCTTTTTTAAATGCTTCAAATGCAACATCCTCACTATCTGACATAATTAATCGACCCAACTTATAGCACTTAAGAGCATATCTAAGTTGTAGTTTAAATATTTCATCTATTGAGGGATACTCAGGAATATTAACAGCGACTTCTTCGCAAATAAGACGAGCCTGCAAATTAACCCAGTACTGACTAAGAAGGTTATCTAACTTTATGCTTTCCTCTTCGCTCGGAAAGCCCTTATGAGATTCAGTGTATCCATGCTCTTTTAAATAAGAAGGCGAATATAACAATATCCCGGGACCAAACTTTTTAGAGTTCCATACCTTTTCCTTCATCATAGTCATCTCAGCCTGCATATCTGCATGCTCTTCATCCAACATGCCAGCATACATACACCACCCACAGTCATTCATTCCACGGGTAAGATCGCTACGTTTTCGTCTAATTTCTTCACAAAAATCTTTAATAGAAAACATTTAACCCCACAATATCAACAAGTTAAACACGTTAAAAATAAAGTTCTGCTAGCCGTATTTTTTTGATGAATCCTTGCAGCTATTCTTTGCAGCAACCAAACTGAACTAACAAGAGGCAAACAAGTATGAACACTTCCTCATCAGTCAGGATACTCCGCTTACCTGCTGTTATCCATAAAACAGGTATCTCACGAGCCACAATCTACGACTGGTTGAACCCGAGGTCACCACGTTATGATCCAACTTTTCCTAAGAAAAGAAAGCTTGGAACACAATCTGTTGGATGGCTTGAATCAGAAATTGATGAGTGGTTGCTACATCGTAGTCTCATTAATTAATTCTAAAGAGGAGTTAGATAGGATGTATGTCTAAAAAAAACAGCTCAACGCAAAATAAAGAACTTGGACTAAAATTCCAGACACTTCCCACTTTTGCACAACAATTAATAACTTATATACATTATAAAACAGGAGCTGCCGCTGAGCTTATTTTAATAGTGTTACTTGGGGTAATGGCACTTGCCTGCCAGGACAAATTTGATGTCCAGCTAAAAAATGGGAGAACATTTACATCCCTTTACCTCATGTTTTTGGCACGCTCAGGTAGCAGGAAATCAACGGTATTCAGGCTATTGATGGAGGAAATCTATCAACTCGAAAAAGAACTAAAGAATGATTTCCTGACAAAGGAAAAAATTTATGAACTGAAAAAAATATCCTGGGATACAGAATTAAAAGAACTTAAAAAAAAATTTAGCAAAGCTATTCGTCAGAAAGCTGATGTAGCTGAAACACGTGAAGCACTGGAGGAACATCAGAAAAATGAGCCAGTTGTACCAGTAAGAAAATATCTTACTAAAAACGATTCGACAAGTGAGGGACTTAAAAAAACATTAGCACTAGGATCTCCATCTTTACTGCTCGCCTCTGATGAAGCCGGAGGGTTATTCGATGGTAATCTTTTTCGTAATACACCGGTACTTAACTCTCTTTGGGGGGAAGGGAGAATTGCAGACAGCAGGGCTTCTCGTGACAGTTACGATGTTGATGATGCACGGCTAACGATGCTGCTGCTGATGCAACCTAGTTTGTTTGAGGACTTTCTAGATAAACAGGGAAAAAAGGCAAAAAGTTCTGGGTGGCTAGCTCGTTTATTGCCTATTGACATGGAGCAAATCCCTGAACTTTGCGATATCCCTAATGCCTGTTCATGGTCTAGTGAGTCAGGACTTGAAGGATTTTTCTCTACTCTCACTAAGCATTTGCAAGATGGGATAAAGCGCAGAGAGAAAAATGAAGAACGTATCTGTGTTACTTTTTCTCCGGAGGCACAATTCGCCTGGAATTCACAAAGTGGAGAAATTCAGGAAAAAATAAAAAAAGGAGGCGAACTACACCATTATGATGATTTTGGTGCTCGATTTATGGAGCATGCTTCAAGAATTGCAGCTGTAATGCAAATGTTTATTACACCCGACTCACCAATAATTACTAAGGAGACTTTGGTATCAGCGTTTAAAATAACTGAATGGTTTATTAATCATTTGATGATGAAAATAGATTCCACCAGAAAATATAGTGATTCTGAAATATTGTTTTTTTGGCTTGAGGAACATGTTATTAGTAATAAATCTTTCGACTTCAGGAGGCATAGCATTCGTAGAGATGGTCCAAATTCTCTTAGGAACATAGAGCGCCTGATCTCTGCTTTAAATAAGCTTGAAAGTGATGGAAAGGTTCAGTTATTCAAGGAGGGTGGTGTTGATTACGTGAAATTTATTGGTTCAGAAATGAAGCCTGAAGATTTGGCTAAGGCATTAAACATACCATTAATTTCATCTGGATCTGTTGGTTTTAATAAACTACCACGACATGAATAACTTCAGAGTAACCAAGGTCTTTCTGATTAATATTTTTCATTCTAAAAGCTAGTAACACTGAGGCTTCAATTTAAATTATTGAGGAGAGTAATCTATGGGTTTTAACTGGTATATGTAATATATCTTCATCAATAATCTAACCCTATACCTGCATTCCCCTACAGGTGTTATATCCGATATCACATGGGTAGCCTTCACGCTACCCATTATCCAATGATTAATATTTACAAGATTAAGGATTATTATGGAATCTCAATATTCACTTACCAACGAAGAAATCGATGACCTGGTAGAAATAGCCTCCAGAAGGTATAGATCGCCTATTAGCCTCGATATTTTCAACCCACTGCTTAACATGGTCTACAGCACATTAGGGCAGCATAACCGAATACTAGGTATTCGTACTGACACGAGGTTAGCTCTGTCTCATGTACCGGGTGAGCCCGATCTACCAATATGCTTCCAGCGCGATGATGCGCAGGCAATTACCCGCTGCTTCGAGTCACTGAAAAGCCAGCTACGGGCAGATCATAACCGGTCCAGAAGACCGGGAGATCCGACATTACCATCTTATGGATGGTGCAGGGAACGTGATACAAGCGTACACCCGCATTATCACCTTGTGTTGTTGTTCAATGCCGATGTCTATGGGTATTTGGGGAATTACCAGGACCCCGATGCTGACAATATGGCTACCCGAATACAGAAAGCTTGGTGCAGTGCTCTAGGGCTTGATTACCCTGATTACGCAACATTAGCTGAATTCCCACCAAATGCTGTTTACAGATTTAGTAGATTTGATGCACTGGATCGTAATCCAGTCTACTGGGATTTCCTGATTCGACTGGCGTATTTGGCCAAAACCAGAACTAAGGATGTCCACAGCGGTTACCGCAACTTTGGCACAAGCCAATGTCTACGCTTAAGCGGATTAGCCTGTTAATAGCACTCTGGGTGAGGCATTTATCCTCACCCAGTCAATTAACATAATTGATACATTTCTCGGTAAAAAATTCGATACAGTGTCTCGGTACCCTGCTACAACCTGCTACGTGTAGCAGGTTGTAGCAGTTCTTAGAGAGAACGAGCTGTCGATTTTGTGTTATATGCCATGCCATCCTTCCCCCTTTGTAAAAGCCTGTGCATCTACATGAACGAACTCAAATGCTTGATAAACCTCATTGGACGTTCCATGATCCGTGTCATACAGCACTGGGTGTACTATTCCGTTTGCAGTATCCAAATGAAATCAATAAAATCAGTAAATTATAGGTTGATCGCAAATCGAATATGTGTAATTTAACCAATTGACCCAGTATATTCACATCACGATGACCGAAGGGATGACGGTTTGCCTGATGCCGCTTCTGACGCTCATGAATCTCTCACTGTTGTGTCATACCGCATACGGGTAACCCATGAAATCCGAAACACTAACCGTCCAACAAATTTTCCAGGATCGCCGACAATACTGCGTTCCCTTCTATCAACGTGCCTACGTATGGACACAACGAAACCAGTGGGCCGCCTTGTTGGAAGATATCACCGATAAGGCCCAGGTCCGGCTCTTGGGGGCAACACCAACCCCCCATTTCCTTGGTGCAGTAGTGCTGGAGCCGCAACTCAAAAACGGTTTGATGGGTGTGGATACTCTGCATATTATCGATGGCCAGCAGCGTCTGACCACGCTTCAATATATTCTGGCGTCCATCCGACTGGCACTGCGTGCAACTGACGTTTCTGACTTAGAGGCGCTAGTGTTGTCTTGCTTGCAAAACACAAACGAAGCAACAATGCGAAATAAAGAGGTCGAACGCTTCAAGCTGTGGCCAACATTTCGCGATCAAGCTCACTTTATTCAAAGTCTTAACGTTACTCATGTCGATGAACTCCGCAAAGTATTCTCTGATAGCTTCACGTTGCATGGGACGCTGCGTAAGTATTTTAGCCATCCTCCGTCACTAGAGGCGCTGTGGTTTTTTAGTCGCGCTTTTATTAAGTGGATTCGCGCGGAAGGCTACTCCCCACAAGAAAATGCCATAGCGCTGATTGAGGCTGTTCTGACAGACCTAAAACTGGTCAGTATATCTCTTGAGGCTGAGGACGACGCTCAAGTCATTTTTGAAACGTTAAATGGTCGTGGTGCTGAACTTCATGCAACTGATCTCATTCGTAACTATATTTTTATGCGCGCTGAACATGATGATATTGATGCCGCTGCGTTATATGAGAATAAGTGGAAACCCTTTGAAGACGCATACTGGTCTGAAAAACAACGCCGTGGTCGTATCAACAAACCTCGCATGGAGTGGTTAATCCACGCAACGCTACAAGCAGAAAAGCAAGGCGAAATAGACCTGTCTCGACTTTACAATGAGTACCGGGATTATGTAAGCAAGGATCTGCCTTCACACCGGGCCGATCAGCAGGTAGAACTCCTCAATAGATATGCTTTGCGATATAAAGAGTTGATCTGTGGTTTGGGGGGGACACCTATCGCTCGCTTGGGACGACGCATCGCAGCCTATGACGTGACGACGCTTTATCCCCTAGCATTACTCATTTCAGTTGCTAACATCTCTGATGACGAAAAAACAGCCATGTACAACGACCTTGTCTCGTATGTTGTTCGAAGAGCGGTATGTGGTCTGACACCCAAGAACTACAACAACGTATTTATGAATGTCTTGCGCCACTTGGCTAAAACGGACATTTCCAGCAAAGAGTTACGCAACACACTTAAAAGCTTGAATGGTGAAGCCTCCCGTTGGCCGGAGGACTCAGAATTTCTCAATGCTTGCATCACTGCACCACTATATACTGGCAGGCTCGATGCGCAGAAGATGCGCTCAATGCTGACAGAGATTGAGGGAGAACTTCGTCGCTCAGTGAAGACTGAAGAGCCAGTTTCCCCAGACCTATCCAGTCTCGATATCGATCATTTAATGCCTCGAAACTGGTATGCCCATTGGCCACTTGAAAACGGGCATACCGTGACAGATTCCGACGCTATGGCTGTGAATCAAGTTGTTCTTACTGGTGCCGAGTTAACCCCCGAACAGCAACTTGTCAGAAAGCGGCAACAAGCCATCTCGACGCTTGGAAATCTGACTTTGCTCAACCTCAGCTTGAACCGTTCGCTCCAACATTCTGCGTTTCTGAAGAAACGGAATGGCCTCATTGCCCATACAAGTTTGCGTTTGAACGTGCCAATGATAGCTAAGGATAAATGGGATGAGGATGAGATCCTCGCCCGAGGTGAGTTGTTGGGGAATGCTGCACTGAAAGTGTGGTCGAAAGGTGATTAATTGAATCGCCACTGATAATCTAGACACTTCTGAGCCGTTGTGTGGACTGACCCCACCCCGGTAGTCGATCCTGCCCTATGTGTGGAGCAGGTCACTCGCTCTTTATTATGCCAAATTTTTTTGCGAAAAATTTCCGTTATTTGTCGAGATGTTCGTAGAAAAAAGCGCAGCTTTCAGTTAGAAAATATCCATGGAAATGAAAGGAGTCGCGAGATGGGTAACACTCATGAAGCTAGCGCTTCGGCAACAGGCTACCTGTATCAATGCCGCTATGCGTTACTAATGGGACTGGAAGCAACACTAGATACGCCAGAACTTAAGATTTCTATTGAGAAGTTTGACGACATCGCTTTTGAAGTCGGTAGTAAACCAATCCAACTCATCCAGACCAAGCACCATAAAAATAGAACAGGCAACCTGACTGATAGTAGTGCTGACCTTTGGAAAACACTTCTAATCTGGGCGAAGCAAATCACTACTGGTGATGGAAATACTTTCAGGAACCGCTATTTGCTAATTACTACGGGTAAAGCGCCTGCTAATTCAGCGTCCTCTCTACTTCGCACCAGTAATCGTAACGAGGTTGAGGCCGATACTTTGCTGCTAAAAGTGGCACGCACTTCAACTAACCAAGCCCTCAAAGAGGCATTTAGTGCCTATCAAGCACTGCCTGAAGTAGTGCGGCTTAATCTACTTCGATCGTTATACGTTCTTGACAATTCGCCCTCTATTACCGACGTACGTGAAGATATCCATCGTCAGTTACATCGAGCGGTTGGAAGAGAACAAATTGAAATCTTCGCTGAGCGTCTTGAAGGATGGTGGTTTGATCAGGTGATACGCATGCTCAGCGGTTTATCTCCGGAAAGTATCTCCGTGCTCTCGATTGAAGCCCGAATCGATGAACTCAGGGAGGATTTTAGGCGGGCCTCGCTACCAGTAGATTACCGAGCATTTTCCCCACCGCAGGACGTAATAGCCCAACTCGACAGTCGACCTTTTGTTCACCAATTGCGTAAGATAAAAATAGGCGAATCACGCATTGAATTTGCAATTCGCGATTATTATAGAGCTTCAGAGCAACGTTCGAGGTGGGCTAGGGAGGAATTACTGGTTGGGGGTGAGCTTAACTCTTTTGAACAGGAATTAATTGAAGCCTGGCAACCCCGGTTTGCTGCTCAGGCGGATGAACTCAACCCCGAGAGCGATGAGTCAGAAAAAATAAAGACTGGAAAAACCTTGTTTGCCTGGGTTGAGCAAGAAGCTTGTTTTTCCCTGCGGAGTGTGCGCGATCGTTTTCTAACTCATGGCAGCTATCATATTCTAGCAAATCGCTATGCCGTGGGTTGGCACCCAGATTACATGCAGGATAAGTGTGATGAACAACAGGAAAATGACTGATGATACAGCCATGGACTTCTCGGCCCATAGAAGAAAGCTACCTCTTTAATCCGGCGTTTTGTGTTCTGTTGATTGCTGGTGCGTCATCAGAATTCACAAAAAAAACAGGTCGACCACTCCCTTTCGCGCTGGCTTTCCTTATTCTGCCTATTGTTTTGCATCAGAAAACTCGTCAGACCCTTCCAAGTACAACCGTAACTTCATTCTTGACCTGGATTCAGGATAACAAAGATATGCTGATCAACTTTTCTGAAAGAGTCAGGCGGCTTAATGCAGTGACACGTGAGAGTTTATTATTTGGTTCTGGATACGGAGCCCTATTGCTCACAGAGGATGGTGGTATAAAGAAAGGGGGAAAAATTCTGTCACCCACTGAGAAACGCATACCACTATTGACCGAAGAGGCTCGAGAATGTATTGAACGCGCCGCATTTCTCGGGCGTTGGTTAGCAGGGGCAGGTACCACCGCAACTATCTATGCCGCTTGGGGGATTACACCGTGAGCCTTCAAATAACTAGTCTAGTAATTTATAGCCATGCCGGAGAGCATCGGGAAATTCCCTTTTTTCCTGGACGGTTGAATATTCTGACTGGCGCATCCAAAACCGGAAAGTCTGCCATTATTGATATAATCGATTACGTAACCGGGCGAAGCGAATGCAATGTGGCAGATGGCATAATCCGTAAGAGTTCACAATGGTACGGAATTCTATTCCAACTAAATGAATCTCAGATTTTTATCGCACGACGTAATCCTGAACCCGGCTCCCATTCACACGGTGACATATACATGGCCAGGGGAACATCAGTAGCCATTCCTAACGGAGCCGTTCTCTACAAAAACACCACCGTCAACGCTGTTGAAAAATTTCTGGGTGCCGCAATAGGCATTAGTGAAAATGAACACCGCCCAAACGAGCCTACCCGTCCCTCTCTTGAAGCCAATTTTCGTCACGCGCTTCTGTTCTGCTTTCAGGATCAGAATGATATCGACAGTAAAAAACGTCTTTTTCATCGTCAGGATGACAGCTTCATCGCACAGGCAATCCGAGATACTCTCCCTTACTTCCTTGGAGCCATAGATGAAGACAGGTTGCTGCTTCAAACTCAATTGGACGATGCACGTAAGAAGCTACGCCAGTTGGAAAGACTTGTAAGGGAAGCTGAAACGCTGGATGACAACACTTTCCCCCTAGCTAGAGCACTACTTGAAGAAGCCAAAATGGCAGGGCTCGCCGACGACAGAACCGTAATTACAGATTATGAATCTTGCATCTCGGTACTGCACCGTTTAATTGATCATACTGAATTTTCAGATGTAGTAGTGGCGGGCGATCATGAAGACATGCTGATGCGATTACGCTCAGAACGCCAAGGTCTACGTTTCGAGTTAGAAAGGCTCAATACCGATATTCGTGAAACGCGTGCTTTTACATCAGAATCTACTGGGTATGAGCGTGAAGCGCGTGAGCAACGGGCAAGGTTGAGTGCGATAAATCTTATAAAACCTTCCGACAGCCTGCACAACTGCCCACTTTGCCAGAGTAAACTTGAAAATGCACCTCCCGCAGTCCATCAAATTCAGCACTCTCTTGTTGAACTGAGTGAACAATTAGCAATGGTGGAATCTGAAAATCCCCGACTACAACTACGTTTGGCGCGTCTATTAAAGCAGGAAAATCTACTACATGACAGGCTTCGAGAGAACCAGCAGCAGATAAGCACCTGTATTCAGCAGGCCGAATATCTGCGTGTGCAACAGGAATCCTTTATTCTGCAGGCGCGTATTATAGGTAAAATTTCGCAGTACCTTGAGACAACCGGTCATGCAGATCAGAGTTCTAGCCTGCGCGTTCGCTTGGAAGAACAGCGGTCACATGTCCTGCTGCTTGAAAGCAAGCTGGATCATGATGCTGTTCGAGAAAAACTGGGTACCTTCCTGAATATAATCGGTCGTTACATGACTGAATACTCGCAACAGCTTGATCTTGAACATCAGGGTAGCGATCTTCGACTTGATATTCGTAGACTTACAGTGGTTGCGGATACCTTGGACGGACCGGTTCCTCTCTTCAGGATGGGTAGTGGTGAAAACTGGGTTGGGTATCATGTCCTAGCACACTTGGCACTTCATCGCTGGTTTCGCCTGAAAAAGAGGCCTGTACCAGGATTTCTCATCCTTGATCAACCCTCTCAAGCGCACTATCCACCTGAGAAAGATGATGAGGGTTCTATCGAGGCTCTTACTAATGAAGACCAAAACGCAGTGTACAGGCTATTCAGCCTTATCAGCAACGCCGCCGCAAAGCTTGCGCCGGATTTACAGATAATAATCATGGACCATGCTGATCTGAAAGATGACTGGTTTCAGGTTGCTGTTACTGAACGCTGGCGTAATGGTGTTAAACTTATTCCAATGACTTGGATAACTCATCAGATTAAAAAAGTGTGATGAGCAAGGAATATATCCCTCAATTCTTTAATATTAGATGCTAAAGGAAAAAACATGAAGTTAACACAGTTAAGGATAAGTAAGCTATTTGGAATTCTTGATTATGATATACCACTGGATCAAAATGAAATAACCATGCTTACTGGGCCAAATGGTTATGGTAAGACCATGATTCTTAAAATTATTAATGGTATTTTATCAAATGAATTAAATATTTTATGCAAGATAAAATTCGATCTTATAACGTTAATTTATCAAGGTGGAGCGGTCTCTATTCGACATAATACGGGGCCAAACACATTATATTTAGAACATTTTGGTGGTGACTTAAATTTACTAAACACAGAGGATTTGGAGTTAGAAACCGAAGAAGAAAAAACAGATAGCTTCATTGTTTTTCACTGGAAATCAGAAGAAAATAAACGAACGCAAAAGCAACTGGTAGAAAAAAAGTTAAGTTCTGAGCATTTAAAATTAGTAACATCAAAAAAAATAGTTTCTTTTATCCGTGCTGATAGATTGCAAGTTACAACGGAGGATGAAACCGTTATTGATTTATGTGCCTCCAGGCTAAAAAAATTAATGGAAAATGCTCAGGATGAATCAGCAGAATTAAGTCAGAGATTAGATGCTACATTTCCCATTAGACTCTTTGATCGATTAGAACAACAAAAAAGATTTTCTTCTGAAAACATTCAGAGTCGTTTAAAAGGCATACAAGATAAACGTCGTAATTATATGCATTATGGCTTAATTCAGGCAGAAGATGATCTAATGCCCGATAAAAACACTTCTTTAAATAGTAGTAATGAATATCTTGGCGTGCTTGATCTTTATATAGAAGATGCACTAGGAAAACTATCTCCATTCCAGATATTACATCAAAAGATCGATCTATTTGAATCAATACTCAAAGATAAAATATTAGCCTTTAAAAAAATTGTTATTGACAAAAACAATGGATTTTTTTTCAAAAGCTTAAATGGTGATGTTATCGACTGCAACATGCTATCATCTGGTGAACAGAACCAAATTGTTTTACTTTTTAACTTGATATTCGATCTTGCCTCTCAAAAAATAATACTTATTGATGAACCGGAAATATCCCTACATGTTGCTTGGCAACAAACATTCCTCGATTCGCTAAAAAAAATTCAAAAAATTAATGAATATGAAAAAGTCATCATTGCCACCCACTCTCCACAAGTAATCAGTAAGAATTGGGCATTGACATTTGACCTCTTTGAAATGCTTGAAAATAAAGATGATAATCAAGAATATTCAGAAGGAAATAATTGAATGATATCTTTACGTAATGCTGTTAGCGAAGAGGACTGGCTTAGCAGCATGATGCTATTATTCAGAAGTAAGATGTATAGCCATCGTATACTTATCATCGTCGAAGGTATTACAGATATCAAATTTTTCAATACTTATCGTCTTGATAACAGACTCATATATGAGTCACCTGAAAATGGAAAGCGGGAAGTCATTTCTGCCGTTAATGAATTAAGGCAAGCAGGCAATGATGCTGTATATGGGATCTGTGATGCAGATTTTGATGGCCTAAGCGGAGTGATCCATAACGCAATTTTTTATACAGATACTCATGATTTAGAAATGATGTTAGTAAAAGGTGGAGTGGTTGATAAATTTATAATGATGCATACTAAGAGAGAGTTCATTCAAGGTGACATGGCGGATACTTTCTGTCGTGATATTAAAATAAATATTCTCTGTGCCTGTTATCGAATTGGACTGTTGAAGTGGTATAATTACCTTAATCACAGCAAACTGAATTTCAAAGGGATGACTCATAAGGCATTTGTTTGCATCAATAATACAGAAGTAACCGTTGATGATGGTGCATACATACATCATATCCTTGCCAGAAGCAAATCATCCGAAAAAGATTTAAATGTGTCATGTTTGTATAATGAAATGCGTAAGCTTGAATTAATGTCACCTGACCATTTTTCAATATGCAATGGCCATGATTTCACCTGCATACTTAAAATGATGTATGAAACTGATATTTCAATTAATAGGAATATGCGTCTAGATGAAATCGATAATTATTTGCGGATGAGTTATGATCATCCAACATTTAAAACCACAAAACTGCACACCTCCTTAAGTAATTTACTAAAAACGCACTAATTTTATTAATTTACATGTCGGGAAAATCCCGACATGATTTTATTTATTGTATGTGGGTGTTATTATTATTTGTCATAAGTTAATAATGTCCGCCTCGCCCAAACTAGAAGACAACGTTATAAAAATCTTCAGATATATATCATTCTCCTGAACATACCCCATTAACGGCAGAACCTCGTGGTTCTGCCGTTTTTGTTTTCATTTCAGAGGAGCAGTGATGAAAAAATCTGAAGGTTTTCAGCCGTTACAACGATCGCTTTCTGGCCTGCCGCAATGGGCATCGGAGCGCATTCTGCAGCAGATAAACCAGCTTACTCACTACGAGCCTGTAATAGGCATTATGGGAAAAACCGGCGCGGGCAAGAGCAGCTTGTGCAATGCTCTGTTTGCCGGGGAGGTGTCACCGGTCAGTGATATTGCAGCCTGCACACGCGAACCCTTACGTTTTCGCCTGCAGGTGGGAAAGCGCTATATGACACTGGTGGACCTGCCCGGTGTGGGGGAAAGTGGTGCACGCGATACTGAGTATGCTGCGCTGTACCGCGAACAGCTTCCCCGGCTCGACCTGGTACTGTGGCTTATTAAGGCTGATGACCGGGCGCTGGCTGTAGATGAGCATTTTTATCGCCGGGTAATTGGTGAAGAATACCGGCATAAAGTGCTGTTTGTTATTAGCCAATCGGATAAGGTCGAACCCACCAGCAGCGGCGAACGATTGTCCGCAGAGCAGAAACAAAATATCAGCCGTAAAATCTGCCTGCTACATGAACTGTTCCAGCCGGTAAACCCGGTCTGTGCGGTGTCGGTTCGCTTTCAGTGGGGACTGCGGGTGATGGCTGAGCGGATGATTCGTTGTCTGCCGCGTGAGGCCAGCAGTCCGGTGGTATCTCAGCTCAGTGCGCAGCTTCGTACCGATGCCGTTAATAAAAAAGCCTGTGACGATTTTGGGGAAACGGTAGGCTCGGTACTGGATACAGTAAGTTCCATGCCCCTGATACCGGCCCCGGTTCGGGCAATCATTCAGACTGTACGCGACACCGTGGTGTCGGTTGCCCGTGCCGTCTGGAATTTCTTCTTCTGAATATTGCCACTTAATCCGTCGTTTCCTGAGCCCTGTCGCCATTTGAGCGGCAGGGCTTTTGTCTTTATTTCCCATCATGAGGAGTCTGCTTATGACCCGTCTGGCTTCGCGCTTTGGCGCAGCAAATCTTATTCGTCGTGATCGTCCGTTAACCCGTGAAGAGCTGTTTCGTGTGGTGCCCAGCGTGTTCAGCGAGGAAAAACACGAATCCCGCAGTGAACGTTACACATACATCCCCACCATCTCCCTGCTGGAAAGCCTGCAGCGGGAAGGCTTTCAGCCGTTCTTTGCCTGTCAGACCAGAGTTCGTGACCTAGGGCGTCGCGAACATACAAAGCACATGCTGCGCCTGCGCCGTGAGGGGCAAATTACTGGTAAACAGGTGCCAGAAATCATTCTGCTCAACTCCCATGATGGCACCAGCTCGTATCAGATGCTGCCGGGATTATTTCGTGCGGTATGTCAGAACGGGCTCGTCTGCGGCGAATCGTTTGGCGAAGTGCGGGTGCCGCATAAAGGGGATGTGGTGAGTCAGGTGATTGAAGGAGCGTATGAGGTGTTGGGGATTTTTGACCGTGTGGAAGAAAAGCGAGATGCCATGCAGTCGCTGATGCTGCCGCCACCTGCGCAGCAGGCTCTGGCACAGGCCGCGCTGACTTACCGTTTTGGTGAGGACCACCAGCCAGTGACGGCACCACAGGTACTTTCTCCGCGACGCTGGCAGGATGAGAGTAATGACCTGTGGACCACCTACCAGCGTATTCAGGAGAACCTGATAAAAGGCGGGCTTAGCGGACGTAGTGTAAAAGGCGGGCGAACGCATACCCGTGCCGTGCGCGGTATCGACGGCGACGTAAAGCTTAATCGCGCTCTCTGGGTGATGGCAGAAACGATGCTCAGCGGATTTCAGACAAACAAATACTAGCTCCGGATTAATGCGGACATCACCTGTCCGTTCATTGCTCAATTTACAGGCAATTTTTCCTCTGACTGGACACGAAGCCGCATTCTGATTGCATTCGTCCAACTGAAAAAATACAGCTTCGGCTGTCCATATCCTGTCCAGCCCTCTCGTTACACTAATCACTTAATTTTCAGTCCATTAACCGAATGGAGAAAGCCTCTCATGTCTAAGACTGAGCGCCGCCATGAGCGCCTTGCGGTCCGCTTGTCGCTGATTATCAGCCGCCTTGTGGCGGGAGAAACGCTGATTATGCAGAAGCTGGCTACCGAGTTCGGCGTGTCAGTACGCACGCTGCGTCGGGATTTTCGTGAGCGGCTGACCTATCTCGACCTGGAGTTCCGTGACGGGCAGTGCAGCCTGCTGTCCGGTAGTCGCCAGCGGGAGCTGGCGGTGCAGACCTTCGTCCGCCACTCCGGCGTGGAGGCGCTCTTTCCGGATATCGACAACCAGCTGGTTACCTCCCTGTTGAGTGCTAGTGAATCTCCCTGCCTTATCTGGCACAGCGCTACCTCCCGGGCACTGGCACGGCCTGAAGTGTTTACGCGACTGGTTCGCGCTATCACTGAACACCGTCGGGTGACACTACTGGCAGAAGGCGGTCATTACTCCGGGCTGGCTCCTTACCGCCTGGTGTGCAGCGATGGCTGCTGGTATCTGACCGGTGAGCTCGGGGGGCATATAACGGTTTTCCCGCTGGGCGATATTCACACGGTAACCTTCCATCCGGCACTGTTCGTGCCGGATGCACGGGTGCGTAACCTGCTGTCACATCCCGGTTTTCTTCGGGTATTACCCCACTTTCAGACTTTCCACTCACTGCTCGTTGTCAGTGACGACGGGTTTTCACCTCAAAAGGAACAGATATGAAATTACTTACTACCACGGCGCTGGCGCTCTGTCTGTGCGCGGGTACCGTTTTGCCAGTAGCCGCTGAAAATGTCTTAGGGACGGTTAAGGCCTGGCAATACATGCAGGCTGACGGCTGGAAATCAGCCGATGGTCTGGACAATCACACCCTCAGCAATGCGCTCTACGGTGCCAGAGTCATTGATAATTACCCCTGGACCCGGCAGTTTCTGCTGCGGATGGGATACAACGGAGGCTATTTTGTCGCTGACAAAAACACCAAAACGGTACGCAAACTTACACTCAAAACGGCCAGTGGTTCCCCCGCCGATTTGACATCCGTGTACCAGGGCGAGGGTAAGGCGTGTGGGTTCACTCTGATTGATACCCAGGCCTCGCTGCTGGACGAGGCGCAACAGAGATCGGGGGGTACAGATAATCCGACAGAAGCGTTGAATCATGCCCGGTCTACCTACACACCGAAAGCCCTGCTGGTCGTGCCTGATAATTGCGTCAATCCAAAACAACAGGCCGCGCTGGCGGCTAAGCGTTCTCAAAAAGACCGCGAACTGCAGCAGTGGGTGGCGAAGCAGAGCATGGCTGAACTGTGTCGCCGTACCGGTAACTGCTGAGAGTCTTGTTACAGGCGTTTTAAATCACACCAGATGCCTGGCAAATATATCGGATGTAATACGACACCCATTAATTCAGGAAGAATGCCATGTTAAGAATTATCACCTCAACCATACCCGCTCTCATTCTGTCACTCGCCACCTTCAGTACCGGTGCCGCGCAACTTCCGGCTAGCCTGATGGACAAAGACAATCCCGGCGAGGAGTACTGGTGCCAGGGGAACGACATCAACACTTCCATGTGCTCGCTGACCGGTGTCAGCGACGACCATAAGTTTGCCCTGATTCAGGACCTGCCGGGCCCGGCCTGTGAAGATTTAAGCTTCGGGGTTATCGACCTGGTGCGCCAGACCGGCGTCAATATTCCTTACGATGGTGGTGACTGTAAGGGCGATGTGCAGGCCGGGTTTGTGCGTGGCCCGAAAGATAATGCTCTGTATGTGAAGATTGTCCGGGGCAGTAAAACCCTGCGGCTGTATAAGGTACAAACCGGTTACTGACAATCCCCCCACACCTGCATACTCCCACAGCCCCTGACGCGTCTGCGTCAGGGGCTTTTGCTTTTAAGGTACACCGAATGCCTGAATCTCAATTACTGCCGTCGGGTTCATTCACTCGCCAGCAGGCCGAAGCTGTTACCCGCCGGTATCACAACATCGCCATTGAAGACGACCAGGGCAGTCACTTCCGTCTGATAGTTCGCGACCCCGAAGGCCGGATGGTCTGGCGGGCGTGGAACTTTGAACCGGATGCCGGTACGGCCCTCAACCGGTATATAGGGCAGGATGGCATTTGCAGAGCATTATCCACCGACTGACTGCAGTCATTTACCGGCATACATTTCAGCCCCTGATTACCCCATCTCATACGCCAGCCATCGCCGCTGGCGTTTTTTATTGACGGAGAAACCCTATGACAACACAGACACAGTACGAGTTAGTTCCCGCTAACGAATCGCAGTTCACCCTCAGTGCCACGCTGGTACCCGACGAACAGCGTCTCGATTTCTGGCCGCTGTACTTTGGCGCTATCCCGCAATGGATAACGCTGGAACCCCGTATTTTCGCCTGGATGGAGCGCTTTTGTGATGAGTACAGCGGTGGTATCTGGTCCTTTTACACCCTCAGCAATGGCGGCGCGTTTATGGCCCCTGAGTCTGACAGTGATGAGACATGGCATCTGTTTAACGGCATGAACGGCAATGGTGCGCAAATGAGTGCAGACGCTGCCGGTATCGCTGTCTGCCTGATTGAATACAGCCACCATGCCTGCCGTACAGAGTGTGACGCAATGACCGCGCACTATTACCGTCTGCGGGACTACGCCCTGCAGCATCCAGAAGCCCACGCCATTTTGCGCATCATTGACTGACCAGAGGAACAACGAATGAAACAGCTTTCCTTTTTACCCGGCGAGATAACGCCACAGGACCGGCGTCTCATCCAGCGGGCACTCAGGGTTCTGGACAGACATCTGCATGAGCCCGGGGTGGTGTTCACCTCCACACATGCTGTCCGTGAATGGCTGCGACTGCATATGGCCGCGCTTGAGCGGGAAGAGTTCCGGGTGTTGTATCTGGATAACCAGAACCAGCTTATCGCCCATGAGACGCTCTTTAGCGGCACGATTAACCGCACCGAGGTCCATCCCCGGGAAGTGGTCAAACGTGCTCTGTACTTCAACGCGGCGGCGGTGATACTGGCGCATAACCATCCTTCCGGAGAGACGACGCCCAGCCAGGCTGACAAAACCCTCACGCAGCGACTGGTGCAGGTACTTCAGTTGGTGGATATCCGTGTCCCTGACCACCTGATTGTCGGCGGCAGGCAAATCTATTCGTTCGCAGAACACGGTCTGCTGTGAGGTATTACATGGAAATTATTAGTAAACGCCAGGCAATGACGATATACCGCCAGCATCCTGAGTCCCGAATCTTTCGCTACTGCACCGGCAAATACCTGTGGCATGGCAGCGTCTGTCATTACACCGGCAGGGACGTTCCGGATATCACTGGAGTCCTGGCGGTATACGCCGAACGCCGCCAGGACCGCAAAGGGCCTTATACCTGCCTGATGAGTATTACCCTGAACTGACAATAAAGGAGGTTATAAATGAGGAACATCACATGGGGGCTGCAGCGGGATATCACGCCACGACTGGGAGCCCGTCTGGTGCAGGAGGGGAACCGGCTGCATTATCTGGCTGACCGGGCCAGCATCACCGGTAAATTCAGTGACGTCGAATGCCGTAAGCTGGATGAAACATTCCCGCACTTTATCAGCCAGATGGAGTCGATGCTAACCACCGATGAACTGAATCCCCGCCATGCCCACTGCGTCACCCTGTACCACAATGGTTTCACCTGCGAAGCCGACACCCTTGGCAGTTGCGGCTACATATACATCACCGTTTATCCTACTCAACGATAACTAATTTCACGAGAGCAAACATGAAAACTCTACCTGCAACGACTTTGTGGGCGGCTAAACCATGCCCGTCACCAGTGATCGTATGGCAAATGCTTCTTTCACGCCTGCTGGATCAGCACTATGGCCTGACACTGAACGACACGCCATTCAGTGATGAAACTGTGATTAAGGAACATATCGATGCCGGTATCTCTTTAGCCGATGCAGTTAATTTTCTGGTGGAAAAATACGAACTGGTTCGCATCGATCGTAAGGGGTTTAGCTGGCAAGAACAGTCGCCTTTTATTACTGCTGTAGACATTCTAAAAGCCAGACGGGCTATGAGGGAAATGAGAACCTAAGTAGTGTCAGTATTCTTCCCACACCCCATCTCTTTACTGGGCAAAAAAGGTAAAAATATTTTTAGGCACCACATTAGGCACCATCACAAAGTTGAATTAGAATTTAGATCATATAATTCAGATAATTACAGCACCAATTCAGACTCCGCCAGCCCACCACTTTGATGGGACTGCAACCGGACAGCGGCAATAAAAACAGCCACTTACGGACACTGACCAGACAGTGCGCAGACCGAGAAAAGACAAAAATATGCACGTGAAATGCACGTGCACTTTAAAAAAACCCCAGATCTCACGGTCTGGGGTTTTTCTATTTGTAACTAAGGGTAACAAAAACACCTACCCCCTTTCGCGCTCCGCTCGCCTTGACACTGTTTATTATCACATTAAAAATACTGTATACAACCACAGTGGTTTTCCGGAGGCTTTTATGTTCGTTGAACTGGTTTATGACAAACGTAATGTAGAGGGGCTCGAAGGGGCCAGAGAGATTATCCTGGCAGAGCTGACGAAGCGAGTGCACCAGATTTTCCCTGATGCCGAGGTGAAGGTGAAGCCGATGCAGGCAAACGCCCTGAATAGCGATGCCAGCAAAAGCGATCGGGAAAAACTGAACCGTATGCTGGAGGAAATGTTTGAAGAGGCCGATATGTGGCTTGTACAGGATTAAATCTAGAACACTCTCATACGCAATGCTAAACTTGTCATCTTTCAGAATTGACTGATTTTTCAAATGTTAAAGTTATTTAGTCGCTACATTTCAGTAGGCGTAATTAACACTGCTATGCACTGGGTATGCTTCGGCGCGCTTCTTCATTTCTTCGAAGCTACTCAGGCTGTTGCAAACGTCTCCGCATTCTTCATTGCGGTTACGTTTAGTTTCTTCGCTAACGCAAGATGGACGTTCAAATCACAGGCAACGTCAGGGCGTTATATCGCGTTCGTCGCATTCATGGGCATCATGGCTGGAATGACAGGGTACATCGCAGATGCGATTGGTGCGTCGCCTATTTTAACCCTCTTAGCGTTCTCAGGATTCAGTCTTGTTGCCGGGTTCATATACTCAAAATTCATTGTCTTTAGGGATGCGAAATGAAAATTTCTTTGGTCGTGCCGGTGTTCAATGAAGAGGAAGCCATTCCAATCTTCTATAAAACTGTACGGGAATTTGAAGGTCTGCAGCAGCATGATGTTGAAATCATCTTCATCAATGACGGCAGTAAAGACGCCACAGAATCAATCATAAACGCGCTTGCTGTAGCTGACCCTCTTGTAGTTCCGCTGTCATTCACTCGCAACTTCGGTAAAGAGCCAGCGCTGTTCGCCGGGCTTGACAATGCAACCGGTGACGCGATTATCCCGATTGATGTAGACCTGCAGGACCCAATTGAGGTCATTCCACACCTGATTGAGAAGTGGCAGGCTGGGGCAGATATGGTGCTGGCTAAACGCTCTGACCGATCCACCGATGGGCGACTCAAGCGTAAGACCGCAGAGTGGTTCTATAAGCTGCACAACAAAATCAGCAATCCGCAGATCGAGGAAAACGTTGGCGACTTCCGCCTGATGTCTCGAAATGTGGTTGAAAACATCAAGCTGATGCCAGAGCGCAACCTTTTCATGAAAGGAGTTTTGAGTTGGGTTGGCGGCCGCACTGATGTTGTTGAATATGCCCGCGCAGAACGTGTGGCCGGGGATTCTAAGTTCAATGGCTGGAAGCTGTGGAACCTTGCATTAGAGGGCATTACAAGTTTCTCAACTTTTCCACTGCGCATGTGGACGTATATCGGTTTGTTCGTTGCCGGCATGGCCTTTATGTACGGAGCGTGGATGATTATTGACACCATAGCATTCGGAAATCCAGTAAGAGGCTATCCTTCTATATTGGTATCAATTTTGTTCCTCGGCGGTGTGCAATTAATCGGTATTGGAGTTCTCGGCGAGTACATCGGCAGGATTTATATTGAGGTTAAAAACAGACCTCGTTATATTTTGAAGGGAAATTAAATGGTTAGCTTTCACAAAAAAGAATTTTCATTGTTCAGTGCGTGGATATTCTCGCTCATAATAATATCGATCGGATACTACCCACTGATCAATGACAGGCTCTATCTGGTTGATGATATCACTAGGTCAATTAAAGGATACTTTGGGTGGATTGAATTAGGCAGACCACTAACAGAATGGCTTGCTATGTTCTTGAGCACCAGTTCTGACCGCCTTGCCGACATTACACCTTTGCCTCAGTTATCGAGTATTGTTGCGTTATCTTATTTAACAATTCTTTTACTTAAAAATACATTCCATAAAATAACCATTGGGAATGTTCTAATATGTATAACTGTAGCAGTAAACCCACTGTTACTTGGTAATATGTTGTTCAGGTTTGATTCATTATCAATGATATTGTCCATGTTGTTACCTGTTCTAGCGTGGGATTTGCTAAACAAAAACAGGACTATATATGCGCTAGCATCACTTATTGCATGTCTTTCTTTTTACCAACCAGCCATTGCAATATTCCCGATATTGGTAATAACTACATTTATTCAATCCAAAAAACACAACAACAAAAACATAGAGTACATAATAAAATCTGCTGGGCTAACCGTAGTGTCTTGCGTTTTATACTATTTCGTTGTTGTACTTAATACCATTAAATCCACTGAAAAGAGGGCAGACTTAACTACTGGATTAGCAAGTAACATTTACATAGGAATTAAGACCTCTATTTCAACAGCATTGCAATCTTATGGTCACGTCGCTGCTATATTAATAGCAGTAGCAACGTTAGCTTTTATCATTGTATACGCAAAACATATTATTGTAGTAGTTAAAGAGGGCGCGGGGAATTCAAGGTTTTTAAACCTTTCACTAATGGTATTTGCTCCAGTTGTAATATTAATTTGTTCTGCTGGAGTAAATCTGATTCTTAGTAATGGGTACTATCCAACGCGAGTTTTATTTCCAATAGCGTTTATAGTTTTCCTAGCCCTTGCCATCCCCGCCACATTCAATGATTTCTTTAATCGTATCGCAGCATATTTATCTATCGCACTGATATTCTCATCAACATCAGTGATTTATGCCACTGCATCTTCACTTTATCATCAGCAACGCTACGATTCATATGTATTATTTTCCTTAAGCGAAAAGCTTTCACTTTTAAAATCAAAGAAAAATACATACATATTCGGCGCAACAGACTATTCAGAGGCGTCAAAAACTTCAAATAGAGTATTCCCAATACTAGATCACATAAAGAACAACTACTATGACATGACATTAAGTCAGTCATTAGTTAACAATGGGATTAGGAACATAAAGTTCTCTGGCAAGGACAGGCAGATTTCCTATGAATTAGAGAAAATGGCTTGCAATGGTGAGATGAATCTTATTTACTCCATGCCTCAATACTCCATTTTCGAGAATGATAAAAATTTACTAATTTATCTCGGCGGGAGCATCTGTAATAAATGAAGATCTTAGGATAGTTTAAACTATTAACAAGCACATGAAGACATCAAGGGCGTAAATTACCCTTGATGTCTTACTTAATATTGTAGGCCAGACTATTTCTGGTGCTTTTGATGGGTCTACCGATTCGAGCGCATCAAGATAATCAAGCCACTTATTAAATGAGGCCTTTTCATCATCTTTCAGGCGGCCGAGTGCCAGTTTCGACGGCCATTGCTTACTATCAATGTATTCATTCGCCTGGCTAATCAGGGTTTGCTTCTGGAGTTCGGCTTGCTGAGCCCCTCTCCAAAATGGAAGCAAACGCGCGCGGTGTGAAGTACGCCGAGCGCCTGCTCGGGAGATACAAAACCAGATCGTCAGTGGCACCTTTGAATATGCGAAATATTTCCCCAACTCCAAAAAGCTGGAACTGTTCGGGGTGGTGAAGAAAACCAAAAACATAAAGTCCTACCTGGACGAGTACCTGAAAATCTGCCAGAACCGCAACCTGTCCCCGTCGACTATCAACGGTTATGAAAAATGCCTGTCTGCGCTGTCAGCTCTGCATAAACTCCACGTGTCAGAACTGACGCCAGCGGTCCTTAAAAACTGGATAGCCAGCCGGAAAACAAAGCTGAAAACGACCAGGAATAACCTTTCGTTTCTGCGCAGCGCCATCGATGAAGCTGTTACGGATGGCCTGCTGAACATTAACCCGGTAACCCTAGTCAGCGCCAGCCGGTACCACGTGATCGACAGCAGCCCAAACGCCGACGATTACGAGGTTGACCCGTTCACGCCAGCGGAAACCCTCGCTATTTACCAGAGCTGCCGGTACCCGGAATGGGAAAACCTGTTCCGATTTGCTTTCAATACCGGTCTGCGGAGCTCCGAACTGTGCGCGCTGCGCTGGCCTGATCTCGACAACATCGCGAACACAGCCCACGTTCAAGCGGCCAGTGTCGTAGGGGTACTTAAAGGCACCAAGACAAAAGCCGGTACCCGTAAGGTGGAGCTGAACAGTGAGGCGCTGGCGGCCCTGCAGGCGCAGAAGCAATACACCTTTATGAAAAGTGAGTTTATATTCAGCGATCCGAAAACGGGAGAACCCTGGGCGAACGCCGACGCGATCCGTAAAAAAGCATGGGTGCCGACCCTGAAAAAAGCTGGCGTTCGCTATCGTAACCCGTACCAGACGCGGCACACCTTCGCCACCAAGCATATTAGCCAGGGCGTTAACCTCTTCTGGCTTGCCGGACAGATGGGCCACAAAGGGCCGGAAATGATATTCCGCAACTACGGTAAATACCTAGCTGAATATGACGGTAAAACCGCGATTTCAGCCGCTCTGTAGCGGGGTAAATATTTCAAAATGTTGGACAGAATCAGGACGTTAGACAGATCTCAATATGCACGTAAAATGCACTTGACGCCTGCCACAGCGACAGAATTGTTTATTTTCAATGAGTTAAATACACTTCGGACGCGAGTTCAACTCCCGCAGCTCCACCAAAATTCTCCATCGGTGATTACCAGAGTCATCCGATGAAGTCCTGAAAGCCCGCACGGCGCAAGCCCTGCGGGCTTTTTTGTGTCTGTCGTTGTCCGAGAAAGATCTAACGTTGCGTCATGGCCCGTGCCATCGTTGAAATCCCCGCACTGCATATCAAAGCCCACCCCCTTTCCCGCAATCAACATAAACCATTGATATTAAATATTTATCACCTCATTTATTTCCGTTTCCTTTTGTTTTGTCGAACGATCTGTGAACAACACCAAAACATTAACAACAAGGAAACAATAATATAACTACAGAGGTGACCTTATGCTCAATAAAGAACGGCATTATGCAATTTTGACCTGGCTTAACAGGTACGAACGGGCGACGGTGAATCAGCTTGCGAAAGTATTTAACGTCACCAGGGAAACGATTCGCAGCGACCTGAACTTATTAGCGCAGGAAGGCGGCATTGAGCGATGCCACGGTGGGGCAATTATCAAACGCCGTATTTTTCATACCCAATCAGTCAATAATTTAGATAGCAATATCATTCATTTTTTTGACTCCGCGCAGTCAAGAAAAACGATCAAATCCCGACATAAAGGGCGAAAGATGAAAGGTAAAGTCTGTATTCTGGGTTCATTCAACGTTGATATTATTGCTAATGTCGATCGTTTCCCGCAAAGCGGAGAATCTATTTTCTCCGAAAATACCATTATTGGACCCGGCGGCAAAGGCGCCAATCAGGCGCTGGCCGTAAGCAAATGCAATGTTAAAACCCATTTTGTCGGTAAGGTGGGTAACGATCAGTTTAGTCAGATGGCCTTTGAACATCTTTCATCTTCTGCTATCGACAGCTTCACGCTTTATCAGGATAAAGATCAGAAAACCAGCACCGCGCTTATTTATGTTTGTCAAAGTGATGGTGAAAATATGATTGCCATCAGCCCTGGGGCCAATCGGTCCATTACAGCCGATGAAGTTGAAGCTATTACCCCTGAAGTGAAAAACGCAGATATTTTTTTAACCCAGCTGGAAAATAATCTACCCGCTACCTTTCGGGCCATTGAAATTGCCCGCCGTAACGGGATTAAGGTGGTTTTGAACCCTGCCCCCTGGTCATCTGATGTGGTTAGCTGCCTGAAGAACGTGGACTTTCTGACCCCAAACGAGACTGAGGCCTCATTGCTGTCCGGCATTCATATCGTAGACCTTGCCAGCGCGAAGGAAGCCGCCAGAGCCATTAAAGCGAAAGGGGTAGGTCACGTCATCATCACCATGGGAGCGAAAGGCGCGCTTATTTATGACGGTGAGCAATTTATTCATATCCCGGCTCTGAAAGCCGTATGTGTGGATACCACCGGTGCTGGCGATGCCTTCAACGGCGCATTCGCCGCCGCGATGGCGAAAGGGGAATCCATTATTCAGGCAGCAAAATTTGCCTGTGCTTTCGCCTCTTTGGCCGTCGAAAAAGAAGGCGCATCAAATATGCCTGAATATAAAGATGTCCTGACCCGCCTCGCGCAATATAACGATAAAAAAATTCTCACCGAGAAAATTTAACGCACGCATATTTCTGCAAACACAGATTATATTCACGACAACCATTTCAGTAATGGGAGTATGTCCGATGAAAGCCCTGACAGAATCTAAACCCGGCGGCGCGATACCGCAGGTAAATAACATGCCTCACCAGCAAACACTATCCCGCATGGCACGTTGCCGCCAGACGTTACGCCGGTGGTGGCCGTTCTACGTGATGGCCCTGCCTGGAGTTATCTATTTTTTTATCTGGCACTATTTACCCATTTGGGAAACCAAAATTGCGTTTGAGCAGTACCGTATTATCCCGCCGAATATCTGGGTCGGGATGCAGTATTTTGCCACGCTGATGTCATCCCCTGTTTTCTGGCAGGTGATACAGAACACCGTGATTATCGGCGCAATGAAGCTGATTTTTATTTTTCCGGTTCCCATTATCGTGGCGCTCTTGCTCAATGAAGTGCGCTCATCCGGTTACCGTAAATTTGTCCAGTCGGTGATTTATCTGCCGCATTATCTTTCCTGGGTGGTGATCGCCAGTATCGCGATTGCCACGCTCTCGCCGGTTGATGGCGCGGTTAACGACATCATTAAATCGATGGGCTACGATCCGATCCCCTTTATGACCGACAGCGGCTCTATCCGCTGGGTACTGGTGTTCACTGAAATGTGGCGCAGCGCGGGCTGGGACTCATTACTTTACATCGCGGCGATCCTCGCCATCGATCCACAGCTGTATGAAGCGGCGGAAATGGATGGTGCCGGGCGCTGGCGCAAAATCTGGCACATCACCCTGCCCGCTATCACCCCGACCATCGCCACGCTGTTTATCCTCAACGTCGGGCTGTTCCTGAGCCAGGGTTTTGATCAGGTCTTCAACATGACCAACGACGTGGTGAACGGTCAGATAGACATCATCGACACCTACGTCTACCGCATGGGCCTGCGCACCGGGGAGTTCTCGCTGGCGACCGCCGCAGGGTTATTCAAAGGCGTGATCGGCATGGTCCTTATCGTGCTGGCACATAACGTTTCAAAACGCCTGACGGGCAAAGGAGTCTGGTAATGCGCATCTCATCACGAAGCACCCCTTTTGAGCGCATCGAATACGTGCTCATTCTCTCGGTACTGATGCTGCTGGTTGTCGTGACGCTACAACCGATCCTCAACCTGGTGGCGATATCCTTCTCCAGCCCGGCAAACGTGCCCGGCATGAGCGGCCTGGAAATTATTCCGCAGGGCTTTTCGCTGGACGTCTGGAAGCTGCTGCTGACCAACGAAGCCGTGCTGCGCGGGTTTGGCAATGCAATGCTGATTACCGTGGTGGGCACCATCATCAACGTAGTTTTCACCGTGCTGCTGGCCTGGGCGCTGGCGCAAAAACGCCTGCCGGGACGCCGCTGGCTGTTTATGTTTGTCCTGTTCACCATCGTCTTTGAGCCGGGCATCATCCCCGATTTTCTGGTGATGAAAAAGCTGGGGCTACTGAACAGCTACTGGTCCGTCATCCTGTATCGCGCCGTCTTCGCCTGGTACCTGATTATTCTGGTTCGCCTGTTCGAAGAGATCCCGGAGGAGCTGCTGGAAGCCGCCGAACTCGATGGCGCGAACCCGTTCCAGACGCTGTGGTACGTCATTATGCCGGTCGCCAAATCGTCCATTGCCATGATCACGTTATTTTACATGGTGCTGCACTGGAACGAGTTTTTCCGCGCCATGGTGTACCTCAACGACCCGGACAAATGGCCGTTGCAGGTGGTGCTGCGTCAGTTTGTCGTCGAGGGCGATAAGCTGGCGATGGTAGGCGTCGAAAGCATGTCGAACTACACCGATGCCAGCCAGATCAGCATTAAGGCGCTGAAAGCCGGGATGATCACCTTAACCATCGCCCCGCTGATTGCCATCTACCCGATTATTTTGCGCTTCTTCACCAAAGGGACCATGTCCGGCGCGGTGAAGGGTTAACAGGAGCGATGACGATGAAATTATTCACAGCAATCGCCTGCGGCCTGCTGTTATGCCAGGCCGCCTGGGCCGAGCCGGTCACTATCCGGATTGTGGAAAAAGATCTGCTGACCACCAACCGCGAAGATGTCGCGCATATTCAGCGAATCGAGCAGGCGCTGGCACGCCAGGGACACGATATCCACATTGAGATCGTCAACCTGTCGTCTTCCGGCTACTCCGACGTGCTGAACGTGATGCTGCTCTCCGGCACCATCCCTGATCTGATCTATTTCAACGGCAGCGACCAGAAGATGGTCGAACAGGGCATTCTTGAAGACTGGCGTCCGTGGATTGCGCAAACCCGCTATCTGAAAGAGGCGCTGTGGCCGCACAACCGGCTTCGCCTGCAAAACCATCCGACCCTGCTGTATGTCTTTCCCCTGCGCGCGCGCCAGCCGGTGATCCGTGAGGACTGGTTAAAGTTGCTTAACATCGGATCGCTCATCAGACGAGGATAAGCGCTGAAAATTTCGCTGCCCGCCGGATCTTCAATGTCTTTCTCAAGTGACATGAGTCCCTGAACACGACTTTTTGACAGCAGCAAAAACATAAGCGCCATCAGGTCCATATAAACCGTTTTGTTGTAGCGTTTCCCCACGAACAGCTTCACGATAGCTTTACCCGTCGCCTTAAGGGATTTCATGTTATTACCAACAATAAAAGCGCCGACCCCGGCACCGCCGATAATTAACAATTCCAAAGGCTGGAACAGCGCGAGCAGATTACCACCAGACAGTACGAACCCACCAAATACGGTAGCAATAACAACAAGATAGCCAAAGATAACTAACACACTCTCTCCTTTTTACTCGCTGACCGATGTCGAGTGCCGTGGCATCGAATAAAACGCCATCCTGTGCATTGCCATCGAACATCCGTCAGGCTGTCATAATTTCCGGCGTGGCATAATTGCCTGCGATTCCGCTGAGGTTGACCTGCGATTTCTTAAATGCCCGCGAAGGAGGGCTACACAAACTACAGGTGAACGGGTTTTTGATGAATTCCGTCGTGACCACAAAACCACCGGAACAAACGCTACAGGCCTTACGGGAAATAATACCGCAGTCGATAAAGCGTAATAATGTCCAGGCACGCGTTAGCCCCAGGACAGGTTTATCGTCGCAGCAAGAACCACACTGCTCCAGATAAAGACGATAGGTTTTCATCAATATTTCAATAGGACGCCCGCCCCCAGTTTTCTGAAGATAAAGGTAAATGTTATAGAACATGGAAGAGTGAATATTCTGCTCCCATGACATGAACCAGTCTTCAGAAAAAGGGAGCATCCCCTTTGGAGGCGGACAGCCGCGTAACTCTTTATACAAGCGCAGTAAACGCCGACGACTTAAAGAAGTTTCAGATTCCAGAACCTGCATTCTTGCCCCAAGGTTAATTAACCCCATGGCAATATTTACCTCTTCAATTTCTTGCAATAAACTTTTCTCGCACATTTTATGCTTCTCCCGTCACAGCAGCATCGGACTCGCTTAATGAATTAAGTAAGTTTGTCGATAAAATGATGCCGGTATGAATTTGCTGAAGAGCTTCAATACGCGAATCTTTCGTCAAATTTTCGATGACCACTTCATCATCGACGCGTAAACGACAAATCAACTGATTGGTCGCAGCCAGTTTCATCAACTGTGGTAAAGACAACTCTTTTAAATTATCAATCGTGCCTTCGGATAAGCCGAGACGAAAACTGGCAGCAAACTTGTCCTGTCTGATCAGTTGCTGCGCCAGTAATAAATAAGAAAGATTAATATCGTGAATGTTTTGCAGATACTCGTCAAAATTGGACACAAAAAGCTCCCACTGTTTTTCAACCACAAACAAGGCTAAATAGTTAAGGCAAAATGTTTACCCGGTCGATGCAGAGAGTCTTTTGGCATTGATAATCGCTGAATTCAGTCAAGCTGATTCAATAAATTATCGAAAAACTTTTCAATGCCAAAGGATGGCTACATCACAAATCTGACGAAATCATATTCATTAAGAATTTTCCTAGCAAGCTTTAAGAAAACAACGCGCACCAGAAAACTATCATAACTAAATGATTTACCTATAAAAATACACATTGTTAAACATTCTTAATTATCACGCAACGTAATTAACTTTACTTAGGAAATATTGTTAATCTTGTTAATGTTATCGCTATGTTATTCTTTCCTTAACCGATCCATTCTGCTTCGTAAGCGTTTTATCGCTAAACTGTGCAACTGGCTAACGCGCGTTTCGGTAACGCCCAAAATTAATCCAATCTCTTTCATGTTCAGATCCTGCTGATAATAAAACGGCAATATCTGCTGTTCACGCTTGGGGATCATTCGGATATGCTCAGCAATGTTGGCTATCAAGTTTTCCTGAATGGCCTCATTTAACGGATTAAGCTGTGCATTTTCGCCGTCATTACTCTCCCAACTGTCTGAATAGTTTTCCTGAAGCTCATCAATAGAGTACATCTGGCTGCTATTATTATCAGCCAGCATTTGCTGAAATTCCTTTAGCGAAACGCCCATCCGTTCAGCAATATCAGCTTCGGTCGCTTCTCCCCCCTTTTCCTGTTCGATCTGCTGAATAAGTGACACAATTTCCCGCGAATGCGATCGCACGCGCCGTGGAACCCAATCACTTTCCCGAAGCTCATCCATTAATGCCCATTTCACACGCTGTGAGATCCAGGCATTAAGGGCCACCCCTTTTTTAGGGTCAAAGCTATCAATGGCACTCAAAAAACCCATGGAGCCCGCCTGAATGAGATCGTCTAATTCGACATTGGCAGGCAGTCTCTTATGCAAACGCAGCGCTTCTTGCCTGACGATAAAATGGTATTTTGACCACAATGCCGTTTTATTCTCCAGCCCTTCAGCTGTGTATATACCGTCCACGCATTTCTTCCACCTAATCTTCACATTCTCAATTATCAGTTGAAACCACATAATCAAAAAGTGCGATAAGCTTTTATAAAAATGCGCATTCTGTTAATTTAATCATCGCGCTGCCTGACAGGAATAATTGGCGGCACTATTGACGCCAATTATTCTCTTTCCGCAGATGTCAGAACGTTTCCCACTGCGCATTATCATTTTCAACGTGACGCAACGTCATTTTTTCCGGCGCGGGCGTATGGCGTTTTTCAACTTTTTCATCTCGCAGGGTAAACTGGGCAACAAGCTGCTCAAGCTCGTCCGACTGAGATTCCAGTTTGCCTGCCGCCATGGCCGCTTCTTCCACCATCGCCGCGTTCTGCTGAGTCACCAGATCCATCTCGTTCACGGCCTGCGAAATCTGATTGATACCCGCACTTTGCTCGTCAGAGGCCGAACTGATTTCGCCCATAATCTGCGTCACCTCAGCAACCGAAGTCACGATGTCCTGCATGACGCCGCTCGCCTGGCTTACCTGGCGCGAACCTGTATCAATATTGTTAACGCTGGTATTAATCAGCTGATTAATCTCTTTCGCTGCATCGGCGCTGCGCTTGGCGAGGTTACGCACTTCTTCCGCAACTACCGCAAAGCCACGCCCCTGCTCTCCCGCTCGAGCGGCTTCAACCGCTGCGTTCAAGGCCAGAATGTTGGTCTGATTGGCGATACTGTCGATGACGCCGTTAATATCAGCAATCTGACGGGAGCTTTCGGTAATCTGCGCCATGATAGCTTCCAGGTTTACCATCACCTCACCGCCATTTTGGGCATTCATGCTTGCCCCTTCTGCCAGACTGCGCGCCGCATGTGCGTTATCCGCATTCTGGCGTACGGTGGTTTTAATTTGCTCCATGCTGGCAGCCGTCTCCTGAAGGGCCGCAGCCTGTTCTTCGGTACGGGAGGAAAGGTCGCTGTTGCCCTGAGCAATCTCCTGGGCGTTAGAATGGATATTCACTACCCCTTCACGGATACCGGTAATGGTGTTGGTCAGGGAGACACGCATCTTCTCAAGCTCCCTGAGCATTTTGCCAATTTCGTTATCAGCGCCAGTCTCTATGGCATGACTCAGATCGCCTGCCGCTACGCGCTGAAGCATCTCAACGGTAGTTTCCATCCGGCGCACCAGCGCAATACGCAACCAGTAGCGAACGGCTAACAATACGCAAATCGCGATGGCCATCATCACCACGCTGACCCAAATCATCATCTTGTAGCTGCTTTCAGCTACTGACACATATTCGTACCCCCGGTCAGATGAGATTTCTGAATACTTCTCAATTTTTTGACGCAGCTCGGTACGCAGTTCCATATCACCGTTCATCGAGCCCGGGTATCCTTCCGGTCGCTCAAGATAGCCGAGCTTGGTTTGGACGGTGTTATAAACCAGGTCAAATTTGGCGCGAAGCTCCTCAGCAGCCCTTGTCTCTGCCAGGCTGTTGAATTTCACCTGCGCGAAAGCATCCATCTCCTTGCGCGCCTCTTTCAGCAGGTTGTGGGTGTGTTTGATCATCTCTGGCGACAGTGGTTTATGCAGCGACGTCTGAAGCATCATCCCGTTCGTATTCGCCACCACCGAGTTAATGTTATATGCGGCGTTAGTCATGTAGGCGTTGCTGTCATTAACGTCCACAACGCGTTTAAAATTTTTATTAATCGTCACCGAGTTATAAACGGAAAAAGCCGTAACGCCAAACAGCATGCAAGAGATCATGCCGATAATCAGGCTGATTACGGTATAGATTTTAAGTTTATTTAACATAGGTCCTCATAAGCCGCACATAAATATGCGGCTAAAACTTTCAGAAATAAGATGGAAAGATAATGTTATTTATTAAATAAATTCATTTTTTGCATTGACTGAAATACCATCATGGATGCGTTCAGCGCAAATTCTGACATTTTAGAATCCATAATGAGCGAGGTCATCGTGCTATAGTCAGCGCCAATGGCCGTCTGAACCTTGGTTATGGTGTCGTTGATCATGACGTCGCCACTCATATCAAGCGCGTCCAGTTGCTGAAGGTTGGTCCCCAGTTCCGCCTGCGCCTTACCCAGACGATCGATGCCGCCGGAAACCGCTTCGCTGGCGGCGCTCAACGCAGCATTCAGCGCATCACGGTCGATGGGATCGCGAGAAAGTTCTTCTACCGCTTTATCAAGAACAGAGAATATATCCCCGAAAACATCGCTGCCCAGGTGGCCCGTCTGCATATCCGTACCATCGGCAACGGTTTGTCGACGAGCGGTATCACCGCCGACATAGTTACCCGCATCGTCAAACGGCGCCGTATCGCTTTTAAATCCGCCAAAAATATAGCGCCCGCTCCCGTCGCGATTATTCGCGAGATCCATCAGATTGCCGCGAATACCTTTAATCTCTGCACCCAGCGCCCGACGATCTTCATCAGAGTAGCTTTCCGTTTTCGCCGCTACGATTTTTTCGGTGAGGGTGGTGGTCAGCAAATTGCCCACACCGTTCAGGATATTATCTTCATGCTCAAGTGAACTCCGCACCGTTGAACGTACGTTGCTGTAAAGCTCAAGCTTCGCCAGTGCGTCCTGATAATTTACCGCATCGGTAGCGGACTTTGGATCATCCGAGGCTCGCAGCAACGATTTTCCAGCAGAGAGTTGAAGATAAATATTATTATTATCACTCACGCGCTTTGACATGCTCTCGGCGCTCTGTTTAAACATATACAGCGTACTTAATCGCATCGGATAGCTCCTTATTTAATCGAAAGCAGCGAATCAAACATGGTGGTTGCGGTCTGTAGAATTTGCGCATTGGCCTGGTAATATTGAATAAACATCTGCATATTGACGGTTTCTTCGTTCATATCCACACCTGAAAGCGCCTGCTTCGCATCATATTTAGTTTGCAGGTCGATCTCAGCCGAGGAAATGCCCGATTTTACCGCCCGCGCGTTAGAACCAATGGTCCCCACCAGGCTTGAATAAGCCTCCGTCAGCGTGCTGCCGCCAATCAGTTTCTCATTCTGGATCTTAAGCATCTCTTCCAGATTGAGATTATTTCCCACCCCGCCCCCGGAGGCATCCGCTGCGGCAAAATCCTGTGCGCTGTTGATCGCGCGGCCAATACCCTCCGCAGCCCCAGCCATAGGATTAAAGGAAAAACTGTCGCCGGCGCTTGCGGTCACACCGGAGAGATCAATCTCAATGCCGTCAAACTCAAGCGTGGCGGAACCGGCCGGCACCTGCTTCACCAGGCGTCCGTCCTCCCCCATTACGTTCCAGTTTGTTCCATCAAAGTCGATGCTGTAATTTTCAGATTTTACGTTGGTGTAGTCCGTCACGCTGATAGCGTCGAGCGTTCCCCCACCGGCATTGCCTGCATTTGCCACCGCCTTCATAGGTGGCAGAGAGAAAAGATCGCCCCCCGGCACACCCGCTGGCGTCTCACCCAAACGGTGCTGCTCGTTCATGCGGCTCGCCATCATAAAGGCGATCTGGTTTAGCTCGTTTTTAGCGAGCTCAAGATCTTCGCTGCGGAACTTAAACAACCCGGCCAGGCGGCCTTTGGTAATGCTCGCTTCGTTAACTGGCGTGGTAGTACCGTTGCTATCAACGTAAGAGACAACGATTCTGTCAGGATCGCTTTCAGACGCTGTGGCCTGTAGCTTGCTGGCGTTTTCGCCAAAGACAAGGGGGCGACCATCCTGAAGCGTTACGTCGACGCGGCCAGATACGCTATTCTCGGTTACATCTATACCGATCTGCTCACTCAGTTTTTCCAGTAATGCATCACGTTGATCCAGCAGGTCCGCAGGCGGCGTACCGTTCTGCGCCTGTACGCGTTCCAGCTGTTTATTCACTTCTGCCAGCTGGTCGCTGATGCTATTAATTTCTTTAACGCTGGTTTCGATATTGGTGTTGGTGCTCTTTTCCAGCGCGGTGAGGCGCTTGCCGCTGTCATTGAAGCGCTGGGTCAATACGCCGAGTGAGCTGAATACTGCGGAACGGGCCGGGCCGTCATCTGGGGTTGCGCTCAGCGTCGCCATCGACTTGAACAGGTTATTGATGGAGACAGAGACGTTGTCGGATTCATCGCCCAACATATTATCAATGTCGCTCAATTGCTCCATGCGGCCGTTAAGCGAGGCCCAGTTTGAGACGGAGCCGCGTAGCTGCTTGTTGGCAAAAGCATCGTAAGCGCGATCGACGCCAGTTACCGTCGCACCGTAGCCATAAAATCCGTTTCCCGTGGTCATGCCACCGAGCTCACCAATCACAAGGCTGCGGCGGCTATAGGTATCGCTCATGCCATTGGTCAGGTTGCTGCCTACCACACTAAGAGCGGATTGCGCTACGCTAAGGCCACTTTTCGCGAGACTAAAGAGGTTGTTCATAAGGCACCTGGATATTCCGTTATTTCCAGCCCGATATTCGGGCAGGGTCAAAATTATTGCTCTGCTTTATTCATCGGTGATTGCGAATTTATCTAAAAACTTTTTTAAAATATTTTCGCGAGGTCGTTTTTATAGGCTTCTACACCCTGCTTAATATCACCTTTTACTTTCTGAATAATGGTGATCAGTTTTTTCGCATAGGCAGGATCGGTTGCGTATCCCCCCGCCTGAAGCGCTTTGGCCGCCTGCTCCGGCGAACGGGAATGCGCAACGCCCGCATAGCGCGGGTTCTTAGTGAGTAGCTTCGTATAATCGGCGAGCGCATGTTCATAGGAATCGTAAACGCGAAACGAGGCCTTTATCTTTTGCTTTACGCCGTTGATGTATTCGGTGGTCATCACCTCTGTGGTCTTGCCTTGCCAGTCACCTCCGGCCTTAATGCCGAACAGGTTATGGCTGGGGCGGCCGTCAGCGGTGGGGATTTCACGCTGCCCCCATCCTGACTCCAGCGCCGCCTGCGCGAGGATCAGTTGCGGATGAACCCCGCTCTGCCTGGCAGCGATCTGTGCTGGACGCAGCAGACGAGAAATAAAGGATTGAGCCCCCTGCGCTACTTTGCCGAAGGAGACCGACGCAGACGGCGCCAGCGGCCCGGTGGCGGATCTGACGGAGGAGGAAAGTCCCGGCAAATTAAGCGGACCGCTGCCGGGCGTCGACACCGATGGGCTATCGATCTCCCCGCCTGACTGGCGCACAATCATATCCGCAAACCCAAGCTGTCCGCTCCCGGCAATATTTTGCGCCACCTGCTGGTCGTGCATCGCGGTAAACATATCGGTGGACTGGCTGTGCATGAGGTCATCTTTGATGGTGGCATCGCGCATGCTCTTCATCATCATCTGCACGAAGATCCCCTCCATCTGCTGCGCCGCCGCCCTGAGCGCCCCGGGTTCAGCGCGGCGTGCATCGCGCTTTAGCGCGTCGAGAGAGCGAACGTCAAAGGCTGGCTTATCCAGACGATCGAAAGCATTCATCACTCCACCTCCAGCTTCGCACGCAGGCAGCCTGCATTTTTCATTGACTGCAAAATGGACATCAGCTCATTTGGCGTCGCGCCAAGCGTATTGAGTGCCCTGATCACCGCGTTCAGATCCGTGCTGCTGCGCACGCTTTGCAGCGAGCCGCCGCGGTCGCGTACTGAGATATCGGTTTGTGGCACCACGACGGTCTGCCCTCCTCCGAGGGGAGTATCCGGCTGGCTCACAACATTATTCTGTGTAACCTCTACCGTCAGCGATCCATAAGCTACGGCACAGGCATCGAGGGAAACATGGCGGTTCATCACCACGGCGCCGGTACGAGAGTTAACAATGACCTTCGCATCCTGTATCCCCACCCGCAGCGGAATATCCTGGATATTGGCGAGGAAACGCACCCGGGAAGGACCATCCGGCGGTGCAAACAAACGTACAGTACGGGCATCTTCAGGGATTGCCGCCCCACCGCTATAGCGACGATTAATCTCGTCGCTGATCTGCTGCGCCAGCGAGAAATCTGACTCGTTAAGCTGTAGGCGCAGCGTGTTTTGCGTGGCGAAGTCATTTGGGACTTCGCGTTCAACCGTCGCCCCACCGCTAATGCGACCGCCGTTAAGCTGGTTAACCTGCACGCGACTGCCGCCAGCCTGCGCGCCAGCCCCGGAGATCAGCACATTGCCCTGCGCCATCGCGTAGATCTGGTTGTCCGCCCCTTTAAGTGGCGTCATCAGCAGCGTACCGCCACGCAGGCTCTTCGCATTCCCCAGAGAAGAGACCACGATGTCGATCTTATCCCCTGAGCGGGCGAACGGCGGCAGTTCGGCCGTCACCATCACCGCGGCAATATTTTTCAGCTGCATGTTGGTGCCCGCCGGTACGGTGATCCCAAGCTGGGACAACATATTATTGAGGCTCTGGCCCGTAAACGGCGCCTGCATCGTCTGGTCGCCCGTGCCATCAAGCCCCACCACCAGCCCGTAGCCCATTAGCGAGTTGGAGCGTACCCCCTGCACCGTGGCCAGATCGCGAATTCGCTCGGCCTGCGCCGGCGTGTACAGCATCGGAATGCTGAGCAGCAGGCCGAGAAATAACAGAATGGATTTTGTATTCATCGTCGTATCAAAAAGGAGAAAGGTTCAGGAACAGGCGTTGCAGCCAGCCCATCGTCTGCGCTTCGTTGATGTAGCCGTTGCCGACATACTCAATGCGCGCATCCGCCACCTGAGTTGAGGGCACGGTGTTGGCCCCGCTGATGGTGCGAGGGTTCACCACACCCGAGAAGCGTATAAACTCGGTCCCCTGGTTTATGGCTATCTGCTTCTCACCGACCACCTGTAAATTGCCGTTCGGCAGGAGTTTATTTACCGTCACCGTGATGGTGCCGGTAAAGGTGTTGCGCGCCGCCGCCCCGCCCTTGCCGGAGAAGTCGCTTTTGCCCTCCGCGTTAAAGTCAGCTTTGCCGTTACCCAGCCAGCTGTTCGAGCTGCCCGGCATGGCCAGTAATCCCATTCCGGCCGATCCATTACGGTTGGCACTGGCGGAGGAGCTCTTGCTGGCGCTAACGTTTTCCTGAAGCAGGATCGTCAACGTGTCGCCCACGCTGCGCGGCCTGCGGTCTTCAAACATCGGCTGATAGCCATAGTTCATGGCCTGTCCTGCCTGGAACAGCGAGCCGCCGGTTGTGACCGGTGCCATCGGTAATGGTTCTGCCGACGTTGGTCCGTCCACGAGCGGTTTTTGCAAAATATGCGCGCAGCCGCTTAGCAGCAGCACGCCCGCCAGCAGTGCAGGACGCGATAGCCCTGTTGGACTGTATGTAAAAAGTGTTTTCATTTACGTGTCGATAAACCATCTATCCGCCCGAGCCTGCGCCCGGAGCGGTAAGAGAGAGGAAATTAAAGCTGGGTAAGCCTCTGCAACATCTGATCGGATGCAGAAACGGCCTTACTGTTGATCTCGTAGGCGCGCTGGACCTGGATCATATTGACCAACTCCTCAGCCACGTTGACGTTAGACGTCTCAATGTACTTCTGCTTGAGCGTACCCGCATCTTCAAGGCCCGGATTCAGTTCATTCGGTGCGCCGGAGGATTGCGTTTCACGATAGAGGTTGCCGCCAATGCTTTCGAGACCGGCATCGTTGACAAAGGTCGCCAGGGTCAACTGCCCCACCTGCTGCGGCTGAGCCTGACCCGGGAGCGTCACGCTGACGATACCATCAGGGCTTATCTGCATCTCTTTGGCGTCCTGCGGTACTACGACGCCCGGCAGAATGGGATGGCCTTCTGCGTTTACCAACTGACCGTTTTCATTTTTATCGAAATGTCCGTCACGGGTGTACGCGGTGCTGCCGTCGGGCAACTGCACCTGGAAGAAGCCTTTGCCTTCGATAGCGACATCGGTATCGTTGCCGGTCATGTTCAGGCCGCCCTGAGTATGCACGCGCTGGGTAGAGACCGGACGCACGCCGGTACCCAGCTGGAGGCCGCTTGGCAGCGTTGTCTGTTCGGAAGCCTGTGCACCGGGCTGGCGCATGGTTTGATAAAGCAAATCCTGGAACACCGCTCGCTGGCGCTTAAAGCCGTTGGTATTGACGTTCGCCAGGTTGTTTGAAATCACGTCCATATTGGTCTGCTGTGCTTCCAGACCGGTTTTTGCGATCCATAATGACCGAATCATCTGTACTCCTTGCGCGGGTTAGCCCACGCTTAATAGCTGGTTGGCCTTTTGCGCGTTTTCATCCGCGGTGCGGATCACCTTCATGTTCATCTCGAAGCTGCGTGCGGTGGCGATCATCTCCGTCATGGCCTTCACCGGGCTCACGTTACTTCCCTCAAGGGATTCAGGACTCAGACGCATGGCGTCATCCTGGGGCAACGCATTGCCCGCCGCCGGGCGAAACAGCCCATCGTCGCCGTGGATCAGGGTGCTCATGGGAGCATTAACCATTTTCAGTCTTCCGACCGGCACGACGGCCGTTGGCTCATCACCCGCGCCAAGTGCAGAGACGGTACCGTCCTCCGCAATGGTGATCTGCGAATGGGGAGGAACCACCAGCGGTGCGCCATCGCCCATCAGCGGCTTCCCGCCAACCTGCAATGCGCCGTCCCGATCGATCTCAATGCCGCCGTTACGGGTGTACCCTTCACTACCGTCTGGCAAGGCTACCGCCAGCCAGCCGTTCTGCGGAAGTGCAACATCGAGACTGCGTCCGGTGTGGGTAATCGGTCCCATGGTGTCGTCGTTATACGGCGTCGATTCCGCTACCAGCGCGCGAGTTTTCAGGGTCTGCCCCTCAACCGGCACAGCGCGAAACGCGGCCAGTTGAGCACGAAAGCCCGCCGTGGCGCTGTTAGCCATATTGTTCGACGTCACGGCCTGGCGGTTGAGCGCCGCGTTGGCAGCACTCAATGCGGTATATATTGCGCGATCCATCCGCCGCCCTTATCGCAGGTTAACCAGCGTCTGGAGTAGCTCAGACTGGGTTTTGATGGTTTGCGAATTCGACTGGTAGTTACGCTGGTAGACAATCATATTGACCATCTCCTGACCCAGATCGACGTTAGACTGCTCAAGCATATTCCCGTTAATCGTACCGAAGCTGCCGGAGCCGGAAGTACCAAGGAAAGGCTGGCCGGACTGCGGCGTTTCGCTCCAGACGTTATTACCTTCAGCCGCCAGCCCACCGCTGTTGGCGAAATCAGCCAGTACGATTTGTGCCACGGTCTGACGCTGACCGTTACTGTAGGTCGCGACCACTTCTCCGCTGTCGCCAATAACAAAGCTCTGATATTTACCCGGGGCCTGACCGTCGATGGTGTCAACTTTCACGAGGCTATCGGTGGCCCGGCGGGTCAAGCTGGAAAGATCCATGTCGATACTCAGCGGCGCGGAGCCATTAAACGCGGCCCCGTTAATGGTCATTTTGGTACTGGCCATCGCCGCCGTGTCCATATTGCCGTTGCTATCGAACTTTAAATCCAGGGAGGTCACATCAGGCGTGCCGGGCGCGGTTTCATCGCGCGCGTAAGCTTTCCACTCGCCTGCCGCGGTCTGCACGAAGTAGACCTTTACGGTGTGTTTATTGCCCAGCGTGTCGGTCGCCTCAATCTGGCTCTGGTAGTTGTAGGTTTTCGGATCGCTATAATCGAACGAGTCGGTGATGATGGTGGTGTCATCTGACTTCAGGTTACCCGTAAGGGATCCGGCGGTGGACGCCGCGGGGGGCATGTCTTCCGTCGGTATACGAATGGGTCCTACCGGTGCGCCAGGGGCGATTGTCGGCGGCGTACCGGTCGCCTGGTAGCCGGTCAGGTACAATCCATTGGTGCTGTTGATGATATTGCCGTTCTGATCCTGCTTAAACTGGCCGTTACGTCCGTAATAGACGGCGCCACCTTCGCTTACCATGCGGAAAAATCCTTTTCCCTGTAAGCCCATATCCAGCGAGCTATTGCCCGCCGTGAGGCCACCGTCGCCGAAGTTCTGGGTCACGCCCGCAACCTGAACCCCGAGACCCGTCGTTCCGGCGAAGATGTCGGCGAAGGCCACGGAGCCTGCTTTAAAACCTGCTGTCTGGGAGTTGGCGATATTGTTTCCAACCACGTCCAGCGCTTTGGCGGCTGCATTGAGGCCGCTAAGACCTTGTGAAAAGCTCATATTGAAGTTCCAGAGAGTAAATTATTCGCTATTTTTGGATAACAACCACGTCGCCCATGGTGATGGGGTCATGATTGAGCAGGTGCAGTACCGCGCCGTTGGCCGTCATCGTGACGCCAGACACCTGCTCCTGAATCAGGCCGGATATTTCCGGGTTATCGCCTTCCGGATTTTTCGCCTCAAAGGAGAGCGTGTATTCCCTGTCCTGAGGCGGCCCCGGCTCCGGCTGGAAGTTTTCCAGATCGTCGAGGGTGTAAGTCTTCACACCGGATTTCACGTCCTTCAGCTGCGCCGTATAGGCATTGCCTTCATCATCCGTCAGCGTGACGGTGACCGTTTCTGCATCCCCCGATAACAGGAAACTAAAGCTGTCTGATGGCTTCTCCTCCCCGTCCAGTGGCTGCGTGGCGTCACCAAAGGCGACTTTCGGATCGCCCTCGATCAGTACCCCACGGCCAACCCAGGAGGCGGCGCTCATACTGCCCAACTGCGCCATAAGCGCCTGAACGTTGCCGACAGATGCGTTGAGTTTTTCCACTCCCGCGGCGGTATTGAACTGTGCCAGCTGGGAGGTCAGCTGGTTGTTATCCATCGGGTTAGTCGGGTCCTGGTTTTGCATCTGTGCAACCAGCAGCTTCATAAACTGCTCGGAGAGGTCGGCTGCACTGCTGCCCGTGCCGTAGGTGCTGGTATTGCCGCTGGTGTCGTTTACCGTTGAAACTGTCATATCCTGCCTTACTGACCGAGGGTTAAGGTTTTCTGCATCAGGGCCCTGGCGGAGTTCATCACCTCCACATTTGCCTGATAACTGCGTGAGGCGGAAATGGTATTGACCATCTCATTGACCACGTTGACGTTAGGCATACGTACATATCCCTGTTCGTCCGCCAGCGGATTACCGGGCTCATAGACCAGGCGATCGGGCGCTGTACTTTCCACTACGTCGCTGACTCTGACGCCGCCGATGCCCTGGCCGGCAGAGGTGTCCGCTTCAAACATGACCTGACGGGCGCGGTAAGGCTGTCCGTCCGGTCCGGCAACGCTGTCTGCGTTCGCCATATTGCTGGCACTCACGTTGAGACGTTTTGACTGCGCGGCCATCGCCGAGCCTGAAATATCAAATACGCTAAATAACGACATTTATTTACCCCTGACTGACTACCGTCATCATTTTCTTAATATCTGCACCGAGGAATGTCAGGCTCGATTGATATTTCATGGCGTTATCCGCGAAATTAACTCGCTCGCGGTCCATATCCACGGTGTTACCATCAGCACTTGGTTGATCCGGTACGCGATATAGCAACTGAGCATCATCAAAAGGCATTTTTTTACCCTGCATATGCTTGCTGGACGTTAAAGCCATTGTGACAGGCCCTGATGCAGGTTTATTCCCTAACGCATTTTTAAGTTGCTGAGAAAAATCAATATCTCGCGCCTGATAGCCTGGCGTATCGGCATTCGCAATATTCGATGCCAGGACTTCCTGCCGACGCGAGAGCAGACCTAACGCTTGCTGTTGGAAGCGAAACGCATCGTCAAGTTTATTCATCATGCACTCTGGCCTCTGCCTTGCTTTATATAAACCGCGATAGTGTAGACAGCGCTGATGAAATATCACACTGCAAAGACCTGACAGAAATAGGCGCTATTAGCGAAATTAAGATAGATATTTAAAACATGCGGAACTGATTCATGAAAACGGCAGCAGAAGTGTCATTATTTAACGCAATAAAAGCGTTTCTATCACGTATATAATTTAGTCAGAATAAGCATACCCGTTTACTTTACTGGTTTTACAATAAGGCAACAAGATGAAGCTTCCATTATTACGCGTAACGCTGGTAACGCTCCTTTTCGCGAGCCCGCTGTATGCCAGCGTGCCATCCGCGACAACGGCGAAACTTCGATTAGTGCAGAAACTGGAGGCGCTGGTTAAGCTCACGGAAAATCCAGGCAATATCGTTCGTACCGTTACGCTGCTGGCCTCGCCCGGACAGCTATCAGCGGTGTGCGAAAATCCTGACCTGAGCCTGGCCGGGCATGATGACCGCCTCACCGGCAAACGCACCGCAGTGGCGCGCTGCGGCATGCGTAAGTTCTATCTGCCGTTTAGCATTAGCGCCCAGGGAACCTTCTGGGTCGCCAGTCATAGTCTGAAGGGCGGGGAAATTGTGCAGCAGGGCGATATTACTCCCATGACCGGCAGCATAGACGATTTGCCCGTTGGGCTAATGTTTGAGGCGAGGGACATTGTCGGCCAACGCCTTTTGCGCCCCCTTTCCGCGGGCAAACCGGTGCTGCAAAACCAGCTGCGCCAGCAGTGGCGTCTTCGCGCCGGGCAGACGGTAGAGCTGGTCATGTCGGGACCGGGTTTCTTTATCCGCAGCCAGGGCAAAGCGCTAAACAACGCTGCGGTTGACGATACGCTGCGCGTGAAAACCACGGGTGGACGTAACGTTACGGGAAAAGTGGGTCGTGACGGAGCCGTGACAATTTTTTTAGAACAATAATTTTAGTTTTTTCGTGTATTTCCGAAGACTAGTGTATAGGCAAGAGCAGTAACGATTACTGGCGAGGATAAACATGAGCATCGAAAGCACCCAACCCACCGCACCGATTGGCAATCTGGCTGGCGGACAGGAACTGCGTACACGCGGCACTACTCAGGAAAATAGTGTCGCGACGGGCGAAGCGCGCGGAAACAAAACCGAAGTGACCCTGAGCGCGCTGACAAAAAAAATTCAGACCGATGACAGCCGTGACGTGGATTATGCACGGGTGGATAAAATCCGTGCCGCAATGGCCTCCGGGGAACTCACTATCGAGCCAGAGAAAATTGCTCAGGCGCTGGTGCGACATATTTTTGAGTATTAATAACGGCAGGATTTTTTAACATTATGGATAAGCTGTACCCGATACTGACGCAAATGAAAACGTCCCTGGACGAGCTGGAAGCCATCATGATTGAAGAGGTCAATCAGCTCAGCCGCGTACAAATAAATCCCGTTTCGCTACAGGTATTATCGGATAATAAAAGCCAATTGCTTTCGTCGATTCAGTACTATGATGAAATGCGTCTCCAGCAGGAACAGCTTTCCGCCCTCCAGGCGCCCTATCACCATCACAGCAGGCTGTTCACCAGCTGGAAGCTGATCAGAGAACGGGTGCAAAGCACCAAAACGCTGAACGCGCAGGTCGAAACAATTCTGCAAAACCATATGAAGAAGAATCAATATATGCAGAAGGTGGTAGACCGCGTGGGTCACGCCAACACGCTCTACGGCCCCGCCGGGGAATCCAGCCAGGCACCTGCGGGTCGTAAATACAATATCAGCATCTGATTCGCCTCTTGCTTACCCGTAACCGAGCTCGCCCATGGCGGGCTTTTTTTACGCGCTAACGTCATCTTGCAGAGGGATTGAGGCGGGACACGCTCCCGCCATCAGGGGCGGGAGCGTCAGACAGTGTGGTATGCCTGGGCAGACGCGTTTGATTTAAGTAGAGCAGAAATGTTATTGCTGAGATGACCTAGCCGGACAGACATCCGCTGGCGCAGACGTTCGTCCTGGGCAAGAAGCTGCGCAAGCTGTGCGCGGACGTCTTCAGCAAGCGGCGAGAGATTGAACTCACAGAGCGCCTGCATACCCCGGGCGTAGGCTGCAACCTCTTCATTAAAGTACTCCCACGCCTCCTCGTCTGCTAACTGCTGTAGACGTTCGTTACTCTGCAACATCAGGGCGATTTGCCGCGTGAGTTTATCAGCCATGCTTCACCTGACGCGCCTGTGGGTCGATGGCTTTCCACGTCTCGGCCATATCCACCATCAGTGAGATAAGATGCGGGAGCATTTCCCCGGACTTATTAAGGTTCGCTTCCAGCAGAGAGCGCGAAATATACTCGTACAGTCGCTCCAGATCGGCGGCAATCTGTCCCCCAACCTCATGGTTAAGCCCGGCGCGCAGGCCATTATCAATAATGTTGATTGCACGGGAGATCATCTCACCCCGGCGAGCGATGTTTCCAGACTGGAAGTAGATCTCGGCGCGACGCATGGCATTGATTGCTCCGTCGTAGAGCAAAACGATGAGCTGGTGCGGGGTGGCGCCAGCAATCTGGCTGTCCAGAGAGACGGAGGAATAGGCGCTGTTGCCCGTTTTGGTGTACATCTTCGGTTCCTGCCGGGCAGTTGGCCTGCCCGGATGCGTTAAGTTTAACCCATGATCCCAAGCAGCGCGGACTGAAGCTGCTGGCTCGTACTGTTCATTTGCGTCAGGGCCTGGTCGAGACGCTGGAATTCCTTACGGCTGCGGTCAAGGCTGTCCTGAATGCGTTCCTGCATGCGGGCAATCTGTTTTTCAACGCGGGTATTTTGTTCCTTTACCCCCTTGAGAGCGGTGGAGATCGCCCCTTCAACCTTCGGGATCGAATCGTTATCGCCCAGATAGGTGGTGAACACCTCCTCCATGCGATCCTTGATCCCGCCCGTTGAGCCGGTGCCTAAAAACAGAGCTTCCACTTCCTTTGGATTTTTCTTCAGCGCTTCGTCGAGCTTTTTATTGTCGATGGTGAGTATGCCCAGGGTCCCGGTACGCTCCTCGCCGGGTTTGGTTTCGTTGAACTTCACCTCGATACCGAGCGCACCCAGAGATTTGTACAGATCGTCGGCATCGCCATAGCTCCCGGCGACAGCGGACTTCATCTGGCTGGTCAAACGGCGCAGGGTACCGTCACCGAAAAGCGCGCCGTTTGACGCATTGGCCTGCGGCAGTTCATCGCCGGTCGTCTTTTCCGGTTCGTTGTATGCACTGGCGCTGGATGCCGCGCTAAGATAGGCGTTATAGACATTCACAAACTCTTCAATCAGGCTTTTAACCTTAGAGGTATCGGCGGTGATCGACAGTGTTTCTGATTTCAGTTTTGATGCGTCGTCAGGATCTTTTTCTGAGACCTCGCGCAGATCGAGGGTGATCCCGTCAATGGCGTCAGAAATGGTATTGGAGCTGCGTTCAATCTTCGTACCATCAACGTAGACAATGGCATTCTGCGCCGGCGTAATCTCCCGGGCATTATCTGCCCCCGGCGTGACTGCCGGGTCGTAATCCAGCACTTTTGCCAGCTTACTGTCGCCGCTTACGCTGATGCTAATTTCGCCATCTTCGCCGGTCTTTTTCGACGTCACGACCAGCTGATATTTGCCATCTTCGGCAGGCATTACCGTCGCGGTAACATCGCCATTTTTAGCATTAATTTTTTTAGCAATCTGTACCAGAGAGGTTTCATCATCTTTCAGCTCCACCTCCATCGGCTTGCCTTTGCCTGCGGTGATGGTCACCGTACGCGGACCGGCGCCGTCACCCAGCTGGGTGTCGTTCGCATTTTGCGGTGCCGTCCCCACTTTATTGGCTTTTGCTAGCTGCTCAACCTGGACCGAGTAACTATTCGGAATCGCTCCCTTACCTGCCGTTGCGTTAAATGCCTTGTTGGTGCCAATGCTGACCCCGTTGAACCCTTCATCCTCCAGTTTTTTCAGCGCCGTTTTCACCGCATCCAGACTGCTGGAGATTTTACCCCAGGAGGAAGTTTGTCCTTCATAATTGCTCTGCTTCTGCAAATAGGGGTTTAATTTTTTATTCTCAGCTACCTGGAGCTGCGAAATCATACTTTCAATATCTAACCCGGAGCCGCCGAGGCCTGACATAGAGAACGAAGCCATGATTTGTATTCCTGTTACAGTGAAGATAGATATAGCGATATCATCGGGGTTTCGGCCATAAAGTTTAATTTTTTACAGTTCAGGCGACAACGAAACCACCACATTAATACACTCTTACACGCTTATCAGGCTATTGACTGAGGTAATCGGGAGAATTGCCGTCACTTGTGAATGCTTTTTCTGGAATATAAAAAATTATGAAAAAATAATTTAGTCATTTCCTTTTCATCCGATTAATTCAGTATGCGCAACAGACATCGCATATTTAACTGGCGAATGCCGTCGTTACTTTATTTAAAAGGATATTGATATGGCCCAGGTCATTAATACTAACGCATTGAGCTTGATGGCTCAGAACAACCTGAACAAATCTCAGACTTCTCTGGGTACTGCAATTCAGCGTCTCTCTTCCGGTCTGCGTATCAACAGTGCGAAAGACGATGCAGCAGGTATGGCGATCTCTAACCGCTTCACCTCTTCTATCCGCGGCCTGACCCAGGCAGCACGTAACGCCAACGATGGTATCTCCCTGGCGCAGACCACCGAGGGCGCGCTGGAAGAAGTAACCGAGAACTTACAGCGTATCCGTGAACTGACCGTTCAGGCAAAAAACGGTACTAACTCCTCTGACGACCGTGACTCCATTAAAAAAGAGATCTCTGCACGTCTGGACGAAATCAAACGTATTTCTGAAACCACCAACTTCAACGGCGTTAACGTTCTCGATGGCTCCAAAGATAAACTGACCATCCAGATTGGCGACAAAGATGGCCAGACCATCGACATCGATCTGAAGAAACTGGACATCGACTCTCTGGGTCTGGACGGCTTCACTGCTGCATTCGATAAAATTGCCGGCTCTGCTGGCGCCACCAGTCAGTACACCAAGGCAGCCACTGCGAAAGCAGCGGGCGACGATACGGGTATCAGCACTGCTGCCGGTAACTGGAAAGTTGACGCAGCTGACATCACCGCAATTGAAACGGCAGTGGGCGCAGCAGCAGGCGACGTCGAGCTGTACGTAGCTGATGGTGAAGCTTTCGCTTACGATAAAACTGCCGACAAAATGTTTAAACTGGACACCTCTGCCATCACCTTCAAGGATGATGGTGCTGGCAATGCGATCATTGACGGTGCTGTACCTGCTGGTGCCGTAACGGAAGTCAACGCGCTGGATGCCGATATCCTGTTGAACGGTCCATCTACGCTGAGCGATGCCACTAAGCTGAAAGAAGGCGCGACCTTCAAAGCTCAGGATGGTTCTGAAGTGACGCTGGATCAGGCTAAACTGGACGAGATCTCCAACGCGGCCTTTGGCGCTGACGCTGCTGACAGCAACATGCAGCTGTTCTCCGTGAAAGACGGTGCAAACACCAAATACTTCGCGCAGAGCACCGACGCAAGCGGTAACACCGTGGTGAAAGAGCTGACCTTCGCAGATAACGCAACTGCCCCTACCGTCGCGGATGCAGGCGCAGCGAACTCAGCGTTCATCAACACCGCCGCTAACGCTGCCGCAGCCGACGACCTGCTGGGTAACCTGGATGCAGCCCTGACCGAAGTGACTAACTTCCAGGCTGACCTGGGTGCGATTCAGAACCGTTTCAGCTCTATCATCGCGAACCTGAACACCACTGTTATCAACACCACCGAAGCCCGCTCCCGTATCCAGGATGCTGACTTCTCCGTGGAAGTGTCCGCAATGAGCCGTTCTAACATCCTGCAACAGGCCGGCGTATCCGTTCTGAGCCAGGCTAACCAGGTACCTCAGAACGTTCTGAGCCTGCTGCGCTAATCCCGAAAAGCCTCAACATTTTACGCGTATTTATTGCGCGTTAGCCCTCCCTGTCGGAGGGCTTTTTTCGTTTTGAACCTCGCTAATCGTCCTCAATCCTTCTCCCCTGCCCTGACCGTCAGTCAGGCAAGTCACAACCAACCAAAAACATTACAAATAATATGGTTAAAAAGGTCTCGCAAAACAATATAAAAACGCGTTTACCCTATTTGGAGACGATCGGTAATCGACCATAAATAGCATGCGTAAAGTGCCATTGAATACGAAATGAAAGAACGAACGCATCTCGTTTATTTATTATGAACGCAACCTTCCGCTAAACAGCTCATCTCAACATTGTTTAAATGATATGACCAGTGAGATAAAATTAACCAACTCATTTATAGCGACTGCCGATATTTAATGTTAAAATCGTTTTCGCTGCACAGCGTGCAAAAGGAGAAATTCCCTCCTGTTACTTATACATTTTTAAGCGTTTAGCTTATCTAACTTGAGCAGTCAGCAAATGCCCGTCAGTCATTGCCCTTCACGTACTAAGCCTCAGAAAAATAGGAATATAAGCGTCACCCCACTGCTATCGTGCCGCCAGGTTCAGCGAGAGGAATCACCGCATGCGCATCAAAATGGGAGGGCATTTACTTTATTTATCACACAAATACGCCAACCGAGGCCTGGCCATTTTTAACATCGGCATTAATAACATTAATATCGTTGAAATTTACCTTTAGCGATCCGCGAATAGTTGCGATATAAGCCTTAGGTAGCCCGAAATTGTTGCGCATTGTTAACGAAAAGACTTTACCCAATTAACATAAATACCCATTCAATTCACCTTATCTTTCATTACGAAGTATCAAGATATTATGGTCAATTACATTGCGATTGGATCGTTAGTGACGCTGGATTTACACACGAGGTTACTAACACGAACGCGCGACGGCGAGTGCGTGACGCTGCCTGCCAGCGCCTGCCTCTGCCTTGCCGCCCTGGTGGAAGCGCAGGGACAAATTTTGTCTCAGGAACAGTTAATGGATATCGGCTGGCGTAGCGCTGGCGTTGAGGTCACGGATAATAGCGTGCGCGTTATGGTGAACAAGCTTCGACGAGCGCTGGCCTCGCTAGAGATGCAGGATGCTATTGCGCTGGTTGCCGTAACGCGAAGCGGCTATCGCCTGATTATTCGTGAAGAGAGCCCGCCGGAACCCTCGGCTGAAAGCGTTGAGATCCTCCCCCCACCACAGTCGCCTGAAATGCCGGTGGAGGTTACGCCTTCTCCCCCCTCCGCTACGCCAGCACCGCGTCGAAAAAGGCTTTTACGAAGCGCTGCGTTCGCGGTCTGCGGCATGCTGATCGGTATTCTTATTGCCTTGTCCGTCAAAAATGCGTTTGTCCCCAGCCCGCAGAGTATCGAGTTTATCCTCTGGCAGGGAGAAGGGATCCCCCCCGGCCATATCGTGATGGTGCAAAAAAACCGAATAAGCCAAACAGAACTTATCCAGGCAACGCTGCACACCTATAGCGAATATGTGCTGGAAAGACGCGTCCATTACAGACCGGGTAAAATTTTATACATCACTACCGGCACGGGAAAGATAGATAAATATCAGGCAGTTATTGCCTGTCAAAAACCCATTCAGGAGCAAAAGAATGACTGTGAATCGTTCTATTTTCATCTTTATTAAACGCCCGCAGATCCTCTTTGCTGGCGGTCTGATGACAGGTTTAGCGTTAACAATCGGGTACACGATCGCCACGTCGCCGCTGAGACAGACGTGCTTTGCCCCAGCCTCGTTTTACACTATCAAGGACGAAAACAACGTGACGCTGGCGCGAGGAATTTATCGCTCATACCGCGATGGACTTCATGAGGGACACACGACCTATATCGGTAACATCCGCCATTTTCAGGACGGAAAACGCGTAGGGCAAGCTTCACCCGTACAGCGCAGCGTGAATTATACCATGTCCTTCTCCGGCAACCTGCTGCATCTGACGATGCTTAGCCACGCCCGTCGGCTCGGCGATCAAAGCAACGAAAAAGAGGTGACGGATTATATTTTTCCGCAGCTTAAGAGCGGCGAAACCTCCACCAGTTCCCTCTATTTGCTGGAAAACAGCATCCTGGCATCGGGAACGGAGACGGTAGTACGGATAGCCTGCACGAATTAAGCCCTCAAACCAGCGCCTGTAGTAACCCGCTCAGGATCTCGAAGCCGTGGCTCATAAGACGTTCAAAAAATGGAGCCAGCGTTTCGTCGATGAGCAACAGTGCCAGCATGCCAAAGGTCAGCGTGAGCGGGAACCCTACTACAAAGATCGAGAGCTGCGGGGTAAGTCGGTTTAGCAGCGCAAGCACCATGTTTATACTCAGCAGCAGGGCTATCACCGGGAGGCCCAGGATCAGTCCCTGACTGAAGATGAGTCCGGCATGATTAACGAGGTAAAACATCCCGCCAGCATGCAGCGGTTCTGAGTTAATGGGGAGAGCCTCGAATGTCTCTGCAAGCAGCGAAAGCAACCACAGATGGCCGTTAAACACCAGAAAGAGCAGCATCGCCAGCATGTTTAGCAGGCGAGCGATCACCGGGCTGTTACCGCTGCCCGGGTCGAAGAAGGTGGCAAACGAGAGTCCCATCTGCATCCCAATGATCTCGCCCGCCAGGCGAACGGCGGCAAACAGCAGTTGCATCGTCAGCCCCATCGCGGCGCCGATGAGCACCTGCTTAGCCATCGTCCAGACGCCCGCCCAGGAGTAAAGTCCTATATCCGCGTCAGAAACCAGCCCGCCCAGCAGCAGCGCGAGGGTTAAGGCCAATGCCGCACGCAGGCGGGCGCTGATCGCTTTTTCGCTAAAGACTGGCGCAACATGCAGAAGCGCCGAGATACGCACCATGACCAAAAAGTAATGGCTTATCAGGGCGTAAAGCTGCTCAAGGGGAAGATTAAAAATCATTAGCCGATGGCGTAAGGAATGCTGGCGAACAACATGCGCGTGTATTCAATAAAGATTTTCATCATCCACGGACCGAGCAGTACGCCGACACCCACGATCATCAGGATTTTAGGGATAAAGGTCATGGTCATTTCGTTCACCTGCGTCGCGGCCTGAAGAATACTGATAATCAGACCGGTTGCCAGCGCGACCAGCAACAGCGGCCCCGCAATCATTAGCCCAACCTTGATAGCTTCCATGCCCAATACCATGACGCTTTCGGGGGTCATATCAGGCTCCTATGAGTAAAAGCTTTGTGCAAGCGAACCGACCAGCAGCTGCCAGCCATCCACGAGTACGAACAGCATCAGCTTAAAAGGCAGCGCAATTGTCGCTGGCGGAACCATCATCATCCCCAGCGCCATCAGAATGCTGGCCACCACCAAATCAATAATCAAAAACGGAATAAAGATGGTAAAACCAATCTGGAAGGCGGTTTTCAGCTCGCTGGTGACGAAGGAAGGCACCAGAATACTCAACGGCACGTCCTCCGGGCCGGTAAGGGTCGGCGTTTTAGCAATGCGGGCAAACATCGCCAGATCGGCTTCACGCGTCTGCTCAAGCATAAAGGCCCGCAGCGGTTTTACGCCTTCCTTCAGGGCCGTTTCCATGGTGATTTTATTGGCCTGCAACGGCTGCCATGCCTGTTCATAGATCTGGTTGAGCACTGGCGACATCACAAAAAAGGTCAAAAACAGGGCCAGTCCCACTAATACCTGATTTGGCGGTGCGGTCGGCGTACCAAGCGCGTTGCGCATCAATCCCAGCACGATAACGATACGCGTAAAGCCAGTCATCATCAGCAGTACCGCAGGGATGAACGTGAATCCACTGAGCAACAATAGCGTCTGGATGGGTAGCGTCCAGCCAGCGCTCCCCGGCGAGCTGGCCAGCGTAATGTCGCCGTTAGCGGCGAGCGCAGAGGCGACGGGCAGCAGCAGACCAACCCCCGTCGCAGCACGGGCAATCAACAGACGGTTCATTTTTGCTCACCACCCGAACGGTATTTATGAAGAAAGTTATCCAGCATGGCGGGGAAAGCCGCTGAAGGAGTCGCCTGCTCAGGCACCTCTGGCCTAACCTGTACGGTAAGACAGCTAATGTGGGTTGGGGTAACACCCAGCACCAGACGCTGTTCGCCCACGTCAACCACCACCAGCCGTTCGCGCGAGCCGAGAGGTTTACTTGCCACCAGCGATACCGCAGCCTGGCTTTCGCGGGTGCAACGCGCCAACCCGCTGCGGCGAGCGATCCACGCCAGCAGTACCATCAGCATAATAATGAGCATGAGCGTACCGATAACCGATAGCGCGATTGCCCCGCCAGAGAGCACGTTCGTGCTCCCTGCGGCAAAAGGAGGTTGTACTGCGTTCATTAGCGGCTCAGGCGATGCATTCGCTCGGATGGGGTAATGATATCGGTAATACGAATCCCGAATTTATCGGACACGACCACCACTTCGCCCTGGGCAATAAGGTAACCATTGATCAGAATATCAAGCGGCTCACCCGCCAGACCGTCAAGCGAAACCACCGAGCCCTGGCTTAAGCGCAGCAGCTCCTTGATAGTCATTTTTGTGCGGCCCAGCTCAACGGTCATTTTGACAGGGATATCCAGAATCAGGTTCATCTCTTCAGAAAACTGAGGAACCGCCGTTTGCTCTGTACTTCCCGCAGCGTTCTGCTCGTTCAGCGCCTCACCCCAAAGATTGTCCATAGACTTATCTTCAGATCCCGACGAGTTATTCATGTCGCTCATGGGGAAATCACTCCTTATTGAAAGATTTTAATGCTGGCTGATTCATCCGATCGACCTTCAGAGCATATTGATTATTTACAGAGCCATATTTCGCGGTAAATACCGGCACGCTGCCGACGTTCGCTTCTATAAACTCCTGCTTATCCAGTGGGATAATGTCGCCTTTTTTCATCTTCATGACGTTTGACAACCGCGTGTTGATGTCGGCAAATTGCGCCACCAGCTCCAGCTCGGTTTCACGCATCTGGCTTGCCAGCATGCTGCGCCACTCAGAATCCTCATGGCGCGAATTATCCATTGGCGGATTGCTTAACAGTTCACGCAGAGGCTCTATCGTGCTGAAGGGAATACAAATATTGAACTCCCCGCGATGCGAGCCGATTTCCACGGAGAAAGGCGTGGTGACAACAACATCGTTTGGTGAAGAGGTAATATTGGTAAATTTCACCTGTATCTCTGAACGGATGTATTCCGTCTTAATTTTATAAATAGAGCCCCAGGCAAACTCATACGCCTCGCGTGCCATTGTCAGCATACGGTGGATCACCCGCTGCTCGGTCGGGGTAAATTCCCGCCCGTCTGCCTTCGTCGGGAAACGCCCGTCTCCGCCGAACAGGTTATCCACGGCCATAAATACCAGACCGGAGGAGAATGCCATCAGCGCGGTCCCACGCAGGGGATTAAGGTGCAGCAGGTTCAGGTTAGTTGGCACCGGTAAATTGCGGGCAAACTCATGATACGGCTGGATCTTGATATTTCCCGCCGTAATATCTGAACTGCGGCGCAGCAGGTTAAATAGCCCCATCCTGAACTGACGGGCAAAGCGTTCGTTAATAATTTCCAGAGAATGAAGCCGCTCGCGAATCACGCGTCGCTGAGTATTTGGATCGTAAGGTTTTATCCCCGCATCTCCCATGCTTCCATGGAGGTCATCGGGACTCTCCGTATCAGCATTGAGCAGGCGATCGATCTCATCCTGTGATAAAAAACTATCAGCCATTGTGTTTACCGCAGAATAAATTCATTAATCAAAACGTCAGTGACGTTAATCTTTTTGTTGAACGCCAGCGGTTTTTTAAGCTCATTATTGATGTTGCTAATCAGCTGGCGTTTACCTTCATCCGTTGAGAGCGTTTCATACGTTTGCTGAGAAAGCAGCATAAACAATCGGCTGCGATATTCCGGCAGGAATTTCTCAAGCACCTGTACGGACGACGTATCGCCAAGTCGTACGGACAGACCAATGTAGAGCACGCGATCCGACTCGTGCTGCGTCGGGGTCAGGCTAACGGTAAAGGTATTCATCGACACGTATAACGGTTCAACTTGCTGTACCGCCGGGGCTTCGTGCTCACTTCTCGAATTGTTGTCCGTCTGCACGTGTGCATATTTCATCGACCAGAACAGATAGCCTGAAAAACCGCAGGCTGCGAGGGCAATCAGAAACATTAGTATTAACAGAAGCGAGCGCGACCCTCCGCGAGCCGCAGCATTTTTATTTTTGTTACCCATTACGTAAACCCAATAAAATAAGAGAGGCAGCAACCTGCCCCTCGATAAATACGGCGGACATTGTAGTCCATTTAATCAGCAGAATAATCAGGAGATAAAATTTCATTCCTGTCGGCAATTCAGCAATTCAGGCAAAAGTGTTAATGCCGTATATATTTCCTTGCGTCGATGTTAATAATTCCGCCACAGTGTCTTCATCCACGAACACGTTATCTGCGCCTTGAGCGGTATGCTGCTCTCCGGAAGGATGACGTCCCTGCTCGCCACCGCCAGTATGTGGTCGATCGGGGCTCACGCTCGCCTGGCCCAACTGAAGCCCGGTTTCCGCTAAAGCCGCCCGCAGGTGCGGTAGAGCAGTCTCCATCATCTGCCGCACCTGGGCATGTTCGCTGACGATATGGATCTGCGCCTGGTCCTGCTGCACGCGCAAAGAGATATGCAATGAGCCCAGCTCCTGAGGATGCAGGCGGATCTCCGCATTGTGCAAATTGTCGCGGCTGAACAGGGCAATATGTTGGCTCACCGACTGTTTCCATTCGGGCGACTCCAGCGGATAACGGACGTTGACCACCTGCTGTGAGACAGGCTGACTGACCAGTCGCGCCGTTGATGGCTCCATCACGACGCTCTGAACCGTGGGATCGCACGTAGCGTGCTGCGATGCGTCTCCCTGATGAGCCGTTAAGCCTGGCATCACGGCGCTGGCGTCCGGGGCTTTCCCCCCTAACGCCTGTGCCTGCATCTGGAGAGGGGTATCTTCGCGTCGGGCGGGCTTCAGCTTAATATCGTCAACAGGGATCGTTAAAGGCGCCTTTTCGCCAGCTACCTCTTCACGTGGCAGAGTCGCATCAGCAAGGGTCGAAGCCTCTGTAGCGCCCCTCGCCTGGCGGGTGACTATTTGCTGAAGCTGCCACTGCGGGCTTTCATCACCGGGAGAGGCGCTGATTCTGACCTCCGCCAGCGTGTCGTCACTCTCCCCCGGCTCAGCTACCGGCGGCAAAACCGGCTGCGGAAGAGGGTATCCTTCATGACTCAACAGCTGCGCCGGAACGTCCAGCCCAGGTAACAACAGTCCCATCTGCGCCAACCTGTCGTCGAGCGTGAGAGCAAAATCCTCGCCGATGAGTTTTCCTTTGCCTGCTCTCGTCGGCGCTCCGCCGGACAGCAGAGCCGTAATATCAATATTCATAGCCTTTCTCTTTTCTGTCCGGCACGCTGGGCGAATTCGTCCATCATTTTTTGCTCCTGGCGGCTCTGTGCCATAGCCAGTGCCGCTTCACGGCGATCGATGAGCGTCTCAAACGCATTAAGGCGCTGCTTTTTCTGTAGCCACTTCTCTTTGACCCGATCCACGGCTTGTTCGCAGGTGGAAACATGTGATTCGTGCTGCTTCACCACCTGGTTAAGTGACAAAATGAAAGACTGTTGATTAACCAGATCCGCCATCGACATACCGCTGCCCAGCAGGCCCTGACGCAAAGATTGCTGATACTCGCGCTCATAGTGCTGAAGCTGTTCATGCTGGGCCACGGCTGCCATAAGCGTCTGCTGGACGCTGCCGAGGGCGCGAGTGGTCTCCGTAAGCTTTTCCTGAGCCATGTCACGCAGCATGACCATTGGATTATTCACTTTCACGTTTTATCCCGCCTGTTCATCGATGTCAGGGAAAAGTTGGCTCAGTGCGGCAATAGCCTCGTCGTAACCGCTCCGCTCGTGTATTGCCTGATGCAGGAAGGCTTCCAGCGCAGGATACTGGTCTATCGCTCTGTCGAGCAGCGGATCGCTGCCCTTCACGTAAGCGCCTACGCTGACCAGATCCCGGTTACGCTGGTAGGTCGACAACAGCTGCTTAAAACGCTGAACCTTGCGGTACTGGACATGCGGAATTAGCTCCGTCATCGCGCGGCTAATAGAGGCTTCAATATCAATAGCAGGATAATGGCCCGCCTCAGCCAGGCGACGAGAAAGCACGATATGGCCATCGAGGATCGCGCGCGCCGAATCGGCGATCGGATCCTGCTGATCGTCCCCTTCGGTCAGAACCGTATAAAAGGCGGTTATCGATCCGCCGCCGCGCATACCGTTACCCGCACGCTCTACCAGTGCGGGCAGACGCGCGAAGACGGACGGTGGATAACCTTTCGTTGCCGGCGGTTCACCGATAGCCAGCGCCACTTCACGCTGCGCCATGGCATAGCGCGTAAGAGAGTCCATTATCAGCAGGACATTCATCCCACGATCGCGGTAATCCTCAGCAATTCGGGTGGCGTAAACCGCACCCTGCATACGCAGGATCGGTGAGACGTCAGCAGGTGCGGCGATCACGACCGCGCGTGAGAGCCCCTCTTCGCCAAGAATGTTCTCGATAAAATCTTTTACTTCACGTCCGCGCTCGCCAATCAGTCCGACGACGATGACGTCGGCGGTGGTGAAACGGGCCATCATGCCGAGCAGTACCGACTTACCGACGCCCGAGCCGGCAAAAAGGCCCATACGCTGTCCCCTGCCAACCGTCAGCAGGCCATTTATTGCCCTCACGCCCACATCGAGCACGGACTTGATGGGATCGCGGTGAAGCGGGTTAAACGAGGGGGTAAACAGGCCGGCTACGGGTTTTCCCGCCGGTGGACGACCATCCAGGGGGCGGCCCTGAGCGTCAAGCACGCGCCCCAGCAGGTGTAACCCCACCGGCAGCTGTTTACCCGCTCCCTTATCGGCCTCTGGCGCGTACACGCGCGCGCCGGGAAGAATACCGTCAACATGTTCAAGCGGCATAAGATAGAGCGTCTGACCGTTAAACCCGACCACCTCACACTCGACCGGTAAAATAGCCTGCCCGGTCTGACGTTCAACAATGCACAACGCGCCTATCGGCAGCTTCAGGCCAACGGCCTCCATCACCAGCCCGGTAGCACGCGTCAGCTTGCCGTACTGACGAAAGCGCGGGAGCTCTCCGAGCTTCTCTTCCACCCGATCCATGACCGAGAGCCAGTTTTTTAACTGCTGGCTCATTGGGACAATTCCTCTCGGGCGAGCTGACAGAGAGACTGCCAGCGCGTTTCCATGGTGGCGTCATACTCCACGTCCGGCGTGACCACACGACATCCCCCTGCGGCCAATTGGGGATCGCTTTGTAAGGACCACCCCATTGAGGAGAGCGTCTCACCGATCGCCTGGGAGACCATGGGCAGATCCTGCGGGTTCACATGCAGTTCTGTCGGGCCGTTGAGCAGGGTATCCTGCTTCATTAACTGTCGGATCTGCGCAAGCAGAGCATGGTTATCCGCCACGCTCAGGGTGCCGTACAGCTGCTGTACCGCCGTCAGCGCCAGCTGAACCAGACGTCCGGGAATAAGGCTATCGAGATTCGAAAGCGCAAGCTTGCACTGCGTCACCCATTCTCCAGCCTGGAGCAGTAAAGCCTGCCGTTCGTCACGAGCCTGTTCCAGCCCCTGCGCCAGACCCGCCTCACGCCCCTCCTTCAGCCCGGCCTCATAGCCTTCGCGACGGCCTTCCTCTTTGCCTTGCGCCAATCCCTGAGCAATACCCTGCTGCTCAGCCTGCTTACGCAGGCGTGCCAGCTCGGCCTTAAACTGCGCGTCAGAATGGCCGGTATCCTGCGTCTGCAACGGTACTTCAACCGTTTCGTTTAACAGATCCTCAGGCTGCCAGCTGCGCCACTGAGCGGCGCTATTGGCATCAAACGTAGGCATCGTCGCTGCCTCCAATGATGATTTCCCCTGTCTCCGCAAGGCGACGAACGATGTTCAGAATAGTCTTCTGCTCGGCTTCCACCTGTGACAAACGAACCGGGCCGCGCGATGCCAGATCTTCGGTCATCAGATCCGACTGACGGCGCGACATGTTACGGAAGAACTTGGCCCGCAGCGCTTCGTCTGCTCCTTTGAGGGCGATGATAAGGGTTTCACTTTCCACCTCCTGCAACAGACGCTGGATGCTGCGATCCTCGACATCCACCAGGTTTTCGAACAAGAACATTTCGTCGATAATTTTCTGTGCCAGCTCACTGTCGAAATCGCGAACCGCCTCAATGGCGGCCTCTTCCTGCTGGGATTTCATCAGGTTTAAAATCTCCGCAGCCGGGCGCACCCCACCCATTTTGCTGCGCTTAAGATTCTGACCGTGGAGCAGGCCGTTGAGTACCTCCGTCAGTTCCTGCAACGCGGCGGGCTGAACCCCGCCGAAGGTGGCGATACGCAGCATAATGTCGTTACGTTCACGATCGTCGAATTTGCTCAGGACGTCCGCCGCCTGGTTACGCTTTAAGTGGACCAGGATCGTGGCGATAATTTGCGGGTGTTCTTCACGAATCAGATCGAATACCGCCAGCGGATCCATAAAGTTGAGCGTTTCGATCCCGTTTCCACCCTGGTGGGTATCCAGCAAATCCTCAAGCAGCGTTGACGCACGCTCTTCACCCAGCGCCTTGACCAGCACGCTGCGCAGATACTCGTTCGTGTTAAGGCTCAGCGCGGCATACTCGCTTGAGTCATTTTTAAAGTCGCGCAGCACGGAGGCCATTTGATCGTGGGTAAACCCCGCCATGTTGACCATAGAACTGCTGATGGTCTTCACCTCATGCGCGTTTAGGTGCTTAAAGACTTCGGCGGCCAGGACATCGCCCAGCGTCAACATAACGATGGCGCTTTTCTCTGCGGCATTCATGATTTGAGCTCCTGATTCATCCACTGACGAATAACCAGCGCAATAACCCGCGGCTCTTGTTCCGCCAGTTCGCGCAGCTGCTGACTGTTAAGTTCCGTATCCACACGCTGCTGAGCGCGGTCACGCGCATCCTTTTCGGACGCTTTCTTGCGGGCGGCCAGCTCTTCCTGACGCGCCTCTTTTTCCATTTCCATGCGGCGCAGGCTGGTTTCCTGATGGCGGATCCAGGCCGGATGAACAAGCTTACGCCACATAAACCAGGCGATAATCGCAATAACCAGATAACGCGCAATCGCCATCATCAACTGATAAAACTTATCCTGTTTCCAGAATGGCGGGAGTTCCTCTTCCTCAACCCCGTTAAACGGCGAGTTCAAAATATTGACGCTATCGCCGCGTGAGGCCGTATAGCCGACAGCCTCTTTAACCAGAGCATTAATACGGTTCAGTTCAGCCTCACTCAGCGGACCCGGCTTGCCCTCAGCGCCTTGCGGCAGATGGTTTATCACCACCGCGACTGAAAGACGATCGATGCGCCCCATGGCATTTTTAATGTGGGTTAGCGTGCGATCGACCTCAAAATTGGTGGTCTCATCGTTGTGATTGTTGTAGGGCTGTGAACGGTCATTTCCGGTACCAGCGGTACTGGTTTGAGCGGCAGGCTTGTCAAGCGGCTGCGTAAGTGGCGCAGTGGCAGGCGCTGGCGGCTGATTCGTCAGCGCGCCCGGTACGCCGCCATTGCCGCGTCCATTACCCTGCTCAGACTGGCTCGTCTGGCGGCTTCGAATCACCATTTTTTGCGGATCGGCGTTGGGCTGATACTGCTCCTGCGTCTGCTCCTGCTGGGTAAAATCAATCTGCGCCGTGACCTGGGCGCGAATATTTTTGCTGCCCACCAGCGGCGCCAGGATTCGCTGGATGCGCTGCTGGTAATCACTTTCGATCTCACTGGTGTACTTCAGCTGTGACGTTTGCAGGCCGCGCAAACCACTTTGGGTGAGCAGCTCACCCCGCTGATCGACGATAGTGACATTTTCTGCCGTCAGCCCCGTCACGGCGCTGGAAATCAGATGGGTAATGGCAATGACCTGTCCTTCATCCAGGGTACGCCCCTGAATCAGGTTGACGGTAACGGAAGCCGTTGGCTGTTTTTGCTCACGCACAAACATCGTCTGCTTGGGTGTGGCAAGATGAACGCGCGCCGATCTGATCGGCCCCAGGTTTTCAATGGTACGCGCCAGCTCTCCCTCAAGCGCCCGCTGATAATTAACCTGTTCGCTAAACTGGCTAATACCAAACTTTTCCTTATCCAGCAGTTCAAACCCTACGGAGCCGCCTTTTGGCAACCCCTGTTGGGCCAGCTTCATACGCACTTCATGGACCTGCCCTTCAGGAACCAGAATAGCGCCACCCGGCGCGTCGATGCGGTAAGGGACATTCATCTGCGACAGCTGGGCAACAATGGCCCCACCGTCTTCATCACTGATATTGCTAAACAACACGCGATAGCCTGGCTCTTTTGCCCAGAACATAAGCGCAATTAATACCGATACGGCAGCCGCGGCGCAAATGACCAGCGATAGCTTCGGGCTGGCGCGAAGCCATGACAGAGCCGATTTAATTCGGTCAGCCGGATTATTCGTTAAATCATTTAATGTGGCACTCATGCCGTGATCCTGTAAGAAATAGCACGCACAATAATGCGCGTCAGCGCCTGTGATATCGCAGGGCTGATAACGACGATTTCAAATTAAGAGAAATTTTCAGGCGGGCATTATCGTCTGAAAGGCCGATTTTTTAAGGATAAATAAGCTTAAAGTAATGTTCGCTTATTGGATTTTATGGCCATTTTGCCTACGTGTTAAACTATCAACGTTTAAAAGATATGTAATAAATGTGTGCTTTTCCCTTATTAATTCAGGAAGTCAACAATGTCAGCAACTTTAATGCGTGGCGTACTCGATCAAATTAACACTCAGTCACAGCAAATAGCCGGCATGAGCCGAAACCAGCCTGCCGCGCTGAAAAACACGCCGTCGTTCTCTGACATTTTATTCAATAGTATCAATGAAATTAATGAAACTCAGGTTAACGCGAAAGAAATGACGCAGCAGTGGATGTCTGGCAGTAGCGATATTGGATTAAATGACGTAATGCTAGCAATGCAGAAGTCCTCAATTTCTTTTAGCTTCGGTGTGCAAGCGCGCAATAAAATGCTCAGTGCCTACCAGGAAATCATGAATACCCCGGTATAAGGCCTCGCCCTGTCTATGAGTGAATTTAAAGACATTCCCGTGCGCTTATCGCCAAATAAGCTTACGTTATCCGATTCTGAATTACAGCGTATTGGGCAACTGATCTATCGCCGCGCCGGGATTGTAGTCAACGCACAAAAACGAGAGATGATTTTTAATCGTTTATCACGGCGGCTACGGGCGCTGGGGATTGACACATTTCTTGAGTACATCAGCATTCTGGAATCCCACAGCGAGCATCCGGAATGGCAGAACTTTGTCAACGCGCTGACAACCAATCTGACCTCTTTCTTTCGCGAAACCTACCACTTCCCGGTGCTCGCAGAACACGCCCGTCAGCGGCCCAACGGCTACCGCGTCTGGTGTACCGCCGCTTCCACCGGGGAAGAACCTTGCTCCATCGCCATGACGCTGGACGAGACTCTGGGGAGCGCGACGGGAGGGCCACGCGTCTGGGCCTCTGACATCGATACCGAGGTGCTGGCCAAAGCGGAGGCAGGGGTATACCGCATGTCCGACCTACACTCGCTGACCCTGGTGCAAAAACGCCACTATTTTTTGCGCGGCTCGGGTGAGAACAGCGATCGGGTGAAGGTAAAGCCAGAACTGCTGGCCGCTATTCACTATCAGCGGCTCAACTTGCTGGACAACAGCTGGCCGCTGCCCGGACCGTTTGACGCCATCTTTTGCCGCAACGTGATGATCTATTTCGATGCGCCGACGCAGAAGCGTCTGCTTGAGCGCTTTGCCCGCATGCTGAAGCCAGACGGCCTGCTGTTTGTTGGTCACTCTGAACATTTTAATCATCCGCACATTCCACTCAGGCTTCGCGGCCAGTCGGTGTATGAACTTACGGAGGCCTTACGGTGAAACGGATACGGGTGCTGACAGTTGATGATTCTGCGCTCATGCGCAACATCCTGAGCGCAGTGATCAATCAACAGCCAGATATGGAGATGGTCGGCACCGCGCCAGACCCGCTGATCGCACGCGAGATGATTAAGCAGTTGAACCCCGACGTGCTGACGCTGGATATCGACATGCCGAAAATGGATGGGCTGGAGTTTCTCTCCCGTTTGATGCGCCTTCGTCCAATGCCGGTGGTGATGATCTCCTCGATGACCACCCGAGGCTCGAAGGCGACAATGGCCGCGCTGGAACACGGCGCCGTCGATTTTCTGGCCAAACCCGATCAGCGTATCGCCGGAAATCTGGAACTGTGGGGTGTGCAGGTCGCAGAGAAGATCCGCATTGCCGCGAAGGCAAAACTGGGACGTCAGGCTGAAGTGGCCTCGCCGATACTGCGGGGCATTACCGTGGATCCACAAAGCATTGTGGCGATTGGCTCCTCGACCGGCGGGACGGAGGCGCTGCGCCAGGTATTAACGCCGCTGCCAGCCAGCGTCCCCGGTATCGTCATCGCCCAGCATATGCCTGCTGGATTTACCCGCTCCTTCGCCCAGCGTCTTGATTCACTTTGCCAGATAAAGGTGCATGAAGCGGATGACGGCGAACCGGTACTTCCGGGTACGGCATTGATCGCCCCCGGCGACAAGCATATGGAGATCGTCCGTCACGGAAAAGGGTACGCCGTCAGGCTGACCGACGCGCCCCCCGTCAACCGTCATCGCCCGTCGGTAGACGTTCTCTTTAACTCCGTTGCACAGCTGGTGGGCGCACATGCCAGCGCCGCCATCCTTACCGGAATGGGAGCCGACGGCGCACGTGGGTTGCTGGCGTTGCGGGAGTCGGGCGCGTTTACCCTCGCTCAGAGCGAAGCGAGCTGCGTGGTGTTCGGTATGCCTCGCGAAGCGATTGCCCTTGGCGCTGCCCGAGAAATCGTCGATCTCAATAAAATTAGCCAGCGTCTGCTGGAAAGTTTCAGCCATAAACCACGACGTTCAGGAGAGAACACACATGTCGGATAAAAACCTGCGTTTTTTGGTGGTGGACGATTTTGCCACCATGAGACGTATCGTACGTAACCTGCTTCAGGATCTGGGCTATTCAAATATTGAGGAGGCGGAAGATGGCCAGGACGCGCTGAACAAGCTGCGCGCCGGTGAGTTTGATTTCGTTGTGAGCGACTGGAATATGCCCAACCTTGATGGCCTTGAGCTGCTGAAAACCATTCGCCTCGACCCGGCGATGTCAAAGCTGCCGGTACTGATGGTTACTGCGGAAGCAAAGCGCGAAAACATTATCGCCGCCGCGCAGGCGGGTGCCAACGGTTACATCGTTAAACCGTTTACTGCCGCCACGCTGGAAGAAAAGCTTGGCAAAATTTTTGAAAAACTCGGGTGAATACTATGACCACTCAGCCTGGCGAGATCGCGGAACCGCCAAAGGATCTCTTTTTGCGTATCGGTCAATTAACCCGGCTGCTGCGCGACAGTATGGCAAATCTTGGCCTGGAGCAGGCCATTAAAGAAGTCGCGGACGCGTTCCCCAACACGCGTGACCGTCTCAACTACGTTGTTGGCAAAACGTCTCAGGCCGCCGATCGCGCGCTGACGGCCGTCGAGGTGGCACGACCGCTCCAGGAAAGATTAGGTGAAAATGCCGGTAAGCTTACTGAACGGTGGGACGCCTGGTTTGAAGAGCCACAGCCGCTTGACGAGGCGCGAGAACTGGTGAAAGAGACACGTACCTTTCTGCTGGACGTGCCGGCCACCGCTCAGCAAACCAACCAACAGCTCACCGAAATAATGATGGCGCAAGACTTCCAGGATCTCACCGGCCAGGTGCTACAAAGCCTGATGCAGGTGATTCAGACCGTCGAAACCGAGCTGATCAGCGTGCTGGTTGAAAACATGCGCGAACGTGACGCGGGTATCGAACAGAGCGGTGACGCCCATCTCAAGAACGGCCCGCAGATTGATACCAGCGTCGCCGGGATTGTCGCCTCTCAGGAACAGGTGGATGACCTGCTGGAGTCGCTGGGCTTTTGATGACCCCAGGCCAACACTATGTCTGAAGAGAGCGAGAGCGACAAAACAGAAGACCCCACACCCCACCGAAAACAGAAAGCGCGGGAGGAAGGTCAGGTTCCGCGTTCGCGCGAGCTGACCACCCTTGCCATGCTTCTGGTGGGCTGGGGGCTTATCGTCGGCGCAGGTAGCCATCTGGCGACGCAGCTTGAATCTATTCTGCACAACGGACTGACCTTTGATCGACTGCTGATCCGCGACCCGCAGAATATGTTACATCGTGCAGCCTCGCTGTTGAGCATGGCTTTTCTCGCCATTCTGCCCTTCGCCGGCGGGCTGTACGTGACCGCAATAACGGCACCGTCGATTATCGGCGGCCTGAACGCAAGCAGTAAGGCGCTAAAGGTTAATCTTAAAAAACTTAATCCCGTCACCGGTATCAAGCGTCTTTTCTCTGCCCAAATGGTATCAGAGATGATCAAAAGCATCCTCAAGGTGCTGTTGGCCGCCACGGGGGGAGGACTGTTTTTACTGCTCAATAAAAGCAGGTTCATCAATCTAATGTATGAACCGTTGGGCGGCGCGCTAAACGACATCAGCAACCTGCTGATTGGCTGCATGCTGTACGTGATTTTGTCACTGATCCCCATGGTGGCCTTCGACGTGATTTATCAGCTCTGGAGCAACTTTAAGAAGCTGAGAATGAGCCGCCAGGAGATAAAGGATGAATTTAAAAACCAGGAAGGTGACCCGCACATTAAGGGTCGCGTCAGGCAGATTCAGCGCCAGATGGCACAAAGCCGCATGATGGCCGAGGTGCCCACCGCCGATGTGGTCGTCAACAACCCGACCCACTATTCCGTGGCGCTGAAGTACCAGGAAGGCACCATGGGCGCACCGATCGTCGTCGCAAGCGGCAGTGGACTTATTGCCCTGCGCATCCGCGAGATGGCTGAAGAAAATCGGGTTCCGATGCTGGAAGCGCCACCGCTGGCGCGTGCGCTTTACCGGCACTGCGAGCCGGGTCAGCCGGTGCCCGGTGAATTATATAACGCTGTTGCCGAAGTCCTGGCCTGGGTATATAGCCTGCGCCGGTGGCGTAAAGGCTTTGGCTTGCGCCCAACAGAACCTAAAGATTTGCCGGTTCCCCCGGCGCTCGATTTTGCACAAGAGAGTAAAGAGTAATGGCTAATATCGCCACCAAATTACGTTTGCCCGGCATCAAGGAGACCCAGTGGCAGGTACTGGCCGGTCCAGTCCTGATCATGACGATCCTTGCGATGATGATCCTGCCGCTGCCAACCTTCGTGTTGGACTTGCTGTTTACCTTTAATATTGTACTGGCGATCATGATCCTTCTGGTCGCCATGTTTACCCAGAATACGCTGGAGTTTTCCGCCTTCCCGACGGTACTGCTCTTCTCAACGCTGCTTCGCCTGGCGCTAAACGTCGCCTCAACGCGCGTTATCCTGATGCACGGCCATAACGGCGCTGACGCCGCGGGCCAGGTCATCGAAGCTTTCGGCCACTTCCTGGTAGGCGGCAACTTTGCCATCGGTATCGTCGTTTTTATCATATTGATAATTATAAACTTTATGGTCATCACCAAGGGGGCCGGGCGTATTGCAGAAGTGGGTGCCCGCTTTACCCTTGACGGTATGCCCGGTAAACAAATGGCAATCGATGCCGACCTGAACGCCGGTCTGATCGGCGAGGAGGAGGCCAAACGCCGTCGAAAAGAGGTGACTCAGGAGGCAGATTTTTACGGCTCCATGGACGGTGCGAGCAAATTTGTGCGTGGCGATGCCATCGCAGGCCTGCTGATCATGGCAATAAACATTATCGGTGGCCTGATTATCGGCGTAATGCAGCATGATATGACCCTCAGCGCAGCGGGAGAAGCCTACACGCTGTTGACCATCGGTGACGGCCTGGTTGCGCAGATCCCTGGTCTTGTGATCTCCACCGCGGCAGGTGTCGTTGTAACGCGTGTGGTCAACGAGCAGGACGTAGGCGAGCAGATGGTCGGCCAGCTGTTTACCTCGCCTCGCGTGCTTGCCCTCTCTGCGGCCGTAATTGGTTTGCTGGGGCTAATCCCAGGCATGCCCAATCTGGTCTTTTTACTCTTTACCTCCTCACTTTTAGGCATTGCATGGTGGCTGCGGGGCCAGGAAGGTAAGGCGAAAAAAACGGGCGCCGCCCCCTCCGCCCCTACCCGAGCTGAAGCCGACGTGGCGCAGGTTAATGAAGCGACATGGTCTGACGTGCAGATGGAAGATGTACTGGGGCTGGAGGTTGGCTATCGACTGATCCCTATGGTCGATCATGAACAGCAGGGCCAGCTGTTAACCCGCGTACGGGGTATTCGTAAGAAGTTCGCGCAGCAGATGGGCTTTCTGCCGCCAGCAGTTCATATTCGCGATAATCTCGACCTGCCGCCGACTCACTATCGTATTCTGCTAAAAGGGGTGACGATTGGTAAAGGCGAGGTCCAGCCCGATCGCTGGATGGCGATCGATCCAGGCTGTGCAGAGGGAGAAGTGCCCGGTACGCCCTGTAAAGAACCAACCTTTGGACTTCCCGCTCTATGGATCGATGAAGTCCATCGCGAGCTGGCGCAGACGCTGGGCTATACCGTAGTCGATCCGTGTTCCGTCGTCGCTACGCACCTGAACCACCTTATCAGCACCCACACGGACGAACTTTTCGGTCGCCAGGAGGCGCAGCAGCTGCTTGACCAGCTCACCAAACAGTCGCCGAAGCTGATAGAGGATTTGATCCCCGGGATAATCAGCCTGACCACGCTGCACAAAGTACTGCAAAATCTGCTTTCCGAGCGCGTGCCGATCCGCGATATGCGGACCATCATCGACACGCTGGCTGAGTATGCCACTCCTCAGTCTGACGCTGACGAGCTGACGGCCCGCGTGCGCGCTCGCCTCTCCCGGGCGATTACGCAGCAGTGGTTCCCTGGCGACGACGATATCCAAATAATCGGCCTTGATATGTCACTTGAGCAGTTGCTGGTACAGGCAACCCAGAGCGGAAGCGCTATCGAGCCGGGAATTGCCGAGAATTTAATGAAACAGACCGAGCAGGCGTTGCAGCATCAGGAAGCGCTGGGTGCGCCGCCGGTTCTGCTGGTGAACCCGGCGCTGCGTTTGATGCTGTCCCGCTATCTTCGTCGCATCTTCCCTCAGCTTGCAGTGCTCTCCAGCCAGGAGATAAACACTCAGCGCAACGTGAGAATGACGTATCTCATTGGAGGTAAATCGTGATAAGAGCCGCCTTGCTTGTTCTGCTGCTTGCGCCACCGGCGTTTGCTGCGGACGGTTCATGGAGCAGCCATAGTTTTGGCGGCACGCTGTCGCGCGGCAAGCAGGTACTGAAAAGTCGTCCAGTTCAGCCCGCCGCGCCCCTTCCGAAAGGGGTTACGCCGACGCATCTGCTGTGGAAGATTACACCGGACGGCCCCACGCCGCCGGGCTTTCGCATTCGCGTCTGTAACAACCTGCGCTGTCTGATGCTCAGGGAACTGGCGGGCGAAATCCCGTTGCCAGCGGGTTTCCCGGCCGCGGGCCCCTTTCGCTTTGAGTATCAGTCGGTAGCGCGCGGCGAAATGACGCCGCCGCTGACAATACTGAAAAATGAAATCACAATAAGGTATCGCGGCAAGGGGCCATCGGCGCCTTAAGAGAGGTTCTGACAAACGGTACCGCTCTGGCGATATCCTGCCTTAAACCTCAGCACCTCATTTATCCCGCCCAGCGCCCCCTCACATGCCAGCGCCAGCGTCATCAGCATCGTCTCATCCTCCTGCGCCGATAACATCTCCATCCCTACCGGCAGCCCGATACGGCTTACGCCACAGGGCAACGTAATGGCAGGCAGGCCGCTGATGGCGGCCAGTTCCGGCGCGCAGCCTGGCGGCATCTTCGCCATACTTTCTGGTAATCGTTGTACGGTGGGATACACAAATCCGTCGATGCGCTGCACCTCCGCCACCTGGCAAAGGTTCTGCCGCAACAGGCGCTGAAAGCGACGCCCCGCCAGCCAGAGCGGGGTTTTCAGCGTGTTACTCGCCAGCATCTGACGTAGAAACGGCGCAAACTCTGGCAGGAAAGCGCCGGAGTCCACAATGCTTGTCAGTCCGGAGGGAGCGCCAGGCTGTTTGCTAAGCCAGTCGTCAATCGCCACGCGAAATTCATACAGACTGAGGCAGGTGGCCTGCCTCACCTCTTCAAGAAAGGGGAGTGAAACTTCCACCAGCGTCGCTCCGGCACGGCGCAACGTGTGCAGCGCCGACTGCCAGACCTCCAGCTGTACCTCATCCTCTCCCTGTAACGCGGTCACCACGCCAAAGCGAACGCCTTTCAGCGAACGCACAGGAAGCGCAACCGGCGGCAGGCCATGGATCACCGCATGCAGCAAGGCGGCATCCTCAACGCTATGTACCATTGGCCCAACGGTATCTTTGCTGGGCGAGAGCGGCGCCACGCCGTCCAGCTGTGAACGGCGAAAGGCAGGCCGTAGCCCCACCAGCCCGGTATAGCTACAGGGAATGCGGATAGAGCCGCCGGTATCGGTACCCAATGCGCCATCCGCCATTCCAGCCGCCACCGCCGCGGCGCATCCTCCGCTGGAACCTCCGGCGGTGAGTGTCGGGCAAAGTGGATTCGCCACATCCCCCCCCAGCGAGCTACGCGAGCGCACATCGAACGCGAACTCGGACATATTGGCCCTGGCAAGAATAATCGCCCCCGCTCTGCGCAATCGCTGCACGACCCGAGCATCCGCTGTCGCGTTAAGTGAGGCCAGCGCACGGCAGCCAAGGGTGATCGGCATCGGCGCGCAGGCAATATTATCTTTGACGATCAGCGGCACGCCGTGCAGGGGGCCGATCGGCTCTCCACGCCGACGCTGCTGCTGATGCTGTTCCGCCTGAGACATGGCGTCAGGGTTAACCCCGAGGATCGCGTTGAGCGCCCGGTGCTGCTGTATGACGTCGAGACGGCGGGCAATTTCCTCCGGACAGTCGTCTGGCGGTATCAGGCGCTTCATAGTCTCAGGCTCCCCGTGCTGAAAACCGGGCAGAAGGCTGCCCGTGCTGAAAACCGGGCAGAAGGCTGCCCGGGATACGTTTTAGTCCCGCATGCCGGTAGTAATGGCATCAATGTCCTGCGGACGCAGACGAATTTCCGCCGCCCGTCGGTGCCCCTGCATCCCCTCGGTACGGCTCTGGCGGATCGCCGGTTCTGCGATTGCCGGGATACCCTGCTCGTCAATCCACTGATGGGTACAGATTTTGACGTATGCCCCTACCCACAGACCACCGGTATAGCGTGCCGCCGCCATCGTCGGTAACGTATGGTTGGTGCCGCAGCATTTATCGGAGAACACCACGCTGGCGTTCTGACCAATAAACAGCGAGCCATAGTTGCGGATCTTCGCTGCCGTCGCGTGCGGATCGCGGGTATGCACCTGCAAATGCTCCGTCGCCATATGGTCAGCAAACGCAATCAGCTGCGCTTCATCTTCGCAGAGCACAATCTCACCCTGCCGGCGCCACGCCTCGCCCGCCGTGGCGGCCGTTGGCAGGCTGGCAAGCTGACGCTCAACCTCCGCCAGGGTACGCTCAGCGATATCCCGGCTGGTTGTCGCCAGCCCGACGCGGGTATGAATATCGTGCTCTGCCTGCGCCAGCATATCGGCGGCCAGAATGCGCGGATCGGCGCTGTCGTCGGCGATAGTGAAAATCTCGCTCGGCCCGGCGAGGGCATCAATGCCGACTCGACCAAACACCTGGCGTTTCGCTTCGTTAACGAAGGCGTTGCCTGGCCCAACGATTTTGTCCACCGACGGAATGCTCTCCGTTCCCCAGGCCATAGCCGCAATGGCCTGCGCGCCGCCAACTTTGAAAATGCGATGCGCGCCCGCCAGATGGCAAACTGCAATCATCGCCGGATGGGCGCCCGGGGGCAGACAGGCGATAATCTGTTCACAGCCCGCCACCGTCGCAGGAACAATCGACATCACGGGTGCGGAGAGAATCGGATACCGTCCGCCCGGCACGTAGCAGCCCACCGTCTGCACCGGGATGATCCGGTGACCGAGATGCACGCCAGGCAGCGTCTCTACCTCCAGCGGCAGCATGGTCGCCAGCTGCGCCTGCGCAAAACGACGCACCTGATTAATGGCAAACTCACTGTCGCGGCGCGTCTGGGCATCCATCCCCTCCAGTGCTTCGGCAATCTCCTGCTCGCTCACCTCAAACTGCGCCGGTACGACATGATCAAACTGCTGCGAAAAGGCTCTTAGCGCCGTATCGCCCTCGGTTTTCACGCGCTCGATAATGGCGCTGACCTTCTCCGTCAGGGAACGATCGGCCTGCGCATCCTGCCCCTGCGGGCGCTTAATCCAGCTCACCTGATTTAACATTTACGCGTCCTCCATCTGGCCGAGTTTGATCTGCGCCAGCAGCGCCAGATGGTCATAAACCACCCACTCATCAACAATTTTTCCGTTGACGATGTGGTAGTGCGACATGCCCATCACGAACAGTCGTTCTCCGGTCGGCTTGCCGAGTTCGCCGTAACCCAGGTGATGTCCTTCGATAATCCAGCGTACGGCCACTTTGACGCCGCCTTCATCGCACGGGTTGGAACAAATATGCTGCGGCAGCCACGCGCCGTCAGGGATCATCCCCACCAGCGCCAGCGTCTGATGGGTTACCGCCGCGGTGCCGTACAGCTCTTTCATCAGCGGACCGTGCCACTGTACGTTAGGCGCATACACTTCTTTGATCTTGCCAAACATCCGGCGGTTGTAGATCTCATGCAGCCAGCGCAGGCACTGCTCCTCCGTATCGGTGTGCGCAATGGAAACATCGCACTCCATCTCCGGCGGATATTGCCCCAGCATGCGGCCGTTTTCGCCGATGTCCATCACGCGGAAGCCTTTATCGAACTGCTCCTTTGCCATATTAAATGCGATTTGATCGGTATTCAGGCCAAGCTGTTTCATCAGTGACATATTGTCGCTGACCACCCACTCCCGATAAATTTTATTCTCGTGGATCATGCAATCCGCCACGGTACGCGTCACAAACGTACGGTTCGTCGGCTTACCTAAATGGCTGTGCTGGGTATGCCGCCCGCTTCCCGTCACCAGGTGAGAGGTATAAAAACCGTCAACATCATTTCCGTTCCAGATAACCTGGGTTGCCATTCCGCGCCGTTCCGGGAAGGCAATTAAGCGTTGCAGCGTATCCTGTACCACCTGTTCGCGGTTATAGAGTGTCCCCAGCGCGTTATACAGCACGCAGTTATGGGTATAGTGAGAATAAATTAAACCGACATCGCGCTCGTCCCATATTTTATGGGTGCAGCGAACGATATAATCGACAATATCGGTATAGCAGTCATCAAAGCCGCGTAATGATTGCACGCGCGGTCTTTTTTCCGGTACCAGATCGACAAAATCACGACGCTCCACCTGTAATACAGGTTCCTCTTTCAGCGATTTCACGCTGCTTTTTTCGGGTACGGCTGGTGCTTTATTTGTTGCTTCGGTGGAAGACATATAAACTCCTGCTCTGTTTTCAGACAATAAGAACCCGCACCCGTAAGTGAGGGTGAATTAAACACGGTTATTTTTTGCAGCCGGAATAAGGGGGCTGCCGCCCCATTAATTAAATATTTGCGACCAAATCGCTAATTCATCGATCCCCAGATATTCACGGAAAATTAAACCATCACGTAATTCAAGCTGGCTGATACCGGTAATTGATATGGGTTTACGGGTCGGCGCACCAAATTTGCCGTAACCGTCATGCCAGGTTAACAACGACCAGCGCAATGAAAGTCGAATCGGCTCATTAGGATCTTTACGCACAATCAGGTGATGAAGCTGCGTTTCGCTGTCGGCAAATGAAGCGCGATAACCGGAAAGCTGTGCGCCAATTTCCTGTTCGCCGGTGCAGAGGCAGTGCCCCGGCGCGTACAGCGTCGCCGCCGGGTGATAGAGACCGGGCACCACGCCGCTGTTACCGCCCGCCCACATCGTTAAGTAGCGCTCAACGACCCCGGCCAGCGCCCCTTCCACGTCGTCGCCCTCAGGCCCACCCGCCCAGCGGGCGTCCAGCGTCTCAGCAGACACAGATTCCAGCCCAAGCTGCTGGCGCATGGTCGCCAGGTTAAAAGCAAAGTCGCGGACATCCAGCCCCAGTTGCGCCACAATCGCAGCACGATCCTGAAGCAGCCACTCCTGGCGTACGGCACCATCAACACAGATGCGATCGGCCCAGGTGCGGACCCAGACATTTTTCCCGGTCGGCGGGCCAAAAAATCCCTCCCCCTGGTGCTGAATGCGGGCTACGGTACGCTGCGCCGCATAGTACTCGTCCCCCGGGTTCTGGCTGCACAGAATATCCTCCGTCAGCACCGCTCGCTGCGGGAAGCTGTGCATCGCCTCAAGCGTCAGGCGCATAAACTGGGAAAGCTCATGCAGCTGTTTTTCGGGTGTAGTGAAAACCACCGGCGTGGCGTAAAAATCCGCCAGCTGGCCGATATCTTTCTGCTCCCACACCACGTGCGTCAGCGTCAAAATGAACTGCTGGATAGAGTCGAATTGAGGGCTGAAGCCCCGCAATCTGGTCATGTGCGCTCCTTAGACTGGAATAGCGTTAAACCATTGGTTTCGATAACGCCGCTGCGTGGGCGACGCGCCGAGTGGCGTATCACCAGCGTACCGGGCACCGTAATCTGTTCAGGCTCTATGGTTCCGCTGTCAATTTGCTTCATTAACAGTTCCACCGTGGCATCCACCATCGCGCCGACCGGCTGCGACGCCGAGGTCAACGCATAAGAGGGCCAGCCGGAAGGGCCGATGTCGTCATAGCCGACAACGGAGACCTCCTCCGGAATGCGCAAACCAAACTCATAGCGCGCCACATCCATTACCGTGACGGCCATATGATCGTTGGCGACAAAGACCGCATCCGGCGCTGGCGACGTCGAAAACAGGGTATAGGCTGCCCGGGTGGTTTGCTGAGCGTCGTAATTCCCGTGCACCACCCGGACATCGGTGATGCCATGTTCTTCCAGCGTGGAAATGAACCCGCGCTGGCGGGCGATATTGACCGGGGAATCGGCCACGCCGCCCACGTAGGCAAAACGCTTGTGCTCCCCCGCCAGCAGAAACTCGGCAATCTGCCGCGCGGCCGCTTCGTTATTACTGTTGACGCTGGAGGCCATGCCACTCTCTTCGCTGCGGTTAAACAGCACTACCGGGATCCCGGCGGCAAGGCACTCCTCGGATAACTCCAGCGACAGCGTCACCGAGGCCAGCACAATGCCATCCACCCGGTACTGCATAATCTGGTCAAAAATACGGTCTACGTTACCTTCCCGATCGCCAACGAACAGCAGCAGGTGATAGTTCAGCGTATCCAGCTTTTGCGCCAGCGCCTCCAGCACCTGCGAGTAAAAGGGGTTATCAAAGTAAGAAATGACGACACCGATAATGCGCGAACGAGCCGTGTTGAGCGAACGGGCGATCGCATTCGGGCGATAGCCCAGCTCGCGCGCTGCCTTCAGCACTTTTTCACGCGTTGCCGGTGAAATGCTGGCCCCCGGCGTGAACGTTCGCGACACCGCAGATTGCGATACCCCCGCCAGCTGAGCGACCTGTTGGGATGTGACTGCTGCAAAAGTCTTACGTTTCATTACCCCTGATTCCTTATCAACGTCCTGCCCATTTGCGCGTACTTCAAACGCCTCAGCAAGTGGGTGTTTTTTATACTTACACCACCTTTGCATGCGTATGCAACACAAAAAATTAAAATTCTCACAACAAGATCGAGATCACTTTACAAATGTGAAACCTTTTCGTAACTTCAAATATTGAATACGTATGCAAAGAGTTTTCATACCGTCAATGGTACCGGAGAGAACAGGAGTCGCCCAAAGGATTGAACCGGTAAACGTCGTCCCTGACTGGTTATAACCCATTAATTCTTAAGAGGTTCAAAACCATGTTTCAAGCACTGTTACGCCGTCGGGAAGCCCGGCTCTTTTTCATCATCAGCATCCTGTTCTTTATCTGCATTCATAGCATTGATGCATTCCTGGCCCCCATGATGATCAACCAGGGCATTGAACCACAGATCATGGGCATCATCATGGGCGCGTCCGGTCTGGCAACCCTTCTGATACGCTTCCCGTTAGGCATTATTTCCGACGTGGTTAAAAGCAGCAGGATCTTCATCCAGATTGGCCTGCTGCTGCCAATTATCGCCTGGCCGATTGCCTGGCTTGAACCCAACGCCATTACGCTGTATCTGGCGAAAGCGGCAGACGGTGTCACGGCGGCGACCTGGGTGCTGTACAACATCCTGTTCATGCGTTACTTCGGTCGCAACGAAGCGCCTGCCGCCGTCGCGCTGCTGGCGCTGGCAGGGCCCATCGGCGTGTTTCTCGGTAACTGTATTGGCGCGGTGCTGATTCACTATTTCGCCAATAACATCGCCTTTTTTGTCTCCTGCATCTCCGCCCTGGTGGCGTTATTCCTGACGACCCGCATTCAGGACGTGCACGACCCGGTTCAGGCCCCCACGCTTAAAGCCTGCATTACCGGCGCGCGCCAGCAGCTGGCCGACCGTTCCGTCTGGCTGATTGGCATCCTGGCGACCGTCGTCATTCTGGTGCCCTTCGCCACCCGCGACACGCTGACGCCGGTCTATGCCGAGCAGCTTGGCGCCCGGGCGGGGATCCTCGCGCTGCTGGGTAACATTCACCTTCTTTTTTACGGGCTGGCCATCGCCCTGTGCAGCTCGGTGTTTTATCAGCGCCTTGGGCTGGTAAAAACCGCCGTGCTCGGCATCGTTTTACAGGTGATTTCCACTTTCGGCATTCCCTTTACCAGCAATATCTATGTGATTTACCTGTGGCAGGCGCTGGCGGGGTTCTCGTTTGGTATGGCCTTTGCCGCATTCATGTCGCTCAGCGTAGTGAATACCTCGTCTGATGAACAATCCACGCGAATGGGACTATTCCAGACCATTTATTCCTGCGGCATGTTTGTCGGGCCGGTAATGATGGGCGTAATGATGCAACATATTAACCTGTCGTCCGGTTATATATTGATTGCCGCCCTTTCCGTTGTGGCCGCTATTGCCACGCCGCTGTCCGCTCGATGGGTATATGCCCGTAAAACGCAAACCTCAGCCCAATTATTAAAAAACGGTGCGTACGCTGCCGCGCCGGATCAATAACTCTTTCTGAAGTAAACACCCTTTCCCGGCTCGCCGGGAGGATAACTGACATCTGAAAAAGGTAAGGAGAAGCGAGTGTCCTGGAAATTAAAAACCGGTAAATCTACCGAAGAGCGCCAGCAAGCTAACCAGCAAATAAGAGAAACGGTTGAACAAATACTTGCGGATATTGAAAAACGCGGAAATAAAGCCATTCGCGAATTATCCATTAAATTCGATCGTTATGACCGTCAGGATTATCGTCTGACGTCCGCGGAGATTGACCGCTGCATAAAACAGTTAAGCCGCCAGGATATTCAGGATATTGAATTTGCCCAACAGCAGGTGGCGAATTTTGCCCGCGCGCAGAAAGAATGTCTGCGGGACCTGGAAATTGAAACACGTCCCGGGGTGATCCTCGGGCATAAAAATATTCCGATTAACGCCGTAGGATGTTACGTGCCTGGCGGAAAATATCCCCTGCTCGCCTCCGCGCACATGTCGATCATCACTGCCAGCGTGGCGGGGTGCTCAAGAATCATCAGCTGTGCCCCGCCGTTTAACGGTCAGCCCGCCCCGGCGATTGTCGCGGCGCAAAAAATGGCTGGCGCAACGGAAATCTATGCCCTTGGCGGCATTCAGGCGATAGGCGCCATGGCGCTGGGCACGGACTCGCTGGCACCGGTCGACATGCTGGTCGGGCCCGGTAACGCCTTCGTCGCGGAGGCCAAACGCCAGCTGTTCGGCCGGGTAGGTATCGATCTGTTTGCCGGTCCGACGGAAACGCTGGTGATTGCCGATGAGACCGTTGACGCGGAAATGTGCGCCACGGACCTGCTGGGCCAGGCCGAACACGGCGTCACCACCCCTGCCATCCTGCTGACGAACTCGCTTCAACTTGCCAAAGAGACGCTCAGCGAAGTGGAACGGCTGCTGGAAAAGCTCCCTACCGCCGACATTGCCCGCCAGTCGTGGCAGGACTACGGGGAAATCATCGTCTGCGACAGCCACGAAGAGATGCTGCTGGAGGCAGATCGTATCGCTTCCGAACATGTTCAGGTGATGACCGACCGGGACGACTGGTTCCTGGCTAACCTGACCAATTACGGCGCGCTGTTCCTTGGACCGCGTACTAACGTGGCCTACGGCGATAAGGTGATCGGCACCAACCACACCCTGCCCACGCAGAAAGCCGCACGTTATACCGGCGGCCTGTGGGTGGGCAAGTTCATGAAAACCTGCACCTTCCAGAAAGTCCTCAGCGACGAAGCCACTGCCGAAATCGGCAGCTATTGTTCCCGTCTGTCGCTGCTGGAAGGGTTCGCCGGACATGCCGAGCAGGCCAATATTCGCGTGCGCCGTTATGGCCAGACGGAAGTTCCCTACGCCACACCGGCCCCGGTCAGGGAAAAGGTGTAAGCCATGACGCTTTTGCAAACGCCCTCTTTCACCCTGCACGGCAAACGCGCGCTGGTGACCGGCGGGTCAAGAGGGATTGGCTTCGCCGCCGCCGTCGCCCTCGCACAGGCGGGAGCAGAGGTATGGATCGCCGCCCGGGGCCGCGAGGCGCTGGCGCATGCCACAGGTCTGGCAGCGGAACACAGTCTCGCATTTCACCCGCTGGAACTGGATATTACCGACACTCAGGAGGTGGCGCGTGTGCTGGCGACGTTGCCCACGCCCGACATTCTGGTGAACAGTGCCGGGCTGGCCCGCCACCAGCCGTTTCTTGAGGTGAACGAGGAAAATTTCGATGCGGTGATGGCGCTTAACCTGCGCGCCACCTTTTTTATCAGCCAGCATGTGGCGCGCAGAATGCGGGCGGACGGTAAGGGGGGATCGATTATTCACATCTCATCGCAAATGGGACACGTTGGTGGCCCCGAGCGTAGCGTGTACTGTGCCTCCAAATTCGCGCTTGAAGGGTTAACCCGAACGATGGCGCTGGAGCTGGGCGATGCGGGGATCCGTGTCAATACGCTGTGCCCGACCTTCATTGAAACCGACCTGACGCGTTCGTCGCTCGCCGACCCGGCATTTCGCCGCTATGTGCTGGACAACATCAAACTGCGCCGGCCAGGCAGGCTGGAGGACATTATGGGGCCGGTGGTGTTCCTCGCCTCTGAGGCCGCCGGGCTGATCACCGGCAGCGCCCTGATGGTTGACGGCGGCTGGACGGCTACGTGAGGGATGCAATGGAATATCCGCTTCTGGACAATACCGATCTGCCACTGGTGCTGCTTGGCGGCACGCTGTGTAACGCCCGGCTCTGGCAGCCCGTCATTGAACGGCTGAACGTCTCAGCGGTGCTGTGCATCACGCTGACGGGCGCAGAGTCCGCGCCGCAGGCGTCACGGCGGTTATTAAAGGTTCTGCCGCCGCGCTTTCTGCTGGCAGGCTTTTCGCTCGGCGCGATTGTCGCGCTGCAAATGGCCGCCGACGCGCTAGAAAGAGTGAACGGGCTGACGCTGATTTCCGTTAATCCGTTGCCCGTTGCGCCAGACACCCTTGCTTCACGCCGGGAAGCGGTACACACCGCACAGGCGCGGGGCCTGGCCGACTGGCTGGTCTCGTCGCTGTGGCAGAGCTATGTCGCCCCGTCACATCTGTCCGATCGGATCCTGCAAGAGACTATTTGCCGAATGGCGCAAGAGTGCGGCATTGAGACCTTTGCGGAGCAAACGGAAATGGCCATTCACCGGCAGGACAACCGGGCTGCGTTTAACGCCCTCTCCTGCCCCACATTACTTCTAAACGGCGCGCAGGACGTTATCTGCACGCCCCATCATCATCAGCTACTGGCAGCAGGCAACGCGAACGTGACCAGGCATACGGTGGAGGCTGGCGGGCATTTTATTCCGCTGGAAACCCCGGATGAGATCGCGCCGCTGCTGCGTCAGTGGATAACGGAGTGCATACAGTGCGCAAAAACAGTTTAAAGACCGCATTTCTGGAAAATACCCCGATCGTTAACGGCTGGCTGGCGATCCCGTCCGGGTATAGCGCGGAAATTATGGGCCATCAGGGTTACGACGCCGTCACCGTCGATTTGCAGCACGGCATGATTGATTTTGCCAGCGCGTTGTCGATGCTACAGGCGCTATCGAGCACGCCTGCCGTGCCGCTGGTGAGGGTGGCAGATAACGATCCGGCGCAAATCATGCGCGTATTAGACGCCGGCGCGTATGGCGTAATCTGTCCGATGATCTCCAGCGCGGAACAGGCTCGCCGTTTTGTCGCTGCCTGTCGCTATCCACCGCTGGGTGTTCGCTCCTTTGGTCCGGCCAGAGGTCTACTCTACGGCGGCAGTGATTATCCACAGCACGCTAACGACGAGATCCTGACGCTGGCAATGATCGAAACCCGCGAAGGGCTGGCGGATCTTGACGCCATCCTTGATACCGAAGGACTGGACGGTGTGTTTATTGGCCCCAACGATCTCTCGCTGACGCTGACCGGCAGCGCCAGCGCCGAATCCCAACATCCCGAAATGCTTGCTGCTATTGAGCGGGTGATTCACTGCTGCCGCCAGCAGCAGAAGATTGCCGGTATTTTCTGCACTTCCGGCGCGGCCGCCGCAGCGCGTATTGCGCAGGGTTTCCAGTTTGTTACCCCTGCAAACGACGTTATGCAGCTGGGTCGCGCCTCACGTGAAGCAATTGCCCTCGCCCGCGGCAACGCCATCCCTACCACCGGTGCATCCGGTTATTAAAAGGAGAAATGATGAAAACTATCCATCTTACCCAGAGCCAGGCACGAACACGGTTAATCGCCCCCGACGATATGGTTTCCTGCAATCTTGCCTTTATTGATTGCAAGCTGCCCGGTTCGCATCTCAAACAAAACTATTCCTTCATCGGCCCGGGTGTAACTCAGTCCAGCGAGCAGATTGTTAATATCCCCGAGCCGCACGGCTTTAACATTGGCGCGGCGGCTATGCCGAAAGGGGTAACCAATAACCTGCATCTGCATTTCACCGCAGAAGTGTTCCTGATCCATGAAGGGACATGGCGTTTTCGCTGGGGCGCCAACGGCGAGCATGAAGCTGAATTTAGCGCGCCCACCATCCTCTCAATACCGACCTGGATCTTCCGCGGTTTCACCAACGTCAGTAAAGAAGATACCTGCGGCATGGTATTTACCGTGCTCGGCGGGGACAACACGGGCGGCATCATCTGGCACCCGTCAGTGCTGGCGGCCGCCAGCGAGTACGGTATGTATCTCAGCAAGGATAATATGCTGATTGCGCAGGAGGCAGGTGAGCCAACGCCCGATCCCGCCACGCTGCTGACGCCGCTGTCAGAGGAATATATTGCCGGTCTGCGTGACTACAGCGTTGAGGAGATGCGCCAGCGTGCGGTAACCGGCGATGATCGCTGCTGGTCAGCGCAGGGACTGCTGGACTCGGTGCTGCCGGGACACGGCGGCGAAATTGCGCCGGTTATCGGTTTCGGCATTTCACAGGATCGGGATTCCGCTCCCGCTATCCTGAGCCCGCATGGTTTTTCCGTCGAATGGTTGCGGCTTGCTGACGACCACATTGTCGGTCGCCATCTCTGCCCGGATATTCAGGTGATCATGGTCTTTAAAGGCCAGCTGGAGGTGACCTGGAACGAGGCGGGTAAGGAAGTCAGCATTATCGCCCCGGAACGTTCGGTGATCTCCATTCCGGCAAACAGCTGGCGCCGCTACCGCGCGGTTGATGGCAATGTGGAGTTTATTCTGACGACCCGGGGCGATCAGCGTAAGCGCCTCTACTGGGACGAGGCGATCCTGCACGAGGCGAGAGAACAAAATCGCTGCCTCGATCCTGATGGCTACGTGGCGGATGCCGACATCCTGCCAGCCACGGCCCGTCGGGCCGGAGAAAAAGTAGAAAAAGTGCCAGCAGCTAACTGATTTTTACGGCAAAGTGGCGCAAAATAGGGGGGTAGGGATCGCCTGCACCATCATCAATAATGATGCACATAAAACGGATTGCATGATAAACATGGATGGAAAATCAAATGTACAGACCCATAGTCGTTATCCTCTTTATTCTTCTGACGCTCGCCGCACTGATTGAAATGGGGATTATCTCTTTCGGCTAAACCTCCCCCCTCAGAAAGGCCACATTTGCGGCCTTTTTATTTATGAAATATGTGAAGTCGACAGTTTATTTTTATGCGTAGCAGAATCCAAACCCAAACCGAAAATATATTTTATTAATGCGATTCTTTGAAATATATCATACAGCAGATGATTTACCCTAACTTAAATCATAATTAAGCAGTCATTAATATTCGCTGGAATTATAAATAAAGCCTGTGTATTCAGTATTATCCCCCTATCATCTCTTCCACTACCTAATCCCGACCGCCTGTACGCCAACGCCTCTGTGGCGCGGTCCGCATAGCCAACAAAATATATTCGCGCTATCAATTAATTTTCTCTGCAATCACAGTGCAGGGTTTACAGACACTTAATTTGCACATTCAGATATTTATAGCTATATCATTTTTACAGCAAAATAAATAATACCTTCACAAATAATAAGGTTTATAAAACACGAAAATATAAATAAATAACAGTTTCTCATGTAAATAATTAGCTTCGCCCTGATGTTGCCACGTTGATTGCTGGCGGATCTCGGTCGCTCTAAAGAAAGCAATGGTAAATACTGTTTTATTCACAGTATTTTCGCCGGGAGCGCCCTCATCCCTTCAGAAAATATGGCCACGTCTGACACGCCGTAAACAATAACTCTGCTGGAGTAATAACTGTATGAGCCAAATATCTGTTATATCGAAACTAACTGGCGTGGAAACGACCACGGAAGGGACACAGATAACACTCGATCACTCCTCAATCGTTAAACTTAACGTGGATCGCGCCGACATCTCAGGTTACTCCCGCAGCGGAAACGATCTGGTGATTACCCTCAACTCGGGCGAAGTGATTACCCTTAAGAATTTCTACGTCACCGACGCGCAGGGCGTGAGCCAGCTGGTGCTTGAGGAGAGCGACGGTGCGCTGTGGTGGATTGAAGATCCAACCGGTGCCGCCACCTATGAATCCATCGCCTCCACGGACGCCCTACTGGCGGCGTCAGGGAGTGATACCGGCGGCGCCGCAGCGTGGCCCTGGGTGCTGGGTGGCCTGGCCGTCGCAGGTGGGATTGCCATTGCGGCAGGAACCGGCGGTGGAGGTGGCGGGGATGACGATAACAACAGTCCGAATCCCGGCAATCCGGGAAATCCTTCCGAGCCAGATACCACGCCTCCGGATGCCCCCACCAATCTACAGGTCTCACCTGACGGCAAAACCGTCACCGGTACCGCTGAGCCGGGCAGCACGATTACCCTGAAAGATGCCGATGGCAACACCATCGGAACGGGCAAGGCGGGTAGCGACGGGAAATTTACGATTGATCTCGGTACGCCACTCACCAACGGGGAACAGATCACCGCCACCGCCACCGATCCGTCCGGCAATACCAGCCAGGGCGGTCAGGTTACGGCACCGGATCTCACCGCGCCGGATGCCCCGGCCAATCTGGAGGTCTCTCCTGACGGCAAAACCGTTACCGGTACCGCTGAGCCGGGCAGCACCGTTACCCTGAAAGATGCCGATGGCAACACCATCGGAACGGGCAAAGCGGGCAGCGACGGGAAATTTACGATTGATCTCGGTACGCCGCTTACCAACGGAGAACAGATCACCGCTACCGCCACCGATCCGTCCGGCAATACCAGCCCGGGCGTTCAGGTCACGGCACCGGATTTAACCGCGCCGGATGCACCCGAGATTGTCACCGTCAATGATAACGTGGGCGCCGAAACAGGCCCGCTGAGCAACGGACAACGCACGGACGATGCCCGTCCGACGTTCAGCGGCATCAGTGAAGCCGGCACCGTCATTACCTTCTATGACAACGGGAAACCGATTGGCACCGCCACAGCCGATGCCACCGGGAAATGGAGCTTTACCCCGTCGACCAACCTGTCTGAAGGCAGCCACGCCATTACCACCACCGCGACCGATGCCGCAGGCAATACCAGCCCGGCGTCCACGGCGGTAACCTTCGTGGTCGATACCGTCGCGCCTGGCGCGCCAGCGATCGTCAGCATCACCGATGATGTTGCGCCTGGCACCGGCACGCTCGGGAGTGGAAGCAGCACCAACGACCCACGGCCACAGCTCACCGGCACGGCGGAAGCGGGCTCGACGGTCACCATCTATGATAACGGCATTGCCATTGGCACAGCGGTTGTGGGCAGTAACGGAAGCTGGAGCTTTACGCCGTCGGTGAACCTGAGCGAAGGCAGCCACCAGCTTACCGTGCGCGCTACCGACGTCGCCGGTAACACTGGCCCGGCCTCGCCGGTCTTTACCGTCACGGTAGATGTCACCGCGCCGCAAACGCCTTCCGGATTTATCATTAACGACGACACGGGCGTACTGAAAGGGGCGATCGGTGCCGGGCAGTTTACCGATGCCTCAGAGCCGCGCCTGACGGGCAGAGGCGAACCGGGCAGCACGATCACGGTTTACGATAACGGCGTTGTTATCGGCACCACCACCGTTCTGCCGAACGGTACCTGGAGCATCACGCCGACGAATCCACTGGCAGAAGGCGCACACTCGATTACCCTGCGGGAAACCGATGCGGCAGGCAACCAGAGCGGTCTGTCTCAGCCGATCAACTTTACCGTCGATCTTACGCCGCCAGACATGCCGGTTGCGACGCTCAACTCCGCAGGCACCCAGATCACCGGTACCGCCGAGCCGGGCAGTAAAATCGTCATCACCAACAATGCCGGGCTGCAAATCGGGACCGCCACTGCCGACAGCAACGGCAACTATGTCGCCAACCTGAACCCTGCGCAGACCAACGGTGAGATTATCTCCGTGATCGCCTCCGATGCCGCAGGCAACCAGAGCTCACCGGCGCTGGTTAACGCAGCGGATATCACCCCGCCTGCCGCACCGGGCAACCTGGTGGTGGCGGAAGACGGGGCCAGCGTCAGCGGAACCGCCGAGCCAAACAGCACGATTATCATTAAAGCGCCGGACGGTACGATCATCGGCCAGGCCACCGCCGGTCCGGACGGCACATTTACCATCCCGATTTCGCCAGCCCAGACCAACGGCGAAGCCCTTGAAGTGACGGCCACCGACGGCAGCGGCAACACCAGCCCGTCTGGCTTTGCCGACGCGCCAGACAGCACGCCACCGCTGGCGCCGGAAAACGTGGTGATCTCTGCCGACGGCACCACCGTAACCGGTACAGCCGAGCCGGGCAGTACCGTCACCATTCGTGAAAATGGCGTGAAGGTCGGGGAAGCGGTCGCCGACGATCAGGGGAATTTCAGCGTAGATCTGATCCCGCCGAAAGCCAACGGCGAAGCCCTGACCGCCGATGCCACTGATACCGCCGGAAACACCGGTCCGACCGCGCCGTTTGACGCGCCGGACATCACCGCGGCACAAACCCCGGTCATCACGGGCGTGGTGGATGATGCCCCCGGCGTCACCGGTCCTGTCAGCCAGAACGGTCTCACCAACGACAGCACGCCTACCATCAACGGAACGGGCGAGCCTGGCACCACCATCACCCTCTACAGCGGTACTACCGAAATTGGCACCGCAGTCGTGTCGGCGAACGGTCAGTGGTCCATCACGCTGGAAACCGCGCTACCGGACGGCGGGCACGTACTGACGGCGACGGCGGTTGACGCCAACAATAACCTCAGCGGGACATCGAACACCTGGAGCATCACGGTGGATACCGCCGCCCCGGGCGCGCCGGCCATTACGCAGGTCATTGATGACGTACCGGGCCGCACGGGTGCGCTCGACACCAATGAAACCACCAACGACACGCTCCCGACGCTGAACGGTACCGGCGAGCCGGGCTCCACCGTGACGATCCGTCTGGACGGACAGGATATTGGTACTGCCGTTGTCAACAGCGGTGGCGCATGGACCTTCACGCCTACTACCCCATTAGTGAACGGGCAGCATACGTTCACCGTCGTCGCGAGCGATGCGGCCGGCAACGCCAGCGCACCATCAGCCGGCTTTACCTTTACCGTCGATACGACTCCGCCACCGGCGGCCACCATTGACACCGTTTCCGATAACGTGGGGCCCGTGCAGCTTCCGCTTAACAGCGGGGACACCACCGACGACACGCTTCCGCAGTTGCAGGGAACCGCACCGGACGGCACCACCATTACGATCTATGACGGAACCACCCTGCTCGGCACGGCGGTGCTCGACGGCAGCGGTGGCTGGAGCTTTACGCCAACCACGCCGCTGACGGACGGCCCGCACTCGCTGACGGTCCACGCAACGGATGAGGCGGGTAACACCACCATTTCGCCGCCGTTTGAACTGGCGATCGACACCACCGCGCCTGCAACGCCGGATATTCCTGAGATCACCGTCAACCCGGACGGCGGCACGCCGGGGACGGCCCTGAATCCTGGGGAGACCACCCGGGATACCACGCCAACCCTGAGCGGCTCGGGCACGCCGGGCGATACCGTCAACATTTACGATGGTGCCACCAAAATTGGTGAAGCCGAGATCGATGGCGACGGTAACTGGAGCTGGACACCCACCACTCCGCTGCCTGACGGCACCTACGATCTCTCCCTGACGGTGACCAACCAGGACAGCGCCGGGAACGAAAGCGCCCCGTCCACGCCGGTGACCATTACCATTGATACCGACGCGCCTGCCCAGCCGGGAACCCCAACGGTGACAGACAGCGTAAGCCAGATCACCGGTCCCGTGCTGGATGGCGAATCCACCAACGATCCGCGTCCGGTCCTGAGCGGCACCGGTACGCCGAATGACGTCATTACCATCTATGACCAGGTGGGTACAGGCGAGCCGCAGGCCGTGGGCAGCGTTACGGTGGACGGTAACGGTAACTGGAGCTGGCGTCCTGAGAACAACATTGGCGAAGGGACGCACGAATACACGGCGACCGCCACCGATGAAGCCGGGAACGAATCTGTGCCATCAGCCGGTATCACGATAACGGTCGATACCCTCGCCCCGGACACCCCTGTTATCAGCGACATCGCCGGCGCGCAGAACGGCGGGTCCACTAACGACACCACACCGACCCTGAGCGGAACCGGCACCACCGGCGAGACGGTGATCATCTACAACAACGGCGTGGAAGTGGATCGCGTTGAAGTCGTCAATGGCGGATGGTCCTATACCCTGCCGACGCAGACCGACGGCCCGCTGAATATCACCGTCGCCGCGGTGGACGATGCCGGTAACGTTAGCCCGGTAAGCCCGGTCTTTACGGTGGAGGTTGATACGCAGGCGCCAACCGTGCCGCAAATTGATGCCGTCTCTGACAGCCAGCTGACCAACAGCGTGCTTTACACCCGCGACGGTACGCCAACCCTCACCGGGATTGGCGAGCCGGGTTCGAGCGTCACCGTTTCTGTTGATGGTGTCGCCTCGCCGGTGGTCGTGGAGGTTCAGCCGAACGGGACATGGTCCTGGACCGCCGACCCTGCGCTTACCGAGGGGCCGCATACCTTCTCAGTGGCCGCGAGTGACGCGGCGGGGAATACCTCCGCCAGCTCCGGGGATCTCAGCGTGACGGTGGATACCCTGCCGCCTGCAACGCCAACCAATATCACCATTGCCGCGGAGGGCACCCCGCTGACCGGGACGGCAGATGACGGAACCACGGTGACGGTTCGTGACGCCAACGGCAATGTCATCGGGACCGGGGTCGCGACGGGAGGCACCTTCTCCATTGCCCTCTCCCCGGCCCAGTTGGATGCCGCGACGCTGACGCTCACCGCCACGGACCCCGCAGGCAATGCCAGCCCGTCAACCACCTTTGACGTGCCGGACTCTCCGCTCGAGCTGCCTGCGGTACCGGTGATTACGGCGATCAACGATGACGTCGATCCCGTCACGGGCGATGTGAAAGATAAAACCACCAATGACGTCACGCCTACCCTTACCGGCACCGCCGATCCGGGCAGCGTGATCGCCATTTATCAGGATGGGGCGCTGGTTCCGCTGACGAACGTTGTTGCGGATGATAACGGCAACTGGAGCTACACGCCGCTGTTGCCGCTGACGGAAGGGCCACACACCTTTGCCGTGACCGCCACGAATACCACCACCGGCGAGACCAGCGGACAGTCGCCGATCGCGACCGTGACCGTCGACCTTACCGCCCCGACAGCGCCAGCCATCGGTGCGGTGACTGATGACGTAGGTCCGATCACCGGCCCAATCACCGACGGGCAGAGCACCAACGACAACCGTCCTACCCTGACCGGGACAGGCACGGCCGGGGACACTATTACGGTGTACGATGACGGCGACCCGCTGGGCACCGTTGTTGTCGGTCCGACCGGCACCTGGAGCTACACGCCGCCTGCGCTGGACGACGGCAGCCACACCCTGACCGTGACCGCCACCGACCCGGCGGGCAATGAGAGCACCCCGTCGGCCGGGATCACCATTGTGGTCGACACCGTCTCCACCACGCCGGTGATTACCAGCGTGACGGATAACGCAGGCAATGCGGCAACGCCTGTCCCAAGCGGCGATCCAACCAACGACACCACGCCAACCCTGACCGGTACCGCCGAGCCGAACAGCGTCGTCGCCATTTTTGATGGCGCCACGCAGATTGGTACGGTGGCGGCAGACGGTACCGGTGCCTGGACATTTACCCCAGAAACCGCCCTCGGCGAAGGGACGCATGACTTTACGGTCAGAGCGACGGATCCGCAGGGCAACGTCAGCCAGCCGTCCGGCGTCTGGAGCATCAATATCGATCTGACGGCGCCACAGGTGCCGACGATCGATACGGTCAGCGACAACGCTCCGGGTGGCGTAACCGGCCCGCTTACCGCCGGGCAGGTCACCAATGACACCACGCCAACCCTGAGCGGCATCGGCCAGGCGGGTACCACCATTCACGTTCTGAATAACGGCGTGGAGATTGGTACCACTACGGTCGACGGCAACGGTAACTGGACCTTTACGCCGGACCCGGTTCTGACGGACGGGACGTATAACCTGCGCGTCAATGCCAGCGATGATGTCGGAAACGTCTCCGCCAACTCGCCAGTGTTCGCCTTTACGGTGGATACCACCGGCCCTGCGGCCCCGGTGGTCACCACGGTGATAGACGATGTCAGCCCGGGAACGGGAATCATCGCCAGCAACGGTTCCACCAACGACACCCGTCCAACCTTCAACGGTACGGGGGAAGTGGGCGCAACGGTGCACGTTATTGTCGATGATGTGGAAATCGGCACGGCGGTCGTCAACGCCCAGGGTAACTGGACCTTCACGCCGACCACCGCGCTGGGTGAAGGGCCGCATACCATTACCTTCAACGCCACCGATGCCGCAGGCAATACCGGGGTCACCTCGCCACCGTTCAACCTGACGGTGGATACGTCGGTGCCCGACGCACCGGTCTTTACCCCTGCCACCGACAATGCCGGTCCCGTGCTGGGCCCGGTCGCCTCGGGACAAAGCACAGACGACACCACGCCAACGCTGAACGGCACCGCGGCAGCCAACGCGACCATCACCATCTATGAGAATGGTCAGCAGGTGGGCACCGCCGTGGCTGATGCCAACGGCGTATGGAGCTTCACCACCGGCACGCTGGCAAACGGCAGCCACACCTGGACCGCCACGGCAACCGATGCCGCGGGCAACGTCAGTCCTGCCTCACCAGGCTTTACGCTGGTTGTGGATACGACTGCGCCTGCCGCGCCGGTTATCACCCAGGCGATTGACGATGTTGGCACCATCACCGGGGCTATTGGCTCCGGCCAGACCACGAACGATCCTCTCCCGCGTCTGGTGGGGACCAGCGAGCCGCTGGCCACCGTGAATATCTACGAGGGCACGACGCTGGTGGGCACCGGTACTGCCGATGCTAACGGCAACTGGACCGTGGATATCACCGTGCCGCTGGGCACCGGGTCACACACCTTTACCGCAGAAGCAACGGATCAGGCGGGGAACACCGGCGCGCCGTCCGCCGATTTCAGCCTGACCATTGACACCACGCCGCCAGCGCTACCGGTACTGACCAGCATCACCGACGACGTCGGTAATGCTGCGACGCCTGTCGCCAACGGCGGGTTAACCAACGATGCACGACCAACGCTCACCGGTACGGCAGAAGCTGGCGCGACGGTAACCATCTATGACAATGGGGTACAGATTGGCACCGCGGTCGCCACCGGCGGCGCGTGGAGCTTTACGCCGTCCACCCCGCTGGCTGACGGGCCGCATAATCTGACCTTCTCCGCCACCGACGCCGTGGGCAACGCCAGCGCGCAGACCGGGGGTTACACCATCAATGTGGATGCCACCGCCCCTGTCGCACCGGCAATCACCTCGATTGTGGATGATGTGGGAACCGTCACCGGCCCTGTCACCGGCACCAACCCAACCAACGACACCCGTCCGACCTTAAACGGTACGGCGGAAGCCAATGCCACCGTACGTATTTACGACGGCACGACGCTGGTGGGAACCGTCACTGCCGATGCCAACGGCAACTGGACGCTGCCGCAAACCAGCACCACGCTGACCGAAGGCGCGCATAACTTCACCGCCACCGCCACCGATGCCGCGGGCAATACCAGCGCGCCATCGCCGATTATCACGATCAACGTTGACCTGACGCCGCCACCAGCCCCAACCGGGCTGGCGGTGATCACCAACGGGACGCAGGTTACCGGTACGGCGGAAGCGGGAAGTACCGTCACCATCACCAGCAGCACCGGAACCGTGCTTGGTACCGCCGTCGCGGACGGCAGCGGAAACTTCAGCGCCACCCTCACCCCTCCACAGACCGGCGGGGAGTCACTGATTGTCTTTGCTACCGATAAGGCCGGTAACGCGGGTATCACCACCTCCGTGATTGCTCCGATCACCACGATCCCGAACGCGCCGGTTATCGCTAACATCGACGATAACGTCGGCACGGTGACGGGCAACCTGACCAACGGGAAAACCACCGATGACACCACGCCAACCCTGAGCGGCACGGCGCAGCCAAACGCGACTATCACCCTCTATAACAACGGGGTGCTGATGGGCACGGTCACCGCAAATGCCAGCGGCAACTGGAGCTTCACCACGCCGGTGCTGAGCGAAGGGCCGCATGCCTTCACCGCCACGGCGAGCAACGGCTCGGGCACCAGCCCGATTTCCACCTCGACCACCGTCATTGTCGATCTCACTGCGCCAACAGCCCCGACCGGGACCTTCAACGCAGACGGCAGTGTACTGACCGGTAGCGCCGAAGCGGGCAGTACCGTCACCATCCGTCTGGCGGATAACTCAACGGTCACCGCCACGGCAGACAGCAACGGCTCCTGGAGCTACACCTTCCTCAATAAACAGACGGAAGGCCAGACGCTGCAAATCACCGCCACCGACGCGGCAGGCAACGTCTCGCTGCCCGGCTCAGCCCTTGCGCCGGTGGTGCCGCTCTCAGCCAGCACCAACGTTGAAGAGCTGGCGCTGACAACCACCGCAACGGTGACCAACTCGCAGTACAGCGACTATGGTTTCCTGCTGGTGGGCGCCGTAGGTAACGTGCTGACGCTGCTCGGCAACGACACCGCACAGGTAGGTTTCACCGTCGGCAGCGGCGGCAGTGCGGATATTGCCGTGAACGCCAACGCCACGGGGGCCGTACTCTCCCTGCTCAATACCCTTGAGCTGGTGGTACAGCGCTTTGACGCCGCCAACAACACCTGGACCACCGTGGTCGACACCGGACAGCCGCAGTTCGCTGACCTGCTGACCCTCGGCGCGACGGGGGTGTCGCTGAACCTGACCGGCCTGGCGGATGGTCAGTATCGCGTCCTGAGCTACAACACTAACCTGCTGGCAACCGGCTCTTACACCAGCCTCGATGTGGCGGTGAAAGAGACCAGCGCAGGCACCGTGTCCGGCGAGACCAGCGTTGTCGGGAACGTCATCACCGACGTGGACCCAACCGCAGGCAGCGACAACGCCCCGGCGGGCACCACCATCACCGCGGTCACCAACGCCCAGGGCACCACCACCAGCGTCACGGCTGACGGCACGGTGATTCAGGGGCAGTACGGCACGCTGACCATCAACCTGGACGGCAGCTATACCTATAACCTGACCAACACCAGCGCCGCCGTCATTGGGCGCACGGAGAACTTTACCTACACCATCACCCACAACGGCACCAGCGCCTCGGCAAATCTGGTTCTGTCGCTGGGCGAAGGCACCAGCAGCAGCGGTATCGTGGCAGTGGACGATACCGCCTCGCTGACCTTCGATACCACCGTGGAGGCGATTAACAACGGCACCTCGTCGCAGGGCGGCTTTACCCTGGTGGGGATCAACCTTGGCAATACGCTGGGGCTGAACCTGCTGGACGATCTGGCCAACCCGATCATCTACTCCGTAGAAGAAGGCACCACCCGCACCATGACCGTTCAGGCGTCCGTGGGCGGCGTGGCGCTGGCCTCGGTGTTCGACCTCTACATCTATAAGTTCAACAATGCGACGCAGACCTTCGAGCAGATGCGCGTTGAACCCGGCTGGCTGCGCGCGCCGCTGCTGGGCGGCACCTCCTCGCAGCTGACGCTGAATCTGCCCGCCGGCGAGTACCTGTTCCTGCTCAATACGGCGGCGGGGATCACCGCGCTGACGGCCTACACGCTGAACGTCTTGCAGGATCATGTCTACAGCGTGGCAAGCGTGAGCGAGAGCACCACCGGGGATGTGCTGGCGGATGATATTGCGCCAGCGGGTACCGTGGTCTCCGACGTTAACGGCGTGGCGGTGAACAGCAGCGGCCTGACGGAGATCACCGGCGAGTACGGTACGCTGCGGATCAACGCGGCCGGGGAGTACACCTACACCCTGGACAGCGGGGTCGGCGCGGACCATATCAGCACGCCGGATACCTTCGTCTACACCATCACCGCGCCTGACGGCTCGAAAGACACGGCATCGCTGAACATCACCCCAACCGCGCGCCCAATGGATGCGGTAAACGATGTCAGCACCGCGATGGACGTCACGTCGGTTCACCATACGTCAACCTATACGGATACCTCCGTCGGCACCGCCAGCTGGACTACCGCCCTGTTGGGGTCAACGCAGGGCAGCGGAAGCGGAACCTTCGTGGTGGATGCAAACACCGCGCTGCATAACGCCTCGCTGCACTTTAACGTGGCCTCGCTGCTGGCACTGGGCGGGCTGACGGTGAACTGGTCAATCACTGACGGGACGAATGTGATTCGCAGCGGCTCCTTCAGCGGAGGCTCACTGCTGGGCGGCAGCATCGACGTTCCGCTGACCGGGCTGGATCTCAACGCCGGGACCTATACGCTGAACTTTACCGGCAGCGTACCGGGGCTGAGCGTGGGGAACATCACCATTACCCCAAGCGTAAACGGCACGACCTACTCCCTGTCGCAGTTCGACGCGACGGGCACCCACACCGTTGACGGCAATATCTTCGACGGCACCGGCTCCGCAGGGGCGATGGACCAGCTGCACTCGGTTGATACCCGCGTGAGCATTACCGGCTACGACGGCGTTACCACCACGCTGGATCCGTACACCGGCAGCACGATGTCAAACATCACGGGCCACTACGGGACGCTGGCGATTGCCGCTGACGGCAGTTACACCTATACCCTCAACCCGGGGATCTCGCTCTCTACCATTACCAGCAAGGAGGTCTTTAACTACACCCTGACCGACGCCAGCGGCACCACGGATACCGCGTCGCTGACCATTGACATGGCGCCGAAATTTGTCAGTTCGGAGCATAACGATGTGATTAGCGGCACGGCCTACGGCGACACACTGATTTATCAGGTGTTGAACAATACGGCGGGTAACGCTACCGCAGGTAACAGCACGGGCGACCACTGGACGAACTTCTCCCTCACGCAGGGAGACAAGATCGACATTGGCGATCTGCTGGTGGGCTGGAACGGTAGTGCGTCGACGCTGGGGAACTATGTCTCTGTTTCACAAAGCGGTAACAATACTGTGATCTCCATCGACCGTGACGGCACGGGAGCCGCCTACACTAAATCTGCGCTCGTTACGCTGGACAACGTTCAGACCACCTACGACGAGCTTGTAAACCAGCAACACATCATTACCTGATAGCACCTGCAATAAATGACCCGGGCGCGCACAGCGCCCGGGCATAAACAAAAAAGCAGTACTTTTTTATTAGGGACAAGACATGGGAAAGAAGATGCCTTACTGGTGGCTCTCGTGCTGCCTGATATCTGTGCCCGCTATCGCGGCAAACCCTGCGGCGATGATTAATACCGGACAATTAAGCGAAACGCAGGAACTCCCCTCTTTAAATGGTCGCGTGGCGCCCGTAGCCAGCAAAGCCGCCCCCGGCACGCTACAGCTGAATGAAGCGGTTAACCGCGCCGTGACCTGGCATCCGGCCATCAGTGAAGCCGTCGGCAAACTTTATCAGCAGAGCGAAAATGTGGACGTCGCCAAATCGAAATATTATCCGCAAATTAACGCCGGCATGGATAACGGCTATAGCCACGACGGTGACGATAATGGCTTTACCCCTTCGCTGGTGCTTTCTCTTTCGCAAATGCTTTACGACTTCGGCAAAGTCGCAAGCCAGGTACGCGCGGAAAACGCGGGCGTCGCCCAGCAGCATGCCAACGTGCTGGTGAGCATCGACACCATCGCCCACGATACCGCCATCGCCATGGTGCAGGTGCAGACCTGGCAGCAGATGGTCGAGACCGCCAAAGAACAGCTGGATGCCCTGTCCTCCATCGGCACCCTGACGAAACAACGTAATGATGAAGGCGCAACGTCACTCTCTGACGTGGTGCAGACCGACGCCCGCATCGAAGGGGCGCGTGCGCAGCTGATGCAGTATCAGGCCAGCCTCGACAGCTCGCGCGCCACGCTGATGAGCCTGCTGGGCTGGGACAGCCTGAACGCGGTCAGCAATGACTTTCCGCAGAGCCTGGCCCGCAGCTGCGACATCGCCGAGCCGGACGATCGTCTGGTGCCCTCGGTATTAGCGGCCTGGGCGCAGGCCAACGTCGCGCAGGCTAATCTCGACTATGCCAACGCGCAAATGACCCCTACCGTTTCGCTGGAGCCGGAAGTTCGTCACTACCTGAACGACCGCTACGCCGGCAACGAAACGCGGGACCGCACCCAGTACTCCGCGTGGGTAAAAGTGCAGATGCCGCTCTATCAGGGCGGCGGCCTCACCGCCCGGCGTAACGCCGCCGGACACGCGGTGGAATCCGCCCAGTCCACCATCCAGCGCACCCGTCTTGAGGTGCGGCAAAAACTGCTGGAAGCGCGCAGCCAGGTGATGAGCCTGATGAGCACGCTTCAGATCCAGGGCCGTCAGGAAGCGCTCAGCGCCCGCACCCGCGAGCTGTATCAGCAGCAGTATCTCGATCTCGGTTCCCGCCCGCTGCTCGACGTGCTCAACGCCGAGCAGGAGGTGTATCAGGCGCGCTTTACCCAACAGCAAACCGCCGGACAGCTGCATCAGCTTCAGCTCAACTGTCTGTACAACACCGGGCGCCTGCGTCACGCGTTCGATCTTGAAAACCGCACCATCCAGACCGTGGAGATCCAGCCATGAAGCAACGCGATATTCCGCAGGGTGAAAATATGACGGATGAGGCGCTGGAGCAGTGGGCGCAGGCGTTTGGCTATGTGGCGACGCGCTATCGCGTTGCCTGCTCGCCAGGCTCGCTGATCGCCGGCGCGCCGTGGCTGAAAGGCAAACCGATGGTGCCCGCGCTGACGCAGCTCGCCCGTGAAGCCGGGCTGACATTCCAGCTGCTGACGGCCGATCAGCACGCCATCAACAGCTGGCGTCTGCCGGTGGTGGTGGAGCTGAACGACGGTAAAATCGGCGTGATCGACAATTTCGACGGCGAGGATACGCTTGAGGTCAGCTTTTTCGACGACAGCACGCACACCAACCGCCTGTCGATGAGCGCGATGCTGCCTGCCATCCGCCACGTCATCGCCCTGCGTCCGCTGGCGGCGCTGAAGGACAGCCGCGTGGATGCCTATATCTCAAAATACCGCCCGGACTGGCTCTACCGGCTGGTGATGCGCGACCTTCGCCCTTACAGCTGGGTGATGCTGGCTGCACTGTTCATTAACGTGCTCTCCCTCTCGGGCATCGTCTTTTCCATGCAGGTGTATGACCGGGTGATCCCCGCCCAGTCCTATCCGACGCTCTATGTGCTGACCATCGGGGTGCTGATCGCCACGCTGTTTAGCTTTGTGCTGCGCGTGGCGCGCGGACACATTATGGATCTGCTGGGTAAACGCTCGGATCTGCGCGTCTCGGATCGGGTGTTCGGCCACGCGCTGCGGCTGCGCCACAGCGCCATTCCGCGATCCACCGGCAGCTTTATCTCCCAGCTGCGCGAGCTGGAGCAGATCCGCGAGATGGTCACCTCCTCCACCATCTCCACCATCGTCGATCTGCCGTTTTTTATCCTGTTTGTGATTGTGCTGGCGATCATCGCCCCGCAGCTGGCGTGGATCGCCCCGGTGGCGGCGGTGATCATGGTCCTGCCTGGCCTGCTGCTGCAAAAGAAGCTGGCGGAGCTGGCGAAGCAGTCGGCGCATGAATCGACCCTGCGCAACGCGGTGCTGGTGGAGAGCGTGCAGGGGCTGGAGGACATCAAGCTGATGCAGGCGGAGAACCGCTTTTTGCAACAGTGGAACAGCTATATCCAGATCACCGCCGAATCCGGCCTGCGCACCCGCGAGCTGACGCAGAACCTGATCAGCTGGGGGATGACCATTCAGAGCCTGGTGTATGCCGGGGTGATCGTGGTGGGCGCGCCGATGGTGATCGACGGCACCTTAACCACCGGTTCAGTGGTAGCCGCCTCAATGCTCGCCTCACGGATGATCGCCCCGATGGCGACGCTGTGCGGCGTGCTGGCCCGCTGGCAGCAGGTGAAGGCGGCCAAAGAGGGGCTGGACAGCATTATGCAGCTGCCGACCGAGAATCAGCGCGAAGAGACGCCGATCCGTCAGGACGTGCTGCGCGGACATTACCTGTTCGAGCAGGCGCAGTTCCGCTATCACCCGGAAGATCCGCGCATGGCGCTGCGCATTAACCGTCTGGAGATCAAAGCGGGCGAGAAAGTGGCGATCCTCGGGCGCAACGGCGCGGGCAAATCAACCCTGTTGCAGGCGATGGCGGGCGGGATGGATCTGGCGGGCGGTGAACTGCGGCTCGACAACCTCAGCCTGCCGCATCTGGACGTGGCTGACGTGCGGCGAAACGTCGGCTTTATGACCCAGAACGCCCGGCTGTTTTACGGCACCCTGCGCGAGAACATCACGCTCGGCATGCCGCGCGCCACCGATAAAGAGATCTTCGAGGTGCTGGAGATGTGCGGCGCGGCCAGCTTTGTGCAGAAGCTGCCGAAGGGGCTGGATTACCCGATTATGGAGAACGGTGTCGGGCTGTCCGGCGGGCAGCGGCAGTCCATCCTGCTGGCACGGATGCTACTGCGCGATCCGAATATCGTGCTGATGGATGAACCGACCGCTTCCCTTGATGAGCATACCGAGCGGGAATTTATTCAGCGCCTCGGAGCGTGGCTTGGCAACCGCACGCTGATTGTCGCGACCCACCGCGTGCCGGTGCTGGAGCTGGTGGAGCGCGTGGTGGTACTCAAAGATGGCATGCTGGTGATGGACGCGCCAAAAGCCCAGGCGCTGAACAACAGCCGAATGCAGCAACAGCAGCAGGCAACCGGACGGGAGTGGAAAAATGAAAATCAGTCAGCGTGACGTTGCCGCAGTAGAAGATCTGGATAACGCGCTCGACTCAGAAAGCGGTTATACCGGTGCCCGGCGCATTGTTTTCTTCTCCCTGCTGATGTTTGTGGTGCTTGGCGTCTGGGCGTGGTTCGGGGTGCTGGACGAAGTCTCAACCGGCACCGGGAAAGTGATCCCCAGCTCACGCGAGCAGGTATTGCAGTCGCTGGATGGGGGGATCCTCACCGAGCTGAACGTGCACGAAGGGGATCAGGTGCAGGCCGGACAGGTGCTGGCGCGACTGGATCCTACCCGCTCGGAATCCAACGTCGGCGAAAGCGCGGCGCGTTACCGGGCATCGCTGGCCTCCAGCGCGCGTCTGTATGCCGAGGTGAACGATCTGCCGCTCAAATTTCCGCCGTCCCTGGCGAAATGGACCGACCTGACCGCCGCTGAAACGCGGCTCTACAACTCGCGCCGCGCCCAGCTTGAGGATACCCAGCGGGAGTTGCGCGCCGCGTTAGATCTCGCGAACAAAGAGCTGGCGATCACCCAGCGGCTGGTGAAAACCGGGGCCGCCAGCCACGTGGAAGTGCTGCGCCTGCAACGGCAGAAAAGCGACCTGGAGCTGAAGCTCACCGACGTGCGTTCCCAGTATTACGTGCAGGCCCGTGAAGCGCTGTCGAAGGCCAACGCCGAGGTGGATATGGTGTCAGCGATCCTGAAAGGCCGCGAGGATTCCGTTACCCGTCTGACGGTGAAGTCTCCGGTGCGCGGGATCGTGAAAAACATCAAAGTGACAACGATTGGCGGTGTGATCCCGCCCAACGGTGAGCTGATGGAAATTGTGCCGGTGGACGATCACCTGCTGATTGAAACCCGCCTCTCGCCGCGGGATATCGCCTTTATCCACCCTAATCAGGAGGCGCTGGTGAAAATCACCGCCTACGATTACGCGATTTACGGTGGGCTACACGGGGTGGTGGAGACCATTTCGCCGGACACTATTCAGGACGAAGCGAAGCCGGAGGTGTTCTATTACCGGGTGTTTATCCGTACCAGCCAGGATTATCTGGTGAATAAGGCGGGCAGGCATTTCTCGATCGTGCCGGGGATGATAGCGACGGTGGATATTAAGACCGGGGAGAAAACGGTGCTGGATTATATGATCAAACCGTTTAACCGGGCGAAGGAGGCGCTGAGGGAGCGGTAGTCAAACGCCGGGTGGCGGCTGCGCCTTACCCGGCCTACATTCTCGCAGGCCCGCGCAAGCGCAGCGCCACCGGGCATTAATCCGCACGCAAGACGTGGAATCCGCCTCGAAGAATTAACCTTTAGTCATGCATCACACTTCCCTTCAGCCATGACCAGGGTAATATTACTCGCAGACAAAACGCACTTGCGCACAGTGCAGGAGTGCATTACTATCCACTCAGCTTCAAGGACTGGAGCTTACCAGCATTATGATTAATCATTTTCGGGATCAATGGCTTGAGGATTTTTTTCTCTACGGGAGATCGAGCAATGTTATTCCTTTGAATCTGGAAACAGCGCTTGCAAGAAAGCTCGACATCATCAATGCGGCCATGTCGCACCTGGATTTACGATCGCCACCGGGCAATATGTATGAAGCATTGAGTCCTCCGTTGAAGGGATATTCCTCTATCCGGGTAAACAGACAATACAGGCTTGTATTTCGCTGGTCAGAGGGAAAAGCAGACGATCTCTATCTCTCTCCACACAAGTACACGCAACACAAGTGAGGCATCACCTATGACACTTCAACAGGCACTCCGCAAACCCACCACGCCGGGCGAGGTGTTGCAGTATGAGTATCTTGAACCGCTCAATCTGAAAATCAACGATCTGGCAGAGATGCTAAATGTACACCGCAATACCGTAAGCGCGTTGGTCAATAACAATCGCAAACTTACTGCCGATATGGCGATCAAACTGGCAAAAGCCTTTAATACCACTATTGAATTTTGGCTGAACTTACAGCTAAACGTTGATATCTGGGAAGCGCAATCTAACTCCCGCACGCAGGAGGAGTTAAGCCGGATAAAAACCGTTGCGGAAGTCATGGCGAAGCGAAAATCCGGCAAGCCAGACGTTACCCTGCACGGGAACAGCGCATAACGGCATCTGCCATTATGCGCATCCTGTTACAGGGAAATTTTGAGGCGTCGAACCGCTTCTTTAAGCTGCTCATCCGTTGGGGTAACGAAAGACATGCGCAGCGTGGTATGGTCCGGCTCGTTGCAGTAGAAGAACTCACCCGGCACAAACACGACGCCGTTGCTCAACGTTTTTTCCAGCCATTTCGTCGTATTGATGCCGTTGTTCATTTTCGCCCACAGGAACATGCCGCCCTTTGGCTTGTGGAACGACATCACATCGCCCAGCTCCGCTTCCAGTTCCGTTGCAAAGGTCTGGTATTTCTGGCGATAGGCTTCGCGGATCATTTTAATCTGATTCGCCAGACGACCGGTTTTCAGATACTCGTACGTCATCAGCTGCGACAGCGTGCTGGTGTGCAGATCGGTGGTTTGCTTGAGGTTCACCACCGCGCGCTTCAGCCACTCCGGCACCAGCACCCAGCCCACGCGGGTGCCCGGCGCGAGGATTTTAGAGAAGGTGGAGGTGTACACCACGTTATCCTCATTGCCGATATCTTTGGCATGAGCAATCAGCGGGCGGAACGCTTCGTCGGTGTAGTTGATCTCGCTGTACGGGTCGTCTTCGATAATCACGAAGTCATAGCGCTTCGATAATTCCACCAGCTGTTTACGACGCGCTTCGGAGAGCGTCACGCCGCCCGGGTTACCAAAGGTTGGCACGATATAAACCGCTTTGATGGTTTTGGTGGCTACCAGCGCTTCAAGTTCATCCACTTTCATGCCGTCGCCGTCGGTGCCAACGGATTCAAAATTCGCCTGCGCCAGGCCAAAGACCTGCAACGCGGCTAGGTAGGTAGGCCGCTCCACGACGACCGTATCGCCCGGGTTAATTAACGCCCGCGCCAGCACGTCAAGCGATTGTTGCGAGCCGGAAGTAATGACCACGTCATCGGCTTTACAGGCGATGCCGCGACCTTCACAGATGCGTTGGATCTCTTCGCGCAGCCCCGGGACGCCTTCCGTCAGGCCATACTGGAACGCTTCGCCAAAATGCTGAGACAGCACGGCATCAGCAGCGATTTTTAAACCCTCATGATCGAACAGGTCCGGATTTGGAATACCGCCACCCAGCGAAATCACGCCTGCCATTTTGCTATGTTTTAATAATTCACGGATGGCAGAGGATTGCAGGCCCTGCGCGCTGCTGGCGAGTTTGTTTGCAGACATTCTTTACTTACCTTCTTTTTTTATATTGTGCCCAATCTTAGCAGAATATGGGCAATAAATTCCGTTAGCTTAGGCAGCGGCCGCAAATCCTGACGCCACAGTAAATGCACCGGCCTCGGTGCGGGCGTAAACGCTTCCAGAACCCGAACCAGCCTGCCGCTCGCCAGCTCTTCCGCCACCAGCACTTCCGGTTGCAGCAGGAGTCCCGCCCCGGCTCGCGCCGCCATGCGTAAGCCGTAGCCGTCATTGCATCGTAAGACGGCATCACGCTTCCAGCGCACTTCGCCTTCCACTCCCGGCAGCCGCCACTCGTTACGCGCCGTCCAGACCGTGTGCGACAGGCACAGGTGATCCACCAGATCGGCTGGCGTTTGCGGCGTACCGTGACGCGCCAGATAATCCGGCGCGGCGCAGATCACCATGTTGTAGGGACACAGGTATTTCGCCACCAGATCCTCATTACGGATCTCACCGATACGAATGGCCAGATCGACCCCTTCCTCTACCAGATCCACCATTCGGTTGGTGAGATCCAGTTCGATGCGCACTTCCGGGTAACGCTGCAAAAACGTGGCCGTCAGAGGCGCGATAACGCAGCCGCCAAACGAGGTAGGCGCCGTCACGCGCAGGGTGCCGGCGGGTGTGGCTCGCAGACGCTCAACCGCGTTTTCAGCAATCGAGACCTGCTCCAGCACGCGCCTGGCCTCTTCGAAATAAACGCGTCCGGCATCCGTCAGGCTCTGGCGACGGGTGTTGCGCTCCAGCAGCCGCGTACCGAGCTGCGATTCCAGCTGCGCAATATACTTCCCGACCATTACCGCCGACATCTCCAGCCGGGCCGCCGCGCCGGTAAAGCTGCCGCTTTCCACCACCGCGATGAACGTCTCCATGCCGCGAAGCTTATCCATATTACGAACCTCTGGTTAGTAATCTTCTAACATCATCCCAGTTTATCTGAATTTTTATTTATTAAAGAATGAAGGCTCACAACATAAGGAGTCTGCTATGAAAATCGTCATTATTGGTGCCAGCGGTACCGTCGGTCGTGCTGTGACAGAAGAGCTAAGCCGTCGCCACGAGGTGATCCGCGTGGGTCGCACGCAGGGCGATCATCAGGTGGATATCACCTCGCAGGCGAGCGTGCAGGCGCTGTTCAAAAAGATCGGTCCGGTGGATGCGATTGTCTCCGCCAGCGGAGGGTTGCACTTCGGCCCGCTCTCAACCATGACCGACGGCGAGTTCAACCAGGGTTTGCAGGATAAGCTGCTGGGGCAGGTTCGTCTGGCGCTGACCGGCCAGCACTACCTGAACGAAGGTGGCTCGATTACGCTGATAAGCGGGATTGTGGCGCACGAGCCGATTGCCCAGGGCGTGAATGCCACCACGGTTAACGCCGCGCTGGAAGGGTTTGTGCGCGCCGCGGCCTGTGAACTGCCGCGCGGTATTCGCATTAATCTGATCAGCCCGACGGTGCTGACCGAATCCGCCGAAGCGTACGACGGCTTCTTCCCGGGCTTTGAAAGCGTTCCCGCCGCGACCGTTGCGCAGGCTTACCGCCGCAGCGTCGAAGGGGTGCAGAGCGGGCGGGTGTATAAAGTCGGTTATTAAGCCTTACGGGCGGCGATCAGCACCAGCATCGGGCGCTCTGCCTCTTCTGCCAGCGCGGGCCAGGCGTCAATTTGCGCCTGCGTTGGTCCCCACTCATTGACTTCGCTTATTGTTAATCCGGCCTTGATCAGCGCGTTAAGCGTGGTGCCCAGCGTACGGTGGTATTTAATCACCCCGTCTGCCAGCCAGTTGCTGACGCGCTGGCTTTCGTCCTGATAATGGTTCACGCCCCAGAACCGCTCGCCGCTGTTGTCCGTCAGCCAGCCCTGACGGGAGGCGCAGGTGTAAATCGGGTGCTCCATTGAGAAGACCAGGCAACCGCCGGGTTTAAGCGCGCGCTGAACGTGGGCAAATAATGTGTTCAGTTCCGGCAGATAGTGCAGCGCCAGCGAGCTGTAGACCAGATCGAGGCTGTTCTCGTTGAGCTTGAGAGACTCCAGATCGCTACGCTGATAGTGAATCAGTGGATCGGCGGTGAGCTCCACTGCGCGAGCGAGCATCTTTTCGGAGATATCCACGCCCGTGACGTCAGACGCGCCCAGCTCACGCGCCGCGCGGCAGAACCAACCATAGCCGCAGCCGAGATCGATAACCGATTTGCCGGTTAAATCCGGCAGCATCGCCCTGAGCGCAGGCCACTCCGGCGCGCCGTCCAGCCCCTGCACCGAGCGCGGAAGCTGAGCGTAGCCTTCGAAAAACGCCGGATTGTCGTAGATGTTTTGTGCCATGGCAGATCCCTCTTTAAGAATGTGCATAGCAGTATACTGCATTGTCGGGTGGCGGCTTCGCCTTACCCGACCTACAAAATCTCCGAACCGTAGGCCGGGTAAGCGCAGCGCCACCCGGCACCACATTAGCCCACAGAGCCCCAGACCAGATTCCCCTTATGGAACGTCGCGGTACGCGGAGAGATGCGTGCCACGGCCTCGGCAGAACAGGAGGCATCTACCAGCACAAAGCTGGCGTCGTCCTGCGCTTTCGGCCACGCGCGCTCGCCTTTGTCGTTCAGCGGCAGCACGTCGCCGGTGGCGATGCCCAGCGCGCGCGAAAGCGTCTGCTCATTCGGGCGAATATAGAGCTGGGCGTAGAGATTGGCTTTCTCCAGCATGTCCCCCAGACCGTACGGCGACCAGTGGTCGATCACGCTGTCGGTACCGGTCATGACAAACACGCCTTTATCACGCAGCTGCTTCAGCGGCATGTGCAGAGTGCCAATCGGCACGGTGGAGGCGATGGTCACCTGTTGTGCCGCCATGCGGGTGGCGATCTCATCCACCTCTTGCTCGTTAAGCGTCGCCAGGGCGAAGGCGTGGCTGATGGTCAGCTTCCCCTTCAGCGCCGGCGTTTTCTCCACGGTTTCCACCATGTAGTTCACCGCCGCCACGCCCGCCGGGCTGGTTTCATGCAGATGGATATCCACCCCTTTGTCATAATCCAGCGCAATCTGGAACATGGTGTCGAGGGATTTCTCCATCGCGCCGTCGACGTTGGTCGGGTCCAGCCCGCCCACGTAATGCGCCCCCGCCTGCATCGCCTCGCGCATTAGCTTTTCAGAATGAGACAGCAGCAGGCCGTGCTGCGGGAAGGCAACGATTTCGCAGTCAAAACCAGGGCTTCGGCGCGCCAGTACCGCCTGCAAATTTTCCAGGTTTTTCAGGCCGGAAACCGGCTCTATGTTGCAGTGGCTGCGGGCGATGGTTGACCCTTTGGACTGGAGCAGGTCGATCAGCTTTTCGGCGCGTTCTTGCGTGTAGGGCTGTAACTCCGGCAGCAGCTTCTGCTCCAGGCGGATCATGTCCTGAATGGTGGTGCCCGCCGGACGGTTCAGGGAGCGCCACGGGCCGCCGTAGAAGGTTTTATCCAGGTGAATGTGCATGTCGCGCATCGCCGGAAGCATCAGCTTTTTGCCCGCGTCGAAGTGCGGCAGGGTCGCGTCCGCGTGGCTGTTGTTGTCGCGCAGGGCGACGATTTTCCCGTCTTTGATTTCCAGCGTTTTCAGCTCGGTGCGGGTACTTGTCGCCACGCTGCCGTCGAAGTTAAACCCGGCTTCCAGCAGCACGTTGTCGAGATAGTAATGTTTTGCGGTGATGTTCATCGGTTTACCCGTCTCGCAGGTTGCCTTTGCAGAATCGGCAGCATACGCGACGGAACCCGTGGCGCCAAACAGCGCGCAGGCGGTAACCATTTTGCCGCTCTGGCTGATAAACTCGCGGCGGCTTTTATTCTCACTCATCTTATCTTCCTTCATTAATAATGTGGGTACCCGTTTCACCGCGCAGCGCCGCGGGCAGGCAGTCCGGCGAGGTAATGATTACCCTCCTGCCGCCATGGCGTAAAAATTCCAGCGAGGCGACGATTTTCGGCAACATGCTGCCAGCCGGAAAATGCCCTTCTTCCATGTAGCGCGTCATCTGCGCCACGTTCACCGTGCTCAGCGCCTGCTGGTTTGGCTTGCCGAAGTGGATGCACACTTTCTCCACGCCGGTGGTGATCACCAGCACGTCGGCGCGGATCTCGCGCGCCAGCAGCGCGGTGGAGAGATCTTTATCTATCACCGCGTCCACGCTCTGGTAATCGCCCTGTTCACTGCGCACCACAGGAATGCCTCCGCCGCCCGCGCCGATCACCACAAATCCTTTCTGCGTCAGCGCCTTGATGGCATCCGACTCAACGATGCGCCGCGGCTGCGGTGAAGCCACCACGCGGCGATACCCCCGGCCTGAATCCTCAACAAAATGCCAGTCCGGGTGCGCAAGTTGCAGTTCGTCGCGCTGCGCCTCGCTGAAGAACGCGCCGATGGGTTTCGTCGGGTGCGTAAAACCAGGATCGTTTTTATCCACCTCCACCTGGGTGACGACCGTGACCGCTTTTTGTTCCCCGCGCGCCGCCAGGCGGTTGTTGAGCGCCTGCTGGATCAGGTAGCCGATCCCGCCCTGGGTATCCGCCACGCAGTTTGCCAGCGGGGTCAGCGGCAGCCCTTCCCGCTCGTGGGCGATTTCGGCGCGGCGCAGATCCAGCCCCACCTGGGGGCCATTGCCGTGGGTGAGCACGATGTCATAGTCCGAGGCCAGCATTTCGAGCACCGACTCAGCCACCGCTTTGACCGCCTGCGCCTGATGCTCAATCGACTGGCTGGCGTTGTCTTTGATAATGCTGTTGCCGCCGATGGCGACGACCATAAGCTCTTTCATTTTGTTTCCTTTAGAAGGTGCGTTCTGGTGCCCTCATCCCGGCCCTCTCCCACAGGGAGAGGGGGATTAACAGAGGTATCCAGCACATGCTTCACCACAAACATCCCGCCCATCATCAGGTAGGCCGTGACGAACATCAGGGAACTGCCCTCGGCAAAGCCCACCACCGGCGCGTGGATCACCCCAAACAGCGCCAGCAGCGCTCCACCGGCCGCCGCGACGGCCCCACGCAGCGGTTTGTTGAGGATGGCGAAAATGGCGATACAGCCCCAAAGCATGCTGGCGAGCGGCGCGCCGTTGCCGAGATGCATCAGGCCTTCGTAGTAGATCCCCTTGCTGTGCAGCACGTCGGTGCCGATTTTCGCCGCGCTGGTCCCCGCCGCGCTCATCACGCTGTTCATCATGGTCAGCGCCCAGTTGGCGATCCACGGGAACAGGCAGATGAAGATGACGGGCACCTCCACTTTCGGGGTCTCCCTCACCACCTGGTTGGCGGTGACGACGCCGATAAACACCAGAATCGGCACGATGGCGGTCATCGGTATGATGGCGAGCATAAAGGCCCCCAGCCCGAACAGCGGCACGATGAACATGGTCACGCCGGACGCCAGGGTGTAGCCGATGCTGGCGCCCATCGCTTTCCAGCCAGGATGGCCGACGTAGACCGTGACCGGGAACGGATTGCCCATCAGGCAGCCGAGCATCGAGGCCAGACCGTTCGCCAGCATTACCTTGCGGGTCGGGTATTCATCCCCCGCCGCGTGGGCGCTTTCGATGTTCTCCAGGTCAAAGATGTAGTTCGCCAGCCCCAGCGGTACGGCGGACGCCAGATACGGCAGCGCGTGCGGCAGTCCTTGCATGAAGCTGTCCACGTGCACTTCTGGCGGGTTAAAGCCGAATGATGACATGGACGCTTTAATGGCATCCGGGCTTTGCAGGCCGGAGATCCACGCAAGCAGAGTACCGGCAATTAACAGCAGCAGGCCGGTCGGGATTTTGGCAAAAATCGGCTTTTTACCGAACCAGTTAATGAAGATCAGCAGCAGGACGATAAACGACACGGTCGGCGCTTCGAACGCCTGCAACATCGGGTTCATCGCCAGCAGCAGCAGGCCAAGACCGGACAGGCACGACAGCAGCACGGTACGCGGGATCATCTTGCGGATGGTTTCCCCCAGGAAGGAACCGCCCGCGAGGATCATCGCTTCCACAAAGCACCACACCAGGCCAATCTGAATCGCGAAATCCGCATCGCCAGTTTGCTGGTAAACCGGCATTAAGACCAGGAAGGTTACGGTAAAAATCGACGGCGCGCTTGGGCCGGACGGCAGCGCGGTGACGTCCGTTCGTCCGGTGGCGCGCGCCATTTGCAGGCCAAACCACGTATAGCAAAGACTCGCCACCAGCACCGCCAGCCCGAAGGCTGGCGCGATGCGTCCATAAACAATCTCCTTCGGGATGCCGACGACAAAAATGAGCAGCCCCATCATGGTCAGCAAATTGGTCAGGTTGTTGGTCATCAACCCGAAATAAGCTGCCCAGTCACCTCTTTTCCACTCCAGTTTCATGTTTTTCATGGATGCATACCTTATAGAACGTAGCGATCGCGGAAGGTTAACAGCGCCTTTTCAAAACAGCTAAACGGCGGGTGAACAATGCCCGCCCCAATCATGCCGATCCCGGCGTCCTTGTGGGCAATGGCGGTATTAATGACCGGCAGAATGCCGCTGCCCGCGACCTTCATGATGTCGATGGCGGTCGGGATGCCCATAAACGACAGCAGCGGAATGGTGACGTTCGGGTTTTCGCCGAGGGTGATTTCGCGCATCTGGCGAGAAAAATCGATGGCTTCCTCCACCGTGCCGCCCACCAGCGCAACGATGGCCGGGGCCGTCGCCATTGCAAAGCCGCCGATGCCGTAGGTTTCGGTAATCGCGCTGTCGCCGATATCCAGCCCGGAGTCTTCCGGCTTATAGCCCGCGAACATCGGGCCGATCACCTGCTGCGCCGGGCCGGTGAACCACTGCCCCGGCAGGCCGGAAACGCGCAGGCCGAACTCGTAGCCGTTGCGCGCCATGGTGGTGACGACGGTGCTGTACTCAATGCCGTGGGCGGCATCCAGCGCGGCCTTACACATCGCCATCCACGTCGGACCGGAGAAGTAGTCGCTGCTGGCGACAAACTCGAACACTTCACGCTGCTGCGCCACCGGATAGCCCGCCTGGATCAGCCCCGGCGTCAGCGCCTGAATAAGCAGCGTGGTGCCCGCGTTGTTGCGGTTGTGGCACTCGTCGCCCATGTGCAGCGCCTGGGCCAGCATCAGGCGCAGGTCGATTTCGCCGATAATCTTCATCGCGTCGCGCAGCATCGGGCCGAGCACGTCGCGCATCCAGTTCAGGCGCTCGATCACGCTCTGGTCGTTAGCCCCCATGCGCAGGATCTTCGCCATCTGCTCGCTGAGGTTGGTGAAGGCGCGGTTGCCGTAGGTTTTGTTCTCAACGATGTGCATAAACATCGACGCGGAGGTGACGCCCGCCATCGAGCCCACGCAGTCGTGCTCGTGGCACGGCGAGAACGTAATATCTCCGGAGGCGGCGATCCTTGCCGCATCGTCCAGATCTTTCGCCAGCCCTTCAAACACCAGCGCCCCGGTGACCGCACCCTTCATTGCCCCGCACATGTTCTCCCAGGTAACAGGCGGACCGGCGTGCAGAATGGTCGTGCGGGTCATGCCCGGCACCACGTTGATGGCCTGGTCATAGCCCACCAGCACCGGATGGGACTGAATAATCCGCTCAAGGGCAATTTTGTTCGCGGCGGCAATTTTCTCCGCCAGCGGTTTTTCCGCCAGCCGATCCAGCGCGTCCACCACCTGCATATTGCCCTGCCCCGGCGGCGTCCAGTCGAGCTGGGTCACGGGAACGTGCTGTTTTTTGAGGTCGTCGCTGAACATCGCAATCCCGACGTTAATCACGTTCAGCGGCTGGTTGAATAAGGTCGTCATTATGCTCTCTCCCCTTTGCAGACAAATTCGCGTGCCAGTAATCCGGTATTGGTGCTGCTGCTGGCCCAGATGACGCCTGCGTCAGTCAGCAGCTGGCACTGCTGCGCCAACGACTGCGGATCCTGATCGGTGCCGAGCACGTAGCCGAGAATTTCCAGCGGACGGTTGTCGGCTTTCGCGATCGCCTGTGCCTCTTTGATCGCCTCGATCATCACCCCAACCGGATCGTCATGCGCGCCAAAGCCAAGCACGAAATCCATCACGATCACCCCCACCTGCGGATCGCGCGCCTCCTGTAGCAGGCGGCTGATGCGGTTGGTCGGGTCGATCATCGGGTGTGGCTTGCCGTTGGTGAAGTCGTCGTCACCGAAATCAAGGAAGGTGTGGGCCTGGCTGACGCTGATGTCTTTCAGACGCCTGGCCGGATCCGGCTGGATGTTGCTGTAAACATCGTCAAATTTCTCCAGCGCGGCAAACATCGCTTCGTCGCACAGGGTGCCGCCGCAGAACAGGCCGCGAATGTACTTCTGCTGCGGCGTCAGGCGGGCGCGTACCTCTTCGATCAGCGGCCAGTTGAGCGGATGTAAATCCAGGGTGTCTTTTTTAATGCCGGTAAGCAGCACCGCTTTCAGGGCCGCCTCTTTAGTGCCACGAGCAAACTGCAAACCGTCTTCATCGGCTGGCGGTTCGTTGCGGCCCAGGAAGCACACAACCACAGGCTTGCGGCAGGCGCGCGCACGGGCCAGTACTTTCTCAGCCACCGCGGGTGCAGGCGGTTTGGAGATGAGCGCTATCACCCGGGTCGCGTCGTCCGCCTCCAGCATGTCGATGGCATCGAGCATCATCAGGCCGCCGATCTTCTCGCTGAGATCGCGTCCGCCGGTGCCAATCAGCTGCGACACGCCGCCGCCGAACTCGTGAATGCGCACGCTCAGCTCCTGGCTGCCGGTGCCGGAGGCGCCAACGATGCCAATCTGCCCGCGACGCACCGCGTTGGCGAAGCACAGCCCCGCGCCGTTGATAATGGCGGTGCCGCAGTCTGGCCCCATCATCAGCAGACCCTTTTCATGCGCCAGCTGCTTCAGCGCCAGCTCGTCGTCGAGCGATACGTTATCGGAGAACAGCATCACGTTAAGATCGTTTTCCAGCGCCTGGCGCGCTTCCCGCGCGGCGAAGGTGCCGTTGACGGAAATCACCGCAAGGTTGCTGTCCGGACGATGGGTTTTGGCGCTGGCAATCGTCGCGTAGCGTGCTTCATGGGAGCCAGTGCGCTCTTTACGCGTGAACAGCGCTTCAATGGCGGCCAGGGTTTCCTCATTCGCCGCGTCGCCTTTAATAACGATCATCAGGTCGCCGTTTTTCGCGTCCGCTAATTCCGGCGTTAATAGCCCGAGGTTTTTTAATACCCCTTTGTTCATTTCCGTCGCCATCGCCACAAACGCCTGCTCGACGCCCGGCAATTTATTGGCTTTGGTGGAAACCGACATTAAGGAAACCGAATCGAAATACGTATTCTTTTTTATGACGATTTTGGTTGGCATTATTTTCACCTGTTTAAGATAAAAGGGGGCCGCCGTCGTGCTAAATGCACGTCGGTAACAATGCGTTTATTGATTAACGGCCAGCCAGGGGAAGGCTGACCGAATGCACTATGCGCCTGCCGCCAGCAGCAGGTCTGCGATCGCGTTGAAGCCTTTTTCCCGCGCCAGCTCGAGCGGGGTTTTGCCGTATTTATCGGTCATGTGCGGGTTCGCGCCGTGATCGAGCAGCAGCTTCACAATTTCCTGCTGCTTTGCGCCGCCGTCGTTTAATACGATGGCCTCCAGCAGCGGCGTCCAGCCGACAAAATTGGTGTGGTTGACGTTGATGTCGGTTTTTTCCAGCAGCTCACGCACGATTTCAACGTGCCCTTTTTCACTGGCAGGGGTAATGCCCACGCCGCCAAAGCGCGTCAGACGATCGAGATCCGGATTTGCCGGAAGGACAATGCGCAGCAGGGTTAAATCATTGGTCAGGCAGCCGATCAGGAAGGGGTTAAAACAGGTCTGGTCCTGTTTATCAATATCCGCCCCGGCGGCAATTAAAAACTCCACACAGGCGTAATGCTTTTTCAGGCTGGCAATAATAATGGCGGTTCTTTTCTGGCGGTTGGTCGCGTTAATATCCACGCCTTTCTCCAGGCAGGCTTTTAGCGCGTCGATATTGCCCTCTTCTGCCGCCAGCAGAAATTCTGTAACCAGTGCAGTTGCAGACATATTCAGACTCCCTATGTTTCACTTCTGATGACCTGAGAATAGCAACAGCCTGGTCATAAAAGAATCCGCTTAAAAATGATTCATCGACACGCAATTCATTGTTGAGTTAAATTCAACAGTCCGGGAGAAATGTGCGTCTGTGCAACCTTTTTCTTATGTTTTACCGCTTTTATGCGCTTCAGGCTGCATTATCCTTATGGCTGAAAAAGCCTTACACAGCGCGGTTCTACGTAAAAATCCAGAACTGTGATCGACATCAACTATGATGTAACGCCGCTGTTAAAATATGTTCAAAACTGATGGTCACCAGGAGCCATAATATGAATTCCATCTTTACCGAAGAGAATTTGCTGGCCTTCACCACCGCGGCACGTTTTGGCAGTTTTAGCAAAGCGGCTGCCGAGCTGGGCGTGACCACCTCCGCCATCAGTTACACCATCAAACGCATGGAGACCGGACTGGACGTGGTGCTGTTTGTACGTAACACGCGCAGCATTGAGCTGACCGAATCCGGTTTTTATTTTTATCGTAAAGCGACCGACCTGCTGAATGACTTTCATGCCATCAAGCGCGGGATTGATACCATTTCTCAGGGCATTGAGACGCGGGTGCGCATCTGCATAAATCAGCTTTTGTATACGCCACGCCATACCGCGCGTTTGCTCCAGGTGCTGAAAAAACAGTTTCCCACCTGCCAGATCACGGTGACGACCGAGGTGTATAACGGCGTCTGGGATTCCATCATTAATAATCAGGCCAACATCGCCATTGGCGCGCCGGATACGCTGCTGGACGGCGGCGGCATTGATTACACCGAGATAGGGGCGATCCGCTGGGTATTTTCCATCGCGCCCACGCATCCGCTGGCGTTCGCCCCGGAGCCCATTTCCGAAAGTCAGCTGCGTCTGTATCCCAATATCATGGTCGAGGACACCGCGCATACCATCAACAAGAAGGTGGGCTGGCTGCTTCACGGTCAGGAGGCGATTCTGGTGCCGGACTTCAACACGAAATGCCAGTGTCAGATCCTGGGGGAAGGTATTGGCTTTTTACCGGAATATATGACGCGTGAGGCGGTGGAAGACGGGCTGCTGGTAACGCGGCGGATCAATAATCCACGTCAGGATTCGCGCATGCTGCTCGCCACGCAGCATGCGGCGACCGGTCAGGTCACGCGCTGGATCAAACAGCAGTTTGGCCCCGAAGGCGTGCTGACCCGGATCTACAGTGACTTACTGTGGCGTACCTAGCTCTTCGTCTGAACCCAAAACGCGTGGATAAGACCGGGGAAGTAGCCCAGGATGGTCAGAAGGATATTCAGAATAAACGCCCAGCCCAGCCCCTTGCCAAGCAGCACGCCCAGCGGCGGGAGAATAATCGTAAAAACAACGCGCCAAAAACCCATAAAAAACTCCGTGCAAGCTAACCAATTGAAAATTATAAAAGACACTTCTCTAAGCGTAGCCAGTTTACGGTTAACTGCCATGCGTCTCTCGCGCTTTTACCTGCCTTTACCCTCTTTACACTGGCTTAAACCCCCGCCTTAAATGCTCTACTGTTCTGAAATTGACCGTAAGGAAACGCAATGTCTCTTCCTCTTATTTCGCCGCAGCAGGCAAACGCGCTGATTGTTGAAAGTGATGCCGTGGAACCGACGTACCTGATAAGGAGTATCTGAAAGATTAGGCTGTACCCCGCCCCCGGACGTGGGCTATGGTGAAGATCATGACAATGATGAGGAGGTGCTATGTTTTCTGTCGGTGATTATGTCCAACCGCGTCAGGGCGGTCCGAAACTGAAAGTGCTCGAAGTGAATGGTGAAAACATTGTGGCTGTGCAGGCCAGCAATGAGCAGGGCGAGAAATATCACCTGAAATCGGCGGACGTGGTTCTGTACTCCGAAGACGGTGACTTTGGCGTCTGCTAAGTCAATAATCGGGCGGAATACACCGCCCGAATAATCATCAGATCAGGAAATCGTCCAGCGATTTACCGTTTGCCAGTGCGGTTGCAATTGGCTTTGGCGTACGCCCCTGGCCGGTCCAGGTTTTTTCTTCACCGTTCGCGTCAATAAAACGATATTTCGCCGCACGCGCTTTACGTTTTTTCGTCGGCTGACCCGCCTGCGCCAGATCACTGCCTAACAGATCGCTCGGAGAAATACCGTCAGCTTTCATCAGTTCCAGCAGAGCATTAATTTTATCCTGCTGTTCAGCGCGTTGACGCTCTAATTCAGCCTGCTCGCTGCGTTTTTCTTCAGTGACAATCCGGAATTTTTCCAGCACTTCTTCCAGAACATCCATGGATAATTCACGTGCCAGCGCCCGGAGGATACGAATATTATTAAGATTCTGTAACGTTAAAGCCATAATAATGAAAAACCTTTCTTCGTGTGTATAACATAAATCAGGCAACAGAATAATTGATTTTTGTTCTGATATCTACCCACCCTGACGTTTTGACATTATTGTAAATGTTTTAGAATATCCCGTTAATATAACCCCGAAATATATGTCTGTTTTAATGCGTAATATACCGCCCTTCCCCAGGCCAAAAACCCCTGTTTAAAACAGTTCAAAAAACCGCCTCCACTCTCCCACACAACAGAGGTTTTACACGCGCACTGATAAACTAATCCATTGATTTATTTTAATAAAATATGGACAAGGAGAGAAAATAACGAAGCACGCAAAAAACGCACAACTTTAGAGAATTTTATGGCTAAAGCGCCAGTAAATAAAAATTAATCACTACTTGTTAGTTAAAAGCCAGAGAGATACGCTATACACTCATAACAAACCAACCTAAAGCACTAAAGGCCGCAGGTAAAACGCCACTTTTTTGTCCTGTTCGAGGAGTTCAGACATGTTCTCACCGCAGTCTCGCCTGCGCCATGCGGTAGCGGATACGTTCGCGATGGTCGTTTACTGTTCCGTCGTGAATATGCTGATTGAAATTTTCCTGTCGGGAATGTCCTTTGAGCAATCCCTCTCGTCGCGCCTGGTGGCCATTCCGGTGAATATCATGATTGCCTGGCCGTACGGCCTGTATCGCGATGCAGTGATGCGTTTAGCCCGGCGTATTAGCCCGGCGGGTTGGGTAAAAAACCTGGCGGACGTGCTGGCTTACGTAACGTTCCAGTCCCCGGTGTATGTGGTTATTTTGCTGACGGTGGGCGCAGACTGGCATCAAATCGCCGCTGCGGTAAGTTCAAATATCGTGGTATCCATGCTGATGGGTGCGGTGTACGGTTACTTTCTTGACTACTGCCGCCGCCTGTTTAAAGTCAGCCCTTATAGCCAGGCAAAAGCGTAAGGTAAGGCGACTGGCTCAGGCCAGTCGCAGAGTTATTGTACGTCGCCAAACAGCCCTTTCAGGAACCGCTCCAGCGCCATACGCGAGCTGAAACCGTGCGGAATACCATAATGTTCATGCGTCTCGCCGCCTAAATAGAGCGGAAATTGCTGATAATGATCGCAGGTTTTAATATCCGAGGCGGGCTCAGCAAATGACAGGCTTCTGTCTTTGAGTGTCGGGTGAATAATGAGAGCAGTACGCCCCATTCTTGCTTCACGGTTGACGTAAACATAATTCTCACCACGGCGATATCCGTACGCTTTTGATGTTACCTCATCCATGGTGAACCCTTCTTTTTCAAGAACGCGCGCCACCTCATCGGGTCGTAAATACATATCTTTTCCTCATTATCATTCCTGCCCGGCAACCTTACAGTATTCAGCATTAGCAGGGCTTTCAGAATATTCCATAAACTGCCCGATAAGCCGTGACTCGCTTCAGATATTACATTTCTGGACTAAACTAAACGGGAACACAAATTATGGAGGATCGTATGTTTAACAGACCGAACCGAAACGATATTAATGACGACACACAGGATATTCGTAACGATGTCAGCCAATTAGCGGACACGCTGGAAGCCGTATTGAAATCCTGGGGCTCTGACGCGAAGGACGAAGCAGATGCCGCGAAACGTAAGGCTCAGTCTCTGCTGCGTGAAACGCGGGCAAGGATGAATGGCCGCTCACGTACCACTCAGGCGGCCTGCGACATGGCCAGCTGCGCCACCACCTTCGTACGTGAAAAACCACTTTGTACGCTGGGAACGGTTGCGGCGGTCGGGATTTTTGTCGGCGCCCTGCTTAGCCTGCGTAAGTAAGCGCGCGTTCTCAGCCCCGGTCGCCTCAGGCGCCGGGGCTTTTCTTTGCCTGACAGCCTGAAAAACCCGCACAGCCCGCCCTGCCCCGCCAGGCTCATCATTGGGGCCTTATTAATCTGTATTTCCCATATCTTGTGTGGTTGAAACTTATCGAAACTACATCTAGTATTCCCTTTAGCAAGACACACACAACATGACGCGTTTACTCGCGCCGTTCTCTCATTCTAAATGGAAATACGAATCATGAGCATTATTATTTACACTCGTAACGATTGTGTTCAGTGCCACGCCACGAAACGGGCGATGGAGAGCCGCGGCGTGGCATTTGAGATGGTCAATATTGATCAGGTGCCCGACGCGGCAGACACCCTGCGGGCGCAGGGGTTTCGTCAGCTTCCGGTTGTCGTTGCCGGCGACACCAGCTGGTCTGGCTTCCGTCCGGACATGATCAACCGCCTTGCCGCTCAGGGCGTCAGTGCATGAGCACGCTGGTCTACTTTTCCAGCAGCTCGGAAAACACGCTTCGGTTTATGGAGCGTCTCGGGCTGCCCGCGATACGCATTCCGCTGAACGAGCGGGAGCGTATTCAGGTAGACGAACCCTACATTCTGGTGGTGCCCAGCTATGGCGGTGGCGGCACCGCAGGGGCTGTGCCTCGTCAGGTGATCCGCTTTCTGAACGATCCCCATAACCGGCAGCTGATTCGCGGCGTGATCGCCGCAGGCAATCGCAACTTCGGCGAGGCCTTTGCCCGCGCCGGGGATGTCATCTCTCAAAAATGCGGCGTGCCGTATCTCTATCGTTTTGAACTGATGGGGACACAGCAGGACGTAGAGAACGTGCGTAAAGGAGTGAACGAATTTTGGCAACGACAACCGCAGAACGCGTGATTCAGGCGACGCCGGATTACCACGCATTAAACGCCATGCTAAACCTCTATGACCGGGAGGGGCGCATTCAGTTTGGCAAAGATCATGAGGCGGTGGACGCCTTTTTTGCCGCTCATGTACGCCCGAACAGCGTCGTCTTTGGCAGCCAGCAGGAACGTCTCGACTGGCTGGTAAAAGAGGGTTATTACGAAGAGCGTGTCCTGACACGCTACGACCGCGCCTTCGTGGTGGCATTGTTTGAACGGGCGCACGCCAGCGGTTTTCGCTTCCAGACGTTTCTCGGCGCGTGGAAGTATTACACCAGCTACACCCTGAAAACCTTTGACGGCAAACGCTATTTAGAAAGCTTTGAAGATCGGGTGGTGATGGTGGCGCTGACGCTGGCGCAGGGCGATGAAGCGCTGGCCGAAAGACTCACGGAGGAGATCCTCTCCGGTCGCTTCCAGCCCGCCACGCCAACGTTCCTTAACTGTGGGAAAGCCCAGCGCGGCGAACTGGTCTCCTGCTTCCTGCTGCGTATTGAAGACAATATGGAGTCGATTGGCCGTGCGGTGAATTCGGCGCTACAGCTTTCGAAACGCGGCGGCGGCGTGGCGTTTCTGCTCTCGAACCTGCGGGAAGCGGGCGCACCAATCAAGCGCATCGAAAACCAGTCTTCCGGCGTCATCCCGGTGATGAAGATGCTGGAAGATGCCTTCTCATACGCCAACCAGCTCGGCGCACGTCAGGGCGCGGGCGCGGTTTATCTGCACGCGCACCACCCGGACATTCTGCGTTTTCTGGATACCAAACGTGAAAACGCCGACGAAAAGATCCGCATCAAAACCCTGTCGCTCGGCGTGGTGATCCCGGATATCACGTTTAAGCTGGCTAAAGAGAATGCCGACATGGCGCTCTTCTCACCGTATGACGTTGAGCGGATTTACGGCAAAGCCTTTGGCGACGTGGCGATAAGCGAGCTGTACGACGAGCTGGTGGCCGACGATCGCATTCGCAAAAAAACCATCAACGCCCGCGATTTCTTCCAGACGCTGGCTGAAATTCAGTTTGAGTCCGGCTATCCGTACATCATGTACGAGGACACGGTGAACCGCGCGAACCCGATTGCCGGGCGCATCAACATGAGCAATCTGTGCTCGGAGATTTTGCAGGTCAACAGCGCGTCCAGCTACGACGAGAACCTCGACTACGCGGACGTGGGCAAGGATATCTCCTGTAACCTCGGGTCGCTAAATATTGCCCATACCATGGATTCACCCGATTTTGGCCGCACGGTAGAGACCGCCATTCGCGGGCTGACGGCGGTATCGGACATGAGCCACATCCGCAGCGTACCGTCCATTGAGGCGGGCAACGCCGCGTCGCATGCCATCGGCCTTGGGCAGATGAACCTGCACGGCTATCTGGCGCGGGAGGGCATCGCCTACGGTAGCCCGGAAGGGCTGGATTTCACCAACCTTTATTTCTACACCATCACCTGGCATGCGCTGCATACCTCGATGATGCTGGCGCGCGAACGCCACCAGCGGTTCGCAGGCTTTGAGCAGTCCCGCTACGCCAGCGGAGAGTATTTCAGCCAGTATCTGGAAGGCGACTGGCAGCCGAAAACCGAAAAAGTACGCGCGCTGTTTGCCCGCGCTGGCATCACCCTGCCGACGCGTGAGATGTGGCAACAGCTGCGTGAAGAGGTGATGCGCTACGGCATTTATAACCAGAACCTTCAGGCGGTGCCGCCAACCGGCTCCATTTCCTATATCAATCACGCCACGTCGAGCATCCACCCCATCGTGTCGAAGATTGAAATCCGTAAGGAAGGCAAAACCGGGCGTGTCTACTACCCTGCCCCGTTTATGACCAACGAGAATCTGGCGCTGTACCAGGACGCCTATGAGATTGGCCCGGAAAAGATCATTGATACCTACGCCGAGGCGACTAAACATGTGGATCAGGGGCTGTCACTGACGCTCTTCTTCCCGGACACCGCCACCACGCGGGATATCAACAAAGCGCAGATCTACGCCTGGAAGAAAGGCATCAAAACGCTGTACTACATTCGCCTGCGCCAGCTCGCGCTGGAAGGCACCGAAATTGAAGGCTGCGTGTCCTGCGCGCTGTAAGGAGAAAGGATGAAACTGTCACGCGTAAGTGCCGTTAACTGGAACAAAATTCAGGATGATAAAGACCTGGAGGTCTGGAACCGCCTGACCAGCAACTTCTGGCTGCCGGAAAAGGTCCCGCTCTCCAACGATATTCCGGCCTGGCAAACCCTGAGCCATGCCGAGCAGCAGCTGACAATCCGCGTCTTTACCGGCCTGACGCTGCTGGACACCATTCAGAATACCGTGGGTGCGCCCGCGCTGATGAGTGATGCGCTGACCCCGCACGAAGAGGCGGTAATGTCGAATATCAGCTTTATGGAGGCGGTCCATGCCCGCTCCTACAGCTCGATTTTCTCCACCCTGTGCCAGACCAGAGACGTGGACGCGGCCTACGCCTGGAGTGAAGAGAGCGCGTCATTGCAGCGCAAGGCAGATCTGGTGCTGGAATATTACCGGGCCGACGAGCCGCTGAAGAAGAAGATCGCCAGCGTGTTCCTGGAATCTTTCCTCTTCTATTCCGGCTTCTGGCTGCCTATGTACTGGTCGAGCCGGGGCAAGCTCACCAACACCGCCGATTTGATTCGCCTCATCATCCGGGATGAAGCGGTACACGGGTATTATATCGGCTATAAGTACCAGAAAGGGCTGGAGAAAGTCAGCGCGGAAAAACGCGAGGAACTCAAAGGTTTTGCCCTCGATTTACTGATGGATCTGTATGACAACGAGCTGAGCTATACCGAAGAGCTGTACGCCGGAACGGGCTGGGAAGAGGACGTAAAAGCTTTCCTCTGCTATAACGCCAACAAGGCGCTGATGAACCTGGGCTACGAAGCGTTATTCCCACCAGAAATGGCGGAGGTGAACCCGGCGATCCTCGCGGCGCTGTCGCCCAACGCCGATGAAAACCACGACTTCTTTTCCGGGTCCGGCTCGTCGTACGTGATGGGTAAAGCTGTGGAGACGCAAGACGAGGACTGGGATTTTTAATGAATGAATTAACGTTCATTAATTAACTCTGCATTTCATTATTTCCAGCCGAATATTCCACTACGTACTACACTGTAATTTCCCCGTCATATTCGCCTGAATCACACCGATTCAGGCGAAATTCTCCCATGCAACAGCAAAAAATTGAGAAAAATTCAAACCGCCCTCAGCCCTTTATTCATGGGAAATTCAGCCGTTTCGCTTGCGGCAAAATTCCGGCCTCAGGCCGGTCCAGGGTTGTCTCAGATTCTGAGTATGTTAGGGTAATGCCAGTTAACTATTTACCATGGTAATCATATCGACATAAACAAATAACAGGACACTCTCTATTGCATGGCAATTAAATTAGAAGTGAAAAATCTTTATAAAGTATTTGGCGAGCACCCGCAGCGCGCATTCAAATATATTGAGAAAGGCCTTACGAAAGAGCAAATTCTGGAAAAAACCGGGCTATCGCTTGGCGTTAAAGACGCCAGTCTGGCCATTGAAGAAGGCGAGATTTTTGTCATCATGGGATTATCCGGTTCGGGTAAATCCACTATGGTTCGCCTTCTCAATCGCCTGATTGAACCCACCCGCGGACAGGTGCTGATAGACGGCGTGGATATCGCCAGAATATCAGACGCCGAACTCCGTGAGGTGCGCAGAAAGAAAATTGCGATGGTGTTTCAGTCATTTGCACTGATGCCGCACATGACGGTACTCGATAATACCGCCTTTGGCATGGAGTTAGCCGGCACGCCCGCTCAGGAACGTCAGGAAAAAGCCCTTGATGCACTGCGTCAGGTCGGGCTGGAAAATTATGCTCATGCGTATCCGGATGAACTCTCCGGCGGTATGCGTCAGCGTGTGGGATTAGCGCGCGCATTAGCGATTAATCCGGACATCTTATTAATGGACGAAGCCTTCTCAGCGCTCGATCCCTTAATTCGCACCGAGATGCAGGATGAGCTGGTAAAATTACAGGCCAAACATCAGCGCACCATTGTTTTTATTTCTCACGATCTGGATGAAGCCATGCGTATTGGCGACCGTATCGCCATTATGCAAAATGGTGAAGTGGTGCAGGTCGGCACACCGGATGAAATTCTCAATAATCCGGCGAATGATTATGTGCGCACCTTCTTCCGCGGCGTGGATATTAGCCACGTATTCAGTGCGAAAGATATTGCCCGTCGAACACCAAACGGCATTATTCGTAAAACGCCAGGTTTTGGCCCGCGCTCCGCGCTGAAGCTGTTGCAGGACGAAGACCGTGAATACGGTTATCTGGTTGAACGCGGCAATAAATTTGTCGGCGTGGTCTCCATTGACTCTCTGAAAACCGCCCTGAGCGAAAACCAGGGAATCGATGCGGCGTTGATTGACGCTCCGCTTGCCGTGGACGCCGAAACGCCGCTCAGCGAGTTGCTCTCTCACGTGGGTCAGGCGCCGTGCGCCGTGCCGGTCGTCGGTGAAGAACAACAGTACGTTGGCATCATCTCAAAACGGATGCTGCTACAGGCTTTAGATCGCGAGGGGACAAACAATGGCTGATCAATCAAACCCATGGGGCACCACTGAAGCAGCGGACAGCGCGGCGCAATCTGCCGATGCGTGGGGGTCGACGCCTGCGCCTGCCGATGGCGGCGGCGCGGCAGACTGGCTCAACAGCGCACCAGCGCCTGCCCCAGAGCATTTCAATATTATGGATCCGTTCCACAAGACGCTGATCCCGCTGGATAGCTGGGTAACGGAGGGGATCGACTGGGTCGTTACCCACTTCCGTCCGGTGTTCCAGGGGATCCGCATCCCGGTGGATTACATCCTGAACGGCTTCCAGCAGCTGATGCTGGGCATGCCCGCGCCGGTGGCGATTATCCTGTTCTCGCTGATCGCATGGCAGTTCGGCAGCGCGGGTATGGGGATCGCCACGCTGATCTCCCTGATTGCCATCGGCGCGATTGGCGCCTGGTCTCAGGCGATGATCACCCTGGCGCTGGTGCTGACCGCCCTGCTGTTCTGCGTGGTGATCGGCCTGCCGATGGGGATCTGGCTGGCGCGCAGCCCCCGGGCCGCGAAGATTATCCGCCCGCTGCTGGATGCGATGCAGACCACGCCAGCGTTCGTTTACCTGGTGCCTATTGTGATGCTGTTCGGCATCGGTAACGTACCGGGGGTGGTCGTAACCATTATCTTCGCCCTGCCGCCAATTATTCGCCTGACCATTCTGGGCATTAACCAGGTGCCTGCGGATCTGATAGAGGCCTCGCGCTCGTTCGGCGCCAGCCCGCGTCAGATGCTGTTTAAGGTTCAGCTTCCTCTGGCGATGCCGACCATTATGGCAGGTGTTAACCAGACGCTGATGCTGGCGCTGTCGATGGTGGTGATCGCCTCGATGATTGCCGTTGGCGGGTTAGGTCAGATGGTACTGCGCGGCATTGGCCGTCTCGATATGGGGCTGGCGACCGTCGGCGGCGTCGGGATTGTGATCCTCGCCATCATTCTTGACCGCCTGACCCAGGCTGTCGGTCGTGATTCACGCAGTCGCGGCAACCGTCGCTGGTACACCACCGGCCCTGTCGGGTTACTCACCCGCCCATTTACAAAATAAGGAACAACGATGCGACATAACGTACTTTTTGCCACAGCGTTTGCGACCCTTGTCTCCACCAGCGCAGTTGCCGCTGACCTGCCGGGCAAAGGCATTACCGTGCAGCCGGTGCAGAGCACCATTTCGGAAGAGTCCTTCCAGACCCAGATTGTCAGCCGTGCGCTGGAGAAACTGGGCTATACGGTGAATACCGCCAGCGAAGTGGATTACAACGTGGGCTATACCTCCATTGCCTCCGGTGATGCCACCTTTACCGCCGTGAACTGGCAGCCGCTGCACGACGACATGTATGCCGCCGCAGGCGGTGACAAGAAATTCTACCGCGAAGGCACCTTTGTGACCGGCGCTGCGCAGGGATATCTGATCGACAAGAAAACCGCCGATAAATATCACATCACCAATATTGAACAGCTGAAAGATCCGAAGATCGCAAAACTGTTTGATACCAACGGTGACGGTAAAGCCGACATGATGGGCTGTTCGCCGGGCTGGGGCTGTGAAGCGGTGATTAACCACCAGAACAAAGCCTTCGATCTGGCGAAGACCGTCGACGTGAGCCACGGCAATTACTCTGCGATGATGGCCGACACCATCGCCCGCTTTAAAGAAGGCAAGCCGGTGATCTACTACACCTGGACGCCGTACTGGGTGAGCGACGTGCTGAAGCCGGGCAAAGACGTGGTGTGGTTGCAGGTGCCCTTCTCCTCCCTGCCAGGCGAGCAGAAAGATATCGATACCAAACTGCCAAACGGCATGAACTATGGCTTCCCGGTGAACACCATGCATATTGTGGCGAACAAAGCCTGGGCCGAGAAAAACCCGGCGGCGGCGAAGCTGTTCTCGGTGATGAAACTGCCGCTGGCAGACATTAACGCCCAGAACGCGATGATGCACGCGGGTAAATCATCCGAAGCTGATATCAAAGGCCACGTGGATGGCTGGATCAAAGCCCACCAGCAGCAGTTCGATGGCTGGGTGAAAGAGGCGCTTGAGGCGCAGAAGTAAAACATTTTCCCTCACCCTAACCTCTCCCAGGGGAAGAGGGAACGATGACCACCCTCTCCCCCTGGGAGAGGGTCGGGGTGAGGGGATCAAACCGCACCCAACCTTAACCGCACAATCCACCACGTAACAATTCCCCAACATTCACCATCATTGGTTATTATGTTTCCGGAAAAATAATCACTTAACTCACGATTCCTGAAACTAATGACAAAAACAACTCAAGGGCTTAGCCCCGCACTCATCCTTTTAATGTCCGTGGCAACGGGTCTGGCCGTCGCCAGCAACTATTACGCACAACCACTGCTCGACACCATCGCACGCGCCTTCGATCTTTCAGCCAGCTCCGCCGGGTTTATTGTCACCGCCGCACAGCTGGGCTATGCCGCCGGGCTGCTGTTCCTGGTGCCATTAGGCGATATGTTTGAGCGCCGGATGCTTATCGTCTCCATGACGCTGCTGGCGGCGGGCGGGATGTTGATCACCGCCAGCAGCCAGTCGTTAACGATGATGATTATCGGCACCGCGCTGACGGGGCTGTTCTCGGTGGTGGCGCAAATTCTGGTTCCCCTCGCCGCGACGCTGGCTTCCCCGGAAAAACGCGGCAAAGTGGTCGGCACTATCATGAGCGGCCTGCTGCTGGGCATCCTGCTGGCGCGAACCGTTGCCGGGCTGCTGGCGAGCCTCGGCGGCTGGCGCACCGTTTACTGGGTGGCGAGCGTGCTGATGGTTATCATGGCGCTGGCCCTGTGGCGCGGCCTGCCAAAGGTGAAGCAGGAAAATCACCTGAACTATCCGCAGCTCCTCGCCTCCGTTTTCAGCCTCTTTACCCGGGATAAACTCCTGCGCACGCGCGCCATTCTGGGGTGTCTCACCTTCGCTAACTTCAGCATCTTATGGACGTCGATGGCGTTTCTGCTCGCCGCACCGCCGTTTAACTACTCAGAAGGCGTGATTGGCCTTTTCGGGCTGGCAGGCGCGGCTGGCGCACTGGGCGCGCGCCCGGCGGGTGGGCTGGCCGACAAAGGCAAATCTCATATGACCACCTCCGCAGGGCTGGTTTTACTCCTGCTCTCCTGGGCGGCCATCTGGTACGGACACGTCTCCGTGCTGGCGCTGATTGTCGGTATTCTGGTGCTCGACCTCACCGTGCAGGGTGTACATATCACCAACCAGACCGTGATTTACCGCGTGAAGCCGGATGCCCGTAACCGTCTGACGGCCGGGTACATGACCAGCTACTTTATCGGCGGCGCGGCGGGCTCGCTCATCTCAGCCTCCGCCTGGCAGCACGCGGGCTGGACGGGCGTATGCGCCATCGGCGCCATCGTCGCGGCGATAAATCTGCTGGTATGGTGGCGCGGCTATCACCGTCAGGAAGCAATTCACTAAGTTTTACATTGCTTTGGGCCCCCTGGGGTGTAAAGGGGGCCTGCATCTGTTAAGGTAACGGTAATCATTTATCCCAGAAATTTTACTGTGGGTGACATATTTACTACCGGCATGAATAGTTCAGCCCCCTGTCCTCACATCCCCTCTTTCGCGGGTACACACCCCACGCTCTCTGTGCTCACCGGGTCACGGATTTACCCGGCGCTTTCTGATGGTGACATACGTTTGGCGGATATAACCGCACAAATAATTCATTTACATTATTTGTCACTGTCGTTACTATATCGGCTGTAATTAATGAGGTTATGCCCAAAATGGATAGTTCGTTTACGCCCATTGAACAAATGCTTAAGTTCCGCGCCAGTCGTCATGAGGACTTCCCGTATCAGGAAATCCTGCTGACCCGCCTGTGCATGCACATGCAGGGTAAGCTGCTGGAAAATCGTAACAAGATGCTGAAAGCGCAGGGGATTAACGAGACGTTGTTTATGGCGTTGATTACGCTGGAGTCTCAGGAAAATCACAGCATTCAGCCGTCGGAACTGAGCTGTGCGCTGGGGTCATCCCGTACCAATGCGACCCGTATCGCGGATGAACTGGAAAAGCGCGGCTGGATTGAACGCCGTGAAAGCGATAACGATCGCCGCTGCCTGCATCTGCAACTGACCGAGAAAGGTCACGAATTCTTGCGCGAAGTGCTGCCACCGCAGCACAACTGCCTGCACCAGCTCTGGTCTGCCCTCAGCACCGCCGAGCGCGACCAGCTTGAGCACATTACTCGCAAGCTGCTCACCCGTCTGGACCAGATGGATGAAGACGGCGTCATCCTTGAGGCGCTGCGCTAACGCGACGATCCGCTCAACATTCCAGATTGCTAAAAAGAAAAACTGACAGGCCAGCACGTGAAACTGCTGGCCTTTCTGACAACAGGTCGGCTCAGCCGATGTGAAAATAAAAAGATCGTGGAGAACAACAATGAGCGCAAATGCGGAGAACACCCTCCCGCAGCAACCGGCCAACAAAAAGGGCAAACGTAAGAGCGCCCTTATTCTGCTGACCTTGCTCTTTATTATTATTGCCGTGGCATATGGGATCTATTGGTTTTTAGTCTTGCGTCATGTTGAAGAGACAGACGATGCATACGTGGCAGGGAATCAGGTTCAAATCATGGCCCAGGTGTCAGGCAGCGTGACGAAAGTCTGGGCTGATAACACCGACTTTGTGAAAAAAGGCGATGTGCTGGTCACGCTCGACCCGACCGACGCCCAACAGGCGTTTGAAAAAGCACAGACGGCGCTGGCCTCCAGCGTTCGCCAGACCCGCCAGCTGATGATCAACAGCAAGCAGCTTCAGGCCAATATCGACGTGCAGAAAACGGCCCTGGCTCAGGCGCAGAGCGACCTCAATCGTCGTGTTCCTCTCGGCACCGCCAACCTGATTGGCCGTGAAGAGTTGCAGCACGCCCGCGACGCGGTGGCCAGCGCACAGGCGCAACTGGACGTGGCGATCCAACAGTACAACGCTAATCAGGCGATGGTGCTGGGTACCTCTCTGGAAAACCAGCCAGCGGTGAAACAGGCGGCGACCGAAGTGCGTAACGCATGGCTTGCCCTGCAACGTACCAAAATCGTCAGCCCGATGACCGGCTACGTTTCCCGTCGTTCCGTACAGCCAGGGGCGCAGATTAGCACCACCACGCCGCTGATGGCGGTCGTTCCGGCAAACAATCTGTGGGTCGATGCGAACTTCAAAGAGACCCAGCTGGCGCATATGCGTATCGGCCAGACCGCGACCGTGGTCAGCGATATTTACGGCGATGACGTCAAGTACACCGGAAAAGTGGTCGGTCTGGACATGGGGACCGGCAGCGCGTTCAGCCTGCTGCCTGCACAGAACGCCACCGGCAACTGGATCAAAGTGGTACAGCGCTTGCCTGTGCGTATCGAGCTGGATCCTAAGCAGCTGGCAGACCATCCGCTGCGAATTGGCCTTTCCACGCTGGTGACGGTCGATACCGCCAACCGCGACGGTCAGATCCTCGCAAGCCAGGTGCGCAGTACGCCAGCTTATGAAAGTAACGCCCGTGAAATTAGCCTCGATCCGGTCAATAAGCTGATCGATGACATCGTGAAGGCAAACGCCGGTTAAGCCGAAGGTGAGCGTTATGCAACAGCAAAAGCCGCAAAAACCGCTGGAGGGGGCGCAGCTGGTCATTATGACCATTGCGCTGTCGCTGGCGACATTCATGCAGGTGCTGGACTCCACCATCGCAAACGTGGCGATCCCTACGATCGCCGGGAACCTTGGCTCATCGCTGAGCCAGGGGACCTGGGTCATTACCTCGTTCGGGGTGGCGAACGCCATCTCCATTCCCATCACCGGCTGGCTGGCGAAGCGCGTCGGTGAAGTGAAGCTGTTCCTCTGGTCGACGATCCTGTTCGTGCTGGCCTCCTGGGCCTGCGGCATGTCCAGCAGCCTGACGATGCTGATTTTCTTCCGCGTCATCCAGGGGATTGTCGCCGGGCCGTTGATTCCGCTGTCGCAGAGTTTGCTGCTGAACAACTATCCGCCCGCCAAGCGCTCCATCGCGCTCGCGCTGTGGTCGATGACGGTGATCGTCGCCCCGATATGCGGGCCAATCCTCGGCGGCTATATCAGCGATAACTATCACTGGGGCTGGATCTTCTTCATCAACGTGCCCATCGGTGCGCTGGTGGTGCTAATGACGCTACAGTCTCTGCGTGGTCGCGAAACGCGGACCGAACAGCGGCGGATCGACGGCATCGGGCTGGCACTGCTGGTTGTCGGCATCGGCAGCCTGCAAATCATGCTCGACCGCGGCAAAGAGCTGGACTGGTTTGCCTCTACGGAAATCATTGTGCTGACGGTGGTCGCCGTGGTGGCCATCAGCTTCCTGATTGTCTGGGAGCTGACGGACGATAATCCGATAGTCGACCTCTCGCTGTTTAAATCGCGAAACTTCACCATCGGCTGCCTCTGTATCAGTCTCGCCTATATGCTCTACTTCGGCGCGATTGTTCTGCTGCCGCAGCTGTTGCAGGAGGTGTACGGCTATACCGCAACCTGGGCGGGGCTGGCCTCCGCGCCGGTGGGGTTAATTCCGGTTCTGCTGTCGCCGATTATTGGCCGTTTCGCCCATAAGCTCGACATGCGCAGGCTGGTGACGTTCAGCTTCATCATGTACGCCGTGTGCTTCTACTGGCGCGCGTATACGTTTGAACCGGGAATGGACTTTGGCGCCTCCGCGTGGCCGCAGTTTATTCAGGGCTTCGCCGTAGCGTGCTTCTTTATGCCGCTGACCACCATTACGCTTTCCGGCTTACCGCCTGAGCGGATGGCGGCGGCATCGAGCCTGTCGAACTTCACCCGCACGCTGGCGGGCTCCATCGGGACATCGATCACTACCACACTGTGGACCAACCGGGAATCGATGCACCATGCTCAACTCACCGAAGCGGTGAACCCGTTCAACCCTAACGCTCAGCAGATGTATAGCCAGCTTGAGGGGATGGGGATGACGGAGCAGCAGGCGTCCGGCTGGCTTGCCCAGCAGATCACCAACCAGGGGCTGATTATCTCGGCAAACGAGATTTTCTGGATATCGGCGGGGATCTTCATCGTCCTGCTGGGGCTGGTGTGGTTTGCCAAACCACCGTTTGGGGCCGGTAGCGGGGGCGGTGGGGCGCACTAGCCCTGTGCACGGGTTGCCGGGTGGCGGCTACGCCTTACCCGGCCTACGATCGTAGGCCCGGTAAGCGCAGCGCCACCGGGCAACAATCGCCCCCCTTGTCCAAAATGCGACAGCGATTGTCAGTTCCGATAAAGCAGCGCGCCTGAAATCGATTCACGATAGTGAAAAGACAACAGGAGCGCACCATGCTGAACACACCCGCCGACAAATACCAGCCTTACCCCACCCTTTCGTTGCCCGACCGCCGCTGGCCGGAGCAGATTATCACCCGCGCCCCGCGCTGGCTCTCGACCGACTTACGCGACGGTAACCAGGCGCTGGCCGAGCCGATGGACAGCGCGCGCAAGCTGCAATTCTGGGATCTGCTGCTGAGCTGCGGGTTTAAAGAAATCGAAGTCGCCTTCCCGTCCGCCTCGCAGACGGACTTCAATTTTGTGCGTCAGCTGATTGAGGAGAATCGCATCCCGGATGACGTCACCATTCAGGTGTTAACGCAGGCGCGGGACGATCTTATCCGTCGCACTTTCGACTCCCTGCGCGGCGCGAAGCAGGCCACCGTTCACCTGTATAACGCCACCGCCCCGCTGTTCCGCCGTCTGGTATTCGGCATGGAGAAAGCGCAAATCGTCGAGCTGGCGACGCGCGCGACGCGCCTGATTCGTCAGCTGTGTGAAGAGAACCCTGACACCCGCTGGCAGTACGAGTACTCCCCGGAAACCTTCTGCTTTACCGAACCGGAGTTTGCGCTGGAGATTTGTGAAGCCGTGGCGGAGATCTGGCAGCCGTGCGCGGCGCGTCCGATGATCGTCAACCTGCCCGCTACCGTCGAGGTGAGCACGCCGAACGTCTATGCCGACCAGATCGAGTATTTCTGCCGCCACTTCAGCCGCCGCAGTGACGTCTGTATCAGCGTGCACCCGCATAACGATCGCGGTACCGGCGTCGCCAGCGCAGAGCTGGCCGTCATGGCCGGGGCTGACCGCGTGGAGGGCTGCCTGTTTGGTAACGGTGAGCGCACGGGCAACGTCTGCCTGGTGACGCTGGCGATGAACCTCTACAGCCAGGGCATTAGCCCGAATCTGGATTTCAGTGATATGAATCGGGTGGTTGAAACGGTAGAAACCAGCAACCAGCTGCCCGTCCATCCGCGCCATCCGTGGGCGGGTCGTCTGGCTTACACCGCCTTCTCCGGCTCGCACCAGGATGCCATCAAGAAAGGTTTCGATGCCCGTAAGCCTGGCGAACGCTGGGAGATGCCCTATCTGCCCGTCGACCCGCAGGATATTGGCTGTACCTATGAAGCGGTGATCCGCGTGAACAGCCAGTCAGGAAAAAGCGGAAGCGCCTGGCTTATTGAGCAAAACCACGGCCTGAAATTGCCTCGCGCCCTGCAACAGGATTTTAGCCAGCACGTGCAGCAGGAAACGGATAACCATGGAAAAGAGATGACGCAGAATGCGCTCTGGCAGCTGTTCCGCGCCCGCTACGGCCTGGTGGCGAGCCCGCCATTAGCGCTGCAATCGTACCGCAGCGACAGCCAGCAGGACGGCCAGCTGCGGCTAACGGCAAGCGTCGCCACGCAAGGGGGCACCCGCCAGCTGGAAGGCCAGGGAAACGGTTTGCTCTCCGCCGCCGCTCACGGCTTAAGCCGCTGGATCAACGCACCGTTTGTGATCAAGGATTATCACGAACATACGTTAGGCGAACGCAGCGACAGCCGCTCGGTGGCCTATATCCGCTGCCTGTTCCAGGATGGGACCAGCCGCTGGGGCGTGGGCATCGACAGCGACGTGGCACGCGCGTCGATTCAGGCGCTTTTTAACGCGGTCAGTCGTTCCTGAAGTAATCGCTGGGTGAGAGACCCATTACCCGGCGAAACATTGCCGTAAAGGCGCTGTGGCTGCCATACCCCAGATCCAGCGCCACGCGTAATACCGGCTGGCCCTGCGCCAGCCGCACTAAGGCTTCCAGCAGTCGCGCCCTTCTCACCCACTCGCCGTAGCTCAGGCCTGTCTGCTGCTGAAAATGGCGATTCAGCGTGCGTTCGCTCATCCCCACAATACCTGCGGCCTGGGCGCTGCTCCAGCTTTCTCCCGGGGCCATTCGAATCTGCTGGCAGAGGTGGCGCAGCGCTTCGCTTTCCGGCTCGGGCAGGTGAAACGGCAGTACCGGCATGAGGCGAATTTCATCGAGGATCAGCTCATAAACACGTTCATCGCGGCTTCCGGGTGCGTAAGATTCAGGAAGCGTAAGGGAGGTCAGGATCAGCTCGCGCAGCAGGGGCGAGATCTGCACGATCTGGCAGGTCGCCGGAAGATCGGCGCGCGCCAGCGGGTCGATAAACAGCGTGCGGGCAGCAACGTTGCCGGTGATGCGCAAGGCGTGCTGCGTACCCGCAGGTAGCCAGACGCCGCGACCGGGCGGCACCACCCAGCAGCCGGATGCGGTATCGACCCGCACGACGCCGGTGAGGCTGTGCAGGAGCTGCGCGCAGTCGTGCTGATGCCACGGTTCGCTGTCGCCATGAGCATAATCATGCGAAAACGGCACAAGCGGGCGATGGGTAAAGGAGAAGGTGGTGGTTGTCGTCATCAGGATTGTAGGCCCGGTCAGCGAAGCGCCACCGGGCATCCACAAGCACGATACTAAATGTGCAGTTCCTGAAGTTTTTCTTTTGGCAGGGCCAGCTCGTCATTGCTGTTTACACGAACATCACGTTCGATGATATGACGGGCAATCTCCTGAGCTTCTTCCAGAGAGTGCATCTGGTAAGTGCCGCACTGGTAAACGTTCAGCTCAGGGATCTGGTTCTGCTCTTTCACCTTCAGCACGTCTTCCATCGCCGCTTTCCACGCATCCGCGACGCGTTTCTCATCAGGCTGACCAATCAGGCTCATGTAGAAACCGGTGCGGCAGCCCATCGGAGAGATATCGATGATCTCCACGCCGTTGCCGTTCAGGTGGTCGCGCATGAATCCGGCGAACAGGTGTTCCAGCGTGTGAATGCCTTTCTCTGGCATCACTTCTTTATTGGGCACGCAGAAGCGCAGGTCGAAAACGGTGATCGTGTCGCCGTGCGGCGTGTTCATGGTCTTCGCCACGCGGACTGCTGGTGCTTCCATACGGGTATGGTCGACAGTAAAGCTATCTAATAACGGCATACGTCACCTCCGATAGTGATTTTTTTAAAATAAACTGAACTCTTCTACAGAATGCGCGTCTGAGTATATGAAAGACGCGCATTTGTTATCATCATCCCTGAATTCAGAGATGTATATTTTGGCCACAGCGATGTGGCCTTTTTCTTTTGGTTCAGGCCTGCTTCGCCAGAAACGCCTCAAACGACTCCGTATCCGCCGCTTCGACCTCTTTCTGACGCACAACGGACGCATCACGCTCTGTCACAAAATCCGCTTCGCTCAGGATCTCTAACGGCTCCTGCATCAGCATCTCACGGTACTCCGCTGAGAGTGAACGCCCTGTGCCACCAATTCCCTGCTCAATCATAGAACGCAGAATACGTGCTGAGAATGTCAGTTCCGGGTTATCAAAGCTTTCAACCAGTTCGTCGCAGACCTTCTGGTAAGCTTCGCCGCCGTACACGCTGTCCAGCGTCTGGGCTACGCGCTTCAGGTCATGGAACAGATCCTTCCCTACCTTAGACAGTGGGAACTGAGCCGTTTCACAGCCAATACCTAACGTCAGACCCGGCTTGCGCCCTTCCAGAATCACGCGATTCCAGTTGGCACGGGTACACAGCAGTTCGTCGGAACTCATTTCCGGCGCATCCGCCAGTACGCACCAGACCATAAACAGGTCAAGGAAGCGAACCTGCTGCTCGTCAACGCCAATCGGTGAGAACGGGTTGATATCCAGCGAGCGCACTTCAATGTATTCGATCCCGCCGCGCTGTAGCGCATCCGACGGCGTTTCACCGCTGCGCGTCACGCGCTTCGGACGAATCGGCGCATACAGTTCATTTTCAATCTGCAACACGTTGGTGTTAATTTGCAGGCGCTTACCGTCTTTTTCGAGGCCGATTTTTTCGTACTCTTCCGACGGGGTTTTTATCGCCCGCTTCAAGCCTGCCACATATTCGTGCAGATCGTTAAACGTAATTCCGAGATTGCTTTGCGATTTATTGGTATAGCCAAGGTCGCTCAGGCGCAGGGAGGTCGCATACGGCAGGTAATACATGCCACATTCGGTCTTCTCGAACGGCAGCGTGGTCGGTTTCCCTTGCAGGAACGAAGAACAGACGGCCGGTGAAGCGCCGAACAGATACGGAATAACCCAGCCAAAACGGTAGTAGTTGCGGATCAGGCGGAAATAGCCCGCGGAGATCGCTTCTTTATCCGTTTCACCGCACTTCGCCTGCCAGAACGCCATCGGCAGAGAGAAATTGTAGTGCACGCCAGAGATCGTCTGCATCAGTGCGCCGTAGCGATTTTTCAGTCCTTCGCGATACAGCGTTTTTAGCCGACCAATATTCGAGGTGCCGTACTGCGCCAGCTCGATATCCTGCCCCTGCTCGATATAGCACGGCATGCTGAGCGGCCACATACGCTCGTCGCCGAGGTTGCGGGCGGTGAAGCGATGCACGTCGCGCATGATCGTCAGCATATGATCAATATCACCGTCTACTGGCGTGATGAACTCCAGCAGCGCTTCGGCGAAATCGGTTGTGATCCATTTATGTGTCAGCGCCGAGCCTAACGCCTTCGGGTGTCCCGTAGTCGCTAAGCTACCATCCGCATTTACGCGCAGAGTTTCGCGCTCAAGCCCACGCTGAATACCCTTCAGTGCCTGAGGGTGATTTTCCAGCCAGGCCAGCGCCTGTGATACGTCCGGGATCAATTTGACCTCCCGCCTGTCAAAAAATTGTCACTCAGCATAATTGTAATGGTTGACGATTGAAGGTCGCGAATTCATTCCACCAATTAGTGCCACCACGTCATACCCTGTAGTGTTACCCATGCCAGTAAAACATAGCGTAACGCCTTGCCAAGGCACAAAAAAAAGAGCACCGGTCCCCAGGAAATGCGCATCCATCCCGCCAGCAGACACAGTAAATCGCCTATTACAGGCATCCAGCTTAATAACAGCGTGGCAGCGCCATAGCGTTTTAGCCAGCCGACTGCCTTTTCCTGCCAGCGAGATTTTTCGCGTAGCGGAAAGAAACGTCCAAGAATAACGTTAGTCAGCCCTCCAAGGCTATTACCCATTGTTGCTATTAAGACCAGCAACCAGGGCTGACTTACGCCGGACAACAGCATCGCCACCAGCACCACTTCCGAATTCCCCGGTAAGAGGGTGGAGCTTAAAAAACTGCTGGCGAATAATGAAGCGAGTGACAGCGCGTCACTCACAGTAAGCGAACGTCCACCGCCGCCATTCCGGCATCACGCGCGGCCTGAATGCCAAAATCAGCATCTTCAAACACCACGCATTTTGCAGGTGGAACACCCATTAATTCTGCACAGAGCAGGAAGGTATCCGGTGCGGGTTTGTGATGTTTAACATGATCGGCGGCAACGACGGCAGAAAAATAGTGGCGCAGGCCAAGGTGGTTGAGTAGCGCTTCAGCAATCGCGCTCTCGCTGCCCGTACCGACAGACATAGGACGACGCCCGTGCCACTCCTTGACGACGTCAATGAGTGGTAAAGGCTGCACGGTGTCTAACAGTATGGCTTTTACCGCGTCGGTTTTTTCACGCGCGAGCTGATGCGGGTCGAGATCGGCCTGATTCAGCTCAATCACGGCCTGTGCGATACGCCAGGTGGGCGATCCATTGAGGGCAATCATCGCCTGTAAATCGAAACGCATACCGTAACGGCCCAGGACTTCGGTCCAGGCCTGACGATGCGTGGGTTCGGTATCCAGGAGGGTGCCGTCCATGTCGAAGATCAAACCGTCATACTGTGCGTACATCGTGCTCTCGCTAAACGATTAACAAAGCATTACTTTATCGTAAAAGGGGATTTTTGTCGCTGACAGAGAGAGTGATTGCTGACGAAACGTCGAAGGAATAAACAAAGGGGGAGAATATGGTGCATCCGGGAGGATTCGAACCTCCGACCGCTCGGTTCGTAGCC
>OKMK01000019.1_pt1 | contig 116851 bp, 115 predicted proteins | sample 1613431 | NCBI WGS metagenome assembly OKMK01 (sample SAMN04436857, study PRJEB24849) | human gut metagenome | biome: human gut; feature: NICU; material: stool | host: Homo sapiens | place: USA: Saint Louis, MO | collected 2011-10-17
GTATCGTCGGTCTGATAATCAGACTGGGACCACGGTCCCACTCGTATCGTCGGTCTGATTATTAGTCTGGGACCACGGTCCCACTCGTATCGTCGGTCTGATAATCAGACTGGGACCACGGTCCCACTCGTATCGTCGGTCTGATTATTAGTCTGGGACCACGGTCCCACTCGTATCGTCGGTCTGATTATTAGTCTGGGACCATGGTCCCACTCGTATCGTCGGTCTGATTATTAGTCTGGGACCACGGTCCCACTCGTATCGTCGGTCTGATTATTAGTCTGGGACCACGATCCCACTCGTGTTGTCGGTCTGATTATCGGTCTGGGACCACGGTCCCACTTGTATTGTCGATCAGACTATCAGCGTGAGACTACGATTCCATCAATGCCTGTCAAGGGCAAGTATTGACATGTCGTCGTAACCTGTAGAACGGAGTAACCTCGGTGTGCGGTTGTATGCCTGCTGTGGATTGCTGCTGTGTCCTGCTTATCCACAACATTTTGCGCACGGTTATGTGGACAAAATACCTGGTTACCCAGGCCGTGCCGGCACGTTAACCGGGCTGCATCCGATGCAAGTGTGTCGCTGTCGCCGGCCTCCTCACCCGGTCACGTTTCGTCGTTCCTCCTCCACGCGCTGCGGCTTCGGGGCCGCACCTGCATTCGTATGCGGTCGCCCGGTTACAGGTGCGGCACGGCCTGATGGAGGCCGCATGTGAGAGGAGAATTCCCATGCCAAACTGGTGCTCGAATCGTATGTATTTTTCTGGTGAACCGGCACAGATCGCTGAGATTAAACGACTGGCCAGCGGTGCAGTCACACCGCTTTATCGCCGCGCCACAAATGAAGGTATTCAGCTGTTTCTGGCCGGAAGTGCCGGACTTCTGCAGACCACTGAAGATGTGCGGTTTGAACCATGCCCCGGACTGACGGCTGCCGGGCGTGGCGTTGTATCGCCGGAGAATATCGCGTTCACCCGCTGGCTGACACACCTGCAGGACGGTGTACTTCTGGATGAGCAAAACTGCCTGATGCTGCATGAACTCTGGCTGCAGAGCGGTACTGGCCGGCGTCGCTGGGAAGAATTACCGGATGATGCCAGGGAAAGCATTACCGCTCTTTTCACCCCAAAAAGAGGTGACTGGTGCGACATCTGGAGTAACGAGGATGTATCGGTGTGGTGGAACCGTCTGTGTGACAACGTCCTGCCGGAAAAACCATGCCGTTTGACCTGCTGACGGTTCTGTTCACTCGACTGGATGTTGAAGTGAATGGCTTTAACGGTGGTGTTCTGAACGGTGTTCCTTCTGCATATCACTGGTATACGGAACAGTATGGCGTGAAGGGGCCTTGTGGGTATGAGGTGAATATCAGCAGTCAGGGAGACAACTTCATTCAGGTTGATTTCGACACGCCGTGGTGTCAGCCGGAAAGCGACGTTATTGCAGTATTAAGCCGCCGTTTCAGTTGCACGCTGGAGCACTGGTACGCCGAGCAGGGCTGCAATTTCTGTGGCTGGCAGCGATATGAGCGTGGAGAGCTTGTTGATGTGCTGTGGGGGGAACTGGAATGGTCTTCCCCGACAGATGATGATGAGCTGCCGGAAGTCACCGCGCCGGAGTGGATAGTCGACAAGGTGGCGCATTACGGTGGATGAAGTATGACGGAGACTGGCGGGCAACCGCCCGTTTCTTTTCCGGTAAAGGATGTCGCCGGGCTCCTCTTTTTACTGCGCCGGCTGACGCGGCGCGGCAGGAACGCTGCCTGTGGTCAGTGTCCCGCGTCCGGCTGGGCACGGGACGGGCGCTTTTACCGCTCCCGGCTGGCATCGGTGACAGTGTACGCCAGCCCGTCGCCCTTTTCTGATGAACGCCCTTCAAGCCGCTTTCGCGGCATATTCTCGCCGTCAAAAAGACGACGGCTGCGATATTCCACGGTCGGCCTGACCCGTTACCGGACGCGGTGAACAGCCCACAGGCCGCGGGGAACGGGCGCCACAGGGGCGCCCTCCCGGTGCCCTCTGTAAGAGAAGGAGTGCTGTTATGTCCCGTTTTATCCAGGGTGACTGCGTGCGTGTTATGGCCACGTTTTCGGGCAATGCTGTCGATTTCATCCTCACCGACCCGCCATATCTCGTCGGTTTCCGTGACCGTCAGGGGCGTACCATCGCCGGCGATAAAACCGATGAATGGCTGCAACCGGCCTGTAATGAAATGTACCGCGTGCTGAAAAAAGATGCGCTGATGGTGAGCTTCTATGGCTGGAACCGCGTCGATCGCTTTATGGCCGCCTGGAAAAATGCGGGATTCAGCGTGGTTGGCCACCTGGTGTTTACCAAAACCTACACATCGAAGGCCGCATATGTGGGCTATCGCCACGAATGCGCTTACATCCTGGCAAAAGGGCGTCCGGCGCTGCCTCAGAAGCCATTGCCCGACGTGCTGGGCTGGAAATATTCAGGCAATCGTCATCACCCGACGGAAAAGCCTGTTACCAGCCTGCAACCACTGATTGAGAGCTTCACACACCCGAACGCGATTGTGCTGGACCCGTTTGCAGGCAGCGGCTCAACCTGTGTGGCCGCCCTTCAGTCCGGACGCCGGTATATCGGTATCGAGCTGCTTGAACAGTATCACCGTGCCGGACAGCAACGTCTGGCTGCCGTACAGCGGGCCATGCAGCAGGGGGCCGCAAATGATGACTGGTTTATGCCGGAGGCTGCGTAAATGAACTATGCCGGACATAAAAAACTTCGCGCCGACGTGGCGGAGGTGGCCAACACCATGTGTGACCTTCGGGCCAGGCTGAACGATATGGAGCATCGCTGTCGCTTTGATTCCGATGTGCTTGTTGAACGCCTGGCACGCCAGACGCTGTATCGCGCCAATCGCCTGTTCATGGAGGCGTATACCGAAATTCTGGAACTGGATGCGTGCTTTAAAGATTGAGAAGGAGACGAGAATGTACGGAACATGCGAAACGCTATGCCGGGAGCTGGCAGCAAAGTATCCGGGATATACACCGCTGATGCTGGTTATCTGGTCCCCGGAAGAGATTCAGGCCCTCGCTGACGGAATGGATATTTCCCTGTCCGATCCTGAAATCAGGACCGTCCTGGCGCGCCTGGAGGACATCCCGGAAGACCAGCGAATTGAGTCCGGTATTTCTTCTGCCGCGGCGATGGAGATTATCAGCAACGTGAGCGAAAACCGCCAGGTGACCGTCCCGGCTGAACTGCTGGCGTCCCTGATTCAGACCGCCGAACAGGCACTGTGGAAACGTGAATGGGCCGCCCGTGATTACGGCCTCGCCGTCCCGGAATGCGTTACCCGCCGTCAGGCGGTGGTTAATCAGGCCCGCATCCTGCTGAAAAACAACACACACGAAAACGGCTGATGTTATCGCCGCCTGCGGGCGGCGATACAGGGAGAACGATTAATCATGAACGAAAACACAACGCTGAACGCACTGATTTGTCGTCACGCCCGTAACCTGCTGCTGGCGCAGGGCTGGCCGGAAGAGACGGATGTCGACCAGCGTAACCCGAAGTATCCGGGCTGGATCAGCATTTATGTTCTGCTGGATGCGCCCCGGCTGGCGACGTTACTCGTTAACCGCCACGGCGGCGTACTGCCGCCGCACCTGGCCTCCGCCATTCAGAAACTGACCGGAACCGGAGCGGAACTTGTTCTGTCCGGCAGTCAGTGGCAGTCGCTGCCGGTGCTTCCGGCAGACGGAACGCAGGTGTCTTTTCCGTATGCCGGTGAATGGCTGACCGAAGACGAAATCAGGGCTGTACTTGCGGCGGTGCGCGATGCGGTACGCAGTGTCAGTTGCCGGGTGGCAGAAGATATGCGGCGTATCCGGGCGGCGCTGACCACCACCGGTCAGACGTTACTGACCCGCCAGACGCGCCGCTTTCGCCTGGTCGTGAAGGAAAGCGATCACCCCTGCTGGCTCGATGAGGACGACGAAAACCTGCCCGTGGTGCTCGATGCCATCCTGAACCGGGGCGCACGTTTTTCGGCGGTGGAAATGTATCTGGTCAGCGATTGTATTGAACATATCCTGTCTAGTGGGCTGGCCTGCGATGTGCTGCGTATACCGGATGAACCGCCCCGCCAGTGGTTTGACCGTGGTGTTCTGCGGGAAGTTGTCCGGGAAGCCCGGGCCGAAATCCGCAGCATGGCGGATGCCCTGGCAAAAATCAGGGGCTGATGATGGCGGGGAAAATCCCCGCTTTTTTTCTGCCGGTCCCCGGACAGAGCACAAAGGAAGTCGCCGCCGGCTCCGCTTTACCCGGCCATGCAGGCATGGCCTTGTGGGTTTTCAGTTATGTGGCCGCCGTGTCGTGTGCGGGCGGTGCCGTGCCTCCATCTTAGCCGGGCTGGCGGGGATGCAAGGGTACGCTTCGCCGCTGCGGTCACCCGGTCCCTCCTTCCCGTCTGCCGTGATTTTCCGGTCGTTCACCCGCTCAGGTTTCGCGGTCTCACCCTCCAACTCCCGTCAGCCGTGTGCGTCAGGCTGCGGCTTCCCTTGCGCCCTGTGCATCCCCGCCTTATCGCCCGGCTTTTATGGAGGCACGGCACCGCCCGGTGTCGCGGAATATGTGAATAACGGAGGAAAACATCATGCAATATGCGAAACCTGTCACTCTGAACGTTGAAGAGTGCGACCGTCTCTCCTTTCTGCCTTACCTGTTTGGCAACGATTTTCTGTATGCCGAGGCGTATGTGTACGCGCTGGCGCAAAAAATGATGCCGGAATATCAGGGAGGCTTCTGGCACTTCATCCGCCTGCCGGACGGTGGCGGTTACATGATGCCGGATGGCGACCGTTTTCATCTGGTCAACGGTGAAAACTGGTTTGACCGCACGGTCAGCGCCGATGCCGCAGGCATCATTCTGACTTCCCTTGTGATTAACCGCCAGTTGTGGCTGTACCACGACAGCGGGGATGTAGGACTGACCCAGCTTTACCGGATGCGCGATGCGCAGTTGTGGCGTCACATCGAATTTCACCCCGAATGCAACGCGATTTACGCGGCACTGGACTGATTAACGGACGGGGCGGCAATGCCGCCCCTGTAAAGGAGACGAGAACATGTACTGTACTGTTAAAGAAATCATCCGCGATGTACTGGATACAGACGTGCCGGACAGTGAATGCGTTTTTGCCGTGGTGCTGACCCGTGGGGATGTGCGCCACATAGCCCAGGACTGGAACCTGTCAGACGATGAGCTGGAAACCGTCATGCAGCGGCTGGACGATGCCTTTGAATATGGTGCGGATGTCAGCATTGTTCACGACGTTGTTCGTGAGCTGATGGAAGAAAAGCGTGCCAGCCGTCAGGTGACAGTTCCGGCGGTGATGCTGGAAAAAGTGATGGCGCTGGCAGGCAGTGAAATGAAGCGCCTGTATGCCGTCGGGAGTGAGAACGGGGGCGACGGTGATGCGTTCGTCAGGGAGGAACGCGAAGCAATGGACGTTGTGTTACAGGCGCTGGACGGGGAGCACATGTCATGAATATCAGCACAGAAACCCGCGAAATTCTGCGCAATTACAAAGCCGTGATTAATGCGCGACGTCGTGAAATGGGGCAGAAACCGCTCACCACCGCGCAGATTGTTGATGAAATCTGCGATTTTGTGGCGAATCAGCAGGCTGTTTTCCTGGGCGGTCACTACATCTTACAGGGCAGCAGAAACAGGTGATACAGGGCAGGCGGTGGAGGCCGCCTGTCAGCCCGCGCGAAAACCCCTGGCAGGCTGACGCCTGCCGGAAGGGAAGCGGGCCACGCTGACGCGTCGCCCGTTACCCTTCCTGTTTGTGATGTGTCCGGAATGTTTTTTTCTGATGTTATTTTTCTGTGGTTACCGTGCCTGTTACTGTTCTTCTTCTTTTTCCTCTTCCTCTTCTTCCTCTTCTTTTCGTTCCTCTCCTGCTTATGGCTTTTCCGGGCGTCCCCCTGGTGGGGCGGGCTGTCGTGAACGGAGCCAGCGAAGCTGTCTCCGCCCTGGCGGGCTTCCATCCCTGACGCGAAACCCTGGCTTGCAGCGACCGTTCCGGTCGCGCCGCCTCTGTCGCGCCGTGGCCTGCGCTCCCGGCATCCCGGCAAAAGGCCACCGGGATGTAAGGGGCAACGCCGTTTCGCAAACCGCGCTTCACGTCGTTGCGGCGGGTCCCTGCTCATTGCCTGCCGGGTGCCACACACCCGTATGAGTCCCTGTCGCCGGGGCTGATACAGCCACAACCTGCCGCACTGACTGTCCAGGGTAAATGAACAGCCCACAAAATTTTTTACCCAAAACCCGGTAAAAAATTTTGCGTTCTGCCCAGGACAGGTGTGTCAGGCCGTGGCAGTGATGCCCCTTGCGGCGAAGGTTCTCAAAAAGGTGATGGTGAATACCGGAGGGAACAAAAGGCAGGTCCCCGCAAAACGTCAAAACCGCGGCTCCCGAAACTCAAAAGATGATGGGGGCTGAAAACATCAACAGAAGGAGACACATCATGGCAGTTCGTGGCATTAACAAGGTCATCCTCGTAGGACGCCTGGGAAAGGATCCGGAAGTCCGTTACATCCCCAACGGGGGCGCAGTGGCAAACCTGCAGGTGGCCACGTCAGAAAGCTGGCGTGACAAACAGACGGGGGAGATGCGGGAGCAGACAGAATGGCATCGCGTGGTGCTGTTCGGCAAGCTCGCGGAAGTGGCAGGTGAATGTCTGCGCAAGGGCGCGCAGGTCTACATCGAAGGTCAGCTTCGCACCCGTAGCTGGGAGGATAACGGTATCACCCGTTACGTCACCGAAATTCTTGTTAAGACCACGGGCACCATGCAGATGCTGGTACGTGCCGCAGGTGCTCAGACTCAGCCGGAAGAGGGGCAACAGTTCAGCGGTCAGCCTCAGCCGGAACCACAGGCGGAGGCCGGTACGAAAAAAGGTGGCGCAAAAACGAAAGGCCGTGGACGTAAGGCCGCGCAGCCGGAGCCTCAGCCGCAACCGCCGGAGGGTGACGATTACGGGTTTTCAGACGATATCCCGTTCTGAACGACTGACTGTGACAACCGCCCCGTCCTGTGCGGGGCATCACCGGAGAGATGAGGATGAGCGAATATTTCAGAATACTTCAGGGACTGCCTGACGGTCCTTTTACCCGCAAACATGCCGAAGCCGTTGCCGCACAGTACCGGAACGTCTTTATCGAGGATGACCACGGCGAACAGTTTCGCCTGGTTGTCCGTAATAACGGTGCAATGGTCTGGCGTACCTGGAATTTTGAGGACGGTGCCGGGTACTGGATGAACCATGTCATCCGTGATTTCGGGATTCTTAAGTAAGAGAGGTGCCGGACGGGAACGCGTCCGGCAGACAATCATTATTACCGTTTTGGGAGGTACTAACTATGTCAGTTACAGAGTCTAAGGCAAAAACGGAGCGTAAATCCAGCCGTAAACCTGCAAAAACGCAGGAAACAGTCCTGTCGGCCCTGCTGGCGCAGACGGAGGAAGTGAGCGTGCCGCTGGCCTCGCTGATTAAGTCTCCGCTGAATGTGCGCACGGTGCCGTATTCTGCGGAGTCCGTCAGCGAACTGGCGGACTCCATTAAAGGTGTCGGCCTGTTACAGAATCTGGTTGTTCATGCCCTGCCAGGTGACCGTTACGGTGTCGCCGCAGGTGGTCGCCGACTGGCAGCACTCAACATGCTGGCAGAGCGTGACATCATTCAGGTTGACTGGCCTGTCCGTGTGAAGGTCATTCCGCAGGAGCTGGCGACTGCCGCATCGATGACCGAGAACGGTCATCGTCGGGATATGCACCCTGCCGAACAGATTGCCGGATTCCGTGCAATGGCGCAGGAAGGCAAAACACCTGCACAAATCGGTGATTTGCTGGGTTATTCGCCCCGCCACGTTCAGCGAATGCTGAAACTGGCAGACCTTGCGCCTGTCATCCTCGATGCGCTGGCAGAAGACCGCATCACCACCGAGCACTGTCAGGCGCTGGCGCTGGAGAACGACACCGCGCGTCAGGTGCAGGTGTTTGAAGCGGCCTGCCAGTCAGGATGGGGCGGTAAACCGGATGTGCGGGTTATCCGCAATCTGATTACGGAAAGTGAAGTGGCGGTGAAGGACAACACTAAATTCCGCTTCGTGGGGGCTGATGCTTTCTCACCTGACGAACTGCGTACTGATTTGTTCAGCGATGACGAGGGTGGCTATGTGGACTGCGTGGCGCTCGATGCCGCCCTGCTGGAAAAACTCCAGGCTGTCGCTGAACACCTTCGGGAAGCCGAAGGCTGGGAATGGTGCGCCGGACGCATGGAGCCTGTCGGTGAGTGCCGTGAAGATTCCCGGGCATACCGCAACCTGCCGGAGCCGGAAGCGGTGCTGACGGAGGCAGAAGAAGAACGCCTGAACGAACTGATGATGCGTTACGACGCGCTGGAAAACCAGTGTGAGGAATCTGACCTGCTGGCAGCAGAAATGAAGCTGATTGACTGCATGGCGAAGGTCAGGGCGTGGACGCCGGAGATGCGTGCCGGAAGTGGCGTGGTGGTGTCCTGGCGTTACGGTAATGTGTGTGTCCAGCGTGGTGTGCAGTTGCGCAGTGAAGATGACGTGACTGACGACGCTGACCGCACGGAACAGGTGCAGGAAAAAGCGTCAGTGGAGGAAATCAGTCTGCCACTACTGACGAAAATGTCCTCAGAGCGCACGCTGGCAGTCCAGGCAGCGCTGATGCAACAGCCGGACAAATCTCTGGCACTGCTGACATGGACGCTCTGCCTGAATGTGTTTGGCAGCGGGGCGTACAGTAAACCAGCACAAATCAGCCTGGAATGTAAACATTATTCGCTGACCAGCGATGCGCCGTCAGGGAAGGAAGGTGCCGCATTCATGGCGCTGATGGCAGAAAAAGCACGTTTGGTCGTCCTGTTGCCGGAGGGATGGTCACGGGACATGACGACGTTCCTGTCACTCAGCCAGGAGGTGCTGTTATCCCTGCTCAGTTTCTGCACTGCGTGCAGCATCCACGGCGTTCAGACCCGCGAGTGTGGTCACACGTCACGCAGTCCGCTTGACCCGCTGGAAACCGCTATCGGATTCCACATGCGCGACTGGTGGCAGCCGACAAAAGCAAACTTCTTCGGACACCTGAAAAAGCCGCAGATTATCGCAGCCCTGAATGAGGCCGGACTGTCCGGTGCTGCACGGGACGCGGAGAAGATGAAGAAAGGCGATGCGGCTGAACATGCAGAGTTCCACATGAAAGACAACCGCTGGGTGCCTGGCTGGATGTGTGCACCACGCCCACAGACGGATGCCACTGAACGTACCGATAACCTGGCTGATGCCGCCTGATGAACAACCACACCGCCCCGCCGGAGACGGGGCGGCAGCAAGGGAGATACCGTGATGAAAACTGAACTGACCCTGAATGTATTACAGACCATGAACGCACAGGAATATGAAGATATCCGGGCTGCCGGAAGTGATGAACGCCGTGAGCTGACTCACGCCGTGATGCGGGAGCTGGATGCGCCGGATAACTGGACGATGAACGGCGAGTACGGCAGCGAGTTTGGCGGCTTTTTCCCCGTCCAGGTCCGTTTCACGCCTGCCCACGAACGTTTTCACCTGGCGTTATGTTCACCGGGCGATGTCTCTCAGGTCTGGGTGCTGGTTCTGGTGAATGCCGGTGGTGAGCCGTTTGCGGTGGTTCAGGTACAGCGGCGGTTTGCATCGGAAGCCGTCAGCCATTCACTGGCACTGGCGGCGTCACTGGATACGCAGGGGTACAGCGTTAACGACATCATCCATATCCTGATGGCGGAAGGAGGTCAGGTATGAGCGTACGTTCACAGGCACTGGTTCCCCTCAGCACAGAGCAACAGGCCGCATGGCGGGCGGTGGCGGAGACAGAAAAACGCCGCCATCAGGGTAACACGCTGGCGGAATATCCGTATGCGGGGGCGTTTTTCCGCTGTCTGAACGGAAGCCGCAGGATATCGCTGTCTGACCTGCGATTTTTCATGCCGTCCCTGACCGCAGAAGAACTGCACGGCAACCGTCTTCAGTGGCTGTATGCCATCGATGTGCTGATTGAAACACAGGGCGAGGTCTGCCTCCTTCCCCTTCCCGGTGATGCAGCAGAGCGGTTGTTTCCGTCGGTGCGGTTTCGTGTCAGGGAGCGCAGTCGCCATAAATCCGCGCTGGTCATGCAGAAGTACAGCCGCCAGCAGGCACGGGAGGCAGAGCAGAAAGCCCGTGCGTACCAGGCGCTGGTCGCTCAGGCTGAAATCGAACTGGCATTCCATTCGCCGGAAACAGTCGGAAGCTGGCATGCACGCTGGAGTGACCGGGTGGCAGAGCATGACCTGGAAACCCTGTTCTGGCAGTGGGGCGAGCGTTTTCCGTCACTGGCCGGAATGGAACGCTGGCAGTGGCAGGATATGCCGTTCTGGCAGGTTATTGCGGAAGCCAGTCTTGCAGCAAGAGAGGCCGGTCACGCTGTCCGTGAGATGGAGCGGTGGATGGTGCCGAACAAACTCCGGGAGGCAGCGTGATGCGGCAACAATCACACAGATTACCCGTAAACAGCCTGAATGAGCGGGTTATTTTCAGGAAAAGTGAGTGTGGTCAGCGTGCAGGGATATGGGCTATGATGTGCCCGGCGCTTGAGGCTTTCTGCCTCATGACGTGAAGGTGGTTTGTTGCCGTGTTGTGTGGCAGAAGGACAAAAGCCCCGTAGTTAATTTTTCATTAACCCACGAGGCCCCTGCATGCTTAGACAACATCAGGATAGCCTCTTACTGCGCTTTGCGCAAGGAGAAGAAGGCCATGAAACTACCACGCAGCTCTCTTGTCTGGTGTGTGTTGATCGTGTGTCTCACACTGTTGATATTCACTTATCTGACACGAAAATCGCTGTGCGAGATTCGTTACAGAGACGGATACAGGGAGGTGGCGGCTTTCATGGCTTACGAATCCGGTAAGTAGCAACCTGGAGGCGGGCGCAGGCCCGCCTTTTCAGGGCTGATGCTGGTCTGACTGCACTGAAGCGCCTTTATAAAGGGGCTGCTGGTTCGCCGGTGGCCCCTTTCTCCTTGCTGGCATTGTACGGGCATGAACAACCAGACTGCCAGGAAGGCCGTTTCCCTCTGGGAACGGGGATGAACGTGCGCCTGCGGCGCCCGTTCTTTTCCCCCGCCTTCTCTGTTTATGACCTGTCAGAAATCACATCACCTTCCCTTTGATTATTCTCTTTTTCCTCCTGTTCTGACTCTGATTACTGCTGCCCTGATTCCTGTCTGTTTTGTTGTTCTCCTGGCAGTGTCTTTTCCGGGCGTCCCCCTGGCGGGGCGGCTGTCGTGAACGGAGCCAGCGAAGCTGTCTCCGCCCTGGCGGGCTTCCATCCCTGACGCGAAACCCTGGCTTGCAGCGACCGTTCCGGTCGCGCCGCCTCTGTCGCGCCGTGGCCTGCGCTCCCGGCATCCCGGCAAAAGGCCACCGGGATGTAAGGGGCAACGCCGTTTCGCAAACCGCGCTTCACGTCGTTGCGGCGGGTGCCTGCCCGTTGTTGTGTCCGGTGCCATTCACCTGTTTAAGCCCCTGTCACCGGGGGCAAAGACAGCCACAACCGTCTCCGCCAGTCCAGGGGTGAAATGCACATCCCGCAAAACTTTTTGCCCAAAAGCAGGCAAAAAGTTTTGCGGTCTGCCCCCGGACAGTCGTTTCCGGCCGTGGCAGTGATGCCCCTTGCGGCGAAGGTTCTCAAAAAGGTGATGGTGAATACCGGAGGGAACAAAAGGCAGGTCCCCGCAAAACGTCAAAACCGCGGCTCCCGAAACTCAAAAGATGATGGGGGCTGAAAACCAGAGAGAGGAGAAAGCAGGATGAGTACCCGAAATATCCACGTTAACACCGCGTCGTACACGCTTCTTGTTGCCGGGAAGAAAAAAAACACCGGGGAAGAGTGGGACGTCCTGGAATTCAGCAGCCTGACTGAGCTGAAAAAATATCGCAAAAGCCACCCGGAAAAGATGGCCTTCAGCTATAGCTACGCGCTCAGCCGGGGTGTGGATACGCAGTTCCGCCATATCAACATTGCGGAAGCCGATCACTTCAAACAGTTCCTGCGTCAGATTAAGCGTGCCGGCCTCGATATCCGGGCGATCTGCTGACCGGATGTGATGAATATCCCTCCTGATTGTTGCAATCTTGTTAATTGTGACCAGGGGGGATGATATTAAGCGGAAAAATTTTTTATTAAATTTATTCTTTCATAAAGGAGTAGCTGTTATGCGATTAGCTTCCCGTTTTGGTCGGTATAATTCCATCCACCGTGAACGTCCTTTAACGGATGATGAATTAATGCAGTTCGTGCCTTCGGTATTTTCCGGTGATAAACATGAGTCCCGGAGTGAACGTTATACGTATATTCCAACAATCAATATCATCAATAAGTTACGTGATGAAGGTTTCCAGCCATTCTTTGCCTGTCAGAGTCGGGTTCGTGATTTGGGACGTCGCGAATACAGTAAACATATGTTACGTCTTCGCAGGGAAGGGCATATTAACGGGCAGGAAGTTCCTGAAATTATCCTGCTTAATTCACATGATGGTTCATCCAGTTATCAGATGATCCCCGGAATTTTTCGTTTTGTCTGCACAAATGGCCTGGTGTGCGGAAATAATTTTGGCGAAATCCGCGTTCCACATAAAGGTGATATTGTCGGGCAGGTTATAGAGGGCGCGTATGAAGTGCTCGGTGTCTTTGATAAGGTCACTGATAATATGGAGGCGATGAAAGAAATTCATCTTAACAGTGACGAGCAACATTTATTTGGCAGAGCTGCACTGATGGTCAGGTATGAAGATGAAAATAAAACGCCAGTGACGCCTGAACAAATAATTACTCCCCGTCGTTGGGAGGATAAACAGAACGATCTCTGGACAACCTGGCAGCGGGTTCAGGAGAATATGATAAAAGGTGGATTATCGGGGCGAAGTGCCTCCGGGAAAAATACTAGGACAAGAGCCATTACAGATATTGATGGTGATATAAGAATCAACAAGGCGTTATGGGTGATTGCCGAACAGTTCAGAAAGTGGAAGTCATGATAATATAAGTAAAGCCCCGAAAAATTTTCGGGGCTTTACTTATATTATCATTCTTCGGCATCGCTGTGTCGTCTGATATACCTCAATTTCATCAACTGGCTTTCCGGTTGTCTGTAAATATTGTGCCCGCGAAAAATGGTCTGGCAGGAGGCTGCGCAGTTACCGGGTATATATAAGATGGGTTCCCGCTTCGCGGGGCTTCGGCCAGTCAGTATTGTCACTCATATGATATTTTTGTGTGTGGCCTTCCATGCCGCTTTTGCGGCATAACCGGTATCTGACAATGTCTGTAAGATTAATTGTTCTGCACGCTGTTAATTTCCGGAAGGGATTTCTTCGTGGCCGGAATCCGGATACCTTTACTGCTTTTTATCCCGGTATAAATCCGGTAAACATCTGATGCGTAGGCAAGACGTCTCTGGTTCTGGCGTTCGGTCTTCCTGAATCCGGCATTGTATGCACCAACGGCCTCCCAGGAGACGCCCCATTTTTTAAAGGCTATTGCCAGATAATAAGCACCGGTATAAATGTTCATGCAGGGATCTGTTGTCAGATGTTCCGGCTTAATTCCATAGCGGGCCAGTTCGTTAAAATGCTGGGAATCTACCTGCATCAGTCCGCTGCCATATCCCGTTACCGGATTAATACCGATGGCATTAACCCGGTAACGGGATTCTTTCCATGATATTGCTCTCAGTAAATCAGGATCTATTTTGTAATCCCGGCCTGCAAGATCAAAGCAATCAGTGGCATGGCAGATCTCATTTATAAACATCAGGCAGATGGCTAACATCCATTTTTTCATTTTTCCACCTCTGGTGACTTTATCCGTAAATAATTTAACCCACTCCACAAAAAGGCTCAACAGGTTGGTGGTTCTCACCACCAAAAGCACCACACCCCACGCAAAAACAAGTTTTTGCTGATTTGTTTTTTAAATCATTAGTTTATGTTCTAAATAATGTATTTTAATTTATTTTACATTATTAAATAGGGTCGTTGACGACCCTGTAGCGACCCTATGACGACCCTTGTTAGGGTCAGTGCTGACAATTTTCATGAAAAACATTTGGATATATTAGGGCCGCCCCTAGCAGCGCCGTGCGTTTTTTTATAGTATGCCCCTAGGGGCGCTGCTAGGGGTGCTCTTCTTTTTTCAGACCATACTATGAGTAGATGAAATAAAACTCTTATTTCAGAATCTAAAAGGTACTGTCTTATGGCCAGAGTAAATCTGTATATCAGTAATGAGGTTCATGAAAAAATTAACATGATTGTTGAAAAGCGTCGTCAGGAGGGAGCAAGAGATAAAGATATAAGCCTTTCAGGAACTGCTTCAATGCTTCTTGAATTAGGGCTCCGTGTATATGACGCTCAGATGGAGCGTAAAGAGTCTGCATTTAACCAGACAGAGTTTAATAAACTTCTTCTTGAATGTGTTGTAAAAACACAGTCAACGGTGGCAAAGATTTTAGGTATTGAATCTCTCAGTCCTCATGTATCCGGAAACCCGAAGTTTGAATATGCCAGTATGGTTGACGATATCAGAGAGAAAGTGTCTGTTGAGATGGACCGGTTTTTCCCAAAAAATGATGATGAATAAATGAAAATGAAGTTTGAGTTGGTTCAAATATAGGAGTTTTTATGATTCAAAAAGATGACAATACGTCAGATAATTAGTATATTAATTACGTGGTTAATGCCACGTTAAAAATTGAAACTGAAAATCGCCGATGCAGGGAGCTGTAACTCCCTGCATCGACTGTCCATAGAATCCTTAGTGGAGGTTCCTATGTGTGCGCTGGATCGTAGAGAAAGGCCACTTAACAGTCAATCTGTAAATAAATACATCCTTAACGTTCAGAATATCTACAGAAATTCTCCCGTTCCGGTTTGTGTCCGTAACAAAAACCGGAAAATCCTTTATGCCAATGGGGCTTTTATTGAACTCTTTTCCAGAGAAGATAAACCTTTATCCGGAGAGAGTTATATACGTCTGCAGGTTGAAATTTTTCTTTCATCACTTGAACTGGAATGCCAGGCTCTTGGACATGGCTCTGCATTTTGTCGTCGTTTTAATTTTCATGGCGAAATCTATCAGATAAGGATGGAGAATGTTTCTTTTTATAATGACGAATCTGTTGTTTTATGGCAAATTAATCCGTTTCCTGATTATCCATTTTTTGCGTTAAATCAGAGTGTAAGTAATACAAATACTTCTGGTCAATTAACGATATGGAATGATCTTTCTCCAGGAACATTGGTTGTTTTCTCTTTTTATATGCTGGGTGTTGGTCACGCAACAATTGCCAGAGAATTGGGTATTACAGACAGAGCATCTGAGGATCGAATTAAACCAGTTAAACGGAAAATAAAAGAGGTTTTTGAACACTTTGATTTATTCAGAGTATCATGTATCTATAAAGGAGAAATAGATTCGCTATTAAGTATAATTCGTGAATTTTATGGTGTTAAATAAATGTTAAATAAGGCACGCCAATTTTGGCGTGTTTTTTTTCGCCGATTTCTGTGCAATCATAATTTTATTAGTCGGGAAACAGAGGTGAATTTAGTGAGGAGGCGTAACGCGAGAGGCGGTATAAGCAGAACGGTCTCGGTGTATCTCGATGAAGATACAAATAACCGACTTATTAAGGCCAAAGATCGTAGTGGAAGAAGTAAAACGATAGAAGTCCAGATCCGTCTCAGAGATCATCTGAAACGGTTTCCTGATTTCTATAACGAAGAAATATTCAGGGAGGTAACCGAAGAGAGCGAGTCAACATTTAAAGAACTTTAGTTTTTATCTATCAATATTAAACAGAGGAATCATATGGACGCCGTTTTAAGTGTTCAGGGTGCTTCTGCGCCCGTCAAAAAGAAATCGTTTTTTTCCAAATTCACTCGTCTGAATATGCTTCGCCTGGCTCGCGCTGTGATCCCGGCTGCTGTTCTGATGATGTTCTTCCCGCAGCTGGCGATGGCCGCCGGCAGCAGTGGTCAGGACCTGATGGCAAGCGGTAACACCACGGTTAAGGCGACCTTCGGTAAGGACTCCAGTGTTGTTAAATGGGTTGTTCTGGCTGAAGTTCTGGTCGGTGCTGTCATGTACATGATGACCAAAAACGTCAAGTTCCTGGCCGGTTTTGCCATCATCTCTGTATTTATTGCTGTGGGTATGGCCGTCGTTGGCCTCTGACAGGAAATAAAACGATGTCGGGAGACGAGAATAAACTTAAGAAATATCGTTTCCCGGAAACACTGACCAACCAGAGCCGCTGGTTTGGCCTGCCACTGGATGAACTGATCCCCGCAGCAATCTGTATTGGCTGGGGTATCACAACATCGAAATATCTGTTCGGTATTGGTGCAGCGGTTCTGGTTTATTTCGGTATTAAAAAACTGAAAAAAGGGCGGGGCAGTTCCTGGTTACGTGACCTGATTTACTGGTATATGCCAACAGCCCTGCTGCGCGGTATTTTTCATAATGTTCCCGATTCGTGTTTCCGGCAGTGGATTAAATAGAACTGATACCAGGATTGTTATATGGAACACGGTGCCCGTTTAAGTACCAGTCGTGTAATGGCCATCGCCTTTATATTTATGTCAGTGCTTATTGTTCTCAGCCTCTCTGTTAACGTCATTCAGGGGGTGAATAACTACCGTCTTCAGAATGAGCAACGCACTGCCGTGACGCCAATGGCATTTAATGCCCCCTTTGCCGTGTCACAGAACAGTGCCGACGCCTCTTATTTACAGCAGATGGCGCTGTCATTTATTGCCCTCCGTCTGAATGTTTCATCAGAAACCGTCGATGCCTCACATCAGGCGCTTCTGCAATATATCCGCCCGGGCGCACAGAACCAGATGAAAGTTATTCTGGCTGAAGAAGCGAAGCGTATTAAAAACGATAACGTGAACTCAGCCTTTTTCCAGACCAGTGTTCGTGTCTGGCCTCAGTATGGCCGTGTGGAAATTCGAGGTGTGCTTAAAACCTGGATTGGTGATTCAAAACCTTTCACTGATATCAAACATTACATCCTTATTCTGAAGCGGGAAAACGGGGTGACCTGGCTGGATAATTTCGGGGAAACAGACGATGAGAAAAAATAATACGGCAATAATATTCGGCAGCCTGTTTTTTTCCTGCAGCGTGATGGCCGCAAACGGTACGCTGGCCCCCACCGTGGTGCCAATGGTGAACGGTGGTCAGGCCAGTATTGCCATCAGCAATACCAGCCCGAATCTGTTTACCGTTCCCGGTGACCGGATTATCGCCGTGAACAGTCTGGATGGTGCCCTGACCAATAATGAGCAGACCGCCTCCGGCGGTGTGGTGGTTGCCACCGTCAACAAAAAGCCCTTTACGTTCATTCTGGAAACAGAACGTGGTCTGAATCTTTCCATTCAGGCCGTTCCCCGTGAAGGCGCGGGGCGTACCATTCAGCTGGTCAGTGACCTGCGCGGAACCGGAGAAGAAGCCGGTGCGTGGGAAACGTCCACGCCTTACGAATCCCTGCTTGTGACCATCAGCCAGGCCGTCCGTGGCGGAAAATTACCCGCAGGCTGGTATCAGGTCCCGGTGGCAAAGGAAACCCTGCAGGCCCCGGCGGGGCTGTCTTCAGTGGCAGATGCCGTATGGACGGGGAATCACCTGAAGATGGTCCGCTTTGCCGTGGAAAATAAAACGCTGTCTGCCCTGAATATCCGGGAAAGTGACTTCTGGCAGCCGGGAACCCGTGCCGTGATGTTCAGCCAGCCTGCCAGCCAGTTACTGGCAGGTGCGCGCATGGATGTGTATGTCATCCGTGACGGGGAGGGCAACTGATGGCCAGTATCAATACCATTGTGAAACGCAAGCAGTACCTGTGGCTGGGGATTGTGGTTGTCGGTACAGCCTCCGCGATTGGTGGGGCACTGTATCTGTCTGATGTGGACATGTCCGGTAACGGTGAAACCGTGGCTGAACAGGAGCCTGTGCCGGATATGACCGGTGTGGTGGATACGACCTTTGATGACAAGGTGCGTCAGCATGCCACCACCGAGATGCAGGTGACGGCAGCGCAGATGCAGAAGCAGTATGAGGAAATCCGTCGTGAGCTGGATGTTCTGAACAAACAGCGCGGTGATGACCAGCGTCGTATTGAAAAGTTGGGACAGGACAATGCCGCCCTGGCAGAGCAGGTAAAAGCCCTGGGTGCTAATCCCGTCACGGCGACCGGTGAGCCTGTACCGCAGATGCCTGCCTCACCGCCCGGCCCGGAAGGCGAACCACAGCCAGGAAACACCCCCGTATCCTTCCCGCCGCAGGGCAGCGTTGCTGTTCCACCGCCGACGGCGTTTTATCCCGGGAATGGTGTCACGCCACCACCACAGGTGACGTACCAGTCTGTGCCGGTGCCTAACCGGATACAGCGTAAGGTGTTTACCCGTAATGAGGGAAAACAGGGACCATCACTGCCGTACATTCCGTCAGGAAGTTTTGCGAAAGCCATGCTGATTGAAGGGGCGGATGCCAATGCCTCTGTCACCGGTAATGAATCCACGGTGCCGATGCAGCTGCGTATCACCGGCCTGGTGGAAATGCCGAACAGCAAGACGTATGACGCAACGGGATGTTTTGTGGGTCTGGAAGCCTGGGGGGATGTGTCCAGTGAGCGTGCCATTGTACGCACCCGCAATATCAGTTGCCTGAAGGACGGCAAAACTATTGATATGCCGATTAAGGGGCATGTCAGCTTCCGGGGTAAAAACGGTATCAAGGGCGAAGTGGTGATGCGTAACGGCAAAATCCTCGGCTGGGCATGGGGCGCGGGATTTGTTGACGGTATCGGTCAGGGAATGGAGCGCGCCTCCCAGCCGGCTGTCGGGCTGGGTGCCACAGCCGCTTACGGGGCTGGTGATGTCCTGAAAATGGGTATCGGTGGCGGCGCATCGAAAGCCGCACAGACGCTCAGTGACTACTACATCAAACGTGCCGAACAGTATCACCCGGTGATACCGATTGGTGCGGGCAACGAAGTGACCGTGGTGTTCCAGGACGGCTTCCAGCTGAAAACCGTGGAAGAGATGGCGCTGGAACGCACGCAGAGCAGAGCGGAAGAAGACAATCCGGAAAGTCCGGTTCCGGTTCCTGTTCCGCCATCGGCTGAAAGTCATCTTAACGGCTTTAATACTGACCAGATGCTGAAGCAGCTGGGCAACCTGAATCCGCAGCAGTTTATGTCCGGCAGCCAGGGAGGGGGCAACGATGGCAAATAATATGTCGTCCCGTCAGGCGTGCCATGCCGCCCGGTATGTTGTCGCCCGGGTTCTGCGAGGACTGTTCTGGTGTCTGAAGTACACCGTCATTCTGCCACTGGCCACAATGGCCCTGATGGCTCTGTTTGTTTTATGGAAGGACAACACCACGCCGGGGAAATTACTGGTTAAGGAGATTAACTTCGTAAGACAAACAGCACCTGCCGGACAGTTCCCGGTCAGTGAATGCTGGTTTTCTTCCTCTGATTCTTCAGGCAGATCAGAAATACAGGATATCTGCCATTACCGCGCGGCTGATGCTGCAGATTATGTCAGGGAGACTGACCGGTCACTGATGCAACTGGTCACCGCATTATGGGCAACACTGGCACTGATGTATGTCTCGCTGGCAGCGATCACCGGGAAATATCCGGTGCGACCCGGAAAAATGAAATGTATCCGGGTGGTAACCGCAGATGAACATCTGAAGGAAGTTTATACGGAAGACGCTTCCCTGCCGGGAAAAATCAGGAAATGCCCTGTTTATCTTCCTGATGACAGAACAAACAGAAACAACGGAGATAAAAATGAACATGCGTAATATTAATGTTATTACAGCCCTCTCTGTGCCGGGTAAAACCGTGTCAGATGATTTTATTCATGCTGTTCTCAGTAACTGCGCCACAAGAATCGTACTTCCTGCACCGGAGAAATTCGGTTCTGAGTCATTGCCGGACAATTTTAATATGACTGCTGTCGGTGTGATGAAGAATTCAGAAATATAAGGAACCCTTCGATGAATAAGCTGGTTTCTGATGGCAGCGTCAAAAAAATAAATTATCCGGTGCTGTATGAGTCCGGAATAACACCTCCGTTATGTGAAGTCAGTGCACCAGAACCTGATGCGGGGGGAAAACGCATTGTGGCATATGTTTATAAATCATCACGGAGTACGGTTTTTGAAAATCCTGACATTGTAAAAACCTGTACGGTCAGGGATTTGAAGAAGGATTTTGTGAACTGCGATGAGAAAGGTGAGGGACAATGAAACAGATTTCTTTATTTATTCCTCTGCTGGGGACCTTATTACTTTCCGGCTGTGCCGGAACCAGTACGGAATTTGAGTGTAATGCCACCACATCCGATACCTGTATGACGATGGAGCAGGCCAATGAGAAGGCCAAAAAACTGGAGCAGTCCTCAGAAGCAAAGCCGGTTGCGGCATCACTGCCGCGCCTGGCTGAAGGGAACTTCCGGACAATGCCGGTGCAGACCGTCACCGCGACCACTCCGTCCGGCAGCAGACCTGCGGTGACAGCACATCTGGAGCAGAAACTGCTGGTACCACGCCCGCTGTTTACCGCTGCCCGGGAAGTGAAAACGGTTGTTCCGGTCAGTTCAGTTACGCCGGTAACACCTCCTCGTCCGCTAAGAACGGGTGAGCAGACGGCAGCATTATGGATAGCGCCTTATATTGATAACCAGGATGTTTATCATCAGCCATCCAGCGTGTTTTTTGTTATTAAACCGTCTGCGTGGGGAAAACCACGTATTAATTAACTGGCCCTGAAGTTGTATATCAGCCGGCAATGCCGGCGGGCTTTCTGTATTCAAAATCTGCCTGTAAAACGAGTGCCCTGTGCGTGAAAAGGGATGGGCGGTAGCGTGTCAGAACATGTCGGGAGGAATATTCCGTGAGTGATGAAGCCGATGAAGCATATTCAGTGACAGAACAACTGACCATGACAGGAATAAACCGGATACGCCAGAAAATAAATGCTCATGGTATTCCTGTTTATCTCTGTGAAGCATGCGGAAATCCTATTCCGGAAGCCCGGCGGAAAATATTTCCCGGTGTGACGTTGTGCGTTGAATGTCAGGCGTATCAGGAAAGACAGAGAAAACATTATGCATAAGTCAGTCGCAGAACATAGTGATTTAATTCCGGATGAACATGAGTGGATATTCAGAAAACAGAAATCTTTGTATATGCGCCGGGAAATGGCGCGTTAATTACAGGTATTCCCTTCATGGCTACCGCATTTCTCGCTTTATTTTTCAACTAAGGAATTCATGTGAATAACCCACTTGAGGCCGTCACTCAGGCGGTTAACTCCCTCGTCACAGCACTGAAACTGCCTGACGAATCCGCAAAGGCCAATGAAGTTCTGGGCGAAATGAGCTTCCCGCAGTTCAGCCGTCTGCTGCCGTACCGTGATTACAACCAGGAATCCGGTCTGTTCATGAATGACACCACGATGGGCTTTATGCTGGAAGCCATCCCCATCAATGGGGCGAATGAGTCCATTGTGGAGGCCCTCGATCACATGCTGCGCACCAAACTGCCGCGCGGTATTCCGTTGTGTATCCATCTGATGTCCAGTCAGCTGGTTGGTGACAGGATTGAATACGGGCTGCGTGAGTTCTCCTGGTCAGGTGAACAGGCTGAACGGTTTAACGCCATTACTCGGGCCTATTATATGAAAGCGGCAGCGACACAGTTTCCGCTGCCGGAGGGGATGAATCTGCCCCTGACCCTGCGCCATTACCGGGTGTTTATCTCGTACTGTTCTCCTTCGAAGAAAAAAAGCCGGGCCGACATTCTGGAAATGGAAAACCTGGTGAAAATCATCCGGGCGTCGTTACAGGGGGCCAGTATCACCACACAGACGGTGGATGCACAGGCCTTTATCGATATTGTCGGGGAGATGATTAACCATAACCCGGACTCCCTGTACCCGAAAAGACGTCAGCTGGACCCGTATTCTGATCTGAATTATCAGTGTGTGGAGGACAGTTTTGATCTGAAAGTCCGGGCTGATTACCTGACGCTGGGCCTGCGTGAGAACGGCAGGAACAGCACGGCCCGCATCCTGAATTTCCATCTGGCCCGTAACCCGGAAATCGCCTTCCTGTGGAACGTGGCCGACAACTACAGCAACCTGCTGAACCCGGAACTGTCCATCTCCTGTCCGTTCATCCTGACGCTGACTCTGGTGGTGGAAGACCAGGTGAAAACCCACAGCGAAGCCAACCTGAAGTACATGGACCTGGAGAAAAAGTCGAAGACCTCCTATGCCAAATGGTTTCCGTCCGTGGAGAAAGAGGCGAAGGAGTGGGGGGAACTGCGTCAGCGGCTGGGCTCCGGTCAGTCCTCCGTGGTGTCCTACTTCCTCAACATCACAGCATTCTGCAAGGACAATAATGAAACGGCGCTGGAAGTGGAGCAGGACATCCTGAACAGCTTTCGTAAAAACGGTTTTGAGCTGATTTCACCGCGCTTTAACCACATGCGCAATTTCCTGACCTGCCTGCCCTTTATGGCCGGGAAAGGGCTGTTTAAACAGCTGAAAGAGGCCGGAGTGGTTCAGCGCGCAGAGAGCTTTAATGTTGCCAACCTGATGCCGTTAGTGGCGGATAACCCCCTGACACCGGCAGGTCTGCTGGCACCCACCTACCGTAACCAGCTGGCGTTTATCGATATTTTCTTCCGGGGGATGAATAACACCAACTACAACATGGCGGTCTGTGGCACCTCCGGGGCCGGTAAAACCGGGCTGATACAGCCACTTATCCGCAGCGTGCTGGACTCCGGAGGCTTTGCCGTGGTGTTCGACATGGGGGATGGATACAAGTCCCTGTGTGAGAACATGGGCGGGGTGTATCTGGACGGTGAAACCCTGCGTTTTAACCCGTTTGCGAACATCACCGATATTGACCAGTCAGCGGAGCGTGTCCGTGACCAGTTGTCAGTGATGGCCAGCCCCAACGGTAACCTGGATGAAGTGCATGAAGGTCTGCTGTTGCAGGCGGTCAGAGCCTCCTGGCTGGCCAAAGAGAACAGAGCACGTATTGATGACGTGGTGGATTTCCTGAAAAACGCCAGTGACAGCGAGCAGTATGCCGAGTCACCGACTATCCGCAGCCGTCTGGACGAAATGATTGTGCTGCTTGACCAGTACACTGCCAACGGCACTTACGGCCAGTATTTTAACTCTGATGAGCCGTCCCTGCGGGATGACGCAAAAATGGTGGTGCTGGAGCTGGGCGGACTGGAAGACCGTCCGTCACTGCTGGTTGCGGTGATGTTCTCCCTGATTATCTACATCGAGAACAGGATGTACCGCACGCCGCGTAACCTCAAGAAACTGAACGTTATTGATGAAGGCTGGCGTCTGCTGGACTTCAAAAATCACAAGGTCGGTGAATTTATTGAGAAAGGCTACCGTACGGCCCGCCGTCATACCGGTGCCTATATCACCATCACACAGAACATCGTCGACTTTGACTCTGATAAGGCCTCCAGTGCTGCCCGCGCGGCATGGGGTAACTCCTCCTACAAAATTATCCTCAAACAGAGTGCGAAGGAGTTCGCGAAATACAACCAACTGTATCCGGACCAGTTCCTGCCACTGCAGCGCGACATGATTGGTAAGTTTGGTGCGGCCAAAGACCAGTGGTTCAGTTCCTTCCTGCTGCAGGTGGAAAACCATTCCTCCTGGCACCGTCTGTTTGTGGACCCGTTAAGCCGCGCCATGTACAGCTCTGACGGCCCGGATTTTGAGTTTGTGCAGCAGAAGCGTAAAGAGGGGCTGAGTATTCATGAGGCAGTGTGGCAGCTGGCGTGGAAGAAGTCAGGGCCGGAGATGGCTTCGCTGGAAGCCTGGCTGGAAGAACATGAGAAATACAGGAGTGTGGCATGAGTTCAACGCAGAAACCCGCCGACGTCACGGCAGAACGACGCAGCCACTGGTGGTGGACGGTGCCGGGATGCCTGGCAATGGTGTTACTGAACGCAGCCGTCAGTTACGGCATTGTCAGACTGAACGCACCGGTGACTGTCGCCTTCAACATGAAACAGACCGTGGATGCGTTTTTTGACAGCGCCAGTCAGAAACAACTGTCAGAAGCGCAGTCAAAAGCCCTTTCAGCGCGTTTTAACACGGCACTGGAAGCCAGCCTGCAGGCGTGGCAGCAGAAACACCACGCGGTCATTCTGGTGTCGCCTGCTGTGGTACAGGGGGCACCGGATATCACCCGGGAAATCCAGCAGGATATTGCCCGGCGAATGAGGGCGGAACCATGAGATGCCGGGGGCTGATTGCCCTGCTGATATGGGGGCAGAGTGTGGCCGCCGCCGATCTTGGTACCTGGGGCGATCTGTGGCCGGTAAAGGAGCCGGACATGCTGACGGTGATCATGCAGCGCCTGACGGCACTGGAGCAGTCCGGTGAGATGGGCCGGAAAATGGATGCCTTTAAGGAGCGGGTGATCCGCAACAGTCTGCGGCCCCCTGCCGTGCCCGGTATCGGACGCACGGAGAAATACGGTAGCCGGTTGTTTGACCCGTCCGTCAGACTGGCTGCGGATATCCGGGATAACGAAGGGCGGGTGTTTGCCCGTCAGGGTGAAGTGATGAATCCGCTGCAGTATGTTCCTTTTAACCAGACGCTGTATTTCATCAATGGCGATGATCCGGCGCAGGTGGCCTGGATGAAACGCCAGACGCCGCCCACACTGGAGAGCAAAATTATCCTCGTGCAGGGCAGTATCCCGGAGATGCAGAAGTCTCTGGACAGCCGTGTTTACTTTGACCAGAACGGTGTGCTCTGCCAGCGCCTCGGCATTGATCAGGTCCCGGCACGGGTGAGCGCCGTTCCCGGCGATCGCTTCCTGAAGGTGGAATTTATTCCGGCAGAGGAGGGCAGAAAATGAAGCGAAGCCTGTGGCTGCTGATGTTATTCCTTCTCGCCGGTCATGTCCCTGCAGCGTCTGCGGATTCTGCCTGTGAGGGGCGTTTTGTAAACCCGATCACGGATATCTGCTGGAGCTGTATTTTCCCGCTCTCGCTGGGCAGTATCAAAGTCAGTCAGGGTAAGGTCCCCGACACGGCGAACCCGTCGATGCCCATTCAGATTTGTCCGGCACCGCCGCCGCTGTTCAGGCGTATCGGGCTGGCCATTGGTTACTGGGAGCCGATGGCGCTGACGGACGTCACCCGGTCACCGGGATGCATGGTTAACCTGGGCTTCAGCCTGCCGGCTTTTGGTAAAACGGCACAGGGAACGGCGAAAAAAGATGAGAAGCAGGTGAACGGGGCGTTCTATCACGTTCACTGGTACAAATACCCGCTGACGTACTGGCTTAACATCATCACATCGCTGGGCTGTCTGGAAGGTGGTGACCTGGATATCGCTTATCTTTCTGAAATTGACCCCACCTGGACGGACAGCAGCCTGACCACCATTCTCAATCCGGAAGCTGTCATCTTTGCCAATCCGATAGCACAGGGGGCCTGTGCAGCAGATGCCATTGCCAGCGCCTTTAATATGCCTCTCGATGTTCTGTTCTGGTGTGCCGGTTCGCAGGGCAGTATGTACCCGTTCAATGGCTGGGTGAGTAATGAGTCCAGTCCGTTGCAGTCCTCCCTGCTGGTCAGTGAACGCATGGCGTTCAAGCTGCACCGTCAGGGCATGATTATGGAAACCATCGGGAAAAATAACGCCGTCTGTAATGAATATCCGTCCCCAATCCTGCCCAAAGAACGCTGGCGTTACCAGATGGTGAATATGTACCCGGACAGCGGACAGTGCCACCCGTTCGGGCGCAGCGTGACCCGCTGGGAAACCGGGAAAAATCCGCCCAACACAAAGAAAAACTTCGGCTACCTGATGTGGCGTAAACGTAACTGTGTATTCCTGTGAGGTGAATGATGAAGCTGAGTATGAAATCTCTGGCAGCACTGCTGATGATGCTGAACGGGGCGGTTATGGCGTCAGAAAACGTGAACACTCCTGAAAACCGCCAGTTCCTGAAGCAGCAGGAAAATTTAAGCAGACAACTGCGTGAAAAACCTGACCATCAGCTGAAAGCCTGGGCGGAGAAACAGGTGCTGGAAAACCCCCTTCAGCGTTCAGATAACCATTTCCTGGATGAGCTGGTTCGTAAACAGCGGGCTTCGCAGGACGGGAAACCCCGGCAGGGTGCCCTGTATTTTGTGTCGTTTTCCATTCCCGAAGAGGGGCTGAAACGGATGCTGGGCGAAACCCGGCACTACGGTATTCCGGCCACACTGCGGGGCATGGTGAATAATGACCTGAAGACCACCGCTGAAGCCGTGTTGTCCCTGGTGAAAGACGGCGCGACTGATGGTGTTCAGATCGACCCGACGCTGTTTTCACAGTACGGCATTCGCAGTGTACCGGCACTGGTGGTGTTCTGCAGTCAGGGATACGACATCATCCGGGGAAACCTGCGGGTCGGCCAGGCGCTGGAGAAAGTGGCCGCCACGGGTGACTGCCGGCAGGTGGCTCATGATTTACTGGCAGGGAAAGGAGACTCCGGGAAATGAAACGTATTTTACCTCTGATACTGGCTCTGGTTGCCGGCATGGCACAGGCTGACAGCAACAGTGATTACCGGGCCGGCTCTGATTTTGCTCACCAGATCAAAGGACAGGGAAGCAGCAGTATTCAGGGCTTTAAGCCACAGGAGAGTATCCCCGGCTATAACGCGAATCCGGACGAGACAAAATATTACGGTGGCGTGACTGCCGGCGGGGATGGCGGCCTGAAAAATGACGGCACCACGGAATGGGCGACCGGTGAAACCGGAAAAACCATCACAGAGTCATTCATGAACAAGCCGAAAGACATTCTTTCACCGGATGCACCGTTTATCCAGACCGGCAGGGATGTGGTGAACCGGGCTGACAGCATTGTGGGAAACACCGGGCAGCAGTGCAGTGCGCAGGAGATTAGCCGGAGTGAATACACGAATTACACCTGTGAGCGGGATTTACAGGTGGAGCAGTACTGCACACGAACTGCCCGTATGGAGCTGCAGGGGAGTACCACATGGGAAACCCGGACGCTGGAGTATGAAATGAGTCAGCTACCTGCACGTGAAGTGAATGGTCAGTATGTTGTCTCCATTACCTCTCCCGTTACCGGTGAAATTGTCGATGCGCATTACAGCTGGAGTCGTACTTACCTGCAGAAGAGTGTACCTATGACAATTACAGTACTGGGAACCCCACTGAGCTGGAATGCCAAATACTCAGCAGATGCCTCATTTACACCAGTACAGAAAACACTGACTGCCGGTGTTGCTTTTACGTCATCTCACCCCGTCCGGGTCGGGAATACAAAATTCAGACGTCATACGGCAATGAAGCTGCGTCTGGTTGTCAGGGTAAAAAAAGTCTCGTACACCCCGTATGTTGTCTGGTCTGAAAGCTGCCCGTTCAGCAAGGAGCTGGGGAAACTGACAAAAACAGAATGTACGGAGGCTGGCGGGAACAGGACGCTGGTGAAAGACGGTCAGTCATACAGCATGTACCAGAGCTGCTGGGCATACCGGGACACGTATGTCACACAGTCAGCAGACAAGGGAACCTGTCAGACCTACACCGACAATCCTGCCTGTACCCTGGTGTCACACCAGTGCGCCTTTTACTCCGAAGAAGGTGCCTGTCTGCATGAATATGCCACGTACTCCTGTGAGTCAAAAACATCCGGGAAAGTGATGGTCTGTGGGGGAGACGTCTTCTGTCTCGATGGCGAATGCGATAAGGCTCAGAGCGGGAAGAGTAATGATTTTGCCGAAGCCGTTTCTCAGCTGGCGGCACTGGCCGCAGCAGGTAAGGATGTTGCGGCGCTGAACGGGGTGGATGTCCGTGCTTTCACCGGTCAGGCGAAATTTTGTAAGAAGGCTGCAGCCGGATACAGCAACTGCTGTAAGGACAGCGGCTGGGGACAGGATATCGGGCTGGCCAAATGCAGCAGTGATGAAAAGGCCCTGGCTAAAGCAAAATCAAACAAACTGACCGTCAGTGTCGGAGAGTTCTGTTCGAAGAAAGTGCTGGGTGTCTGCCTGGAGAAAAAACGCAGCTACTGTCAGTTTGATTCGAAGCTGGCGCAGATAGTCCAGCAGCAGGGGCGCAACGGTCAGCTGCGTATCAGTTTTGGCAGTGCGAAGCATCCTGACTGTCGGGGGATTACGGTTGATGAGCTGCAGAAAATTCAGTTCGACAGACTGGATTTCACTAACTTCTACGAAGACCTGATGAATAACCAGAAAATCCCGGACAGTGGTGTTCTGACGCAGAAAGTGAAAGAGCAGATTGCTGACCAGCTGAAACAGGCAGGACAGTAAGGTATGGAAAATAACCGGGGAAAATGATGAAAGTCATATTCACGTCGAACCGTTTTATTGATTTTCTTATCCGGCTTCTGATTACAGTGATTGTCATTTCCCCGGTAATTATCTGGTCGTGGGATACGGTAAAAGAAACCACTGCAGGTGAGATACTTGCTGCTGCTTTCGTTATTTTTTACTCCGGTGTGCTCCTGTTTATTCTGTATTTTTGTTTTTCTGCCCTGACTGACCTGCAGAAACCTGATGAAAGAAAAAGTGATGAAAGGAATGAAGATGAATAAAGCATTACTGCCACTGTTACTCTGCTGCTTTATTTTTCCGGCGTCAGGAAAAGATGCAGGCTGGCAGTGGTATAACGAGAAAATAAATCCGAAGGAAAAAGAAAATAAACCAGTACCTGCAGCCCCCCGTCAGGAGCCGGACATTATGCAGAAACTGGCCGTGCTGCAGACGGCAACAAAGCGGGCGCTGTATGAAGCCATTCTGTATCCCGGCGTGGATAATTTTGTGAAATATTTCCGGCTGCAAAATTACTGGACTCAGCAGGCCGGGCTTTTCACCATGAGCGCCAGAAAGGCCATGCTGGCACATCCTGAACTGGACTATAACCTGCAGTACAGCCATTACAACGGCACGGTACGGAACCAGCTGGCAGCAGACCAGGTGCAGCAGCGACAGGCCATTGCGAAACTGGCTGAACACTACGGCATCATGTTCTTTTACCGGGGGCAGGACCCCATCGACGGGCAGCTGGCGCAGGTCATTAATGGCTTCAGGGATACCTATGGTCTGAGTGTTATTCCCGTTTCCGTGGATGGCGTGATTAATCCGCTGTTGCCGGATTCCCGGACTGACCAGGGGCAGGCGCAGCGCCTCGGCGTGAAATATTTCCCGGCCATGATGCTGGTTGACCCGAAACAGGGCAGTGTTCGCCCGTTATCATACGGCTTTATTTCGCAGGACGACCTGGAAAAACAGTTCCTGAACGTTTCTGAAGATTTTAAACCCAATTTTTAATCGCGGATTTGATTTATGAGTGAAGATTATTTGAAAATGTTTACAGGTGTTGTTCTGTTAATATTTGTCATTATTGCCGGTTATTTCTTTTCTGAGCGTAATGACAGGAAAATGTTTTTCCTGAGCTCACTGGTTTTCCTTGTTATTAATATCGCGTGTTTATATGTGCTGACTGCCAGATTCTGGTTTCTGTGTGGTGCAATTATGAATCAGGGCGCAGCAATGGTTGTTCCAATGGTTATTGGCTCATTACCGAACGTTACGAGCTTCGACGGGTTCAGAAGAATATTTATCTGTATTATGTTGTCATCAGTATGGTCCGGAGTGATGTGGTTTTTTATAAGGGGGCTTATGACAGGCTAAGTCATATAAAACGGCAATAAAAACCATACAAAATAATGAGGTTGATCTGATTAATATCACACAAACGCGAATATTACAGACATAAATACTCTCATGTAAATAATAACCGGAGTTTAACATGATAAGTAAACGCAGATTCTCTTTACCCCGGCTTGATATTACGGGAATGTGGGTATTTTCCCTGGGTGTCTGGTTTCATATCGTCGCCCGTCTTGTTTACAGCAAACCCTGGATGGCTTTTTTTCTGGCGGAGTTGATTGCGGCCATCCTTGTGCTGTTCGGCGCATACCAGGTGCTGGATGCATGGATTGCCCGTGTCAGCCGGGAAGAGCGTGAGGCACTGGAAGCCAGGCAACAGGCCATGATGGAAGGGCAGCAGGAGGGCAGACATGTCTCTCATTAAATCACTGTTGTTCACCCTGTTGCTGGCAGCCGCTGCCGTGCAGGCCTCCACCCGGGATGAAATTGAACGACTCTGGAATCCGCAGGGCATGGCCGCGCAGCCTGCACAACCGGCAGCAGGCACGTCAGCCAGGACAGAAAAGCCAGCCCCCCGCTGGTTCCGCCTCAGCAACGGCAGGCAGGTTAACCTGGCCGACTGGAAGGTGGTGCTGTTTATGCAGGGGCATTGCCCTTACTGTCACCAGTTTGACCCGGTACTGAAACAGCTGGCACAGCAGTACGGCTTTTCCGTTTTTCCCTACACCATGGATGGTCAGGGGGATACCGCCTTTCCGGAGGCATTGCCGGTGCCACCGGACGTGATGCAGACCTTCTTCCCGAATATCCCGGTGGCCACACCGACCACCTTCCTGGTCAACGTCAACACGCTTGAGGCATTACCGCTTTTACAGGGGGCAACGGATGCTGCCGGTTTTATGGCGCGGATGGATACCGTTCTGCAGATGTACGGAGGGAAAAAAGGTGCGAAATAAGCAGGTGGTGTTACTCATTGCCGGAATATCCGGCATCGCGACGGGAATAATCGTCAGCCTGAATATCCCCTTTATCCATCAGGGGCTTTTTTATCCCGCCAGCCCTGTAGAAATTGTCGTTTCGCTGTGCCTTACCTTTTCTGTTTCTGTTGTGTTTTTTGTGGGGGCAATTGTGGGATGGATTTCGGTGTCTGAAATATATTACAGCCGCAGGACTGGACGGAAATATCGGGATATTCCTGCTGAAATATCGTATGCGCCGGGAGAACAAATTAAGGGAGGGCAAGAATGATGCCACGCATTAAACCTCTTCTGGTTCTTTGTGCTGCTTTACTGACGGTCACACCCGCAGCGTCAGCGGATGTGAACAGCGACATGAATCAGTTCTTTAACAAGCTGGGCTTCGCCTCCAATACCACACAGCCGGGCGTCTGGCAGGGGCAGGCCGCCGGTTATGCTTACGGTGGCTCCCTGTATGCCCGTACTCAGGTCAAAAATGTTCAGCTGATTTCCATGACGCTGCCGGATATCAATGCCGGATGTGGCGGCATCGACGCCTATCTCGGCTCGTTCAGTTTTATTAATGGCGAGCAGCTGCAGCGTTTTGTTAAGCAGATTATGAGCAATGCTGCCGGTTACTTTTTTGACCTTGCCCTGCAGACAACGGTGCCGGAAATCAAAACCGCAAAAGACTTCCTGCAGAAAATGGCAAGCGACATTAACAGTATGAACCTCAGTTCCTGCCAGGCGGCACAGGGGATTATCGGCGGGCTCTTCCCCCGGACGCAGGTGTCCCAGCAGAAAGTCTGTCAGGACATTGCCGGTGAGAGCAATATTTTTGCTGACTGGGCGGCTTCCCGGCAGGGATGTACCGTTGGCGGGAAATCTGACAGTGTCAGGGATAAAGCCAGCGACAAGGATAAGGAGCGGGTGACCAAAAACATCAACATCATGTGGAATGCGCTTTCCAAAAACAGAATGTTTGACGGCAACAAAGAGCTGAAAGAGTTTGTGATGACGCTGACCGGCTCACTGGTGTTTGGTCCTAACGGCGAAATCACACCCTTGTCAGCCAGAACCACTGACCGCTCAATTATCCGGGCCATGATGGAAGGCGGCACAGCAAAAATTTATCACTGCAACGATTCTGATAAATGCCTGAAAGTGGTGGCAGACACACCGGTGACCATCAGCCGGGATAATGCACTGAAGTCTCAGATTACTAAACTTCTGGCCAGCATTCAGAACAAGGCTGTCAGTGACACGCCTCTGAATGACAAGGAAAAAGGCTTTATTTCCAGTACCACCATCCCCGTCTTCAAATACCTGGTTGACCCGCAGATGCTCGGTGTTTCCAACAGTATAATTTACCAGCTGACGGACTATATCGGTTACGACATCCTGCTGCAGTACATTCAGGAGCTGATACAGCAGGCCCGGGCGATGGTGGCCACAGGAAATTATGACGAAGCAGTTATCGAACATATTAACGACAACATGAATGATGCCACCCGGCAGATTGCGGCGTTTCAGTCACAGGTGCAGGTACAGCAGGATGCGCTGCTGGTTGTCGATCGTCAGATGAGCTACATGCGTCAGCAGCTTTCCGCCCACATGCTCAGTCGTTACCAGAACAACTATCACTTCGGAGGGAGCACGCTGTGAATGAAGTTTATGTGATTGCCGGTGGTGAGTGGTTGCGGAATAACCTGAACGCCATTGCCGCCTTTATGGGAACCAGGACGTGGGATTCCATTGAAAAAATTGCGCTCACATTGTCTGTTCTCGCGGTGGCCGTGATGTGGGTACAGCGGCACAACGTGATGGATTTGCTGGGCTGGGTGGCCGTGTTTGTGCTTATCAGCCTGCTGGTTAATGTCCGCACATCGGTGCAGATTATTGATAACAGTGACCTGGTCAAAGTTCACCGGGTGGATAATGTGCCGGTCGGACTGGCGATGCCACTTTCACTGACGACCCGTATCGGGCATGCAATGGTGGCCAGTTACGAGATGATCTTCACGCAACCGGACAGTGTCACCTACAGCAAAACGGGGATGCTGTTTGGCGCAGAACTGGTATCAAAAAGCACCGACTTTTTGTCCCGGAATCCGGAAATCGCCAATCTTTTCCAGGATTATGTGCAGAACTGCGTGATGGGGGATATTTACCTGAACCACAAATATACGCTGGAGGAGCTGATGGCCTCCGCTGATCCCTACACGCTGATTTTTTCCCGCCCCAGCCCGCTGCGGGGCGTTTATGACAGCAATAATAATTTCGTAACCTGTAAGGACGCGTCGGTTTCGCTGAAAGACAAGCTGAATCTGGACACACAGAGTGGCGGAAAAACCTGGCATTATTATGCCCAGCAGCTATTTGGTGGCCGCCCTGATCCGAACCTGCTGTTCAGTACGCTGATTGGCGACAGTTACAGTTACTTCTATGGCTCAAGTAAATCAGCCAGCCAGATCATCCGCCAGAATGTCACCATCAATGCGCTGAAGGAGGGGATCACAAGTTATGCCGCACGTAATGGTGATTCGGCCAGCCTGGTGAATCTGGCCACCACGTCATCGATGGAGAAACAACGTCTGGCACATGTATCAATCGGTCATGTGGCGATGCGGACACTGCCCATGATGCAGACCATCCTGACGGGGATCGCCATCGGTATTTTCCCGCTCCTGGTACTGGCGGCTGTATTCAACAAACTGACGCTGTCTGTCCTGAAAGGTTATGTGTTTGCCCTGATGTGGCTGCAGTCATGGCCACTCTTGTACGCCATTCTGAACAGTGCCATGACATTTTATGCGAAACAGAATGGTGCGCCGGTGGTGCTCTCTGAAATTTCACAGATACAACTGAAATACTCCGATCTGGCTTCCACTGCCGGGTATCTTTCCATGATGATCCCGCCATTATCCTGGATGATGGTCAGGGGGCTCGGGGCAGGATTTTCCAGTGCGTACAGCCATTTCGCTTCCTCTGCTATCAGCCCGACCGCCAGTGCAGCAGGCAGTGTGGTTGACGGTAATTACTCCTACGGCAACATGCAGACGGAGAACGTGAACGGCTTCAGCTGGAGCACCAACAGCACCACGTCGTTTGGTCAGATGATGTACCAGACCGGCAGTGGCGCAACCGCCACACAGACCCGTGACGGTAATATGGTGATGGATGCAAGCGGAGCGATGTCCCGTTTACCGGTCGGTATCAATGCAACGCGTCAGATTGCAGCGGCACAACAGGAAATGGCCCGGGAAGCATCGAACAGAGCAGAAAGTGCCCTGCATGGTTTCAGCAGCAGTATTGCCAGTGCCTGGAACACGCTCAGTCAGTTTGGTTCTAACCGGGGGAGCAGTGACTCTGTCACCGGTGGTGCTGACAGTACGATGAGTGCACAGGACTCCATGATGGCCAGCCGTATGCGCAGTGCAGTGGAAAGCTATGCGAAGGCGCATAATATCAGTAATGAGCAGGCGACTCAGGAACTGGCATCCAGAAGTACGAGAGCTTCTGCCGGGATGTATGGAGATGCTCATGCTGAATGGGGGGTTAAACCTAAAATTCTTGGTGTTGGTGGCGGCTTAGGTGTTAAAGGTGGTGGTCGCGCTGGTATTGATTGGGAAGATAATGATGCGCATACGGCAAGTAGTAATACTCAGTCGAGCCATAATGCTCGTCATGATATCGATGCCAGAGCTACACAAGACTTTAAAGAGGCCAGCGATTACTTTACCAGTCGCAAGGTCAGTGAGTCCGGCAGCCATACTGACAATAATGCTGATTCCCGTGTGGATCAGTTGTCTGCAGCCCTGAATTCAGCGAAGCAGAGTTACGACCAGTTCACGACGAATATGACCCGCAGCCATGAATATGCTGAAATGGCATCTCGTACTGAAAGCATGAGTGGGCAGATGAGTGAAGACTTGTCGCAACAGTTTGCACAGTATGTAATGAAACACGCGCCACAGGATGCCGAAGCTATTCTGACAAACACCAGTTCACCGGAGATTGCAGAACGTCGTCGGGCGATGGCCTGGTCTTTTGTGCAGGAACAGGTACAGCCTGGTGTTGATAATGCCTGGCGGGAATCCCGTGGCGATATTGGTAAAGGAATGGAGAGCGTACCTTCGGGTGGTGGCAGTCAGGATATTATTGCTGACCATCAGGGACATCAGGCCATTATTGAGCAAAGAACGCAGGACAGTAATATCCGTAATGATGTAAAACATCAGGTTGATAATATGGTCACAGAATATAAAGGGAATATAGGTGATACTCAGAACAGCATACGTGGCGAGGAAAATATTGTAAGAGGGCAGTATTCTGAACTGCAGAATCACCATAAAACAGAGGCATTATCTCAGAATAATAAATATAATGAAGAAAAGTCGGCTCAGGAAAGAATGCCCGGGGCTGACAGTCCACAGGAACTTATGAAAAGGGCAAAGGAATATCAGGATAAGTATAAGCAATAATACTGTTTTTGGGAGATGATAATGAGATGTTTAACCCATATTGCTCTGGTAACGGTGATACAGTTTATCGCCTGTTATCTGGCTGGTTGGGAGAATGCCGAAACAATTTTTATGCTGTTCTTCATAGTACTATGGCAGGGACTGTTTATCTGGTTGTTCTCTCAAATACGAAAAAAACGGAATGTGTCGGATGAGTTTAAGTTTAGTAAAGGCGTTTGGTATATAACGATGCCAGTATCTTCCTTACTCTCTCCATTATTAAGCCTGATGGTTTTTATCATTGGTACACTATACGAATTAAGGCGAGTTAGTGGTTGTGTAAGTGTAAGAGAATGGATGCAATCTCAGGTAAATGAACAAACTAATGAAGATTTGCATCTGGATTTTGATAATATGGATTTTCATCGTACTAATCCTGCAACAGGGTTACCTATGTCAGGTATTGGTGTGGATATCGGTGGTAATTCATATGGTTATAGTTCAAAACGATATGATGAGTGAATCTTAATTTGTATATTATGACGTTTTATTCAATATGAAGGAACATTGATGAAAATGAAAAAATTGATGATGGTTGCACTGGTCAGTTCCACTCTGGCCCTTTCAGGGTGTGGTGCGATGAGCACAGCAATCAAGAAGCGTAACCTTGAGGTGAAGACTCAGATGAGTGAGACCATCTGGCTTGAACCCGCCAGCGAACGCACGGTATTTCTGCAGATCAAAAACACGTCTGATAAAGACATGAGTGGGCTGCAGGGCAAAATTGCTAATGCTGTGAAAGCAAAAGGGTATCAGGTGGTGACTTCTCCGGATAAAGCCTACTACTGGATTCAGGCGAATGTGCTGAAGGCCGATAAGATGGATCTGCGGGAGTCTCAGGGATGGCTGAACCGTGGTTATGAAGGCGCAGCAGTTGGTGCAGCGTTAGGTGCCGGTATCACCGGATATAATTCCAATTCTGTCGGTGCCACACTCGGTGTGGGCCTTGCTGCCGGTCTGGTGGGTATGGCTGCAGATGCGATGGTGGAAGATGTGAACTATACCATGATCACGGATGTGCAGATTGCAGAGCGTACTAAGGCAACGGTGACAACGGATAATGTTGCCGCCCTGCGTCAGGGCACATCAGGTGCGAAAATTCAGACCAGTACTGAAACAGGTAACCAGCATAAATATCAGACCCGTGTGGTCTCCAGTGCGAACAAGGTTAACCTGAAATTTGAAGAGGCGAAGCCTGTTCTCGAAGACCAGCTGGCCAAATCAATCGCAAATATTCTCTGATTATCTTCCGGAGGCTGGTCTGACCGGCCTCCTGACTGACGCCTCGCTTTGCTCGTTGTCTAACCCCGGAAAGAAATAAAATAAATTTTATTTCTCCCCGGCGTTTCCGAAATAAATATGAAAACACTGAGCGGTTGTGCAAATTCTTTGTGCGACCGTGAAGTGTTGCCGGCGAAGCCGGAATTTAACGGTTATTAATCTTTTCATCATTAATAATCAGTCCGACTGACTTTTTTCTTCGGAATATCATCATGAGTTTTAACGCAAAGGATATGACCCAGGGCGGTCAGATTGCGTCCATGCGTATCCGCATGTTCAGCCAGATCGCCAATATCATGCTTTACTGCCTGTTTATTTTTTTCTGGATACTCGTTGGTCTGGTTTTATGGGTAAAAATAAGCTGGCAGACGTTTGTGAACGGCTGTATTTACTGGTGGTGTACCACGCTGGAAGGCATGCGGGATTTAATCAAGTCCCAGCCGGTCTATGAGATCCAGTATTACGGCAAAACCTTCCGGATGAATGCTGCTCAGGTACTGCATGATAAATATATGATCTGGTGCGGAGAGCAGCTATGGTCCGCATTCGTTCTGGCCACAGTTGTGGCACTGGTTATTTGCCTGATTACCTTCTTTGTTGTCTCCTGGATTCTGGGGCGTCAGGGTAAACAACAGAGCGAAAATGAAGTCACAGGTGGTCGTCAGCTGACAGACAATCCGAAAGAGGTGGCCCGGATGCTGAAAAAAGGCGGAGAGGACTCGGATATCCGGATTGGCGACCTGCCGATTATCCGGGATTCGGAAATCAAGAACTTTTGTCTGCACGGCACCGTCGGGGCCGGTAAGTCGGAAGTTATCCGACGTCTGGCCAACTACGCCCGTAAGCGTGGTGATATGGTGGTGATTTATGACCGTTCGTGTGAGTTTGTTAAAAGTTACTATGATCCCTCCATCGATAAGATCCTGAATCCGCTGGATGCACGCTGTGCTGCCTGGGATTTGTGGAAGGAGTGTCTGACACAGCCGGATTTTGATAATGTCGCGAACACGCTGATCCCGATGGGCACAAAAGAGGACCCGTTCTGGCAGGGGTCAGGACGTACCATTTTTGCGGAAGCGGCGTACCTGATGCGTAATGACCCCAACCGCAGCTACAGCAAACTGGTGGACACACTGCTTTCCATCAAAATCGAAAAACTGCGTACCTACCTGCGTAATTCACCGGCGGCCAACTTGGTGGAAGAAAAAATTGAGAAAACGGCGATTTCCATTCGTGCCGTGCTGACCAACTACGTGAAAGCCATCCGTTACCTGCAGGGGATTGAGCATAACGGTGAGTCCTTCACCATCCGTGACTGGATGCGGGGTGTCCGTGAAGATCAGAAAAACGGCTGGCTGTTTATTTCGTCGAATGCCGACACCCATGCTTCCCTGAAACCGGTGATCTCCATGTGGCTGTCCATCGCCATTCGTGGCCTGATGGCGATGGGGGAGAACCGTAACCGTCGTGTGTGGTTCTTCTGTGACGAGTTGCCCACGCTGCACAAACTGCCGGACCTGGTGGAGATCCTGCCGGAAGCCCGTAAGTTCGGTGGTTGTTATGTGTTCGGTATCCAGTCCTATGCCCAGCTGGAAGATATCTACGGTGAGAAAGCGGCTGCCTCGCTGTTTGACGTCATGAACACCCGTGCCTTTTTCCGTTCTCCCAGCCATAAGATTGCAGAGTTTGCTGCCGGTGAAATTGGTGAGAAAGAGCACCTGAAAGCCAGCGAGCAGTATTCCTACGGTGCTGATCCGGTACGTGACGGGGTATCGACCGGTAAGGATATGGAGCGCCAGACGCTGGTCAGTTATTCCGACATTCAGTCTCTGCCGGATCTGACCTGTTATGTCACCCTGCCCGGACCGTATCCGGCAGTAAAACTCTCACTGAAATATCAGACACGACCGAAGGTCGCTCCGGAGTTTATTCCGCGTGACATCAACCCGGAAATGGAGAACCGTCTGAGTGTCGTACTTGCCGCAAGGGAAGCAGAAGGTCGTCAGATGGCCAGCCTCTTCGAACCGGATGTCCCGGAGGTTGTTTCCGGAGAAGACGTGACTCAGGCTGAACAGCCGCAACAGCCGCAACAGCCGCAACAGCCGCAACAGCCGCAACAGCCGCAACAGCCGGTGTCTCCTGCCATCAACGATAAGAAGTCAGATGCAGGTGTGAATGTTCCGGCAGGGGGGATCGAGCAGGAGCTGAAAATGAAACCGGAAGAAGAGATGGAACAGCAATTGCCACCCGGGATCAGTGAATCCGGTGAAGTGGTGGATATGGCCGCTTATGAGGCATGGCAACAGGAAAATCATCCGGACATCCAGCAGCAGATGCAGCGTCGTGAAGAGGTGAACATTAATGTGCACCGGGAGTGCGGGGAGGATGTTGAGCCGGGAGATGATTTCTGATGAACAGGTCAACTCCAGTCTTCAATTCTCAGGCCGCCCACACGTTCAAATTCCCGGGTGTTATTAGTCACAATAATCAGTCCCCGACTGCGGGCATGACCTGCGATCATTTGATCAAATGGCCCGACAGGGCGTCCCTGACGGGCAAGTTCTGCTCTTATCTGGCCGGTGTGTGTGGCAGCAGCAGCGTCGTAATCCAGAACGTCAATGCGGGAAACAAATCCCTCGATCACAGCGAGATTACGTTCAGGCATCTGGCTTTTTTCTGCACCATATATCAGCTCCATCAGAGTGACCGAACTGATGCACATTCTCCCCTGGTTCAGGTTAAAACGTTCCCTGACACTGGCGGGTTTGTTCTTTATCGTAAAAATGCAGATGTTGGTATCGAGCATAAACTTCAGCATCAGAATGACTCCCTTTCCTGCATACCAGGCTGTTCCCTGTTATCCATAAAATCAGCGCTGACACTGTTTCCGTCGAACCATTCGTCCCATGTCTCTCCGGCAGGCGTAATGATTCGGGTTCGTCCGACAGCAATCACTTCAACGCGTTTTACGTTTTCCGGCAATGCAACCGCTTTTGGCAGTCTGACCGCCTGGCTGCGGTTGCTGAGAAATACGGTGGTTTCCATTATTTGCCTCCTTATGTGGATATGTCTTGTGTATATCCATTGTGGGATTGATGCCGGGATATGTCAAAGGGATATACGTTTATGATGAGTATTGCGCAGGTCAGATCGGCCGGAAGTGCCGGGAACTATTATACCGACAAGGATAATTACTATGTGCTGGGCAGCATGGGAGAACGCTGGGCCGGCCAGGGGGCTGAACAACTGGGGCTGCAGGGCAGTGTTGATAAGGATGTTTTTACTCGTCTTCTGGAGGGCAGGCTGCCGGACGGAGCGGATTTAAGCCGCATGCAGGATGGCCGTAACAGGCATCGTCCCGGCTACGACCTGACCTTCTCCGCCCCCAAAAGTGTCTCCGTGATGGCCATGTTAGGCGGTGATAAACGTCTTATTGATGCACATAACCAGGCCGTGGATTTTGCTGTCCGTCAGGTGGAGGCGCTGGCCTCCACACGGGTGATGACGGACGGACAGTCAGAAACGGTACTGACCGGTAATCTGGTGATGGCACTGTTTAACCACGACACCAGTCGCGATCAGGAACCACAGTTACACACGCATGCGGTGGTGGCTAATGTCACGCAGCATAACGGCGAATGGAAGACACTGAGCAGTGACAAAGTGGGGAAAACGGGGTTCATTGAGAATGTGTACGCTAATCAGATTGCCTTTGGCAGGCTCTACCGGGAAAAACTGAAAGAGCAGGTTGAGGCGCTGGGCTATGAAACTGAAGTGGTTGGTAAGCACGGTATGTGGGAAATGCCGGGCGTACCGGTGGAGGCCTTTTCCGGACGCTCGCAGACTATCCGGGAGGCCGTCGGGGAGGACGCCTCGTTGAAATCCCGGGATGTGGCGGCACTGGATACGCGAAAATCCAAACAGCACGTCGATCCTGAAGTCAGAATGGCTGAATGGATGCAGACGCTGAAGGAAACCGGGTTCGACATCCGGGCATATCGTGACGCGGCGGATCAGCGTGCGGAGACCCGCACGCAGGCGCCCGGGGCTGTTTCACAGGAGGGGCCGGATGTGCAGCAGGCGGTGACACAGGCGATTGCCGGATTAAGTGAACGAAAAGTGCAGTTTACGTACACGGACGTGCTGGCCAGAACGGTCGGTATACTGCCGCCGGAAAATGGTGTGATTGAACGGGCACGCGCCGGTATCGATGAGGCCATCAGTCGTGAGCAGCTTATCCCCCTCGACCGTGAGAAGGGGCTGTTCACATCAGGAATTCATGTGCTCGATGAGCTGTCCGTCCGGGCACTCAGTCGTGACATCATGAAACAGAACCGGGTGACCGTACATCCGGAGAAAAGTGTCCCCCGGACGGCTGGTTACAGCGATGCGGTCAGTGTTCTGGCACAGGACCGTCCGTCGCTGGCCATTGTGTCCGGGCAGGGCGGTGCAGCCGGGCAGCGTGAGCGGGTGGCTGAACTGGTCATGATGGCCCGGGAGCAGGGGCGGGAAGTGCAGATTATCGCTGCTGACCGTCGCTCGCAGATGAACCTGAAGCAGGATGAACGGCTGTCCGGTGAGCTGATAACCGGACGTCGTCAGTTGCTGGAAGGCATGGCCTTCACGCCGGGCAGTACTGTTATCGTTGACCAGGGCGAAAAACTCTCCCTGAAAGAGACGTTAACCCTGCTGGACGGTGCCGCACGTCATAACGTACAGGTCCTGATAACCGACAGCGGGCAGCGAACCGGTACAGGCAGTGCGCTGATGGCCATGCAGGATGCCGGGGTGAACACATATCGCTGGCAGGGGGGAGAACAGCGACCGGCCACCATCATCAGTGAACCGGACCGTAATGTCCGCTATGCCCGGCTGGCAGGAGATTTTGCGGCCAGCGTGAAAGCCGGAGAAGAGAGCGTGGCACAGGTCAGCGGGGTACGGGAACAGGCCATACTGACACAGGCCATTCGCAGTGAGCTGAAAACACAGGGCGTGCTCGGACATCAGGAGGTGACCATGACGGCACTGTCACCGGTCTGGCTGGACAGCCGGAGCCGTTATCTGCGGGATATGTACCGCCCGGGAATGGTGATGGAGCAGTGGAACCCGGAGACACGCAGTCATGACCGCTATGTGATAGACCGGGTGACGGCGCAGAGTCACAGCCTGACCCTGCGGGATGCGCAGGGTGAAACGCAGGTGGTGCGTATTTCTTCTCTGGACAGCAGCTGGTCGCTGTTCCGGCCGGAAAAAATGCCGGTGGCAGACGGCGAGCGTCTGAGGGTGACAGGGAAAATTCCCGGACTCCGCGTCTCCGGCGGTGACCGCCTGCAGGTGGCATCCGTCAGTGAAGATGCGATGACGGTTGTTGTGCCGGGGCGGGCTGAACCGGCCACCCTGCCTGTGGCTGATTCACCGTTCACGGCACTGAAGCTGGAGAACGGCTGGGTGGAAACGCCCGGGCATTCCGTCAGCGACAGTGCGAAGGTTTTTGCCTCCGTCACACAGATGGCAATGGACAACGCCACCCTGAACGGTCTGGCCCGCAGCGGTCGTGATGTCCGGCTGTATTCCTCACTGGATGAAACCCGTACTGCGGAAAAACTTGCCCGCCATCCCTCCTTTACGGTGGTTTCTGAGCAGATAAAGGCGCGTGCCGGTGAGACATTGCTGGAAACCGCTATCAGTCTGCAGAAAGCCGGGCTTCACACGCCGGCACAGCAGGCCATTCATCTGGCGCTTCCTGTGGTGGAAAGTAAAAACCTGGCCTTCAGCATGGTGGACCTGCTGACAGAGGCGAAGTCGTTTGCTGCAGAAGGAACCAGTTTTACTGAACTGGGAGGGGAAATCAATGCGCAGATAAAACGCGGTGATTTACTGTATGTGGATGTGGCAAAAGGCTATGGCACAGGCCTGCTGGTTTCCCGTGCGTCGTATGAGGCAGAAAAGAGCATTCTTCGCCATATTCTCGAAGGTAAGGAGGCGGTCACGCCGCTGATGGAGAGAGTACCTGGCGAACTCATGGAGAAACTGACATCAGGACAGCGTGCCGCCACCCGCATGATACTGGAAACGTCCGACCGTTTCACGGTGGTGCAGGGCTATGCCGGTGTGGGTAAGACCACACAGTTCCGGGCGGTGATGTCAGCCGTGAACATGCTGCCGGAGAGTGAACGTCCCCGTGTCGTGGGGCTGGGGCCCACGCACCGTGCGGTCGGTGAGATGCGCAGCGCCGGCGTGGATGCACAGACGCTGGCGTCCTTTCTGCATGACACGCAGCTGCTGCAGCGCAGCGGAGAAACGTCGGATTTCAGCAACACGCTGTTCCTGCTCGATGAGAGCTCTATGGTGGGCAATACCGACATGGCACGGGCATACGCCCTGATTGCGGCCGGTGGCGGTCGTGCCGTGGCCAGTGGTGACACGGACCAGTTGCAGGCCATCGCGCCCGGTCAGCCTTTCCGTCTCCAGCAGACGCGCAGTGCTGCCGATGTGGCCATCATGAAGGAGATTGTGCGCCAGACGCCGGAGCTGCGGGAGGCGGTATACAGCCTGATTAACCGGGATGTGGAAAGGGCACTGTCCGGGCTTGAGAGTGTGAAACCGTCTCAGGTGCCACGTCAGGAGGGCGCATGGGTACCGGAGCACTCCGTGACGGAGTTCAGTCACAGCCAGGAAGCGAAACTGGCAGAAGCGCAGCAGAAGGCGATGCTGAAAGGTGAGGCTTTTCCGGATATTCCCATGACACTGTATGAAGCCATTGTCCGCGATTATACCGGCAGGACGCCGGAAGCACGGGAGCAGACGCTGATTGTCACGCATCTGAATGAGGACCGGCGCGTACTGAACAGCATGATTCATGATGCACGGGAAAAGGCCGGTGAGCTGGGAAAAGAGCAGGTCATGGTGCCTGTCCTGAACACAGCGAATATACGCGACGGGGAGTTGCGTCGTCTCTCCACCTGGGAGACACATCGGGACGCACTTGCCCTGGTGGATAATGTGTATCACCGGATTGCCGGTATCAGCAAGGATGACGGGCTGATAACCCTGCAGGATGCGGAAGGTAACACGCGGCTGATTTCGCCCCGGGAGGCGGTGGCTGAAGGCGTCACACTGTACACTCCGGACACCATCCGGGTGGGAACCGGTGACCGGATGCGCTTCACGAAGAGTGACCGGGAGCGCGGTTATGTGGCCAACAGCGTCTGGACGGTGACAGCGGTTTCCGGTGACAGTGTCACGCTGTCGGACGGACAGCAGACCCGGGTGATTCGCCCCGGTCAGGAGCGGGCAGAGCAACATATTGACCTGGCCTATGCCATCACCGCCCACGGTGCGCAGGGGGCAAGTGAAACCTTTGCCATTGCGCTTGAAGGCACGGAAGGTAACCGGAAACAGATGGCCGGCTTTGAGTCAGCCTACGTGGCCCTGTCGCGTATGAAGCAGCATGTGCAGGTGTATACCGATAACCGTCAGGGCTGGACGGATGCCATTAACAATGCCGTACAGAAAGGAACTGCCCACGATGTGCTTGAGCCGAAATCGGACCGGGAGGTCATGAATGCAGAGCGGCTGTTTAGTACGGCGCGGGAGCTGCGGGACGTGGCGGCCGGCCGTGCCGTTCTCCGTCAGGCAGGGCTGGCCGGGGGAGACAGTCCTGCACGGTTTATTGCACCCGGGCGAAAATATCCGCAGCCGTATGTGGCACTGCCGGCTTTTGACCGTAACGGCAAGTCAGCTGGTATCTGGCTGAACCCGCTGACCACGGATGACGGAAACGGACTGCGGGGCTTCAGTGGTGAAGGCCGGGTGAAAGGCAGCGGGGATGCGCAGTTCGTGGCCCTGCAGGGCAGCCGTAACGGAGAGAGCCTGCTGACTGATAATATGCAGGATGGTGTCCGGATTGCCCGTGATAATCCTGACAGCGGTGTGGTGGTAAGAATCGCCGGTGAAGGTCGTCCGTGGAATCCCGGTACCATCACCGGTGGTCGCGTGTGGGGGGATATCCCGGACAACAGCGTTCAGCCGGGAGCCGGAAATGGCGAACCGGTCACGGCAGAGGTACTGGCACAGCGGCAGGCTGAAGAGGCCATCCGCCGTGAAACGGAACGCCGTGCGGATGAAATTGTCCGTAAAATGGCAGAGAACAAACCTGACCTGCCGGACGGCAAAACAGAGCAGGCTGTCAGGGATATTGCCGGGCTGGAGCGTGACTGGTCTGCCATATCTGAACGGGAAGCCGCGCTGCCGGAGAGTGTACTGCGTGAACCACAGCGGGTGCGGGAAGCGGTCCGGGAGGTTGCCCGGGAAAATCTGCTGCAGGAGCGACTGCAGCAGATGGAGCGGGATATGGTTCGTGACCTGCAGAAAGAGAAAACCCTGGGCGGAGACTGATACAGGAAGATAAACGCTGATGACAACGGATAACACGAACACAACACGTAATGATTCACTGGCTGCCCGGACCGATACCTGGTTGCAGTCGTTGCTGGTCTGGTCACCCGGACAGCGGGATATCATCAAAACGGTGGCACTGGTGCTGATGGTTCTGGACCATGCAAACCGCATTCTGCATCTGGACCAGTCGTGGATGTTTCTGGTCGGGCGTGGGGCCTTTCCGCTGTTTGCCCTGGTGTGGGGGCTGAATCTGTCCCGTCATACGCATATCCGGCAGGAGGCCATTAACCGGCTGTGGGGATGGGCGGTGATTGCCCAGTTCGCATATTATCTGGCCGGTTTTCCCTGGTATGAGGGGAATATCCTGTTTGCCTTTGCAGTTGCGGCACAGGTGCTGACATGGTGTGAAACGCGCACCTGGTGGCGTTCCGCAGAGACCATGTTGCTTCTGGCAATGTGGTTGCCTTTCTCCGGCACCAGTTACGGCATTGCCGGGCTGCTGATGCTGGCAGTCAGCCACAGGCTGTACCGGGCGGAAGACAGAATGGAACGTCTGGCGCTGGTCGCCTGCCTGCTGGCTGTTATTCCGGCGCTTAACCTTGCCACCAGTGATGCAGCGGCGGTGGCCGGCCTTGTGATGACGGTGCTGACCGTTGGTCTGGTGTCGTGTGCAGGAAAATCATTACCCCGTTTCTGGCCCGGGGATTTTTTCCCGACGTTCTATGCCTGTCATCTGTCTGTGCTGGGCGTTCTGGCGCTGTGACGGGTGTGGTATCTTTGGCCGCAAGAGGATGATTCGTCAGAGGCAGAACACAGCATGACAGAGCAGAAGCGACCGGTACTGACACTGAAGCGGAAAACGGAAGGAGAGACGCCTGTCCGCAGCCGGAAAACCATCATCAATGTCACCACGCCACCAAAATGGAAGGTGAAAAAGCAGAAGCTGGCGGAGAAAGCGGTCCGGGAAGCTGAGCTGGCGGCAAAAAAAGCGCAGGCCAGACAGGCACTGTCCATTTATCTGAACCTACCCACGCTGGATGAGGCCGTGAATACCCTGAAACCCTGGTGGCCGGGATTATTTGACGGTGACACCCCCCGGCTTCTGGCCTGCGGTATCCGTGCCGTGTTACTGGAAGACGTGGCGCAGCGGAATATCCCGCTCTCGCATAAAAAACTGCGCAGGGCGCTGAAGGCCATCACCCGTTCAGAAAGCTATCTGTGTGCCATGAAAGCCGGTGCCTGCCGGTATGATACGGAAGGGTATGTGACGGAGCATATTTCTCAGGAGGAGGAAGTGTATGCGGCAGAGCGTCTGGAGAAAATCCGCCGCCAGAACCGGATAAAGGCAGAACTTCAGGGCGTGCTTGATGAACAGTAAAAAAATGCCTCCTTCAGAAAAAGAGGCAGAAAAATAAGGCTTATCTGAAATCACTTCCATACCCAACGGAAGTCAAGTCACATGTTTTTCTAACACAATTACCTGGCTGAGTTAAAGAGGGAGAATAAAATGAATGGATTCAGAAATAGTTCACGGAACGGTCAGGTCTGGCGCTGGCAGCGTGCCGGAAGCCGGGCCGTTATTCTGGAGGTTAGTGGACGCTGGATGGAAGCGGCAGAAGCATGGCGACGGGCTACCTGTGTTGCGCCCCGGACAGACTGGCAGCAGTTTGCCCGAAAAAGGGCTGAACACTGCTACCGGCGCTGCCGGGGAAGGGTGTAACGAAAAAAGCAGCCTTCATTACTCCAGGAGTCAGAAGGCTGAAAGGAGTTTATGAGATTTGCTTTTTTAATATCCGGTCGGGCAGTATGACCGACCAGTTCTGAGTAGCACAGAGTTTTTTCCGTATTAAGTCGCGATTTTATATTTTGTGATTAATTTCACAAAATAAGGTTTTATTCAATGTGTACTCGATATTCAGGGTGTCTGAAATAAAGGAGCCATTTATTTGATATGGGGAATAGGTACGGGTCGCGGATATCGTCCAGCTGAACGGGAATATCTGGCCACGATCACGCAAGTGGTGGCAGTTATTCAGGATGGTGTCTCAGTGGCATGTTGATGTGGTTATCGTTGAGCGGTGTTCGTTCAGTATTGTTGCAGCAGTAGAGCTGGATGATGCCAGTCATTTACGACCGGAACGCAGACGCCGGGATATTCTTCTGGAAGAGGTTCTGAGGCAGGCTGGTATTCCGTTGCTCAGAAGCCACGATGCCAGAAAACTGCTGCAGATGACCGGAGAATGGCTGAATACAACAGGGGCTGATCAGCGGTCACCGGAACATCGTAGCTGACGCCTTCGCGTTGCTCAGTTGTCCAACCCCGGAAACGGGAAAAAGCAAGTTTTCCCCGCTCCCGGCGTTTCTGTAACAAAAACAGGTAAATGGGGGTAATAGTCAGCAACAGGGAATGTGGTATTATCGCGGCGGGTGTCTGAGCCTTTCTGGTTCAGGCAAGACGCAGGTACCAGAAAGGCGAAGACCCCACTTGTTAATCCATTAACTCGTGAGGCCTGCATGAAGTACCTTAACACTACCGATTGTAACCTCTTCCTTGCAGAGAGGTCAAAGTTTATGACGAAATATACCCTAATTGGGTTGCTCGCCGTGTGTGCCACGGTGTTGTGTTTTTCACTGATATTCAGAGAACGGTTATGTGAGCTGAATATTCACAGGGGAAATACAGTGGTGCAGGTAACTCTGGCCTACGAAGCACGGAAGTAAGCTGCCGGGCGGGGAGGGAAGTCCCCGCTTTCTGGAAGTGTGAGGTATTTCAGGGGCAGACACCCGACATGCCAGAAACCGCCGGTCCCGCCCGGGGCCGGCACACAGGTAAGGCATTTCCTGTTTTTCAGTGATTTAATAATCAAAATCATATTAAATGTCTGCAATCGGAGATGATTTGTGCCCAAACACAGATCATCGTTACAACTTTTAGTGCTCGTCATTATTTTTATCGGTGGATTACTTTCCCCCATGAGTGATTTTGTATAGCGTTCTGTTACCATTTGCGATAACATTCATTGTATAGCAAATTGTTACCAATGGAGGTTGTTATGCCTACTACTGCAAGCATCCGTAAAACACCGCGAGAAAATCAGATTAACATCCGGGCAACGGATGAGGAACGAGCTGTTATTGATTATGCCGCTAGCCTGGTCAATAAGAACCGTACTGATTTCATCATTGAACTGGCTTACCAGGAAGCTAAAAACATCATCCTGGATCAACGTTTATTTGTGCTGGATGATGAATGTTATGATTCATTTATTACGCAACTTGAAGCTCCTGTGCAGAATGCTGAAGGGCGTGAACGTCTGATGGCGGTAAAGCCTGAATGGAAATAAATGTCACCGCACCGGCATTACTGACGGATGAGCATATACTTCAGCCATTTGATTGTGGGAATGAAGTGTTAAGTAACTGGTTACATGGTCGCGCTATGAAAAACCAGATGCTCAATGCTTCCCGCACGTTCGTCATTTGCCTGGAGGGTACTTTACGTGTTGTGGGGTACTACTCATTAGCTACCGGTTCCGTCACTCATGCCGAACTTGGGCGCAGTTTGCGGCATAACATGCCCAATCCTGTTCCTGTTGTTCTGTTAGGGCGTCTGGCTGTTGATGTTTGTACTCAGGGGCATGGTTTTGGTAAATGGCTGCTGAGTGATGCCATTCATCGGGTTGTCAATCTGGCTGATCAGGTTGGTATTAAGGCTGTTATGGTTCATGCAATTGATGATGATGCCAGAGCGTTTTATGAGCGTTTTGGTTTTGTCCAGTCAGTTGTGGCACCAAATACCTTGTTTTATAAAGTCTGAGGCTGAGCAATTTTATTGCGACATCATTTTATAATGACATGTAACACATGGGGACTAATAAGTTTTAACCGATAATCCCTCAGGTTAGCTTCCATATCTCTAATGCCGCCAGCCCCACTCCGGGCAGGTACCTGATTACGCTATTCTCTGTTTTTCAGTCATTTCACTATCTAAATCACATTAAACGGTCGTAATCAGACATGATTTGTGCGCCAACACCGATCATCGTCACAATGTTCAGGTCGCTGATTTCAAAAAACTGTAGTATTCTCTGCGAAACAATCCCTGTTTGAGTATTGAGGAGGCGAGATGTCGCAGACAGAAAATGCAGTAACTTCCTCATCTGGCGCAAAACGAGCATACAGAAAGGGTAAACCTTTGAGCGAAGCAGAGCGACAGAGAGCAGCTTCTGCGCGCAAACGATCTGTATGTAAAGAGATCAAGGTTTTCGTCAGACCAGAACTGAAAAACTACCTTACCAGTCTGTGTGCAGAGGAAGGGGTAACTCAGGCAGAGTTGATAGAAAGGCTTATTGAGAAAGAGGCCTGTCACCGGAATATGATGTGATGGGATCACATTCTTGCTAGTTTTTTCTGTCAGTGCTAGATTACTGATCGTTTAAGGAATTTCGTGGCTGGCCACGCCGTAAGGTGGCAGGGAACTGGTTCTGATGTGGATTTACAGGAGCCAGAAAAGTGAAAACCCCGATAATCTTCTTCAAGTTTGGCGACTAGAAAGATTACCGGGGTCTCATAAAACCGTATAGCCAACAATTCAGCTATGCGGGGAGTATAGTTATATGCCCGGAAAAGTTCAAGACTTCTTTCTGTGCTCACTCCTTCTGTGCATTGTAAGTGCAGGATGGTGTGACTGATCTTCAACAAACGTATTACCGCCAGGTAAAGAATCCGAATCCGGTGTTCACACCCCGTGAAGGTGCCGGAACGCTGAAGTTCTGCGAAAAACTGATGGAGAAGGCGGTGGGCTTCACCTCCCGTTTTGATTTCGCCATTCATGTGGCACATGCCCGTTCGAAGGGACTGCGCCGGCGCATGCCACCGGTACTGCGTCGCCGGGCCATTGATGCACTGCTGCAGGGGCTGTGTTTTCACTATGACCCGCTGGCCAACCGCGTCCAGTGCTCCATCACTACGCTGGCCATTGAGTGCGGACTGGCGACGGAGTCTGCTGCCGGAAAACTCTCCATCACCCGGGCCACCCGAGCCCTGACGTTCCTTACAGAGCTGGGACTGATTACCTACCAGACGGAATATGATCCGCTTATCGGGTGCTACATTCCGACCGATATCACGTTCACACCGGCACTGTTTGCCGCTCTCGATGTGTCTGAGGATGCAGTGGCAGCTGCGCGCCGCAGTCGTGTTGAATGGGAAAACAGACAGCGCAAAAAGCAGGGGCTGGATACCCTGGGTATGGATGAACTGATAGCGAAAGCCTGGCGTTTTGTGCGTGAGCGTTTCCGCAGTTACCAGACAGAGCTTAAGTCCCGGGGAATAAAGCGTGCCCGTGCGCGTCGTGATGCGAACAGGGAACGTCAGGATATCGTCACCCTGGTGAAACGGCAGCTGACGCGTGAAATCTCGGAAGGGCGCGTCACTGCCAATCGTGAGGCGGTAAAACGCGAAGTGGAGCGTCGTGTGAAGGAGCGCATGATTCTGTCACGTAACCGAAATTACAGCCGGCTGGCCACAGCCTCCCCCTGAAAGTGACCTCCTCTGAATAATCCGGCCCGCGCCGGAGGCATCTGCACGCCTGAAGCCTGTCAGCGAACAAAAAAAGCAGCATCACATACAAAAAACGACCTCATCATCCACCTTCTGGTGCATCCGGTTTCCCCTGTTTTTGATGCAAAACACGTCTCACAGGCGGGCAATTTTGTTTATCCACATTAAACTGCAAGGAATTTCCCCATAAGGTTACAACCGTTCATGTCATAAAGCGCCAGCCGTCAGCCTTACAGGGTGCAATGTATCTTTTAAACACCTGTTTATATCTCCTTTAAACTACTTAATTACATTCATTTAAAAAGAAAACCTATTCACTGCCTGTCCTGTGGACAGACAGATATGCACCTCCCACCGCAAGCGGCGGGCCCCGACCGGAGCCACTTTAGTTACAACACTCAAATACAACCATCGAAAAAAACCCCGGTCCCGCACAGAACTGAAACCACAAAGCCCCTCCTCATAACTGAAAAGCGGCCCCGCCCCGGCCCTTCGGGCCGGAACAGAGTCGCTTTTAATTATGAATGTTGTAACTAACAACTATCATCGCAGCCAGTCTTCTGGCTGGCAGTCCTCAGTACACGCTCGTAAGCGGCCCTTACGGCCCGCTAACGCGGAGATACGCCCCGACTTCGGGTAAACCCTCGTCGGGACCACTCCGACCGCGCACAGAAGCTGTTTCATGGCTGAACGTGGGTATGGCCTAGCAGGGCTGGGGATCGGTAAGGTGAAATCTATCAATCCGTACCGGCTTACGCCGGGCTTCGGCGGTTTTACACCTGTGCTACATGTAACCACCATATGCCGCCTTACATGCGCTGACGCGCATTATTTGCCTTGTTCCGTCTGAAAGTAATCACTATGATTAAATATGATTAACAACTAATCGGATATGCAAATGAAAAACAATACCGCACAAGCAACAAAAGTAATTACCGCGCATGTGCCATTACTTATGGCTGATAAAGTCGACCAGATGGCCGCCAGACTGGAACGCTCCCGGGGCTGGGTTATCAAACAGGCGCTTTCTGCATGGCTTGCCCAGGAGGAGGAGCGTAATCGCCTGACGCTGGAAGCCCTGGACGATGTGACATCCGGACAGGTTATCGACCATCAGGCTGTACAGGCCTGGGCGGACAGCCTCAGTACTGACAATCCGTTACCGGTGCCACGCTGATGGAACTGAAGTGGACCAGTAAGGCGCTTTCTGATTTGGCGCGGTTATATGATTTTCTGGTGCTGGCCAGTAAACCTGCTGCCGCCAGAACGGTACAGTCCCTGACACAGGCACCGGTCATTCTGTTAACTCATCCACGTATGGGAGAACAGTTGTTTCAGTTTGAACCCAGGGAGGTCAGACGGATTTTTGCTGGCGAGTACGAAATCCGTTACGAACTTAATGGCCAGACTATTTATGTATTGCGCCTGTGGCACACTCGAGAAAACAGGTAAATTGTGTGTAGGGACAACTTAACATAGCCTGCAGATATTAATTCTGGAACATTATTATCAGGCCAGATATTTTGCATTCCATTAAATAATCTTGTAGGAGATAAAATGGATTACGATGAAATAACGAAAATTACCGCTGAACGTATTAGCGACTACATGACTGAGGCAGTTAATACAGACTCTATAGCCGTTGCGGAAATGTTTCATAACTCTGCATGGGGAGTGCGAACATTGTGGTTTGAACTCGTCACAAAAATAGATATAGATATACATAAAAAGAACAGGTATGCGAGTTATGATCTTAGAAGGAAAATCGAAATGCAGCATGAAGAGTTTCAGAAAATGACAGAGCGCGAGCAAGTACCTTTATTGAAATCGCCAGAATGATGTTCAGCGGCTTCGCTCAGGTATTTTCTTTCGCCCCTTCTATGCCCTGCTAGACATTGTATAAATGTAGGGGGGGCCGCTTGGAATTCGGAAAATAAACCACGTCAAGACTATTTTTTAGTCAAATGACTTTCAGGAATCGCGAGAATGGCGGGACAACAGCGGTTTTGGTGTCCGAAATCGAACAATTCTGAACATCTACGCAAGGAAATGTACGAAAGTAAGCCAAATGGTTATCGGACGGTAGAAACATTTCGTACATCCTTTACGTTCAGTGAGTTAGCTGGCTTGGATGTAACCACTCGTTCAACTCAATTCTCTTGACGTGGGAAAATCCGTTTTCTCGCCGCAATTATTCAATTAGAGAATCCTTGGCCCGAACAACCAATATTCTTCGCGTCCCCATGAGCAACTGCGACAAAATTCCTGATGATTGACAGGTATACGGAGTTGCCGGTGGCAACAGTGGTACAAGAAGTATACTAACTGGCACTGCAAACAGTAATTTAGAAATGTATTTGATAAAAGTGTAATGAAATAAAAATGCACGTCACTAGTGTAACTATTTGATATATATCGATATTAATATTTTCCTGTCACTTAGGATTGCCTTGATTTCTGTTAAATGGTATTTATTATCATTCTCATAATAAAAATCATAATTGCAGTTAAACGTATCTGGAAAGGATGTGAGCTTAACGATCAAACATTTTAAGTTAGGCATTTATTAGGGAATAGGAATGAGAACTCACAAGCTCCTCTGGCCGCTAACCGCGCTCCTGGTTGGGTTTAATAGCCAGGTATCAGTAGCTAAATCCTCCGACGACGATAATGACGAGACTCTGGTGGTGGAAGCCACCGCTGAGCAGATATTAAAACAGCAGCCGGGAGTGTCGGTTATTACCAGCGAGGATATTAAAAAGTCCCCTCCGGTAAACGACATTTCAGATATTATTCGTAAAATGCCTGGTGTCAATCTTACCGGCAATAGCGCCTCGGGCACACGCGGTAATAACCGCCAAATCGATATTCGCGGTATGGGGCCGGAAAACACCTTAATTTTAATTGATGGTGTACCGGTGACGTCACGTAACTCCGTGCGTTATAGCTGGCGTGGAGAGCGTGATACCCGCGGTGACACCAACTGGGTGCCACCGGAACAGGTTGAGCGTATTGAAGTGATCCGCGGCCCTGCGGCGGCGCGCTACGGTTCAGGGGCTGCCGGGGGGGTGGTGAACATCATTACCAAACGTCCCACCAACGACTGGCACGGTTCGCTGTCGTTATACACCAACCAGCCGGAAAGTAGCGATGAGGGCGCTACGCGTCGCGCCAATTTCAGCCTTAGTGGGCCTCTGGCTGGTAATGCTCTTACCACGCGTTTGTACGGTAACCTGAATAAAACGGATGCCGACAGCTGGGATATTAACTCCTCGGCCGGTACGAAAAACGCAGCCGGGCATGAAGGGGTACGTAACAAAGATATTAACGGCGTTGTCTCGTGGAAATTAAATCCGCAGCAGATTCTCGATTTCGAAGCCGGATATAGCCGCCAGGGGAATATCTATGCGGGCGATACGCAAAACAGTTCTTCCAGTGCAGTTACCGAAAGCCTGGCAAAATCCGGCAAAGAGACGAACCGCCTGTACCGACAGAATTATGGCATTACGCATAATGGTATCTGGGACTGGGGACAAAGTCGCTTTGGTGTTTATTACGAGAAAACCAATAATACCCGCATGAATGAAGGATTATCCGGCGGTGGTGAAGGGCGTATTTTAGCGGGTGAAAAGTTTACGACCAATCGTCTGAGTTCCTGGCGAACCAGCGGCGAGCTTAATATTCCTTTGAATGTGATGGTTGATCAAACGCTGACCGTTGGTGCAGAGTGGAACCGCGATAAGCTCGATGATCCATCCTCTACCAGCCTGACGGTGAATGACAGATATATCAGCGGTATTTCTGGCTCTGCTGCGGATCGCAGCAGTAAAAATCATTCTCAAATCAGTGCGCTGTATATTGAAGATAACATTGAGCCGGTTCCTGGCACGAATATCATTCCCGGCCTGCGCTTTGATTATCTCAGCGACTCCGGCGGGAACTTCAGCCCCAGTCTGAATCTTTCGCAGGAATTGGGCGATTATTTCAAAGTCAAAGCAGGGGTTGCCCGAACCTTTAAAGCCCCAAACCTGTATCAATCCAGTGAAGGCTATCTGCTCTACTCGAAAGGCAATGGCTGTCCAAAAGATATTACATCAGGCGGGTGCTACCTGATCGGTAATAAAGATCTCGATCCGGAAATCAGCGTCAATAAAGAAATTGGGCTGGAGTTCACCTGGGAAGATTACCACGCAAGTGTGACCTACTTCCGCAATGATTACCAGAATAAGATCGTGGCCGGGGATAACGTTATCGGGCAAACCGCTTCAGGCGCATATATCCTCAAGTGGCAGAATGGCGGGAAAGCTCTGGTGGACGGTATCGAAGCCAGTATGTCTTTCCCACTGGTGAAAGATCATCTGAACTGGAATACCAATGCCACATGGATGATCACTTCGGAGCAAAAAGAAACCGGTAATCCTCTGTCGGTCATCCCGAAATATACTATCAATAACTCGCTTAACTGGACCATCACCCAGGCGTTTTCTGCCAGCGTCAACTGGACGTTATATGGCAGACAAAAACCGCGTACTCATGCGGAAACCCGCAGTGAAGATACTGGCGGTCTGTCAGGTAAAGAGCTGGGCGCTTATTCACTGGTGGGGACGAACTTCAATTACGATATTAATAAAAATCTGCGTCTTAATGTCGGCGTCAGTAATATCCTCAATAAACAGATCTTCCGATCTTCTGAAGGGGCGAATACCTATAACGAGCCAGGCCGGGCTTACTATGCCGGAGTTACCGCATCATTCTGATCGTAGTGTTTCAGGCGTACTGCCCGCGTAAAAGCGGGCAGTGTTTAGTGGCTTAACTCATGACAACCTGCTGTGTAATTTGCGTTTTCACCACTGATATCTAACAGTGCCTGGCGAAAGGAGGCATTGAACATCGGCCCGTGTCCCAGGTTGGGGAAATCCCAAAATACGACATTGACGCCTTTATCTTTCAGTATAGTGAGGGTGGTATGAATTTTCGACAGCACCCCGACAGCATGCGTTTCCCGGTTATCACCCTGTGTCGCCGAGCCTTCCATTATCGCCAGGTGTTTGGCGCAGAATTGCAGAGGCTCAACCGCCGTAACGCGGCTTAGCAAAGCATCATAACCTCTGCCCAACGACGGGCTGGCGCTGTAGTACGACCGGAAGTAAGAGGAGGACAGCCAGGAATCCAGCACGAAGAGGCCGCCGTAGGAGTGCCCCCATAAGCCGCGGCGTTGCCGATCGATATTCAGTCCCTGTTCCACTTTTGGGGCAATACGCGTTTCCAGTAACTGGCGGAAGTTGTTGCTGCCACCACTCTTACGGCTAAAACGCCCTGAGTGGAGATCTGTTTTTCTGCTTTCTGCTGCTGGCGTATAGTCGTAAGCCCTGCTGTTGAGATCGAAAGGGAGGTTGGTCTGATACCCGACAGCCACGATCACTGGCGGTGTTTTTTCTGACAATTGTTTGAGCAGTTCGTCATCCAGGCGGTCCATAACTGCGTTACCGTCAAGCATATATAAAATCGGGTAACCCGATGCCGGTGCGGTTGTATTCGGCACGGCCGTCCATACCCGATAATGGCGTGTGTCATCGACAGAGTCGAAAGAGGTGGTGCTGAAATGGTAAAACACGGAGCCTTTATCGGCTATATTCGGCCCCAGTGGCCGCATATCCGGCTTCGCATAAACTTGCGCACTACAGATAAGGGTGAGGCAAGAAAGATGAAAGAAAATCGCTTTATGCGGGCGTGTTGAGCGATACTCGCGGGCATACATCTGATGATTATTCCTTTTCCGCAGGTGACAATTTGATTTATTCAGGAAGTCTGTACCGTTTCCTGAAAGTGTTTGTGGGTCAACTCAACCCTGTAGTAAACCAATCCCGTCAATCAGTGCACCGCGCCACCATGCGTAATCGTGACCACCGGTGTAGATTGCGCAATGGCTTTCGACGCCAGCGGTAATCAGCCGCTGGTGAAGCTGCTGAACGTGAGGCACTGTCGAACCTTCCAGCGATCCCACGCACAGGCTGATACGTACGCCCTGCGGTGGGGCAGAAAGCAGATGCTCACTCACCCATGAGGTATCGGTTTCGCTGAACAAGCCTGGTCGACTGGTTCTTTCTGGCGTCCACCACATTGAAGGAGAGTGGCTGAGCACCAGACCGAACGTTTCCGGTGCGTAACGAGCCCCCATTAGCGCACTGATCCCGCCGAGGCTCTGCCCGGCCAGCACTGTGCGCGAACGGTCTGCCCACTGACGCTGCGGTTGTTCAGCGCGAATCATCGGCAGCAGATGTCCGGCGATATCCTTTATCAGTTTGCTGCGCCCGCCGAGTATCTCAGTGCGTTCATGTTCATTAATGTTGTCAATGCCCAGTACAGCCACGGGCACGATGCGCCCGTTATTTATGGCGGCGTCAATTGCCGCGCATACGCCAAGGTGATCAAACCAGGTTTCACCATCGGGCAGCACGACCAGCCCGAGGGGCTGAGAAATATCAACATCCGGAATATAGAGCCGAACCTGGCGAGATTTCCCGGCGATAATGCGCATGGAGGTAAGCAGTTGTCCGGTGTGGAAGCCGCCGTTCCATTCCGACAGGGCGGGAGCTTTATCAAGTATCAGCACTGATTCCTTTGCGTTTCCCCGAACGTTGATCTCCGGCATTTTGTTTAGCGGATCGGCCTTTCCGGCAAGGGTGGCAAAACGGCCTCCGGACAGTGCAATCGTCTCAGCCGTAGTGCCGGGGGGGATTTCCAGCAGCGAATAGGAGCCGCAGTAACTTGCGGGTAAACGCAGTGTCAGTGTCCAGATATCCGTTTCGGGAAGGGCGCTCATCATTCCTTTTTCTACGTGCTCTTTATCCGTCACCCGGTTCAGACGCAGATAAACGCCCTGCAGAGGATGTCGGGCGCGCCACAGAAAGGTCACTTCTCGCTCATCTTCCGCTCCTTCGACTGGCGTCACAAGAGGAACATTCAGCGACTCAGCTTCGCGCCAGAAGTCAGTAAGGTTAGCAATGTGGCCCGCTGCCAGTTGGTTGCGCAGGCTGGCGATAGCAGAGGGATGTTGTTGCATGTTCAGCATTCATACTCTTTAAAAATTAAGGATGTCAGTATAAATAATTAAAGCGGCTATTCACGGTACCGCCGCTTCTGACAGTGTTTTTAATACATTACGTGTCCAGTAACTATCCCGGGGTTTCCTCCTTCATGTTGTGCTGGCGATGGAGCGCAGTACTGCTGACGCTGTCATGCCATAAGCGGGTATAGAGGCCGCCCGCAGATAACAGCTGTTCGTGGGTTCCGTATTCCGCAAGTAACCCCTTATCAATAACGGCAATCAGATCGCAGCGTTGCGCGGTGGTCAGACGATGTGCAACAATCAGCGCCGAGTGCTTCCCGGCATGCACGACATCTGTTAACGATGACATCAGTCGTTCTTCGGATGTGCGATCCAGACATGACGTGGCTTCGTCGAGCAGCAGGATGTGAGCATTCGCCAGTTGCGCGCGGGCCAGCGCAATCAACTGGCGCTGACCTGCGGACAGATCGGCTCCGCCGTTATTCACTGGTGTCCGGAATCCCTGCGGCAGATTGCACACCATCTCATACAGCCCTGCCCGCTGTGAGGCAATTTCAACGTCTTCATTGGTGGCGGATGGCCGTGAATAACGAATGTTTTCTGCAATATCACTACTAAACAGTGCTACATCCTGATCGACAAGCCCAATCTGGCGACGATACTCAGTGAGCGAGGCATCATCGAGCATTTGCACACCGATTCTGATGTTGCCGTGCGTGGGGAAATACAACCCGGCAATCAGCTTAATCAGCGTCGACTTACCCGCACCGCTGCGACCGACGACCGCGACAACCATTCCCTCTGGGATCGTCAGGGTAAGTTTGTTCAGAGCTGGCTCGTGACTGTCGGGATAACTGAACGTGACCTCATCAAGATGCAGTGCACCGGTGACAGGGAGGACCGAAGAGGAGCCGAGGTTCTCAGTGCCTTCTGTCGCCAGTAGTTCATCAATATGTTTGCCGCTGGCTGTCGCCTGCTGCCAGGCGTCGACAATCCCTGATAACTGCTGCACTGGCCCATAGAATTGCCCCAGCAACAGGAAGAAAGCCGCCAGTACCCCGGCAGTCATTTCTCCAGCGGCGACCTGCGAAGCTCCCACTAACAGAACAGCGGCATAGGAGGCCTCGGTGCTGAATGTCAGGAACGGAAAATAGACTGCAAGGTATTTTTGTGCTCGCACACGGGTTGCGCGGAAACGCTCCGATAACGCGCGCAGCCGGGCGCCCTCCAGTTCCTGCTGACCATGCGATTGCACGACACGCATGCCAGAGACTTTTTCCTGCAGGGTGCTGTTGACTTTGCCTATTTCCAGCCGTGCCTGTGCATAAGCAGGGGTACTGAGGCGGCGATAAATCATGGTTGCCAGTGCGGCCACTGGCACTGCGCTTAATGCCGTCAGCGCCAGGAACGGGTCGAGCCAGAACATGGTGGCGGCGATTGCGAACATCGTCACCAGACTGGTGGCCGCACCGGCAAGGCCGTTTTGCAGAAAGCGGGCGAGAGAGTCCACATCAACGGTCATGCGGGTAAGACGCGAATCGGCATGCTTTTCATGCCAGGGGAGTCCAAGACGCAGCATATGGCCGAAGCTGCGCAAGCGCACCGAATGCTGAACTGATTCCGCCGCTCTGGCGGCGAAGACCGTCTGCAGAGAATAACTGCACCAGCCCACAATGACCAGGCACAGGGCGAGCAGGGCACAGAGGCCGATGGTCGACATATCGCCTGCGGCGACACCGGAGTCAATGCCGTGCTGCAACAGTATCAGCCCCCCTACGCCTGCCGCAGAATCGAGTGCGATCAGCAGAGCGGCGATGACGAACATCCACGCCACAGGCTTCAGTAGTGACGTGACTTTGCGACCTTTACCGGCCAGCGCCTGCTGTACTGCATTTTCCGGTACGCGGGTCATACGGGCGACAAAACCTTTATCCCCCGTATCCGTTACATCGTCTTGTGTCGCTGGTTCAGCCGGCCACAATTCGTTGTGGCTATTGTGGGACGTGGCCAGAAAATCGCTGTCGCCGGTCATCAGTGCGCGGAACGCCGGACAGCGCGCTTCAAGTTCTGCCGGGGTTCCGGTATCCACCATACGGCCCTTATCCAGCACCACAACCCGGCTGGCTAGCTGAAGTGTTGAACGCCGTCGGGCAATCACCAGCAGCATATGCCCTTCGTCAGCATAGCGAGCCAGCGCGGTATTAATCTCCGCTTCCGTAACAGCATCAACCGCTGAGGTGGTATCATCCAGGATTAACACGTCCGGTGCAGTAATGAGCGCCCGCGCCAGCGCTATTCGCTGCCTCTGCCCGCCGGAAAGATTCGTACCCCGTTCGGTTAACAGGCTATCGAAGCCTTTCGGCAGGGCGTTGATAAAATCGCTGGCTCCTGCAGCAGCTGCCGCACGGCGAATGTCGTCCGCCGTTGCCTGAGGGTGGCCATAGGCGATATTTTCCGCCACCGTACCGGCAAACAGAAAAGCATCTTCAAATACGATGCCTACCCGGCGACGAAGCGCCTCCAGTCTGATATCGCGAAGATTTTGTCGGCCTTCGCTGGTGTTGAGCCATATCTTTCCGGAGCAGGGATCATAAAAACGCGCCAGCAGCATCAACAGGGTCGATTTTCCTGAACCCGATGCGCCCACCACCGCCACGGTTTCACCGGCGCGCAGGGAAAAGGAGATATCGCTGAGGATATGTCTGTCGCCATGGTGGTAGTCAAAGCTCATATTCTCCAGTTCCAGTCCGACAACCTGACTGTTAATCGACTCCGTCCCGTCCTCCATCTGTGAACGGGTGTCGATCAGTGCAAACACCCGCTCCACGGACGCCTGAGTGCGCTGTGCGATAACCAGAAACGATGCCAGTACGCGGGTTGGCCCGGTCAGCATCGCGAGGAAGCTGGCGAATGCAACGAAGGTACCGAGATCGATCCGCCCGTGCATGACCGACCACCCGCCGTAGCACAGCAGGACGATTTGCCCGAGCACCGGTAGCGCCAGCATGGTGGCCCCAGGCATCGCCTGCGAGATAACCGCACCGATGCGTACACGCACAATCTGCCGCGACTGCCTATCGAGCCAGTGCGTTTCACGCATCTCTGCCACACAGGATTTTACCACTGAGATCTGTGCCAGCACCTCGCGTATATGTTCGGTGAGATTCGCCAGTTGGTCCGAGGCCAGCCCGGTTTGCGCGAAGACCCTACGACGCGCACGAAGCGCGGTGATCGCCAGGCATACCAGTACGCACACGACGATAAGCGTCATGGCAGGGGACATCCACAGCATCACGGCAATGCCGGCAATGTAATAAGTGAACACTGCCAGCGGCACCGGGCACATCTGCAGCAGGGTATGCACCTGCTGCAGATCGCTGTTGGTCCGTGAAATCACCTGCCCGGTGCGCAGCGCATCCTGGCCTGCGCCGTCAAGTTTCTGAATACTGTCGAATACCCGTCCTCTGAGGGTATGCTGCACCCAGAGTGAGAGCATCCCGGCATAACCACGGCGCACATAGTTACCGATGAAATCAAAAAAAGCGATCAACAGTAACCCGCAGGCCAGCCACGGCAGGCGGGCCGGATTGCCCGCCAGTGCGTCATTCACAGCCTGTCTTGTCAGCAGTGGCGTCAGCGCAGCCAGCAAAATAGTCGATACTGACGCTACCACCACGATGACACTAAGTTTCTTACGTTCCCAGCACACGCGCGCCAGGCGAACTATCCATGACTGAGCCGGTGTGGGAGTGTGATTCGCAGGCATTAAGCCTCCTCCGTCTGTAAAATACGATCCACTGGCCGGATCGTTCCGCAAAAAAGCCAGCACGCTCCGGTCCCGCATTGTTATGGATGCATGACTCCTGGATGGGTGCTGGCATATGATTATCATGAAGGTGTAGTGGTTACCCTTTCTGTACCATTGTGATCAGGCTTTTCGCCACTTCACCTGGGCAGGGTTGCGCCGCCATTTCCGCTGCTACCTCTTCAGAGGCTTTGCGAAGTGAGCGATTGTTGAGGAAAGCATTGATCATGTTACTCGACAGGCCGACGTCGCCAGGGATAATCCCGCAGCCGCGTTCGGCAACAACGCGGGCATTTACCGGGCGATCGGCTCCCTGGCCGAAGACGATTTGTGGAATACCAGCGTGTAGCGCTGTCAGGGTATTGCCTGCTCCGCCATGATGAATGAAACCATCTGCGCCGTTGAGGAAGACACCCATGGGTATCCAGTCAACCAGGCGAACATTTGACGGCAGCGAGCACAAATCGGACCGCGCATTGGCTGAAATATGCAGGATGATCTCGGCATCGACCTCACTGGCAGAATCCATAACCCAGGCGATTAGATCAAGGCCGTCAACCATCGGTTTGACAGTGCCGAGACTCACCAGCAGACGTTTACGCTCGGGCCTTCTCTCCCACCATGGTTCCCACACCGCGCCACCGTTATACGGGACGTACTGCATCGGAATAATGGGTTCACCGTCGTTTTCCAGAATGCTCATACTCGGCGGTGTTACGTCGATCCAGGCCATATCACGTGGTGTGGCCCCCACATTGTGGCGACGATAGGCGTCCGTGAGCGAACGCGTTACACCCTTGATATGCCAGGGGGTATGGCCGAAGCCTACGGTTTGCATCACGACCGGTATATCATATTTGGCGGCAATCAGCGGCCCGATGACTCCGAGCGGAGGGTAGATGATGAGGTCAGGCCGCCAGTGTCCGGCAAACTCCACCAGATGGTCGGCCATTTCTTCGCTGAAGAATGAGAAGTTGCCCATTTGGGTTCCGATATTACTTTTTTTCCGCTGTGCCTCATGGTGGCGGTAACCAGCTTCGGAATCCAGACCGGGTGCGGCGTCAAACACCACCAACCCGGCCTCTGCCGCTTTTTGTGCGAATTGTCCTCCGCTGGCGATCAGCACTTCATGACCGTTAACGCGAAATGCCTGCGCCAGAGACAGCACAGGATACAACAGCCCATAGAGAGGCGGGCCTACAAACAAAATACGCATGAGAAAATCCCTCTCCGCTTGACGATCTAAATCAGGCAGTCGACGCACTCATATGCCAGCAGCAGGACACTACTTTTCGTTAAACCTGCTTTACCAGATGCTGCGCCATTTGTGCTTCACCAGCGTTATGGACAGCTCAGTCAGAGACTTTTCCGTGACATACACAGGTGAACAGGGAACTCCGTATCCCCACTTCCATTAACGCTTACGCGCCATTGTCCTGTTGAACAGCCCAAATGGCGTCGGACAGCTACGCCGGGATGTTCTGACGCATTTGTGCAGTGTTAGACCGAACAACGAATCTGGAAAGAACCGTGATTTCTTAGACACACGATGCATCATCCTGATAGTCTCGCCTTCACTGGTCTGTAAGTAAAAACGCCGTTGTACAGGCGATGTTTGTTCCCTTTCAACCTTACCAGAAACAACACAGACACAAATGCTAATGATAATAATTACCAATATCATTTAACTATTGCAACGGTAATTAAAACTTAATAAAAAGGGAAGCTCCCAGAGGGCTATCTGGGGATATTTAAATTGAAACCTACGCTGCTACAGACCGTGGAGAATATCTTGCAAACGCTGAGCATGCTGTTCCAACTCACCGGAAGGCTGATAGACGTTAAGGCATTGGTGAGCGGTTCTGCCGTCGCCAAAAATGTATAGAGAACTCCGACCAGCAGCGTTTCATCCTCTGTCTATAGCGCAAGCGTGTCGAGAACTACTGCTGATATTACGCTGTTGGCGAATAATCCGATTTTTGCTCCTGACCAGGTGAGTTTTTTCGGCTTTTCGCTGCCAGTGTCAGGCTTTCACGTCATCATTTTGGATACGTTATTTCACTAAATGGTCATTGTTAGGGAAAAGAGAATGTGTGATTAGGTCGTTTAGCGTTGCTTTCCATCACACTCTAGCCAATTCACAACTATGGGCGGTTCTCGACGATTCCAGGTCAGGTTGACGGGACGCCAGTGGTTTCAAAGCTTGGTCAACAGATAACGATTGAAAAAGTCATGATCTTACTGAAGTTGTGCGGATAGTGAGTAATGCCGCGAGACGAACTGGCCGGGAGATTGATGGAACTTTAAAAATTATCTCTTAACGCATTTACGAATGCAAAAAGTCTATTTTTTGGTTAGCGGAGAATTTGTTAAAAGAATCCAGCATAGTGAATCCCCCTGCGCGGTTGTCTCTTGATCAGATCTCCTGATAAAGAGACTTCATCACCAGCCTCAACCATATCCTGAAGTCTGAACCAGCCATCCCACATATCTACCCAACCGGGGCGGCCTGTGCGTTTGCTGTGTATGGGTCCACCACATATTGCAATTTTTGTTCTCTTTTAAAATATATTCCACGGGCGTCATTAGTGCGGGCGCCTTGTGGAGTCTTTTGCTGTTATACAGCGCCAGATATTCCGCCAGTTTCAGGTTAAACAACGCCAGATCCTCAAAGAGTAAAATTTCATTAAATTCAATAAATTGCTCTCTTAATGCCCGGTTAAAACGTTCACAGATAGAGTTCATTTTTGGCGTGTAGGGATAGGTCCAGAGGTGTTTGATGTCGGCTTCCTGCAGCGTTTTGTCAAAGCTTCCCAGGAACTCTTTCCCGTTATCTGTGATGATCTGGCTGATACCGACAGGGAACAGCCGGGCTGCGCGGCTGAAAAAGTGATTGACGATATCACTGTTGAGCGACGGCACAGCCAGCGCCAGTACGTAATCGCTGTGTTCGTCGATCATGGTAATGATATAGCGACGCATTTCACCCATTCTGAGCTCAATGGCGTCCATCCCAATGAGCTCTCCGGTCTTTACCGGACGGTAGTGCTTTGGCCTGCGGGGTTTGGTGGTTCGCTTTTTGACAAGCAGAGCCTTACCCCGCGAGCTCAGACGTACTGGTATCATCCGCATTTTATCGTGTGCGGTGGCGATCATTCTGCCGATGGTGGAAACACTCGGGCAGGTCTGATGGCGTTATGCGCACCAGGGCTTCAGGCGAACAAAAATCTGCTCTTTACCGAGGTTCGGCAGCTCTGTCCTGAGGCGTCGAATCTCTTTCAGCACATCGGGATGTCAGTGCTTTTTTCGTCGCACCAGAGGTGCCTTACTGTGCGGGATTAGCCCCTCAGGTCCTCCCTTGTTCAGTAACTGACGCCACCAGTAAAGCGTGCGGCAGGATACGCCAAAGGCTTCAGAAGCTGCAGAAATACCGTGTTTATCCCAGAAGTGCAGAGCCTTCATTCTCATTGTTGCTATATCAGCCATCACTGAAAGCCTCAACGCATAATCGGCTGCTTAGGATAGCCAACCTCAGGTGCTGCATTTGCATAGTGCAATCTCCCCTTACTTATCCGGAGGCAATTGCAATATCTCTGTGAACTTACACTGTGTATCATCAGGTTATTATGTGAGCTGGTAAATCAGATTTTGCATGGACTGAAATGATGCTATTATTTAGGGACAAAGAACCGACTTTTTCTCTTGCCTCCTCGCCAGTAATGATTAATGGGAATGCTTCCTCTGGGGAGGAGGACAGTAGAAAAAAGAACCCGCCAGCAAAAATATTGGGGATGAACAGCTTTCGCTACTCAGGTTGTTGGCGGGTAAATTTCCTCATGAAATAAGAATGCTACGCGCTCTTTTTAATGAAAATGATAATCACTGTCAACTAATTGCGCATATTTTCTTCATACATGATTGATAAAGGTGATTCAGACTATCAGTGTTTTGCTGATGGCCTTTTTGTCTTTAGAAAACACCAGCCAGGCTGGTTGGTTCAGTTAAGCTTTCAGCTTCGAGAATTTTATGAAAGCTATTGATTTGTTAAAATAAATCACAGTCTGGTGACTGCAAAAGTTAAACGAGAAATCAAAAGGTGGCCCAAATCTGAAAATGAAGCTCTGCGTGATGATGTTGCCGCTGGTCGTCGTCGGTTGCATATCAGATCAATCTGCCCATCCCCGCGTGAAGCCACCACCGCCTCGGGCGTGGATAATGCAGCCCCCCCGACTGGCAGACATCGCTGAACAGGATTATTTCCTCCCTCAGAGAGAGGCTTATCACTATGCAAAAACAACTGTAGGGAGCCCAGAAGTATATTAATGAACAGTGCAGATGAGCTCCCCATATCGATGGGCAACTATTGTGAGCAATATACCCGGGCCTCCAGCGGAGTATAGATGCCAAAAGTGATAAAACCGAGCAATCCATTTACGAATGTTTGCTGAGTTTCTGTTTTAACAACATTTTCTGCACCGCCACAAATTTTGGCTGCATCAACAGTTTTCTCTTGTCCAATTCCCGAAACGAAGAAATGATGAGTGATGGTTTCCTTTGGTGTTACTGCTGTCGGTTTGTTTCCAACAGTAAACGTTTGTTGAGCACATCCTGTAATAAGCATTGCCAGAGCGGCAGAAAATAACATTTTTTTCATCTTATTATCCTGCATTGTTAAAAACGGCAGAATCCTATGTGATAATAATTAAACGATAGCTAAATGAACGAAAATTAAAAGTATAAAAGTGGTTACTCAGACTTGGTAGGTACTCAGAATCATGGGAAATGAATAAACCGCTTCATCTGTCCATTACTCTTTTAGGTGTGTTGTATTGTCGCCATATTCCCCGCATTAACCATGACAGTAGCCCGACGGAGAATTCCTTCTGCAAGAGTATACGGGAATAATCAAAAACGATGCACATCAAGTGGTTCGGGTTGCTGTTTTACTAGTTTTCGCCACAAAAGCCACTATTTTCCCAGACAATATATCTCTGTCTGGGTTACATAACGGTTGTCCGTTTATTTCCTTACTGATTGAACAGACCTGATTTCGTATAGTGTAATGTATGTAGCATACAGCGACAGAATATCTTATCTCTGGCTACGGAGTATCGTACAGAACGGGCAAAATGCGGCGGTTTCTCCACAAGCATGTGGAGAAACATTCTGCCTCTAGGATTCGTGCACCTCTCCACTCACACAATTTCTTAATATAAAAGATCCATTACATTGCTCTGCAACTATAACTGCGTATTACCGTGAAGGAGAACGGTGAGTAACGGCGTTTTTCAAGGCCATTGTCAACGACGGATGAAAAGCGAGAATCCTCTGCTGGGATTCAGCTCCTAATGCTACAAATCTCATTGATGGCTTGATGTAACTTCACATATGGTTTCAGCCTCAAAGAAATCATTTTTATTAATTTTAACGAAGGGTTGGACAAAATGAGGAGGTATTAGCTTTGTTTTATGACGCATTTCCGAAAATTTCCGTGCCATATAGTGAGCATCTTCGCAAGCTTCCATAACAATAGTTGTGTAGGAGGAATTAGTAAGGAATTCGAATAATTTCGAGCACTTGGATTCTGACAGTTAAGGACTCTGCCTGTTGCATCTTGGCAGTGGACGTTGAATGAATTTTTGCCTAGATAAATACCAATCAAAGATGACGTTATTCATAATGGTTCTCCCAAAAAAACACCGTCAGCGTACTGCTGCAGGGTAGGGTGATCATCTAATAAAATCCAGTATAACTGGATAAGAAAGATATTCCTGGTGAACTGGCTCCGCCACACTTACCAGGAAACACTATTCCCTGGTCGAACTTATCCTCCGGAAAAACCTCTTTTAAGTGGTTTGAAGTTTTTCGGAATATATCGCACACAGAAAAATGCGGATATCACAGACAGACTTCTGTCGGTTCCAAATAGTGCAGACCCAAAAGCTATGTATCTTAGTACAGAACGGGTGCCCGACATCCTCGGAACGGATGTCTTTTAGATACGACAACAGGGTGAATAGACAGGAAAAATAGAATGATGCAGCTCTCTTTTTTACAAATGACTGACTCTCTGATATCTAGAACAGATAACGCATCCGGAATATACTTTATCTAGGAGCTATCACTGATACGAAGAGACATATTCGAATAAAAATACAACAACTAGCAATCTGTAATTACTTTCAGGAGGTCACACCTCCCACTCCTGTTCAGAACAAATCTTCCCCCGGAGATAAAAATGGTGATAATTATGCTGATGGAGACTAAATACCAATAAATCCGGTGCGTTCTGTGGCAGGTTGAGACCTCACAGGAAAAACGACAACAACTCCCGTCGACGTTATGCGATTCAATCCGGATGCTCTTTGTACCACCAAGCGCCTTCCTCGCTAACTAACTGGTGTACTGCTGATATGGAAACAACATCTGTCATCATTCTCAATGGCTTCCTCGGCGCAGGGAAAACCACTCTGCTGAAAAACCTGCTCATACAGGCACACGAAAAACAGCTTTCAGTCTCTGTCATAGTCAATGACATGAGCGAACTGGATGTGGACGGCGTGCTGATCGCCAACACAGATATTGTAGATGCAAAAGACAATAATTTCGTAAGTATCACCGCAGACAGCATCAGCAGCCCCGCAGGCCTCAAAAAGATGGATCTCGCAATTAACCACCTGCTTGATCACAACAAGCCGGATGTGATGCTGATTGAAACCTCCGGAAGCAGTCATCCGCTTCCTCTGGTCAAATACCTGCGTCGCCATTCACGTGTACGCCTGAAGGCGTTTTTAACACTCGTTGATACTGTCATGCTCCATGAAGATTACAATGATGGGAAAAAACTGATCCCCACTCTTCAGGAGAATCTCCGGCATAACAAACGCGGCCTGGAGAATTTGCTGGCCGAGCAAATCATGTTCTGCAACAGGCTGCTGCTGACCAGAAATGACCGCCTGCCCTTTGACATTATCTCCGCTGTGGCAAAAGCCATACACCCACTTAACCCCTCCGTGGATGTGCTCGCGGTATCATGGGGAAATATTGAACTGAGCACATTACTGGCGATCCCGGACTACAATTTTGACCGTGTTGAGTTACTCATCAGTGAACTGGAAGCACTTGCAGGAAACATGGATACTCCGTGCAACAATGAGGAACTTATATGGCGCGTCATCAGGGACGACAGGCCATTCCATCCGCAAAGATTATGGGATACCTGTCACCGCTTTATGGGCATGGGCGTTTATCGCAGTAAAGGTTTTTTTTGGCTCCCCGGGAGAGATGATCTTGCCCTGCTCTGGAATCAGTCAGCAGGAAGCATCAGTCTGGCGCTCATTGGCTACTGGAAAGCTGGAGTACTGGAACATACTGACAATAATTTAACTCGTGAAGAACGTTCAGCGCTACAGCGACACATCGACACAGCCTCTGGGCGATTTGGCGATCGCTGCTGTCAGTTGACTATCATTGGCAATGCCACTGAAGTTAATGATTTTACACATGCCTTATCCCTTTGCTTGTTGACTGAAGAAGAAATTCAGTGGTGGATGTCGGGCGGAGTATTCCCTGATCCATGGCCACAGAAAGTTACCCGCCTGTCCTGACAGAAATTGCATTCATATCAGGCTTCCTGTTGCATCTGGTGCAGGCAGTGGCCCCAGAAGGGCTCTCCATACCATCTCGTATCATAGCCGGGGGAGAGCTGAAACACACGTCACGAGAATAGTTGCATTATAGTGGGTATGCAGAGTAGCTACCTGGGAGGTCTTTCGACCGCTGACTCTGACTACCGGGTTAATGAAACACGCCAGTTCGCTCGGATGTTGGGACTTAAATCGAAGAACACGGCGGTGCGGAGTCCGGTGAGTAATGGAATAGCAGAGAGCTTCATGAAAACAATAAAACGTGACTACATCAGTATCATGCCCAAACTTGTGGTCTGTTTTTTATGGAGCAGTTTGTGCTCAGTACTCAGAAAAAATATTTTAGAGCCTGTAGAGCAGATGAATGCGTGGATTAGGGGAGCGATTAATAAGAAAAAGAAGTGGAAATAGAAGCAGTAAGCTTCATGAAGTAAGTTAATATTCAATGTTATTTAACATAAGATAGGTTATGCGCACCAACATTGTAACTGCAATATTCTAATGTCACTTTTTCTGGCATAAGGATCCAATCCTCAGGCTATGTCTTCATAATACTGACTATTGCCGAGTGTCTCTTCATATGCCTAGCTAAATAATAGCCTTAGTGTGGCTGGTTTTTCAAATTTCAGGCAGTCCCGATTAGTAACATCTAAGGAAATGCTGGAGCCCCACCAAACTCAAGATAAATTTTTGCTAAGTTCTGCAACTGATTGAAGCGATTTTCATCCAGCCGAAATTCCGCCTGACGGCGTTTTTCCTGAGCATCAAGCCAGAATGAAATACGTATTGCACCATGCCGGTAACGCACTTCGTTTAATCTCTCTGACTTACGTGCAAGTTCCAGTTCTTCCCTGAGTCTTGTCTCCTGAACCTGCAGCTGGTTACGTAATGAAAGCGCGTCTTCTATGCTGCTCATTGCCTTATAAAGTAGCTGTTTAAACTCCAGCACTCGCTGTTCATAATCGTTACGGGCAATTTTTACCTCGATGTCCCGCTGCCGCCACTCCAGAAATGGTAGAGTTAGGTTAGCACCTACAGAACCGACCGGATTATGCAGTAATGCCAGTAGCGAAGTGCTGCTGGTACCCAAAGCGCCAGTCAGGTTGAAGGTGGGGTAATATTCACTACGCTTTATATCAACCGTAGCCAGCGCCTCACGCAACTGCCACTCTTTAGCGCTGATGTCAGGCCGACGCATCAGAACGCTGGCAGGAATATTCGTATTGACCTTAGGCAGGCTTCCTTTTGGCAGCGTTGTTGGCTCGACTATCTGCCCCCCCGGAACAATGCCGAGCAGAACTGCCTGCTGATTGAGTATCTGTAAACGTTCTCGTTGTAGCCCTGTGAGCTGGTTCTCTTGCGTGAGCAGGTTTTGCTGCGCGTCGATCACATCCAGCGACGAGGTGCTTCCTGCTCGATATCGAACCTCGGCCAGACGCAACGTCTCTTTTGCATAGTCGATACTCTGCTGGAGGATGGCAATTTGTTGATTTATAAAACCGATGCGCCAGTAATTATTGCTGGCTTCTGAAAGCAACATCAGGCGCGCGAAACGAAAATCTTCTTCACTGGCATGGACTGCCCACTCAGCAACGTCACGCTGACGGGCAATTTTACCCCAGAGATCCAGCTCATAGCTGGTGCTGATACTGGCATAACCGCTTTTTGTCCAACCGGACGAGTTATTCAGCTGTTTTTTCCCGTCCACACCCAGTGAACCTTTTAATGCAGGAGAATTGGTGATACCTGTTCTTTCCGCATCCAGCCGCACCCGATGCACTCGCAGTGCAGCTATAGCCATGTCGTTATTACTTGTCATCACCTGGCGAAGCCAGCTATCGAGATGAGGATCGTTAAATTCTTTCCAGTCAAACGGGGCTGTATTTCCGTCCATATCACTCTGGACCCAACTGATGGGATAGCCCACTTTGGGAGCGTGATAGTCACTTTTCAGCACACTTGTGCAACCGGCACAGAGTGCAGTGGTAAGGCATAAAGCCAAAGGTGATAAAATTTTCATAGGTTATTCGCTGGCCAGTGAAATGATCGGATCCATCCTTGCTGCCTTGCGGGCGGGGAGATAACCGAAAATCATACCGATTAAGGTTGAGCAGAAAAATGCCGTGACAGCAGGCTGCCACGAATATATCACCGTGAACATTTCATCCCCCAGGGCGGTAAAGAGCATGCCTGTGGCATATGACAATGCAATACCTAATGCGCCACCAATCAGGCAAACTAATACGGCCTCAATAATAAACTGCTGCATGATGTCGCTGTATCTCGCGCCGACAGCCATGCGTACGCCAATTTCATGAGTTCGTTCCGTTACAGAGACCAGCATGATGTTCATCACCCCGATACTGCCGATCATTAGTGAGATACTGGCGACCATCAGAATTAGAATGCTGAAGGTCATTGAGGTACGTTCGACAGATTTTTTGATTTGTTCAAAGTTGTAGACTTGGAAGTCTTTTACACCATGACGCCGGGTTAACAGTTGGGAGATTGCGCTAATCGCTGCCTCGTTATTCACATTGTCTTTTAGCCTGACACTAATACTGCTCAGAACCGGTTTGCCCACTATACGGTACATCACTGTGCTGTAAGGCATCCACACGGTAATGCGGTTTGGCATATCGCTATAGTCGCTGCTTCTGGCAATGCCAACCACTCGTGCAGGCACGGAACCAAGGAGGATTATTTGCCCCAGAGCCTGTAGCCCCGCATCGTCGAAAATAGCCTTGCGGGTGTTCTCATCAATAATGACTTCCTGTAGGGCATTACGTTCATCCCTGAAAGTTGTCCCCTGTAACAACTCAATACCTTTTACCCGAAAATGCTCCCGCCCTACGCCGTTGATGGAAGCCATTGCCGATTTACCAAGAAAACGAATATTATCTGATGTGCTAACTTCCGGACTTACGCTGTCGACAAATCCTTGTTTCGCTAGTGCATCAGCGTCCGCAGGTATTAATGTTCGAATACTCTCAACGCTGTCATCAAAAAAATCTCGCCCAGGATAAATGCGGACCACATTTGTACCCAGAATTTTAATCTCCTCCAGTGTCTTCTGCTTGGCACCTTCACCCAATGCCACTACAGTAACAACGGCAGCGATACCAAAAATAATCCCAATCATGGTAAGTGTGGTGCGTAAACGGTGCGCATTCATCGCTTTTAGCGCCATTTGCAGCGATTCACGCGTACGATCGAACAGTGTTTGCCAATAGCTTTGCCGGATACTGTTGGTTTGTCGCCACGTTTTTGTTACAGATACGCAACTGCCGCTATCAGAGATAATTTCGCCATCACGCAGTTCGATAATGCGCTTCGCGTGCCGGGCAACCGCCATATCGTGGGTCACCATTACTACGGTATGACCATGCCGATTAAGCTCACTCAGGATGGCTAACACTTCTAGCCCGGATTGCGAATCCAGAGCGCCAGTCGGCTCGTCCGCCAGGATTATCTCTCCACCGTTGATCAGTGCTCGGGCAATACTAACTCGTTGCTGCTGACCACCTGAAAGTTCGCTAGGTTTATGATGCTCACGTCCTTTCAGCCCAAGTCTACCAAGCAGCGCGGTTGCGTACATCCGACGGCTGCCTCGTTCGCTGTTGGCGTAAATGGCCGGAATCTCCACGTTACCAAGTGCGCTAAGATCAGGAATCAAATGGTATCGCTGGAAGATAAAGCCAATATGTTCCCGGCGCGTTCTGGCCAGCTCATCGGGCGAAAGGTGGGCGGCGTTTTGCCCGTTGATGAAGTAATCGCCTTTGTCTGGTACGTCAAGGCAACCCATTATGTTCATTAAGGTTGATTTGCCTGAGCCTGAGGCACCGATGATTGCCACCATTTCTCCGGCCGCGATAGTCAAATCGACGTTTTTAAGGACGGTTCGTGCCTGACTACCATTGCCATAAGTTCGGCTAATCCCTTTTAGCTCAATAATCTTTCTCACAGCACAATCTCTTATTCGGTTGCTTTCTCTTCCGGCAACGACAACACAACATTCTCTCCAATCTTTAAGCCTTCGAGGATCTGAATATCCAATCCGTTGGTTATGCCAGTTGTCACATTCCTGGTTTCCAGCTTGCCGTCAGCCGCCAGCACCCGGACCTGTTGCTTGTTTTCCCCGGTTCTGCGCACGGCCTGAAGGGGCACCAGCAATGTGTTTTTGGCTTCTTCAATAAGGAGTGTAACCTGCGCTGTCATGGCAATACGGAGTCGGTTTTCTGGGTTAGGCACATCGAGCAAGGCATTGTAATAAACAGAAGCATTTGAAGAACTGGCACCTGAAACCGAACTGTTGCTGGCAAGAGAATCATCTTTCATCACTGACTCCGGTGCCAGCTCAACTGCTCGCAGTGTCGCATTATAGTGCGTGTCCGGTTCGGAAAAGATAGTGAAACGGGCTTTTTGCCCAGCGGAAATACGGGTGATATCGGCTTCGGAGATCTGCGCTTTAATGGTCATAACATCCAGACGTGCAAGCTTAATGATCGTTGGCGCACTCTGGTTTGAGTTAACGGTCTGTCCCTGCTGAGTGACGACGGCGATAACTATACCATCCATCGGCGCTACAACTCGTGTATAGCCAAGAGCTAGCTTTTTCTTATCCACTTCTATCTGTGCCTGGACAAGCTTGGCATTCAGAGACAGTAATTCGGCGTGAGTGGTGGCAAGCATTGTCTCTGCAGACTCAAAATCTTCACGCGAGCTGGCATCTTCTCTTAACATTTGCTGCTGGCGCTTAAAACGCAATTCAGCCTGTTTCAGGAGCGCCTGCTTCGACTGAAGTTCGGCTTTAACCTCGCTGAGCGCAGCCTCAGCATTGCGCAAATCATTACGCTGAGGCAAGTCGTCAATTTCGGCAATCAGCTGCCCTTTAGTCACGTAGTCGCCCTGTTTTACTTTCAGTGATTTCACCTGGCCTGATACCTGTGCCCCTACGTTAACGCGTTCAATCGCGTCAATGCGACCAGTTGCCAGAACGGAATTTTCTATATCACCTTTACGCACTGGGGCCGTAACAAATTCTGGTATATCAGGACTTCTCAGAAAGAAGAGCAAAACGCAGATAAGAATAATGAACAGCGCTACGATAAAGAACTCGGTGCGGCGAAAGAGACATTTCGTTATCATAGTCTAAGTTTTCCATGACGATGAAAGTGGTATTCCAGTTCCCTATAGTAAATGCTCCAGTATCTACTGGAGCTAATTTTAAAAGGTCAGTCCTGCAACCCACTCAGAGAATCAGAAATAATATTTAAGACCCGCTGTAGTTATGAAATTGTAGTTTTCAATACCGGCACTGTTTTTGTCGAATTCAGAAACGTTGCTGTTTCTATTATAACGAGATGTATCACCTTTCTTGTTAGTGATCCGATTCCACGTACCCTCAACATACACCTTGGCATTAGATGTTATATAATAGCCAGCATTGACGGCCACAGAATAATAATTCTGACTTTTTACTTTGTCACGATATGTGACTCTTTTCTCCAGGTCATAATGTTCATCGTTATCAGATGACTCAACCCAGTCACTGTATTTAAATGTGCCGCCCAGTTCAAAGTTGTCATAGCGGTAACTTCCAGTCAGGCCAATATAAGGCATCTTAAAACGCTGCTTGTAACCTATGGCTCTTTCGCCATCCGGGAATGTGCCAATAGCATCCCTAAACCCTTCATAAGAATAGATATAAGAGCCGCCTCTGGCGGTGAAACTGTAACGGTTTTCCTGATATCCCGCCATGAGCCCCAGGCGATAATCTGGTTCATTTAAGAGCCATCCTTTGATATTCAGGTCAAATTCATTGGCAAAATTAAGTCGGGTATCGGGATGCCTGCTCTCATCAGTCCAGATGCCAGGTTTATCTGAGTCCAACCAATCACGGTCAACCATATTTCCCCCTTTCTGACCGATGGTTGTCCAGCCTGATGCATTGAAGGACAAACGGGGGAGTAGATCCCAGTTAATAGCACCTTTAATAATAGCGGCGTTGCTGTATTTCCAGTCCAGCTGACTGGCTTTTCGTCCACCCTCTTCAGGTGCGTAAACACGCTCTTTTGTTTTACCACTCAGTGTACCAAGATTCAGTTCCGTACTGATTTTCTCAGGGGTAAAAGTGAGAAATTCAGTAGTAGCAAGGGCATTGAATGTAATGGGAACAGATAATACCATTGCCAGAAACTTTAATCGCATAATAATGTGACTCCTTTAAGTCTGATTAATCAGATAAATATTCGTTGAGTCTTTGTTTCCACGTCAATCGTGAAACATTGTTTTGTTTATTTTTTGTTTAAGATTATTGCTGTCAGGTCTCAGAAATTAAGATACTCAATTTGTTGTGTGATTGATAATTAGCATGTTAATAATATTAGGTCATTTAAGTAATATATAAATATTTTTATCATCAGAAATGTAAAAACGGTGCTTGTGTTAATCTGCAATTTTAAAGGAGTGATGTAGCCCACAGAAACACCGGACAGTAGCTGTATCTCCAGATAAGATTAACCAAAATAAAACAACCAACTGAATGAAAAGAGGAATAGTACTTCATGAAGATGTCGCGCCTTATCTATTTTTAACATATAAACTTAGGTTTTTTATTCTTTATGGTTATTATTTATTAATGGCTATGCATAATTTAACTCCATGTAAATAATTATTTTGTTTATGATTGGTTTATGCTAATCAAGTTATTTTCATAATGTTATTTTTATAAGTAAAAGAGGTTGAACATGGACTTATTATTACTCACTGGGGCCACTGGATTTCTCGGCGGTGCTGTGCTAGATAAACTGATGAACAATCAAAAAAATATAGAATTGCTACTTTTAGTTCGAGCCGATTCGCAACATACAGGACTTGAGAGGGTTAAAGACAATGGTCGCAAATTTAAAATTTGCGAGGATAGATTACATTCTTTAACAATTGATAATATATTGCTCGGGGATTTAAATAACCCGGAGACCTTCCTCTATGACCCTCGTCTTGATAAAGTCACATATGTTATTAATTGTGCAGCAGTTGCTTCTTTTGGCAATAACCCTCTTATATGGAGTGTAAATGTTACAGGTACGCTTGCTTTTGCCAAAAGAATGACAAAAGTTACAGGGTTAAAACGCTTTATTCATGTTGGAACTGCTATGTCATGTACTCCGAATGCAAATTCGTTAGTAACGGAAGATGCTGCAGCATTAGATACAGGAGAGCATTTGGTAGAATATACGCGCTCAAAAGCAACAATAGAACTTTTGATGCGCAAAGAATGTCCCAACTTGCCCTTATTGATTGCCCGTCCATCCATTATTGTCGGCCACACCCATTTAGGGTGCTTACCTTCAACCAGTATTTTCTGGGTGTTCAGAATGGGATTAATGTTACAAAAATTTATGTGTTCACTGGATGATAGAATAGATGTCATTCCTGTGAACTATTGTGCTGATGCATTGTTAATGCTACTGGAAAGCTCGTTATCTAAGGGAGAAGTTATTCATATATCTGCAGGTAAAGAAGGCAGTGTAACATTTGCAGATATTGACAAATCTATAGCCTGTGCCCTGAATGGAACTCCCGTTGGTGATAAATATACTAAAGTTAGCTATGACGTGCTGGTCATGGAGAGACATGAATTAAAGAATATTTTTGGCCCCTGTAATGAACGTCTTATGCTAAAAGCCATTCGTTTGTACGGCGCGTTCAGCATGCTTAATGTCACTTTCAGCAATGAGAAATTACTGGGTATCGGAATGCCCAAACCACCAAAATTTACTGACTATATTAAAACTTGTATAGAAACGACTAAACATCTGTCGATCCCACAACAAATGGTAGTGGATTTTAAATAAATTTTATATTTTTTATAAACGGCCGTCGTTATGAACAATCAATATCTAACAGAAAGCTAAAATGGAAACGGAAAAATCTGGAGGATACTGTGCTTATAAAAAATTTTAAGCGAACCATTACATCCTGGAAAACATCTACATTCGAAATATATAAGCTGGCTTTTGAAAAATACGGCGGGAGCGTAAACATGCACCCGGATGTTGTTTCATTTTTTATGAAGAATCATGCATGGAAGATTGATTTTTTTCACTATGAAAAAAATGGTGATATTAAAGGCGCATACTTCCTGTGCAATGGAACGCAAGTTGGCATAATGGCTCGAAGGCGTTATCCTTTGTCATCTGATGAGATTTTAATTCCTTTTGATTCTCATACGAAATGCTTTTTTCCGGACAAAACGAATAAATTATCCATGATAAATAAACCTAACATAATAAACGCAACATGGAGTATAGCCAGAAAAAAGCAAAACTGCATAATAAAAGAAGAATTTTCCACGAAATTTGAAAAAACACGACGAAATGAAGTCCAGAGATTTATCAGAAACGGTGGAGAGATTAAATGCATAGAGGAGTTATCAGATAGTGAAATAGCCAGATTATACATATCACTTTTCCAGTCTCGATTTGGAAATATGTTACCTTGCTATAAATATGATGATTTATTGAGATTTGTTTCTTATCTGCGGAAAATGATATTTGGGCACGTGCTATTTTGGAATAATAAGCCTTGTGCTATTGACATTGTTTTGAAATCTGAAAGTTCATGTAATGTTTATTATGATGTCCCAAATGGTGCGATACTGAATGATGATGGCTGTATGAAACTCAGTCCTGGAAGTGTCCTTATGTGGTCAAATATTAATAGAGCCAGAAAATACTGTCATGAAAACAATAAAAAAATGATATATTCTATAGGAGCTTTCAGGCCTGAATGGAAGTATAAACTTCTGTGGTCAGCCCCCTTTAAACTTGGAAAATGTTTGTGCTGATAAATCTGTGTCAGGATAAATTGCTGTTAACAGTACTATATTAATTTACGGATTTACATTAACTAAATGCTCCTCTGCTTTGTAGAGGAGCTAAAAAATATTTCATATGTAGGTTGTTTGAATTGTTAATTAGCGAGTAAACCTGTTATCACTCAAAACCGCACCAAAATTCAGAGGTCCCTAATCGATGTGTCCCCCAGAACACCTCATAGTCTTTACCAAGAATTGCAGCAAACTCTAATGCTTGCTCATAATTGCAAAATACACCAAATAAACACCATGGAGAACACCTTATTACCCCCCACCCAACAATTGAGTCGGATAAAAAAGGATCTTTTTTAAGTAAACAATCTGTAATCATGGCAACAACCTCCTATTACCGATACGCAAATTTTGGTATAACCCTCTTGAATGTTAATTGGATATCATTTATTTTTTATTGAGTTAAAGCGTATTAGAATATGCATACGTTCAGTTCACAGAGACACAAACATCTATAAATAAGTAAACCATTATATCGCTGAGTTGTGTCAATTAAACAGAGTTCCTGATAGATAAATCTGGTGTAACTGAGTCATCCTGGCTTCGACATAAAAATAGAAATAACCACTACTTTTTAGTATCAGAAGCCCTGTGTATTATCAGTTTATTTTTATCTTCATACGATTCATTCTCTGTATTCCCCTTATTTCAAAGATACTTTCCTCAATGCATTCCAAATCAACAATTTATCCATCTCATTTAAATTTTGCTGTTGGATATTCTGCATAAAGTGCACTTTTTCCCATTCAGTCAGCGATCCCTCTGACTTCAACCGTTTAGCCAAATCCTGCAGAATTCTATAGTTTAACTGAGCGATTTGTTCTCGAACATCCTTAAGTGGACGAGGTTTCCAGTCAGTTTCAGGAACCGATAGCCAGTCAGCACGATATCGGTACTGGATTGCTTTCGCAACATCCATTTGGGCTTGGATAAAAGGTATTGCGGTATCCTCTTTTATTCCTAGTTTTCCTGCATCAGCAATAGCATTTTGTAATACTTTTTTTTCTTGAAGCAAATCTTCTATCGCCTGATGGTGTTGAGCCTTATACCCGGCTACATCTTTCATATATGACAAACGTTCATTAATCAGATTGATAACTGAATAACTGCCTGCTGATGCTTTAGATGTTGCAAAAAAAATTGCAGCGATAAACATTAATTTAATTAGGTAAAGTTTTTTCATTACTGCTCCATCATTATTAATGAATATTGTCTGGTTTGAAATATAAAACCTCTACTTAAAAAAGGCGATAGTTATTCTTGCTTATTCGGAATAAAGTTTCTTTATTAATCTCCTAATGTATTTTACAACCTCTGAAAAAGATGAATAAATTGAATCAGAAGTAACAAATAAAGAGTGTTCCATAAAATAACTCATTGAATATTTATTATCTGTTGTAACCTCTGACTCATAGAATAAAGAAATATAATATTGTTGAGTGAATGCATCATGAACTAAATTGGTAACACTTTGCTTTATACTTGCGACTGATAACAGCACACAAAAAAATAACACTTTCATAAAGTTATTCGATATCCGCCCTGCTGTTGTATCAATAACATGTAGTACCGCAAAATGTTATAACATAACATTTCTGTCATCAACAATAATCATACGCTCATTCTCAGATAGAAGGCTTTAGCCAGTTTGGTTGTAGCAGTTGCCAACACAGCTATGGATGTCGAGCGCTCCTCTATGACAGTTCAAACAATCGTGAGATGAACGTCATGGCAAAGCGTCAAAGGCCTTCCCCGATAACTCTGGAACAAATCGAAATTCGTTAGCTAAAGAAAAAACCACAAAGGATAGAAATGAAAACGGAATATTATACGCTCTTGATGTCGAAAAGTTCCTGATAATCAGGACGCTCACTGTGCTTTATCCTGTAGTCATTCTCTGCCACATGTCTGGGGTTTACACTAGTTGTTGCAGCCTCTACCAGTCCGCCATGTAATGACATGGCCATATAGTTGAATATTCATGCACTCAGACCATTATTAATATTATGATGGATTAATACCGAACGAATCGGAAGGTAGATACTTGAAAATCTAGAATTGAGACCAGTTTTTGTTGACTACTCCCGACATAGCAAGAATTAACGTTCAGTCATGCTCTCATGAATTGTTCCCTTTATAGGACTAAGAACAAAATCAATTACCCGACGATAGCCTGTGATTATTTCTGCTGTAATGTTCATACCTGATGTCATCCTTACTTCTTTTCCCTCAACCATCATGACCGAATCAAGTAACATGATTTCCCCATCAAAATATAATCCTTTCTGGTTATCCTCGATAGCTTCACTACTTACCGTTTTGACGATACCATGCAAGTAACCGTGACGAGTATAAGGGAATGACTCGACTTTTATAACGACGTCCTGTCCAGGCGAAACAAAGCCGATATCCTTATTACTTATTTTAATTTTTGCATCAAGGTGATCGTGTTCCGGAACAATAACCATCAGTGTCTGTGCCGTTGTAACAACACCACCTTGTGTAAAGGTGGCCAGTTGTTGTACAACACCATCGACTGGTGATGTAATTTGTAATGCATCCAGCCGTTCTCGGTTCTTATCCAGCTCATGGGTTACTTGTTGGATAGTGTCCCGTAATTGCTTAAGTTGCTCCATCAGGTCCCTACGGAATGTTTGTTTAAGAAGCCTGTACTCATTATGAGCGTGAGCAACAGCCTCACTGGCCTCTCTTATTTGACTCTTTAACACCTCAAGTTCATTTATTATTTCCACATACTGATTTTCCTGGTCCAGTAACTGATGTTTAGATATGGCCTGTTTTTTATAAAGAGAGCGCATATCGCTTAGTTTTATCTGGATTATACGTTTCTGTTGCTCCAGTTTAGCTATCCGGGATTTTATAGCTGCCTGTTCAGCCGTCTTCTGGCGAATAATGACCTGCTGCTGCTCACGGGATGTAGTCCATGCGACAAATTGCGCTTGCATCAACCGATTGGCTCTCTCGGAATCTGGTCCGGTAGGGGATGTCATTAATGGAGGCAAATCATTCTCCGTTGCGTTAAGGAGGGCCTCCAGCCTTTGTTCATCAAGGCGTGATTGCGCCAGAACGCTTTTATTTTGGGCATTCTCAGCTTCCGCACCTATCGCAGAAAGAGAGATCAACAACTGCCCCTTTTTGACCTTCTCGCCATTTCTCACATAGACTTTATTCACACGCGAAGTTTCCAGTGGCTGAATGACTTTACTACGGCCACTCAATATCAGCTGGCCTGGCGCTACAGCAACGATCTCAACTTTATAGAAGACGGAAATTAATATCGCCAAGACCAGAAAGATCATAATTGTGCGCGCTACAATCCGAGGAAGAGGTGATACCGGTTTTTCGGTCAGTTCAAGATGTGCCGGCAAAAAATCATACTCATCCCGTAGCCGTTTGGGAGCGTCTAACGACTTCCTTATTGACCAGGCTTCGCGGAAAACTACAAAATACTTCTTCACCAGGTCTGAAATACCCTGCATCCATAATTTCATGTTCATTCCCTTGTTAAGCAGATTGCAACTGATGAAGGTAGTGGTAAATGCCGTCAGGGCGAGCCAGCAATTCCTGATGGGTTCCAGACTCGGCTACGTTCCCTTTATCCATCACCATAATCCGGTCAGCCATCCTCACGGTTGAGAGCCGATGGGCAATAATGATCACAGTTCTGTTTTTACAGATATTGTGCATATTCCGCATGATGGCGTTTTCAGATTCGTAATCCAAAGCACTGGTAGCCTCGTCCAGAATCAGGATTCTAGGGTCAGTAATCAGCGCACGAGCGATAGCTATACGCTGTCGTTGGCCACCAGACAGGCCAGAACCCTGCTCGCCAACCACGGTGTCGTAACCCTCTGGAAGTTCGCTTATGAAGTCATGAGCGCCAGCCAGGCGGGAGGCAGCAATGATTCTCTCCATTGCGATGCCCGGACAGGCCAGCGCAATGTTTTCTCGGATGCAGCGGTTAAGCAGAATGTTTTCCTGCTGCACGACGCCAATCTGACGGCGCAGGGAAGCTGGGTTAACCAGGGAAATATCATGGCCATCAATCAGTATCTGCCCCTGTTCGGGTACGTAGAGCCTCTGAAGAAGGCGAGTAAGCGTGCTCTTACCCGATCCTGAACGACCAACTACACCAATAATCTCACCGGCAGCTATATTAAAACTAACGTTTTCAAGAACGCGCGGGATCTCCGGCTTGTAACGGAAACAGATGTTCTTGAACTCGATATCCCCTTTGAGTGGCGGCAGATTAATACCGTTCCCTGACACCTCTGTCGGGTAGTTGAGGATATCCCCCAGGCGCGCGACGGAAATGCCCACCTGCTGGAAGTCTTGCCAGAGTTGGGCCAGGCGTAAAACGGGTGCCGTCACTTGCCCTGAAAGCATATTAAAGGCAATTAGCTGACCAATGGTCAGCTGCCCCTCAATGACAAGATGGGCACCTAACCATAACGTAATGATCATCACGGCCTTCTGGATGAGCTGTATACCTTGCTGCCCTACAGTAGCGAGATGAGTCACCGAGAAACCGGCAGAAACATAGCTGGCAAGCAGCTTGTTCCATTTGTGGGTAATCTGGGGCGTTACCGCCATTGCCTTAATCGTGCCTATGGCAGTTACTGTTTCGACAAGGAAAGATTGGTTTTCCGCATTGCGCGCAAATTTGGTGTCCAGGCGCTTTTTGAGAGGCGGGCTGATGAGTAGAGACCAGACGATATAAACAGGTAGTGACAGGAATACGACCAGCGTGAGTTTGTAGCTGTAAGTCCACATTACAGCCAGAAAGATAAACGAGAAAAGCATATCCAGAACCGACGTTAAAGCCTGGCCGGTCAGGAAGTTGCGGATCTGCTCAAGCTCCCGAACTCTGGCAACGGTGTCACCAACTCTCCGCATTGAAAAATAAGAGAGAGGCAGAGCTAACATGTGTCGGAATAAGCGCGCGCCCAGCTCAACGTCTATCCTGCTGGTTGTATGCGCGAAAATATAGGTTCTCAATCCACCGAGTATGACCTCGCACAAAACAACGACGACCAAAGCAATAACAATGACATTGAGGGTAGAGAAACCTCTATGAACAAGTACCTTATCCATGACAACCTGAAAGAATAAGGGTGTCATGAGTGCCAGCAGCTGCAATGCAATGGAAGCGGCAATTACCTCAATAAAGATACGTCGATATTTTATTACGACAGGTATAAACCAACTGAAATCAAAGCGCGCCAGCTTACCCAAAACAGAACTACGGGAAGCGATGGAAATGACTTTACTGCTGTAACGTTCTTCAAACTCTTCTTTAGAGAGTGTAATTGGCCGATCTTCATGGAAATCATGAATAAGATATCGGTTCGTGGCTTTATCGATGGCAGCAAGAATAAAGTGCTCTCCATCATCGCGCCAAACGAGAAGGGGGAGAGTGAGGTAGGGGAGACGAGAGATGGGCTTATTGTCCAGTCGGCTTTTCAGGCCTACCTGGCGAGCTGCCAGAACCCAGGCATTTACACTTATTCCATTTTTTTCAGGATCAAACTGATGCTCTATATCTTTTGGAGAAACAGCAATACCGTGATACTGCGCAAGCATGACCAGCGCAGAAAGTGCGAAATCGTTAGTCATAAATAAACAGGAATAGATTTTAGGAAATGGCAGCCCATAAAGGGACTGCCATATTAAAGTTAGAAGACAGGGTTAACAGCAAAGAACTTGCCTATGTCCTCTTCGATTATCTGGGGCTTGTCGACTTCGGATACTTTGAAGCCGACTTCAGACATCTTCTCGATAAGTGCATCAATTTTCTTAGATGAGATTACCAAACCATCACCAGTGATAATGGATTCAACCTTCATATCTCTATGTTCAGAAATGACGTTATCTTTCTGTCGATCATAAAGGAACCAGTTGTCGAAGGTAATAGCGTCTGTACTACCCTGAACGGTCAATTCCAGGTTATCGCCATCAGTGTTGCGTCGGAACGAGAGATCTTCGGCCTTTATGCCGTTAAGGAACAGAATATCGTTGGTTCCTTTTCCCTCATGAATGTGGTCGTGTCCATCGCCTTTACTGAAGAGATAGACATCGTTCCCTTCGCCACCATACAGAGAATCATTTTCGGCTCCACCACTTAGCAGATCGTCACCGTCACCGCCCCAGATAACATCGAGGCCGTCGCCGCCATACAGCAAGTCGTTCCCACCATTACCATAAATGACATCTTGACCTTCACCGCCGTAGAAGTAATCGGTATGTTCTCCTCCCTTGAACATATCACGACCATTGGTTCCAATAATCTGCTCTACCGAACGCAGTTTATCCTCTACGTTATAGATGCCTTTTGCGACCAGAACATCGCGGTATTCAATGCTTTCGGTATTTTTGCCGACATTATTATTCTGAGTTGAGATAACCTCATGATAGACGTCACTGTTGACGCCACGTTTAACGTCATAGTCGCCCGGTCGTCCGTTAACAGCCTCTATCTGTGACCATAGCGCTGATGAACGTGCATAGCTGACAGTATCAAAACCCTCACCGCCTTCAATAACAGACTTGCCCTGACCGACATAAATAGTATCATCACCACCGCCCATATACGCGGTTATACCTACGTCATGGATGTTTTTGTCACGGAAAACTATTCTTTGCACAACGTTCGAGAAATCGGCAATCGTGCTGGTATTACCTTTATCGGTAATTTCCCAATCTCTAGTTTTCCCTAATGAAAGCGACAGCCATGAGTTTTTACCTGTCTGCACTCGAATACGTGATTCTGAAGTGGGCGTCATCAGAGGCGTCAGGAAAGTTAGTGCCTGAGACGGCGACTTGGAGTTCAGAGTGATGCTGCCCTCTATGTCGTCGAGCCTAACTTCTTTTTTGTCTGTGCTAAGCTTTCCGTCCTTAAGGATGGATGCGTATACCTTGCCACTGGAGATATTATCTCCCATACGGGTAACAGCGGCCAGTTCGCCCAGCATGGAATCCCAGCCTTGCTGGGTAATGGTTACAAGAGACTTAACCCCCATATCCTTAGCCAGCTCATGCAGCTTTCCGAGGTTTTCTTCCATGAAGGCTGCATAACGGGAATCATATCCGTATTCGAAATAATTCTGCCCCGGATGAACTTCCTGCCACTCGATGATTTTTTGGTGATATTTGTTGGCGATGTTGTTGATCATCCCTTGCTTCGATGCTTCAAGGATGGCCGCAACAACGCCTGCTACAGTCCCGATAACCAAAGCTACAGGGGCTGCGACGACAGAACCGGCTGCCGCAGCACCAAGTCCGGCCGATACGGCACCGAGCGCTGTAGATACCGCGGTCGTGGATGCTTCAACTGCGCCATATTCCTTGTGAAAATTGGCAAGCAGTTCATCGCCGCTATAGCCGTATTTTTTGTACTTTTCCGCGACTTTCAGAATTTCATCTGCGTACTCGAATTTCTTCGCTACGTTATAAAAAGCCAGAGGGCTGATAGCGAGAGAAACTGACGAAGCGATAAAACCGATCACCGGCGCGGTGACGGACAGCCCGGCTGCCAGCCTCTGCGCCACCATGATTTGAGTTACCGTTTTAGCGACGTTCCCAAGAATTTTTGAGGTCATCTCCACGCCTGCCGCAGCCTTCTGCCCCGTACTGGCCGTTGGCGAGCCTAAGACCATACCGGCGCTGATTCCCCCTAGTACACCGGCAACACCACTAAGAACAGCTGTACCCGTTTTAAAATCGAGGCCTTTGATGCCCTGCAGGACAGACGAAACACTCTGAAGCCCACTAACTCCCTGGAGTTTTTCCCCCAGATTAGAAAATGAGTCAGCGAATTTACTGATTGACCCTACCGAACTGACCGCCATTTTCAGCGTTTCACTGGCTACGTTCAGGGCACTTTTGGCAATGGTAAAGCTGTCAGTATTCCCCGAGTTAACCAGAGCATTAAGATTCACTCCAGCTAAAGAGGTAGAAAGAACAGACTGAACGGTTAATAGCAGGGAAGTAAACTGGCCAACGCGATTATTGATATCGCCAGTTGTGATGTTTTCCGTTGTTGTATGTTTTTTTAAAAGCGAGTCTAAGTATTCAGCAGAAATCGCAACCCCCTTACTGGTAACAGTAAGGACGCCGCCAGCCACGGCGATAGCATCTTTTGCTATAGTTAGATCTGATGACTTTTCAACTGAGATTCCCAGCTTTCTCGCTGCGAGCGCCAAATCTTTCATACTTCCAACAAGTCCTGTTGTTGAAGCCACATTCAAAACAAGACTGGGGGATTCATTCGTCGACATATTCACCTCGGATATTTCTTAATGCTTCTGATAGTTCATAGTGATATTGAATAAACTGTTTTTTAGCTACTATTTTATCGACCTTACCTCCATGAAACTCTGTGACTTTACTTGTTGGTGAATTTTGAGCAACTCTTATTGCTCTGAAAAGAGAATAGGGAAAGTGTTTTCTCATATACTGATATAATTCATGTGTATGACCAAATGGTGCCATCCAGTCAATAAACCATTTTCTGTCACCCGATACCCACTCATCAGTCGTCAGTGAGTTGGTATCCATTATATATTTAACTTCACATTCAATACTCAAATTAGCCCAGCTACACCATGCCACCGGATAATCGTTCTTCATCAAAAGAACATACTGCTTGTGAATGATTGCCGGGAGTATGTTGTTATGGAATATAGATATAGGCCAGCTTTTATGAAGTGAAGAACATCCCCAAAGCCAGGCTGCTTTACCAACAATTTCAAAATCAATGTCGTATCTGTCCATATAAGTAAAATTTAAATAGTTTTATTTTTCAACATGTAGCATGGCCTGCCATCATTCTCACTTGAGAAATTCAGAGTGACAGGATGGCAAGGCCCAGAGTTATATCAAAGTTGTTATTTTGTTATTTGCATTCAGCGTAAACAAATCAATCCCGAATATAAGTATAATCAGAACTCATATCGAATACCGACAATACCTTCATAATTGTTTTTGAAGTAACCGTCAAATTTCGCATTAACACCTGCTTTAATGTGTAAATTTTCAGTTGCTTTACCTTCGACTTCTACAGAAGATGTGATTCGCTCCAGGTTCTTCGACTTGTATTGGTGCTGTGACCAGTTATCGCTCAGAGAAATTCCGGACATCTCGTTAAGGTTGTTATTACTCCACACACCTGCTTTAAGCTTAATGTCCTTAATTTTCTTCTCAGCCTCAACTCCGGTTTTAAGCCAAAGGGCATTACCCCCGCGAAGCTCTGCACTGCGGCCTTTGCCTTTTAAACGGCTGTCACTCACCTTGACGCCATTAAGCGAGACAGTAGGCGTAATTGAGAAGTCTGCGTTTTCAAAATTGAATTTGTAGCCAGCTCGCAGACCACCTGTGAACACATGACTTTTCACCTTTCCTGACAGATCGCGCAATTCGCCATGAACTTTAAAGTCCTCGGTTAACTGGCCAAAGCCTGCGGCCCCATCAACAAACAAGCCTTCCATGAGTTGCTGCCTGACGTAGACGTTCACACCCCACAGGTTATAGCCGTTTCGGTAATAATCGGCTTTGGCTTGTCCACGATTAAGATCTGCGCCAACGCCCCACCATGAACCGGAATCATTCGACTTCTTGAAGCCGATGTTCAGGACGCTCTGACTAAGCGTGAAGTCGCCATGTTTGCCGTAGCTTTGCTCCGTCAACGCCCACGCTCCGTTTGCTGCAGTCCCATCCACAACCTGTTGCCAACGGTCTGCTCTATCACTCAGGATGTACTCATGAGAGATAAAGGTATCTCTGGCCTTATTTAACAGGGCCGTATTCGAGTGTCTTGTTAAAGCACTATCTACCGTAGTTTCTTGAGTTTTCTCACTATTTTTTTTAGTAGAACTGTCAGATCCCGAAAATGTCAGTTCCTCATTCTGCGAATCTGGTTTCGCATCTTCCTTTCCACTCTCGGTTTCTTTCTCCACAGGGGGGGCCGTAGATTCCGAACCGTCGTCAGTAACCACTTTCTCTGGTTCTGGTGTGTTTTCCTCTTCACTGCTGGACACGACTTTAGCAAGCTGCCACATTACTTTTCCGTCAGCTTCTTGTACTTGGGTTTCAGGTGTGAAATCTGAAAAACCGCGTGTAAAGCTGCCAAAAGAGAACATGTTATGTGCTGTACCTGCTGGCGCAGAAACGACAGTCAGATCATTTTTGAGGCGCGCATTCTCATCAAAGAACAGCGAAACATCCAGGATGTTATTTTGCCCTTGCGCACGTTCAATAATTTCAATTCGGTCGCCAATCCCTTTGCTTACATCTGCACCTAAAGAAATATGCATATCGGTGGCGTCCATTTCACTGATGCGTAATGTCTTAGGATTCCAGTCTGAGCCTAGCATTGACAGAGATCCGCCATGACTTACAAACTTACCTAATGAGGAATCTCCGGCTATGTTCCATTTGCCGCGCCGATCTAATTGCACACTTGAAGAGTCGTCGCCAGTGATAGTGCCATTGAATACAGCATGAAGAATATTTAACTCAGTATAGTCTTTAAGCATCGCATGGCCATTGAAGACGCTCTTGTCAGATTCTTTTTCGGCCACAGAACTACCTTCTTCCAGTGAGAATGCAGTACCTTTACCATCTTTTGTATCAATGAATACTTTGTTATCTCCAAGCGCAATAACAGAGTTGTTGGCATCGAGATTAGTGCTCAAGGTAGCATTGCGGGCAAGCCGGAGATACGCGTTGTTCAAAACGAGTTGACCAAACGTAAAGTCTCTGTTTTCCCAATCTTTCTGCTCGAAAGACGTTGGCTGTGTGAGTACAGAATCGTCGCCTTTCGCTGATAAATGTTCAGCTGTTTGCTGGGAATTAAATGCATGGATGACAGGATGTCCCTGTAAAACCAGGTGCCCGTTGTCTTGGGTGAAAGTCCCTTTGATATTCGCGGCCCCATCGAGAACCAAAGCGCCCCCATATTCTGAGGAAACTCGGTTCTCCACGTTCATGTTGCCTTCCAACCTGCCGTGAAACACGTAACTCTTATCATTCGTTCTCTTAGCTATTAGTTTTTGAGCTGCATCGAGTTCATGGCCTAAGTATTCCCAATTATCATCACTGATTTGAGAAGTAGGAAAATACCCATACTTGCTCTTTTTGAGAATGAAGTAGTCGGTTGTTCTTGTGTAGGTGTTATTGTATTCGTATAGATCGCCTACTGTCCCTCTATTAGAGGAATCCCATTCATGGGTAGTGATATCTCTCGGCTTAAGCTGATAGTCAAGTGTGATGGTTGAAATATTTTCATTATCATCGTTAGCAAGCACTGCACCGTAATCGGCGGCCTTTAACTTGTGGAAAGTCGCACTTGTACCATTGAGGTCAAGTTTACCGCCCCGATATCCCCATGAGACACTATCTGGGTTAATTTGTCTTCCATTACCGAGAATAACAGACGATGTGCCCCCTGCGATGTTAACGCTACTAAAGGCTTGCGTTGACCCTTCTTCATTGGACTGTTGATTAAGAACAACAGTACCGGCACCGACTTTTAATCCCCCCTCGTTGATTCCAGTACCCTCAACGATGAGCGTACCTTCGCCGATCTTATGAAGATTATCTCCTTTTAATCCGTTGAGCTGCCAGTTTACCGTTGAAAGCTTGTCAACGATGATGCCAGCACCAGTCCAAACGCTATTGTTTATGGCTGTGACTGTATAGTTGTCTAAGAATCTTAAATAACCAGCCCCCTGGAACACATCATCAACAAGCTTTACTTCCCCTCCTTTTCCAGAGAAATGAATATTTTTTCCTGCATTAAGATCGGAGCCTTGTTTACCTTGCATTTTATAGGTGACATTGCCCTGTGTAAGATCACCAGTCCCAGTTTGCGGGTCGAAACGCCATGTCAAAGGCGCATCATCAGAAGAGTCGAAAAGAACAAACGGACCATCATCTTCAGTCATTTTTTGATGAACAAAACTCAGTGGTATAACAGCCCAGTTGTTTGCTCTACCGCCCGGACCATTGCCGGCTGTGAGAACACCAACTAAAACCCATTTTTGTAAGATGGTGTCCCAGGCAAAGAGCGGAGAACCACTATCACCAGCCTCACCATAGATCGGTAATACGTCATTCTTCGTGTAGTCAAAAACTAATCCAGAGGAGCTTGATAACATCTCTCCACCCTGATATGAAGAAGGGTTACCCACTGTACCGCCAGTAAGCCAGTTATAGGCACTCGAAAGGTGATCAAGGGCGTTATCACGGTCTTTAATGTATTGATTACCCGAGCCCAGGCGATAAAAAACAGGGTATCGCACTTTATCTAAGTACGCACCACTAACAGCCCCCTGAGAAGTTACAGAAGTTGGAGTAACTTCGGTCACAAGTTTATTTAGTCTTGGTATATGAAAGTCAAGGTTCGGCGCGTTATTACGATCTACAATACTATAGTAGTTATTGCCATCACCAAAACTAACTCCTTGATAACCCCCATTATGCTTAACACTCACAACATATTGAGGGTCAATTAATGTTGCTACACCAATACCTGAATCTACAGAACTAAAATCTGGCATTGGGGCTTTATCTAATTTATCCACCAACTCACCACTCTTGTTATAAACTGGAATATTGGTGGAACCTGGTTTAAAGAGGCCTCTATTTTCAGCGAAATCTCGAAATAACTGATATGATATTTCGCTGTTTACCGTTCCTGCAAAACTATGCCCTGTAGCTGAAAAAATAGATATTAAAGAAGAAAGAAGAAGTACCCTGATCTTTTTTTTATTCTTCTTTTTTGTGAGTTCAGAAACCGCGATTAAACAGCCAGCAACTTTACTGTAACGAAGAGAATATATTAAGTTCATAATTCATTAATGCATTTATGGTTCAATAGATAGTAAAAATATAAGGCGCATAACATTAGAGAAAGTCAAACACTCACTATGTTTTTACACTTTTTAAAAATCAAAAGATAAATAATTGGAAACCATTTCACAATGGTTGCTCATGTTTGTATTTAAAAAATAATACCCCTGCCCTCCCCACAAATCCAGTTCAACAGACATCTTATGATACACTTCATTTTCAATCCCCTCAGCTATAACATAAGGGACGAATTCTTTTATTCGTTTTATTGTTTCTGATATGGTGCGATTTTCTATGTTATGCTGCAGGAAGGATTTATCTATTTTTATAGCATGATAAGGTCTCTTGATAACTGCAGACATTGTTGCATTATTACTTCCAAAATCATCAAGCCAGATGTATCCAGACAAACTGAACAAGAAATCTATCATACTATCATCCATATCAAGGTTAGGATGATTTTCTGATATTTCAAAAGCGATAAAATCATTCTCCTTTATAATTTTCTGTATGCGCTTGTCTTCGTAAATAAATGCACACAATCCATCATCAACATTTACTGAGCATATAATGTTATTTTCGATAAAGAATTTTTTATTTGCAACAACCCACTCTACCTGCTTGTTCAAAAGCTTGTTCTTTACATCTTGGCGAAGCATCTTTAGTATCTTTATGGTAGGAGCTTGCATACCATTATCAAGTTTAAACCTGCTTAAAACCTCCATTGCAATAAGTTTATTATTATGCAAGGAAAAAATTGGTTCCACTATAAATCTAACGTTCATAAAGATTAACCATTTAAAAGGATGCTAATAATAAAATTGTGTCTATGAATCACTGTAAAAAGACACAATTTTTCTAATTGTCACAACTCAAATATTATAGTGTAACTTTTGGATTGCGATTTCAGTATCAATACCTCCCTGCCACTTAAAATAGTTTCCCCATAACATCTTCCTGATATGCAGAGTTTGTTGTAAAAACAGATTTATATTATCCCTTTCCCCCCCCATCAGAGTAGGATTGAGATACTACTAGGTGTACATTTAAATTCAGAATCTCGCAATCTTTTGTTCTGCATAGAATATAAATATTTCTGCCCCCTCCAGATTTTTATTTCCCGAGTTCATAAAGAGGTACTTTGGCGTCCAGACTATGTGATATTTACAATGCCAATATACATTCGATGAACTTCGGTAAAGTTCCATGCCAGTTTATCTTTTTACTTGTGATGAGTAAGCAGAGATATACTCGACACGAGCATTCTCCACGCTATATTTCAGGAGAGATCACTACTTTACTAAGTGGTGATTTAGAGTTTAAAGCGTGATGTACAAACATAATTTACTTCCATATATAAAGCATATATTACTCCTTTCCATATCGGTCATTTTAAGAAAATTCATACAGATGAAATAAAAAAACACCGCGCGATAATCACATAGCATTAAGTTCCGCCATACGATAATATATAATAATTTATTACAGCCATCTATTCTTAAAATTATTTAACTAGCTTTGTGTACTGATTAACTATATCTCCTAGTAGAACTAGATATAGCACAAAAGGCAATAAATATTTTAGTGGTATTATCATGCTCAATTTATTTCCGCTACAATAATTACACTATCTTTAAATGGTCCTGGCTCCGGTTTTTTTGATTTAAATGCCGCATTAATCGGTATATTAAGAGTTCCACTCCCTGATGAAGAGAAACTGTCTTTATTAAAGCTAATATTATCTTTATTATTTTCACCGATTGTTATTTTGCAATTTTTCTCCGTTGAACTCTTACCACAAAAGGCTTCAGTAAAAGTTTTGCGAGTATCTTTAAAATATAACTTGACTGAAACTGGATTATCTTTACAAGACAGTGACAAGTTTTTTGATATATTCTTTCCCGCTTTGGCTTGTTCGTATGTCATCTGCCCAAAATCAAGAGAAAGCTGATTGTGACTACAGGTTGGAGCCTTTATATCTAAGTGCCAGTTGTCAACTGAAATATATAAACTACGACGTATTTCTGCTTTCATAACGCTTATGTTATCAGTATATCCACCCTTATTCTCCTCATAAAGAATCTTAAGAGGAAGAGTAAAGCCAGAAAAGTCATAAGTCCCCGGAGGTATAGGTTCATTAACCTTTAGCCGAATAGTCATATTAGTAGACGCCCCCCAGTTCAAATTACCTCCAATAACTAAGTCTGTGCACCCATTTGTCCATGTGTGATTCCCAGCACCGATAGCACGTTCACTGTTCGGAGTATTTAAATTATTGACAGACAACACCTCAAAACTAATTCCATTAGGTAAGTGATAGAGACCATTATTAAACCAAACCCAATATGTATATACTCCATCAACAGGAGAATACGACCACGGATACATGTTTTTAACTACCCTTGATTGCAAGCTCATATTAGGAGCTGTGTTTATTACCAAATCATACTCTAACTCACTAACTTTCTTAAAAGATTGCGCCTGAAACTTTGAGATACGCCAAATAAGATCACAATACATATCTGCATATGTATTAGCAGATAAGATTAGTAAAAAAAAACAAAAATGCCTCATATCTTAACCATTTATATATTTGCAAAGAAACAAACTCACAAAGTAAAATTATTCGCTTTCAAAGTAATGATACTATAGAGCATTTACACTCACTAAACCTCCTCTACAACATCACAAAAAACACACAATAAAAAGACAATTGGTTATAGAAGATAATATTTATTGATATCTGATACTAATACTTGCTGTAGCAAAAAAAACTCCAGCCTTTAACTCTGAATTCCCTTCTTTATAGGGCATGGCCGTAAAGGTAAAGGTTGCACTATCTTTTCCTGAAAGACCAGATTCTATTGGATAACCTATTGTATCATTACCATTACCCTTTCCTTCTCCCAGAATTAATTTGTGTGTTGTTCCATCCCCTTGGTAAAGAGCTATGCCAAAATTATTTATATTTGTCATAAGTACATTTTTATTACTCCCCAGAGGGGCTCCGGTAACTTTAACGTATGCTGTGCCTTGTGCATAGCCACAAGTAACCGGAATGATAACCTTTCGACGATTATGCTGATTTGACACGTCTGTCACGGATATATCACCAAAATTTACTTCAATAACTTCTCCGTTATTAACTTGGCATGGAGGGACTTGTATTACCCCTGTAATTTCAACTGGAATATCCATTGCTAATGCTCTGGATGATAATAATAAAACAATGCCTCTTATACTTATATATTTTGTCAGTTTTAGTATCATAGCTGCGCCTTTCTGTAAATTACAATGAGATTACATATTATTTTTAATTAAATATGCAAAACACCATCATCAACATGATACTTTTTTAAAGCTCTATAATTTAACTTGTGTGATTACACTGAATTACTAAAACTCTAAATGTTTTACGATATATCCACCCAAGTGAATATTTTAACAATCTTTCAATGATTGATTATTCGTACTTCATTTCCAAAGTTGCTCCAGCAGTGAATGGGCCGGGTTTCAAATCTTCCATTCTTTTATAATATCCAAGAGAAGCATACATAGTCAGAGTTTTATCAATTCCAGCCCCGCTGATACTGTTAGCAGGGATGTTTTGCCCGGTGTTATAAGAAACCCAGTCACTAGTATTTTTAGTACGCAAATAAATGAGCAGTCCTTCATTATATTTCGAAGTCTGTAGTCCTTTTGGAACGGATGCTGTATGCGCAGCCCCAGTAACTTTCATTTTTGGTGTACCGAGAGAATATGGGCATTTTACAGGAATACTCAATAGTTTTTCATGTGAAGGTGTATTAGGATTTCCTAATGTCTGGATTTCTACCTGTCCCCAGTCTGTTTCAATTGGGTTGCCATTATTGATAGTACAACTTGGAATAATCAGATTTCCTCTAAACTGAAGATTATCTGTGGCCTGCGCAGATACTGCAGAAAATAACGTTGCAGATAACATAACGCTCGTGATCTTTTTCATATTTTACAACACCTAGTTAATCAATTATACAAAAGTTCAAATGTTGCAACAGAGTTGTAACTTCCCGACTGAACGGCCTTGTTTGCAATGGCTTCTGATGTAGCCTGCACAAACGCTTTAAAATTCAGCGTCACGCTGTCCTTTTCCACCTTACTGCCCTGTCCACCGTTATGGACTTGATTCAGCTTCAGAAGGCTGCTGCCGTCAGTATCAACAATCCCTATCCCCAGTTTCCCGCTGTTCACACCACTGACCTGTAGATATCCGGGTAAGCCCTTCTCTTCTGCGCCTTTGAATGTCAGTCGTACCACCTTCCCCATTGTGGTGGCATGGCAGTTAGCCAGCTTTATCTGAAATTTCTCTTCATAACTTTTGCCGGGCCAGGCATGATAAAGACGCGTAGCCGTATCCATAAACGTCACATCCTGTACAGCTGAAGACGGATCAATCTGGCAGGGTCTGTCCAGCAAATTACCCTTAAATCCCAGTTCCGAGGCACAAACGGATACAGGCAGGAACACCACTGATAACAGAACGCTGAATAATGCTCCGTGCATTCTGTTTTTATTCACCTTTCTCCTCCTTATTCATAATCCAGCTGCAGACGCAACAGGGCTGTGTTGCCCCGCGGGTTCATATGCGGTTTCCCCTGCGCACGGTCTGTCGTCTGCTGACCTGCCAGTGACTGCTGCTGTTCCTCACTCAGCCAGTAAGTGAACTGATTCGTACCACCGTACACAACAGCACGCCCCGTGCTGACCTTCCGCTGTTCCGGCTGCAAAGCACCATCCTCCATTCCCGTCAGCAGGGCACTCTGCATTACCATCATGCTGTCACGCCTCGCCACTGAAGTGGCAGAAGTCACCACATCACCGTCACCACATCCCAGCAGATTCAGCTTCAGCACATAACGCGTCATGATGCCCTCCTTCTGCTCCGGCAAGGGCAGCTCCACCTCATTTGTCTCCAGCGTGCACGGGGATGACAGCAGCGCACCACTGACTGTCAGCATCCCGGTACGGCCATTGTGCTCATTCACCCACTGGTGACGGGTCTCATCTGCCACAAAAAAGTTATCCCGCATGAGCAGCTCATCTGCCCGCAGCACACTGTTCATGCTGCAGCTCACCAGCAATGCAGCCAGACAGAGCCCTGTTGTTGTCCTGTTCATCTCCGGCACCTCCGGTTAATCCTGTCACTGCGCGCTTATTTCTTCACTGCCGTACAACGGTCTCCGCTGCAGCTGAACTGCAGTACCGGACGCCCGCCGTAGTCGTTGATGTAGCTCAGGTACGGCGTGCTGTATGTTCCAGACTTCACCGTCTGCGTGGACTTCGGTGCCAGCATCACGGCCTCAAACTCACCTTCCTTCGCCTGTTTTTCACTGCCGCCAAGGCCAATCACCGTCACGTAATACGGCGTCGGGTTTTCAATCCGGTAGCCTCCGCTGGTTTTGTTCAGCACCAGCTGGTCCTGCCAGACTGCATTGGGTTTCGCCTCAATGGCTTTCGGGCGGTAAAACAGCTTGATTTTGGTCTGCAGGGCTATCTGCAGCACATTCGCCTTATCACTCTTCGGAGGAATTTCACGAAGGTTGAAGTAGAACAGGGATTCCCGGTCCTGTGGCAGTTTGCTGATATCCGGGGTGCTGGCCAGACGAACCATACTTTTGGCTCCCGGCTCAAGACGCTGCACCGGCGGCGTGACCACAATCGGTCCGGTGGTGATTTTTTCCTGCTTCTCATTCTCTATCCAGGCCTGCGCCAGGTACGGAAGCTGTTTGTTGTCATTGGCCACATTCAGCGTCATCGATTTCTCATCACCGTTAAAAATCGCACGCGTACGGTCCAGGGAGATGGCAGCCTGGGCTGCAGGTACTGCGCTCAGACACGCTACCGCCATCAGCGTTTTTTTCAGCGCTGGTTTCATTTTCTGCATCTTTTCTTCTCTCAGTTCTGATTCCGGTGTCGTCTGTGGTGCAACACCGTCCGCTTATCGATTTATGCCTGTTCCGGGTTACTGACCGCCGGCCAGTGAAGACAACCGGCAGTCAGCCCCTTGTTCCGTCAGTTCGCCTTGCGGCAGGGCAGCAGCAGTTGCTGTGCCGGGTCCAGTTTTGCCGGGATATCCACCACACACTGTGTCCGGCCGTCCCAGCCGACATTCAGGGTTTCACCCGGATTCACCCCGCTCAGCCAGGCCAGGCCGCTGTCTGCCACCATCCCCAGCTCACGGCCTTTCGCATTTGTCACGCTGGCACCAAACGGCGGATGGCTGTTGTCTGCCAGACGCAGCACGGCAAACAGACGGCTACCTTTCAGAACTTCGAACTCACGATAACCAATGGCCCCTTCCGTCAGGACCGACTCCACCACCGAGCGGGTGGCTTCCATATCTTCCGGCAGCCTGTTCAGGTCCACTGAGGTGGTGTTGCGGTAATAGCTGCTCACATCCGTCACCACACCAATGCCCCACCGGTTGGTGGAGACCCGGCCACCGTCAACCGGCACACCTCCGACACCATCGGTATCCACCAGAAGACGGGTTCCTCCGTTCATGCCCCCTGCATGCAGGGCCGCGCCTTTCGCGGTTATCGTTGCACCACCGGATGCGCTCATACCGAATGACGTGTAACCGTTCTCCACAGCAGAGAAGTTCGCTGACAGGCTGGCCAGTGGACTGCTGTGGTTGTAGTACGCGCTCATCTGACTCTGCGATGGCTGGCTGCCGCCACTGCTCACACCGGCGTTCAGGCTGTAACTGCTCAGCCCTTTGTTCAGCGTGTCGCTGTAACCCACAGTATTGGTGTAACGGTCGTTGCTCATGCTGCCGCTGTAGCTGGCCGTACCGGTTCCCCACGGCACGGACAGACGAACAAACGCCGAATCGTTATCCCGGTTCTGGTATTTCGAACGGGATGCAGACAGCCCCAGCGCGATATTCTTAAAGCTGAACGCATCGAAGTAGCGGTTCACCGACAGCGTGTAATAGTCAGATGTCCGGCGGTCCCAGTAAGTCTGATGGCTGTACTGCAGGTTGACCGAGGTCTTCCAGTCCTCGAAGTTCTTGTTGAGCGTGACGGTGTACAGCTCCTTCTCACGTCCCGTGAAGTCATTCCGGTAACGGGCATTGAGGTACTGGTCCATCGTCATGTAATTGCGTTCAGAGAAGCGGTAACCCGCAAAAGTGATATCCGTATTCACTTCATCAAAACGTTTGGAATAGCTCAGACGCCAGGATTTCCCCTGCTTCGTCTCTTCTCCCGGAATGCGGGCCACGGACTGGGTTACATCAGCGGAAACAGTACCGAACTCATTCAGGTCCCGGCCCAGCCCCACAGCCAGGGCGTTGTAATCCCCGGCAACGATACCGCCACCGTAAAGAGACCACTTGTTGCTGATACCCCAGGATGCCTCACCGGCAGCAAAGACCGGGCCTTCCGTGGTGTGCTCATAGTTACGCGAACGACCGGAAACCAGCCGGTAACGAACCTGGCCCGGACGGGTCAGATAGGGCACATATGCCGTGTCCACCTGGAACGTTTTTTTCCGCCCGTCCTGCTCGATAACTTCAACATCCAGGCGGCCACGCACGGAGCTGTCCAGGTCCTGAATGGTGAACGGACCTGCCGGCACGGTGGCGTCATAGAGGATGCGTCCCTGCTGCGAAATCACGACACGCGCATTCGTATCCGCAATCCCTGAGACCTGCGGTGCATAACCGCGCAGTTTTGGCGGCAGCATGCGGTCATCACTTTCCAGACTGGCACCGGTATAGCGCCAGGAGCTGAAAATCTCAGAATTGATGTAGTTCTCACCCAGTGTGAGATTTGCGCGCCAGCGCGGGATGGCGCGGTACATGTAGAAACGGCTCCAGGTGAACTGGCTGTCCGTTCCCTGCGCACTGCCGGTGGAGTGATTCAGGTTGCCCTGATAGTCCGCACGCAGACGCCAGGCACCGAAGTTAGCCCCCGCAGTTCCGTTATAGTTCAGCGACTGGGACTGCTTTCCCTTGTGCGGCTTGTTCACTGTCCCGTTGATGTTGTAGTCAAACAACAGCCCCGGAATCCCGTTATCCCAGCGGGACGGCGGCAGCCAGGAGGCGTCGGAATATTCCAGCCAGGCCTGCGGCATATTGATGTACAGCATTCCCTCTGCCGGATTCGGGCGTATCTCCACTCCGGATAACTGTCGGAAATCCGCACATTGTCCGTTATTCCAGTACGTAACTTTTTCCTGTGACGCCTCAGTCAGTCCCATCCGGCTGACTATCTCCGGTGTCAGGCAGGGTTCTGGTAACGGTTTCTCGTTATCCGAATCTGAATAAGGTGGTTCAAGAAACGCAATCTGAAATGCCGACGGAGAAATGTTCTGATCATTTACCCTTATTTCCATCTGGTACTGTCCGGGCATAATATAGCCGGCCCGGGAGAACCGGGAAATATCAATATTCTGTCTGTCTTCGGCATCCAGAACATCTGTATTAAAGTCGACTGCATACACTGGCATACCTGATAAAGCAAGCATCAGTGCATATGCAATCCTGTTGATTATGAAAGTACGTCTGTTTTTCTTCATTATCTGAAGCAGTATGCAATACGGAAAACATGCCACAGGAATGGCATATAAACCACCTCCCTGCGTTCAGGAAATAATTTTATTTTCAGCTAATAATGACAATATCAAAAATACTGTTTTTATTTGCCAATATATAAATATATCAATTACTCATAATTCACTATAAACCGTAATATGGTATAATAATTTCCTGCCTTCAGCGGATAACCATTCCGGACAATCCGCAGCATATACTTCAGTTCGTCTTCATTTCCGTTCAATAATAGCGGCGGCATAACTTTTCCAACACGAGCCGGATACCCTTGATTGTCCAGTATCTGCAGACTGATACCTTCTGCTTCACCGAGTAGTGAGAATTTATCTGGCGTTTCACCCCGCAGACCATCAAATGTAATCCTGACACGGCTCGCCGTATAAATCCGTTTACCTGTTCCCGCCAGCTCACAGTTACGCAACCGCAGACGGAATTTCTTTTCAGGCACCGCAGCACTGTCCTGTAAATCACGAACCGGAGTCTCTCCCATATCAATTACCTGCCAGGTGTCTTCCATGGCCAGCGTGCAGGCCGGAGCGATGACCTGCCCCTTAAAACTCGTCCGTCCATGCCACCAGACAAGTTCTTCTCCCCAGTATTCAGGGAGAGTCATACCGGGAGGAGGAAATGCCGGTGATGCCGTAGCCTGAAAAACGGTACCCATACAAAAAATTACTGACAGGAGCCATCTGCACATACGGTATATCTTTAATTCTTACCAGTAATAGCAGGGGGGGGGCCCCCTGCGTATCTGACAATTAAATCAGAATAAGTTAATTATTCGTAGGTCAGATTGAAGTTAGTAACCGCAGTAAACTCACCTTCTTTCAAAGTACCTCCCGTGGCCTTTTTAACCCAAGTGTTATAATGCAAAGTGTTATCACCCGCTTTTAATTTTGTTGCGCCACTGGGGCTTGCACCATCAAAGGCAACCAGAGTGCCATCGCTACTTGAAACAACAACCGCAGTGCCGGTGTTACCCGCAGTCCCAAGTTCATTCGCCTGGTCCTTAACAGTCGTTCCAGAAAAAGCCACTTTTACTGTCTTAAGATTATCGCCATCAAAAGTACAGTTAACCAGTTTAATATCCAGATCCTTTTTCACCGAAATACCATCAGCAGCCAGATGAGCTTTGGAAATCTGGCCAAAATCGATCGACTGATCGGCAGATTCCGGAGCAATCCCGCAGGGAGCATCAATTACGGTTCCTTTAAAATTAACTTTACCTTGTCCCTGATCTGCCGCATTTGCCACTGAACAGAAAGCAATTGCAACAGCCATGCCAAGAACCGATTTCATCATGGAAATAACCTCCTGATTATAGTTAAAATATCCTGTCAGTTATTACTGATGGATTTACCTTACATAATACCGGGTCAAATGTGACACGGTATTATTTACTTTAATGAACTTTCTCATGCTTATTGAGAAATAGCCCTGAGCCACCTTGTGTTTGTCGCAGGCTTCTTTTCTTGTCATGCCGTGGACAAAAAAGTCTTCCAGCGCACAAATAACTTTCTGACTGTTTATAGAAGAAATTTCGACCAGATGTTGAAAGTGCTCAACGGACATACTACCAGCTTGTCTATAATGTTCTCCCGATAAAAAATCAAAGTTTTTTTTATGAAAAAACACATCCCCTCCTGCTTTTCCAGGGAGATATAAAAAATCAGAAAAATCATATTTCTTATTTATACAAGAAAAAACGAAACAAAAAAACGCAACAATACAACATATAAAACCCACAAAAAAGCATAAAACAGATAATAATATAACAAAGCAGCGCATAAACAGCATAAAACACTAAAACGCAACACAATAGCAGACAAATAAACTTTTTTTACAAAAAAAACAAAAAAACAATATCATTAAAATTCAACAACATAGAAAAAATAGCTTTTAATTAAAAATAGTAATTTGATTATTTTTTAGCACTTACTGGCGCTTGGAAAATTACGCAATTTACTAAAAAATACCTCTAAAAGAGTAAAATCTAAGAAATTTTCCTATATTACTAAGACAGGTAATTTTCCGACAAAATAATAGAATATATCGATATATAAACATAGATTCCACATGCATATTTAAGCGCCGAAATCCCGTTTTCTCCCCGTGTTTTCAGAACTCGAAGTTAAGTAAAGCAACAATATCTGTTTTCAGCCTTGACTCTATAGCTATCCATATCAAGCGTTCAGCTTAGGTTTTTATCGTTTATTTAAATCTATAAAATGAATACATGTGGAAGATCTCTTGTTCAAATTAACTTTGTTTTTTTCACGTTAAACATTTTATCAATAGGCACTCGAGTAATCAGTGGAAGATGATTGGGGATGAAAACACTATTAAACGCTTATGAAAAGACGTTGTTATTCAATTCTCATTGAATAACAAAAAATAATCAGCGTCCTGATCTCCGAAGAATACTTAAAAATAGCAGGAAAACTCTTGCTCCTCAGAGGGCAGAGCGACATTACTCAGAGATGTGCGTGAAGCAATTACCAGCAAGATTGAGCTTGTGCTACGTGAAAAATGACAGGATGACAGGGGCACAAGTAAGACAGAATTCACGCCCTCCCTCCCTGTTACCTCTCCCTTGCTTTCTGTTTTCAGATCTCGTTCTCCCTGGCATTACCCCAATTCTCCCAAAAACGGCAAACCAGCCCTCAGCCCGCGCCACGACTGGCTTAATACGGGATCCCTGCTGCAAAACGTACCTTTACGTATTTGGTTTTACCCGCAATAATGCGTGATAAGCAAATAAAAGGATCCGCGCGCTGCGATTTATTGTCGTGGAAGGATCCGGGCGTTCAGGTCAGAATACCTGTATCCATAAACAGTGCGTGTGCTACGTGAAAAATAACTCATGAACAATGTCATTCCCCTGCAGAATTCACCAGAACGCGTCTCCCTGTTACCCATTGCGCCGGGGGTGGATTTTGCAACAGCGCTCTCCCTGAGAAGAATGGCCACTTCCACAGGGGCCACACCGGCCTACCTGCTGGCCCCGGAAGTGAGTGCCCTTCTTTTCTATATGCCGGATCAGCGTCACCATATGCTGTTCGCCACCCTCTGGAATACCGGAATGCGTATTGGCGAAGCCCGGATGCTGACACCGGAATCATTTGACCTGGATGGAGTAAGACCGTTTGTGCGGATCCTGTCCGAAAAAGTGCGTGCGCGACGCGGACGCCCGCCAAAAGATGAAGTCCGCCTGGTTCCGCTGACGGATATAAGCTATGTCAGGCAGATGGAAAGCTGGATGATCACCACCCGGCCCCGTCGTCGTGAACCATTATGGGCCGTGACCGACGAAACCATGCGCAACTGGCTGAAGCAGGCTGTCAGACGGGCCGAAGCTGACGGAGTACACTTTTCGATTCCGGTCACACCACACACCTTCCGGCACAGCTATATCATGCACATGCTCTATCACCGCCAGCCCCGGAAAGTCATCCAGGCACTGGCTGGTCACAGGGATCCACGTTCTATGGAGGTTTATACCAGAGTGTTTGCACTGGATATGGCTGCCACGCTGGCAGTGCCTTTCACAGGTGACGGGCGGGATGCTGCGGAGATCCTGCGTACACTGCCTCCCCTGAGGTGACGGCATACGCGCTTCCTTATATAAGCTGTGGTCAGCAGAACAGACATAACATAAGCTGGAGTATGTATATAAGCTGTAGTGAGTAAGTCATGTTTTATGAAGGGAGCAATGCCTCAGCATCAGGTTACGGGGTGACTCACGTAAGGGACAGGCAGATGGCAGCTCAGCCACAGGCAGCACTGCAGGAAACTGAATATAAACTGCAGTGAGCAGACCACTCACTGCACCTGATAATATAAGCTGTAGTCAGTAAAGGAGCACTCTTCACTGACTACAGTTTATGTTCAGCGGGATTTGAAGAGTTTTTCCAGGTCATCCAGCGTGATGCCCAGTTTTTCAAGCAGGGCAAGTTTCTCCGCCATCTCCGGACTGACTTTTTCCGCAGGTGAAGGTGGCAACGGATTTTCCTTACTCTCATCATTCGGTGCTTTTAACCGGGGACGCCGGTAGTGAATGCAGAAGAGTTTTGTCCGCCCCCGCTGGATCTCCGTGTAATCAAGATATCCAATCTCGCGCAGCTGCTCCATTGCCCGTCTGACCGTCTGGTTCTGGGAAAATACAGGAGACTTCAGATTGAGGCGTGCACGCAGCCGCGCCAGCGATATCGGTGCCGGATCCCGGGGCAGGCTCTCTATAAAGGTGTAAAGTGCCTGGGCGGACTCCCGTCGCTTCAGGGCATTAATCGCCTTAAGCTGAAGAAGGACCTTTCTGTCAAACTGGTACAGTTCAAAAAGGCGGGGATCAGCCTGTAACTGAACAATATCCCGTTCAGTATCGTAGTAGGCTGACTGTACCAGATGGGTGATGTATTCCCGGGTGTGCTTCTCATCGGTACGGGAAAACGAGATCACGGTACCGGCAATGCGCTTCAGGGAAGGGCTGATGCGCTCACGTAGCCTGCGGGATGACTGGCTTGAAGGTATACCACACAGTTTTGCAAACTCAACAAAAGGCAGTTCAACTTTGTCACCAATCACGTTATGGCGGGCAAAGGAATGAATGATCCCCACCCAGGTCTTGAAATCGTTATCCATATCCAGGCGGGGGCCAGTGATCTCAACCTTATCGAATCCCTCAGCACGGGCCAGGGAAAGACGTGTCAGCTCTTCCGTGGCATCAGTACGTGACAGTGTATTTTTTTTACTGTTCTTCAGTGATTTAAGGGTCGGTACAAAAACGCCCAGACGCATCAGCGCCACAGGTTGTACGGTGTTGTTATTGTTTGGTGTCAGTGTCACCAGCTCACCGGACGACTTATCCACCTCGCCGAACAGTTTTTTGATGTCTGAATTTTCGTTTTCCAGAAAGCCTCCTGCCTGTGGACAGTAAAAGAATAAACAGAAAATCGTGTGTCAGAACTCCGCTAACTGACTGAATAAAAACCTGCAGCCTGTATTTAACAACTGAGTCTGGCGTACTGACCATAGTTTATGTCATTAACTTACTTCAGTATATGGATTACTGAATACAGCTTATCATTAGCATGTTACAGTTTATCAGTAACATGCCACAGCTTATGTGATCGTGGTCCCGGCCCATGAGTGACAAGGTTTACAGCGATATGGGGATCTTTAATGGATCCTTTGTTGATCATTCATGGATCTGTTTACTGGATCGAACCCCTGGATATGTGGATAAATCATTCCAGAAAAACAACACACACTACCGATTATGAAGGCTTCAGGGCGTACCTGCTCACTGTAACTACAGATCCATTGCGCTTCCTCGCCGGTTCGCGGGCTTCGCCCGGTCACCGGTCTGCGGCGAGCACTGTTTTTTCTGAAGTCTGTCTTTACAGGTAATTTTTGACGGAATCTGCCGTACTTCCTGAGCGCACGGTCATATCCGAAGTACACTTCATATGTGTGTTTCAATGCCTGGGATTGTGTATACAAACTACAGGCAAAGTCTGGTTATCACCGGTGGTAGGCTGCTCCGATGGAAAAATTGTGAACGGATTGACACCATGCCGGATAACTCTGTCAGCGCCAGTGATATAAGACGGTCAAAGATCGTGGCGTTGACAGTGACGGAATCGCTTAAGACGGCCCGTAATGCATTAACCAGAGCTGAACAACAGCTGACGCAACAGAAAAACACGCCTGACGGCAAAACGATAGTTTCCCCTGAAAAATTCCCGGGGCGTTCATCAACAAATCATTCTATTGTTGTGAGTGGTGATCCGAGATTTGCCGGTACGATAAAAATCACAACCAGCGCGGTCATCGATAACCGTGCAAACCTGAATTATCTTCTGACCCATTCCGGTCTGGACTATAAACGCAATATTCTGAATGACCGGAATCCGGTGGTTACAGAGGATGTGGAAGGTGACAAGAAAATTTATAATGCTGAAGTTGCTGGATGGGATAAGTTACGGCAACGATTGCTTGATGCCAGAAATAAAATCACCTCTGCTGAATCTGCGATAAATTCGGCGAGAAATAACGTCAGTGCCAGAACAAATGAACAAAAGCATGCAAATGACGCTCTTAATGCCCTGTTGAAGGAAAAAGAGAATATCCGTAGCCAGCTTGCTGACATCAATCAGAAAATAGCGGAAGAGAAAAGAAAAAGGGATGAAATAAATATGGTAAAGGATGCCATAAAACTCACCTCTGATTTCTACAGAACGATATATGATGAGTTCGGTAAACAAGCATCCGAACTTGCTAAGGAGCTGGCTTCTGTATCTCAAGGGAAACAGATTAAGAGTGTGGATGATGCACTGAACGCTTTTGATAAATTCCGTAATAATCTGAACAAGAAATATAGCATACAAGATCGCATGGCCATTTCTAAAGCCCTGGAAGCTATTAATCAGGTCCATATGGCGGAGAATTTTAAGCTGTTCAGTAAGGCATTTGGTTTTACCGGAAAAGTTATTGATCGTTATGATGTTGCTGTGGAGTTACAAAAGGCTGTAAAAACGGACAACTGGCGTCCATTTTTTGTAAAACTTGAATCACTGGCAGCAGGAAGAGCTGCTTCAGCAGTTACAGCATGGACGTTTTCCGTCATGCTGGGAACCCCTGTAGGTATTCTGGGTTTTGCAATTATTATGGCGGCTGTGAGTGCGCTTGTTAATGATAAGTTTATTGAGCAGGTCAATAAACTTATTGGTATCTGACACATAATGATACCCTTTCATTTTCCTGAAAGGGCTTTGCAGAATATAAAAATTAAGTAAATGGCAACCACAGGAACTGATATAACGAAACAGAATAATTCAAATATTGCAGTTAAGCTTCCGCCAACTGGATTTGTAAAGAAGTCTTTTTGCCAGAGTTCTTTCCCTGTAAACCTTATTACCATTTTCTGTATTATCCTCATTGAAAAAGGAAAAGTAATGGCATTGATAATGCATCCGATGAACGCATAAAACATTCTTGCATTTTCCTGGTTATCTTTCCATCCCAGATAAAAAACTGTAAGAATAATGAGGCTTGGTATCAGGCTTTTCAGTAAATACTTTACAGATATATCCAGTTTCATCTGGTTTCTCCTTTATTGTTATCGTGTACCGGTGCGTGATAACATAATCACAGCATGATAATAATAATCAATAACAATAAGCTGTGTCACGTTTACATCATGGAACGGAGGTGCTCCAGTGACCTTTGAGCAGAAAAAAGCCCGGGCCATTGCCCTGATGGACAGCAAAAAGATGTGGCGGAGCAATTATGCCCCTCCTCTTCTGTGTATTCTCTGGCGGCTGGGTATCCGGCTTCCGCCATTACCCTTTATGCCGTTCTGGCAGGTCACGGTGCTGACGGGGGGCTTATGGGGCATTTCCTGGGGATGTGCAATGTGGTTTATCTACTGGGAGCCGTCAGGAATGGTGGCAGGTGAGGCCATTATTATAAGTATCACGGGTGGTTTTTTGTTCGGACTGCTCACGGCCTCTTTCCACTGGTGGCGCAGGAAAGTTAACCGGCTGCCACCATGGGATGATGTGTAAATCGTGCTGGCATGTTTTTACGGAGTGACGCTTTCATTAACCTGTACACGAACTTCTATTCCGGCATCATGACAGGCCTGCAGCCACTGCGCCACTTCCAGCGGATCGCCCTCCCGGCGTACTACTCTGCCTTCTTTATTCCATAACTGCAGACAGGTGCTGCCGTCGAGACGCACCACAAAATCCCCACGGCAGGCCTGATAGGGGTTTGAGGGCCAACCGTACGAAAACGTACGGTAAGAGGAAAATTATCGTCTTAAAAATCGATTTATGCTATCACAGTCGTCTCTTCAGGTAAGTACGGTTGCCTTTGCCTGCTTTCTTCTCGTCTGGTTAAGTTAAGAAATTCAGAGATCCATGCTTGAGATAAAAGCGGAATAAAACCAGTAAAATGTAACTAAAACAACAACGGAATTGTATCAATGATAATGTCCACACCGTGGCTGACACCGATCGTTGCCGATAGTGATCATGCTGAGGCAAATGCAGTGAGCTATGAAGCACTGACTCCGACAGAACTCGACTCAGATAAAGCAGGCTGTTATATCAGCGCGCTTAATTATGCTTATGAACATCCGGATATCCGGAATATTGCTGTTACCGGGCCGTATGGGGCAGGGAAAAGCTCAGTATTAAAAACATGGTGCAAAGCTCACAATGGAACACTGCGGGTGTTAACCGTTTCTCTTGCTGATTTTGATATGCAGAGACATGTGGATGAAAGTAATGGGGACAGCAGTAGTGACGAAGGGACGAAAAATACTGGTAGTGTTGAAAAATCTATTGAATACAGTATTCTGCAACAAATACTCTACAAAAATAAAAAGCATGAGCTTCCCTGTTCCCGCATTGACCGTATATCAGATGTGACTGCGGGACAAATATTGCGGTCTGCGTCTTTTCTGACAGGAACCATTTTACTGAGTGGAGCTGCTTTATTTTTCCTTGCGCCGGATTACGTTACAACAAAGCTATCTTTGCCGGGAGCATTCGCCCGTTACCTTCTTGAATGCCCGTTTGGGGTGCGTGTGTCCGGTGCAGTGGCATCTGTGATGGGATCGTTATGCCTGCTTTTGAACCAGTTACATCGTATCGGTATATTTGACAGGAAAGTAAGTCTTGATAAAGTGGACCTTCTGAAAGGCGCTGTTACAACCCGGGCATCATCACCTTCTTTACTTAATGTCTATATTGATGAAATTGTCTATTTTTTTGATTCGACTAAATATGATGTAGTGATATTCGAAGATCTTGACCGTTTTAACAATGGCCGGATTTTCGTGAAATTGCGGGAAATCAATCAAATTATTAATAACTGCCTTTCTGACAGAAAACCTGTAAAATTTATTTATGCTGTCAGAGATGGTATTTTCAACTCAGCAGAGTCAAGAACGAAATTCTTTGATTTTGTTATGCCTGTTATTCCAGTGATGGATAACCAGAATGCTTATGAGCATTTTGTTAAAAAATTCAAAGAAGAAGAGATAAATAATAACTTAAGCGAATGTATTTCTCGTATTGCGACATTTATTCCCAATATGCGTGTAATGCATAATATTACAAATGAGTTTCGACTCTATCAGAATTTAGTCAATAGTCGGGAAAATCTGGCCAAACTACTTGCCATGATAGCATATAAAAATCTCTGTGCGGAAGATTATCATGGTATAGATAGTAAAAAAGGTGTTCTTTATCATTTTATTCAAAGCTACTTAGACCATGAAATTCAGAATGAATTATTACATTCTGCAAATAACGAACTTGAGGATATGGCACAGTCACTTGTAGCGATAACAAATGAAAAACTCGCAAACCGGGAAAATCTGCGCGAAGAACTGCTCATGCCTTACCTTAGTAAAAATTATAGCGGCGCGCTTGTTTTTTATACAGAAGGAAGGCAAATAAGTCTTGATGATTTGATACAAGATGAAGATGAATTTCTCATGCTTTTAGATAAGGAAAATATTCAGGTCGTTACCCCCTATAACAGACAAAATTTTCTCATGATAAATCAGCGGGATACAGAAAAACTGAAGCAGCAGTATGAAAAACGATGCCATTTAATTGAAACTAAATCTGTTGATAATATAACCAGAGTGAAAAATAATATTTCCAGTCTGGAGTCATTGAGGACCGAAATTCTTTCCGGAACTGTAGCTGATATAGCAGAAAAGATGACAAATGAAGGCTTTGTTGCCTGGATAAAGAAGAAAGAGGATACAGGTGTCCTGACGATTCAGTCGGAACATGAACAGATTGACTTTATATTTTTTCTGTTATCAAGTGGTTATTTATCAACAGATTACATGTCCTATCGCTCAATCTTCATTCCCGGAGGGCTGAGTGAGACAGATAATTTATTTCTTAAGGATGTTATGTCTGGTAAAGGTCCGGAAAAAACATTCTCATTCCATCTTGATAACGTTAATAATATTGTTGAACGACTCAAAAAGCTGGGGGTTCTGCAGCGTGACAATGCTCAACATCCTGCTGTTATCAGATGGCTGATTGATAATGACCCTGATACCCTGAAAAACAATATAATGGCATTACTGAGTCAGACGGGTAGCCAGCGTGTGGTTAGTTTGCTGATGTTGATGCAGAACGATTTCACAACGTATGTTCGCCTGCGTTACCTGGAGATTTTTATGTCAGATGAACATATACTGAACAGATTGCTGGCACATTTATGTGCGTCAGAAGAACGCACACCCGAGCAAAAGTTTTTTGTTCAGGAAATAGCGGCACACCTGTTATGCCTGACTGAAAAATCAAATATCTGGCAATCGGTTGAGATTAATAAACGTATCGGTGAACTTATAGATTCCTCCCCAATTCTTATTACTGCTGTGCCAAAAGGATATGGTGATGCGTTTTTTGAAGTGTTGAAAGATAATACACTTTCAGTTTCATATATTCCAGGTGATGTGGGAGACGAGAAGTGTTCTGTTATCAGGAAAATTGCGGGTGCAGGATTATTCAAATATTCCGTCAGTAATCTTAAAAATGTTTATCTTTGCCTGACGCAAGACAAGAATGAAGAAAGAATGTCATTCTCTCTTTATCCGTTTCATTGTCTCGAGTCCCTGGCTATTTCTGAATTAACAGAAATTCTGTGGACTAACATAGAAGATTTTATTTTATCGGTATTTATTGAATCGGAAGAGATTGATCGTATTCCTGAATTGCTGAATTCTTCTGAAGTCTCAATGACTGTTGTTGAACAGATTATAGCCAAAATGGATTTTTGTATAAATAATCTGGATGATATTATTAATCGTTCAGAGTGTGCGGACAATAATGCTTCAGGGAGAAATATCTATAGCATGCTGTTGCAGCATGACAGGATTTTTCCATCCTTTGATAATATTATTCATTTATTGCATGATACATCAATTAATACTTCCGGTGAACTTGTTCAGTGGGTAAATGAGAAACACTTTGAATTTGAACCATCTGATATAGTCATAAATGATACAGGAATATTTAATAATTTTATTTCTGAATTAATTTGCTCGCCAGTCATTTCAGAAGAAGCTTTACTGAAAGTACTGAGTAATTTAAACGTTGTTATTATCGATGTGCCTGAAAACATTCCATTGCGAAATGCTGAACTGTTATGTTCAGAGAAAAAACTGGCACCGACAGTTAATGTCTTTACGGTGTTGTTTAATGCTCTCTGTGAAAATGTTGATGATATTAACAGGATGAATACTCTGCTTGGTAACCTTATTGCCCAGCGTCCTGAGATTATTACCCAGGAGCCAGAAGATATTTTTTATATCGAGGGTGACTTTGATGAAGAACTGGCAAGCGAACTTTTTCGTCACAAGCTAATCGGTATGAATATAAAAGTTGCCGCTTTACGCTGGTTGCGTGATAACAAACCGGGAATTCTTGATAAGAGCTACCTGCTGTCATTAGATATTCTGGCAGAACTGAGTCCCTGGATGGGTGACGATGATCTGCGCCTGACACTGCTTAAACGTTGTCTGGTTGCCGGGGATGCTGGCAAAGACGCGCTGTGCGTGGTGCTGAACAGTTTTGCTGATGAGAGCTATCATGGACTGTTACCACATGACAGGTTCAGGAAAATCCCTCACTCCGTGGATTTGTGGGAAGTGGCCGAATTAATCAGCAATCTTGGATTTATTCAGCCGCCAAAAATGGGGTCAGGGCGTGATGAACACAAAATTGTTATTACTCCCGTACGCTATGTCCGTGATGTTGAGTTTTATGACTGAGCATCATTGATACGGTGTTTTAATTGCCTTAAATACAAAAATAAAAACAGATTAATGCTTAATGTGCATTAATCTGTTTTAGTTATCAATGGCTGTTAATTATTGTTAATTTTACATTAATCTTTCTTTTTCTTCAGGAAGATCCGAAAACCCCTGGTTACGGATCTTCCTCTCCCTCCGCACAGCGTTACATCCCGTCAGCACAGCATGCAGTGCCTCATTCAGTTGCCCATGGCACTATATGTTGTGTTGTATCTCTGGACTGTGATGCGCCGCGCAGGGGCGGAAAACAGCGATATGATGATTTTCTCAGGTGGTACACTTCCGGAAAGTCGTTTATTCAAATAAAGTCGGATCCATACGAAACGGGAATGCGGTAATTACGCTTTGTTTTTATAAGGCAGATTTTAATTTTTATTGGTTAACATAACGAAAGGTAAAATACATAAGGCTTACTAAAAGCCAGATAACAGTATGCGTATTTGCGCGCTGATTTTTGCGGCATAAGAATATATACTGATATGTATACCCGAAGTATGTCAAAAAGAGGTGTGCTATGAAGCAGCGTATTACAGTGACAGTTGACAGCGACAGCTATCAGTTGCTCAAGGCATATGATGTCAATATCTCCGGTCTGGTAAGCACAACCATGCAGAATGAAGCCCGTCGTCTGCGTGCCGAACGCTGGAAAGCGGAAAATCAGGAAGGGATGGCTGAGGTCGCCCGGTTTATTGAAATGAACGGCTCTTTTGCTGACGAGAACAGGGACTGGTGAAATGCAGTTTAAGGTTTACACCTATAAAAGAGAGAGCCGTTATCGTCTGTTTGTGGATGTACAGAGTGATATTATTGACACGCCCGGGCGACGGATGGTGATCCCCCTGGCCAGTGCACGTCTGCTGTCAGATAAAGTCTCCCGTGAACTTTACCCGGTGGTGCATATCGGGGATGAAAGCTGGCGCATGATGACCACCGATATGGCCAGTGTGCCGGTCTCCGTTATCGGGGAAGAAGTGGCTGATCTCAGCCACCGCGAAAATGACATCAAAAACGCCATTAACCTGATGTTCTGGGGAATATAAATGTCAGGCTCCGTTATACACAGCCAGTCTGCAGTCATGGTACCGGCAGTGTATTCTGCCGGACAGCCTGCATCGCTGCCTGTTGCCATTGATTATCCGGCAGCTCTGGCACTTCGCCAGATGTCGATGGTCCATGATGAACTGCCAAAATATCTGCTGGCTCCGGAAGTGAGTGCCCTGCTCCATTACGTCCCGGATCTGCACCGCAAGATGCTGCTGGCCACACTGTGGAACACCGGAGCACGCATTAATGAAGCACTGGCGCTGACGCGGGGGGATTTTTCGCTTGCGCCTCCGTATCCGTTTGTGCAGCTTGCGACCCTGAAACAACGGACCGAAAAAGCTGCCAGGACGGCGGGGAGAATGCCCGCCGGTCAGCAGACTCACCGGCTGGTTCCGCTCTCTGACTCCTGGTACGTCAGCCAGCTGCAGACGATGGTGGCAACACTGAAAATACCCATGGAGCGGCGTAACCGTCGCACAGGAAGGACAGAGAAAGCGCGGATCTGGGAAGTGACGGACAGAACGGTCAGGACCTGGATTGGGGAGGCGGTTGCCGCCGCTGCTGCTGACGGTGTGACGTTCTCTGTTCCGGTCACACCACATACGTTCCGCCATTCCTATGCGATGCACATGCTGTATGCTGGTATACCGCTGAAAGTTCTGCAAAGCCTGATGGGACATAAGTCCATCAGTTCAAAGGAAGTCTACACGAAGGTTTTTGCGCTGGATGTGGCTGCCCGGCACCGGGTGCAGTTTGCGATGCCGGAGTCTGATGCGGTTGCGATACTGAAACAATTATCCTGAGAATAAATGCTTTGGCCTTTATATGGAAATGTGGAACTGAGTGGATATGCTGTATCTGTTCGTTGACCAGATCAGAAAATCTGATGGCACCCTACAGGAACATGACGGTATCTGCGAGATCCATGTTGCTAAATATGCTGAAATATTCGGATTGACCTCTGCGGAAGCTAGTAAGGATATACGGCAGGCATTGAAGAGTTTTGCGGGGAAGGAAGTGGTTTTTTATCGCCCTGAAGAGGATGCCGGCGATGAAAAAGGCTATGAATCTTTTCCCTGGTTTATCAAACGTGCGCACAGTCCATCCAGAGGGCTTTACAGTGTACATATCAACCCATATCTCATTCCCTTCTTTATCGGGTTACAGAACCGGTTTACGCAGTTTCGGCTTAGTGAAACAAAAGAAATCACCAATCCGTATGCCATGCGTTTATACGAATCCCTGTGTCAGTATCGTAAGCCGGATGGCTCAGGCATCGTCTCTCTGAAAATCGACTGGATCATAGAGCGTTACCAGCTGCCTCAAAGTTACCAGCGTATGCCTGACTTCCGCCGCCGCTTCCTGCAGGTCTGTGTTAATGAGATCAACAGCAGAACTCCAATGCGCCTCTCATACATTGAGAAAAAGAAAGGCCGCCAGACGACTCATATCGTATTTTCCTTCCGCGATATCACTTCCATGACGACAGGATAGTCTGAGGGTTATCTGTCACAGATTTGAGGGTGGTTCGTCACATTTGTTCTGACCTACTGAGGGTAATTTGTCACAGTTTTGCTGTTTCCTTCAGCCTGCATGGATTTTCTCATACTTTTTGAACTGTAATTTTTAAGGAAGCCAAATTTGAGGGCAGTTTGTCACAGTTGATTTCCTTCTCTTTCCCTTCGTCATGTGACCTGATATCGGGGGTTAGTTCGTCATCATTGATGAGGGTTGATTATCACAGTTTATTACTCTGAATTGGCTATCCGCGTGTGTACCTCTACCTGGAGTTTTTCCCACGGTGGATATTTCTTCTTGCGCTGAGCGTAAGAGCTATCTGACAGAACAGTTCTTCTTTGCTTCCTCGCCAGTTCGCTCGCTATGCTCGGTTACACGGCTGCGGCGAGCGCTAGTGATAATAAGTGACTGAGGTATGTGCTCTTCTTATCTCCTTTTGTAGTGTTGCTCTTATTTTAAACAACTTTGCGGTTTTTTGATGACTTTGCGATTTTGTTGTTGCTTTGCAGTAAATTGCAAGATTTAATAAAAAAACGCAAAGCAATGATTAAAGGATGTTCAGAATGAAACTCATGGAAACACTTAACCAGTGCATAAACGCTGGTCATGAAATGACGAAGGCTATCGCCATTGCACAGTTTAATGATGACAGCCCGGAAGCGAGGAAAATAACCCGGCGCTGGAGAATAGGTGAAGCAGCGGATTTAGTTGGGGTTTCTTCTCAGGCTATCAGAGATGCCGAGAAAGCAGGGCGACTACCGCACCCGGATATGGAAATTCGAGGACGGGTTGAGCAACGTGTTGGTTATACAATTGAACAAATTAATCATATGCGTGATGTGTTTGGTACGCGATTGCGACGTGCTGAAGACGTATTTCCACCGGTGATCGGGGTTGCTGCCCATAAAGGTGGCGTTTACAAAACCTCAGTTTCTGTTCATCTTGCTCAGGATCTGGCTCTGAAGGGGCTACGTGTTTTGCTCGTGGAAGGTAACGACCCCCAGGGAACAGCCTCAATGTATCACGGATGGGTACCAGATCTTCATATTCATGCAGAAGACACTCTCCTGCCTTTCTATCTTGGGGAAAAGGACGATGTCACTTATGCAATAAAGCCCACTTGCTGGCCGGGGCTTGACATTATTCCTTCCTGTCTGGCTCTGCACCGTATTGAAACTGAGTTAATGGGCAAATTTGATGAAGGTAAACTGCCCACCGATCCACACCTGATGCTCCGACTGGCCATTGAAACTGTTGCTCATGACTATGATGTCATAGTTATTGACAGCGCGCCTAACCTGGGTATCGGCACGATTAATGTCGTATGTGCTGCTGATGTGCTGATTGTTCCCACGCCTGCTGAGTTGTTTGACTACACCTCCGCACTGCAGTTTTTCGATATGCTTCGTGATCTGCTCAAGAACGTTGATCTTAAAGGGTTCGAGCCTGATGTACGTATTTTGCTTACCAAATACAGCAATAGTAATGGCTCTCAGTCCCCGTGGATGGAGGAGCAAATTCGGGATGCCTGGGGAAGCATGGTTCTAAAAAATGTTGTACGTGAAACGGATGAAGTTGGTAAAGGTCAGATCCGGATGAGAACTGTTTTTGAACAGGCCATTGATCAACGCTCTTCAACTGGTGCCTGGAGAAATGCTCTTTCTATTTGGGAACCTGTCTGCAATGAAATTTTCGATCGTCTGATTAAACCACGCTGGGAGATTAGATAATGAAGCGTGCGCCTGTTATTCCAAAACATACGCTCAATACTCAACCGGTTGAAGATACTTCGTTATCGACACCAGCTGCCCCGATGGTGGATTCGTTAATTGCGCGCGTAGGAGTAATGGCTCGCGGTAATGCCATTACTTTGCCTGTATGTGGTCGGGATGTGAAGTTTACTCTTGAAGTGCTCCGGGGTGATAGTGTTGAGAAGACCTCTCGGGTATGGTCAGGTAATGAACGTGACCAGGAGCTGCTTACTGAGGACGCACTGGATGATCTCATCCCTTCTTTTCTACTGACTGGTCAACAGACACCGGCGTTCGGTCGAAGAGTATCTGGTGTCATAGAAATTGCCGATGGGAGTCGCCGTCGTAAAGCTGCTGCACTTACCGAAAGTGATTATCGTGTTCTGGTTGGCGAGCTGGATGATGAGCAGATGGCTGCATTATCCAGATTGGGTAACGATTATCGCCCAACAAGTGCTTATGAACGTGGTCAGCGTTATGCAAGCCGATTGCAGAATGAATTTGCTGGAAATATTTCTGCGCTGGCTGATGCGGAAAATATTTCACGTAAGATTATTACCCGCTGTATCAACACCGCCAAATTGCCTAAATCAGTTGTTGCTCTTTTTTCTCACCCCGGTGAACTATCTGCCCGGTCAGGTGATGCACTTCAAAAAGCCTTTACAGATAAAGAGGAATTACTTAAGCAGCAGGCATCTAACCTTCATGAGCAGAAAAAAGCTGGGGTGATATTTGAAGCTGAAGAAGTTATCACTCTTTTAACTTCTGTGCTTAAAACGTCATCTGCATCAAGAACTAGTTTAAGCTCACGACATCAGTTTGCTCCTGGAGCGACAGTATTGTATAAGGGCGATAAAATGGTGCTTAACCTGGACAGGTCTCGTGTTCCAACTGAGTGTATAGAGAAAATTGAGGCCATTCTTAAGGAACTTGAAAAGCCAGCACCCTGATGCGACCACGTTTTAGTCTACGTTTATCTGTCTTTACTTAATGTCCTTTGTTACAGGCCAGAAAGCATAACTGGCCTGAATATTCTCTCTGGGCCCACTGTTCCACTTGTATCGTCGGTCTGATAATCAGACTGGGACCACGGTCCCACTCGTATCGTCGGTCTGATTATTAGTCTGGGACCACGGTCCCACTCGTATCGTCGGTCTGATAATCAGACTGGGACCACGGTCCCACTCGTATCGTCGGTC
>OKMK01000026.1_pt1 | contig 101059 bp, 94 predicted proteins | sample 1613431 | NCBI WGS metagenome assembly OKMK01 (sample SAMN04436857, study PRJEB24849) | human gut metagenome | biome: human gut; feature: NICU; material: stool | host: Homo sapiens | place: USA: Saint Louis, MO | collected 2011-10-17
AAGGTACTTTTCAGGACATGAAGAAGATCCTGATTATCGTTCCCGATGGTGGCATGTTGTTTGAGGCCGCCGGTATCGCCGACATTCTGATGCAGGCCAACCGGCTGCACCCGGACGGCCTTGCGCAGCCCCGCTACCGCACCATTATCGCCACCACCCAGCCTCATCTGGTGATCCACGGCCAGTCCGGCTTGAACCTGCTGGCGGACTATCGCCTGCCGGAGCTTGATCCGCGCGAGCCGCTGGACACGATCATCATTACCGGCCGCGGCATGAATGAGCTGGAGAGCACCGCCGTGGTGGACTGGCTGCACCTGGCCGCGCCGCATGCGCGACGCGTCGCCTCTGTCTGCGGCGGGGCCCTGCTGCTGGCACAGGCCAGACTGCTCGATGGGCGCCGGGCAACGACCCACTGGCGGCTTCTGGAAACCCTGAAAACCCGCTATCCTGCGGTCAACGTTGAGGGCGGCCCGCTCTATGTTCAGGATGGCCCCGTCTGGACGTCCGGCGGCGTCAGCTCCGGGTTTGACCTGACGCTGGCGCTGGTGGAGGATGATTACGGCTTCACCCTCGCCCGCAATGTGGCGCAGGATATGGTGATGTACCTGCGTCGGCCTGGCGGCCAGCTACAGTTCAGCCGCTATAATCTGGAGCAGTCCGGCGCGACCGGACCAGTCAGCGAACTGCAAAGCTGGATCCTGCAAAACCTCACCGCAGATTTGTGCGTCGAAAGGCTGGCCGAACGGGTCGCCATGAGCCCGCGCAATTTCACCCGCGTGTTCACGCGTGACGTGGGCGTGCCTCCGGCCCGTTATGTCACCGAAGCGCGTCTGGCCGCCGCCCGACAGCTTCTGGAGCAGACCCAGGATCCGCTTGAGGTCATTGCCGAAAAAAGCGGGTTTGGTACCAGCATCAACCTGCGCCGCGTTTTTGAAAAGCAGCTTCATCTTACGCCGGGCGAATACCGCCAGCGCTTCCACTGCCGTAGAATGGCGTAATATGATCCTTTTTTGTCATTTACGCCATACGACCTGACGCCTACAGTAACTCCAGACAACACAGATAAGGAGTGCATCATGGTTAAGGTCGGTATTAACGGTTTCGGCCGTATCGGACGTAATGTCCTGCGCGCGGCGCTGGGCAACCCGGATCTCCAGATTGTGGCCATTAACGATCTGACGGACAGTAAAACCCTCGCCCATCTGCTGAAATATGACTCTCTGCTCGGCACGCTGCCGGTGCCTGTGGAAGCGGCGGACGGCGCGCTACAGGTTGACGGGCAACGCATCACCGTATTCAGTGAACGCGACCCGGCAAACATTGCGTGGAAAGACGCAGGCGTTGAGGTGGTAATCGAAGCTACCGGCTTCTTCACCGAACGTGAAAAAGCGGCGGTGCATATCACGAGCGGCGGCGCAAAACGCGTCATTATTTCCGCCCCGGCTAAAAATGACGATCTGACGGTGGTGATGGGCGTCAACCACACGCTGTACGATCCGGCCCAGCATTTTGTGGTCAGCAACGGGAGTTGCACCACTAATGGTCTGGCGCCAGCGGCGCAGGTGCTGCACCAGCAGTTTGGCATTGAGCACGGGCTGATGAACACCACGCATGCCTACACCAACAGCCAGGCGCTGCATGACCAGCCGGAAAAAGATCTGCGCGGCGCGCGCGCGGCAGCATTATCCATTGTGCCTTACTCCAGCGGCGCGGCAAAAGCGCTCGGGAAAGTGATCCCAGAGCTTGACGGTAAACTCACCGGGTATTCCCTGCGCGTGCCGGTTCCGGTGGTGTCGATTGTCGATCTGACGGTGACGCTGAGCCGCAACGTGACCGCCGAAGAGGTGAATGACGCGTTCCGTCAGGCTGCCGCCAGCGGGCCGCTGAAAGGCATTCTGGGCTACAGCGATGAACCGCTGGTCTCCCGTGATTATCAGGGCGACCCGCGCTCATCCATCATCGACGGGCTTTCAACGCTGGTAATTGGCGGGAATATGGTGAAGATCCTGTCGTGGTATGACAACGAGTGGGGCTTCTCGAACCGTCTGGTGGATCTGGCGGTGCTGATGGATAAGAAAGGGTTGTAGCCGATCGTATTGCCGGGTGACGCTTGCGCATACCCGGCCTGCAAAATGGCCCCTCTGCCTGCTAACAGAGGGGCATCATGACACTCTTCAGAAATAATATTTAAACCGCACACGACCGCCATAACGATCGTCGTTCTTATCGCTTCCCTTTTTCGGCGACGCGTTCACCCGCGAAGCGTAGGCGCCCAGGTAAATGTTAAAGTTCTTCATCTTCATTACGTTGGGAATAAGGTACGACGCATGGACAGTGTGAATATCATACTCACCCGGATCGGTGATCCAGCAATCATTCTCACACTCTGCGTCAAAGGTTGAAGTGTTAAATTCGTCGATTTCGTTATGCGCATAAATATAGCCCAGCTCAGCGTTACGCCACAGGGCATTGACGCCGGATGTGAAGTCCGTTTCGTCTGCGGCGTCAAGATACGCTGTGTTGAGATTCACGACTATGCCATCCTCAGGATCGGCTTTCAGACCATCCCAGGTCATGGTGAATCCGTAACCGGTGCGGTCAGACTGATCGACCCAACGACCCGCGTCATCCCGATAGCCATAAGCATTGTTGACCAGATTGGTTTCCATGGCGACGGCCGTTGAGAACGGGCCGTCCTGCCACGAAATAACTGGCCGGACATAGGCGACGTTCTTATCATTTTCCAGTTCCGCGCCATGGTAGCGCTGGTCGACGTACAGATCGCTGCCGTCTTTGAACAGCGTATTCAGCTCGAAATACCAGTTATCCAGCGTTTTACTCATCAGGAAGTTACCGCCGCTGTCGGTACGGCCACGCCCCTCTTTCAGCATATAAATGTAACCATAGCCGTCGCTATAAAGATCGTCCGCTGTATTGCCTGAGTATTCAACAAAGGTATCCTGGTTGAGCGGGAACATATCGTAGGCTTCAAAACGTCCAACTTTAATTTCCCAGTCGTTTTCTGCGCCAAAGAAAAATACCGCATCATCAAGGTACATTTGCCCTGCCAAATCGCCCAGTGGTTGTACAGAAAATCCGGAAAAATGGCCGTTATCCATTTTTCGATAACCATCAAACCCCAGCAAAATACGACCATTAATATCCCACCGTTCTTTATCTCCCGGTGCCCAGTCGCTATTAGCACTTTGCTTAACAGAAGTCAGACTGCCGGTTTTGCTGGCAGCATCCATATTAAATTCCACATCGCCATAAAATTTTATATCTCCAAAGCCCGAAAGCGTCAGCTTCGGTGGTGCGTCTTTATTGACGGGCTCTTCTGACTGGACGACCACGGGAGCAGCCTGCTGACTGGCCGCCTGCTGTTGTTTCAACGCTTCGATTTGCGCCTCCAGTTGCGCCAGTTTTTCATCTACGCTCGTCGCGCTTTGTGCCGCAAAAAGAGAGCCAGAACAGAGTGCCCCCACGAGGACAACCATTTTTTTTAATTGCATAGAATCCATCCTGAAATAAAAGTGAATACCCGAAGTGATGGGCCACTCTATTTCGTCTAAATGTTTTTCGGCAGGCTATTATGTTTTTTGTTATGTCGGTTATGTTTTTTACTTTGTGTGACCTTCACGGAAAGTTATTCGCGGAATGTAATAAAGAAACACAACCCCGTTCACAGAATTAAAAAAGGTTGCAACCCATAAGCCTGGTCAATATTCATAGTGTGCCCTGACAGGATATTTAATTAAAATCATTCCCCAAAAAACATTCCCCGAGTAAATAGTTTTCGGCGCGCTTCTCGCGTCCGGGCGCGGCGGTAAATTGTCTGGTAATGCGCAAAATGGGATATCTAACACGCGAAGCGGGCAATATTCGTCTAAGGTTTTCAGGTGATTGACGACAGCGGTGACGCTGCCCAGCGACGAATGGAGATGAACCGATGATAAAAACTCGAATGCTACGCCCTGGCTTGTTACACCTTACGTTGGCAGGCGCCCTACTCGGTGTTACCGCATTTGGTTATGCTGAAGACCAGCCAACGAGCCAGCAAAGCTCACCTGATATTCTCCTTGGCCCCCTCTTTAATGAAGTACAGAGCGCCAAACTGTTCCCGGATCAGAAAACCTTCGCGGATGCCGTTCCCAAAAGCGACCCGCTAACCATCCTGGCGGATTACCGGATGCAGCATACCCAGTCCGGTTTTGACCTGCGCCACTTCGTAGAGATGAACTTTATCCTGCCGAAGGAAGGTGAGAAATACGTTCTCCCTGAAGGCCAGAGCCTGCGCGAACACATAGACGATCTGTGGCCTGTACTGACCCGCACCACTGACAAAGCGAACAAATGGGACTCCCTCCTGCCCCTGCCAAAGCCCTATGTCGTGCCGGGAGGACGCTTCCGCGAAGTCTATTACTGGGACAGCTATTTCACCATGCTGGGGCTGGCCGAGAGCGGCCACTGGGATAAGATCGGTGACATGGTGGACAACTTCGCTTACGAGCTTGATACCTGGGGCCATATCCCTAACGGTAACCGCAGCTACTACCTGAGCCGCTCTCAGCCGCCGTTCTTCTCGCTGATGGTGGAATTGCTGGCCACGCATGACAGCGACGCGTTGAAGAAATACCGTCCGCAGATGGAGAAAGAGTACGCTTACTGGATGGAGGGGGCTGATGGGCTCCAGCCTGGTCAGGCGAACAAACGCGTGGTGAAGCTGGATGACGGCTCGATCCTCAACCGCTACTGGGACGATCGGGACACGCCGCGCCCTGAGTCGTGGCTGGATGACGTGACCACCGCCAAAAATAACCCTAACCGTCCGGCCACCGAAATTTACCGCGATCTGCGCTCTGCCGCGGCCTCGGGCTGGGATTTCAGCTCCCGCTGGATGGACGATCCACAGAAGCTGGGTACCATCCGCACCACCAGCATCGTGCCGGTGGATCTGAATGCGCTGATGTTTAAGATGGAAAAACTGCTGGCCCGCGCCAGTCAGGAAGACGGCGATAACGCCAGTGCAAGTAAATATGACGCGCTGGCCTCCGCACGTCAGAAAGCCATGGAAAGCCACCTGTGGAACGATAAAGAGGGCTGGTATGCGGATTACGATCTGAAAACCGGGAAGGTGCGTAATCAGCTGACGGCCGCAGCCCTCTTCCCGCTGTATGTGAAGGCCGCATCACAGGATCGCGCGGATAAAGTGGCCGCAGCCGCGTCGTCACGCCTGCTGAAACCGGGCGGTATTTCTACCACCACCATCAACAGCGGGCAGCAGTGGGATGCGCCGAACGGCTGGGCGCCGTTGCAGTGGGTAGCGGTGGAAGGGTTGCAGAACTATGGTCAGCAGAAAGTGGCGATGGACGTAACCTGGCGTTTCCTGAAAAACGTTCAGCATACCTACGATCGCGAGAAGAAACTGGTTGAGAAGTACGATGTCTCTTCGACCGGTACCGGCGGTGGCGGCGGTGAGTATCCGTTGCAGGACGGTTTCGGCTGGAGTAACGGCGTGACGCTCAGGATGCTGGACATGGTCTGCCCGAAAGAGAAGCCGTGCGACAGCGTACCGGAGAATCAGCCTGCGGCAAACGATGATGTTGCACCTGCGAAACAGGCGGCGCAGTAGCGCCCCTCACCCTGACCCTCTCCCCGGTGGGGCGAGGGGACGGTTCCGTGCAATAGATTGGCCCGGTAGCGAAGCGCCACCGGGCTTTTTTCAGAAGCTGTAACTCGCCCCGACCTGGAACGTGCGGTCGCGGCCTATCCAGCAGTTGGTCGCGTCATAGCAGGTGAGCGTCTCTTTGTTGGTGACGTTCTGCGCGCTCGCTTTCAGCGTCAGCCCCTCCAGCGATGGCGCCAGCTCGCCCATGCGGTAAGATGCCGCCAGATCGTATTGCGTCGTACCGCCCAGCTTGCCTGCGTCGTTGGCTGGCGAGATCTCCATCGGCCCGGTGTAGCGTGCCCCTGCCCCCAGCGTTAACCCTCTCAGCGGTGTGCTGTCAAAGGTGTAATCTCCCCACAGATTAAAGGCGTTCTCAGGGACCTGCGTCGGTCGTTTGCCCTGGTATTTGTCATCTTCGGTATTGATGGCGTGGGTGTAGGCATAGTTGGCAATCAGCGTCAGGTTATCCGTTGGACGACTCATAGCGGAAAGCTCCGCACCTTTCGATTCCACTTCCCCGGTCTGGCGATAGTTGAGGAAGCCCGGATCGCTGGTCACCACATTTTTCTGACGAATGTTAAACACCGAGGCGGTGAAGGTGGTTGCGTATTCCGCCAGCAGGTATTTCACCCCACCCTCCACCTGCTTGCTGGTGGTGGGCTTAACGTCTTTCGCGGTCAGCGTGCCCTGCGGCGATACCGGGGCGAACCCTTCCGAATAGCTGATAAACGGCGAGAGACCATTGTCGAAGGCATAAAGCGCGCCCAGTCGCTTAGTGAGGCGATCCTGCGATACCCAGGCTTTGTCACCGTTTTGCAGATAGTTGGTGGTGACAGAACGGTAGTCGTCATAGCGCAGGCTGGCCAGCACGTTCAGCCCGCCAAACGCAATCTGATCCTGGAGGTAATAGCCATTCTGCTGATAGCTGAGACGGTTTTTCTGCGCGGTTTCAAGCCCCAGCGCATCGTTATCGATCTGCGAGTGATCCGGATTACGCATATCGATACCCGGTGTGGACGAGGCGTAACGATAATGGAAGTGAGAGTTCAGCTTCTGGTAGTCAAAGCCCGCCAGCAGATGATGTTTCCAGTCCCCCAGCGCGACGGTTCGGGTGACCTGGTTATCAATGTTGAAGCTCTGTAAATCTTCATCCGTGGTATAGGCGAAGCGGTTAAGCTGGTAGACCTCGCTGCCCGTCCCGGTTGAATAGGCGCTGCGCTGGTGGGTGTCCACGTCAAAGTTGCGCGCTTTCTGGCTAAAGCCCCAGCCACTGTCAAACTCATGTTCAAAGCTGTAGCCCAGCATCCACTGACGCTGCTTAAAGCCGCTCCACTCATCCCCGGCATAGTCACGACGATCGGCGTATTTAGACCGTAGATAGCTTAGCGGCATCGGATCAGACGGCGTCAGGCTCGGCGTATTTTGCGCCAGCGCGTCAATGGTCAGGCGCGTTTTGTCATCCGGCTGCCAGGTCACGGAGGGGGCCACCAGATAGTTTTCATAGCGCGTGGTGTGCGCCTGTTCGTCACTCTCTGTCGCTTTACCCAGCAGGCGATAGTTCCAGTCGCTGGTCGCAATCTGCCCCGTGGAGTCCAGGTACCCCTCTTTCAGATTGCGGTTTCCGGTGTTAAAGCCCAGTTCTGTTTTCGCCTCTTTCTGCGGCTTTTTACTCTGAATATTGACCAGCCCGCCCGGGGAGCCACCGCCATACAGCACGGATGACGGCCCCTTCAGGATATCGACGCTCTCAATCAGCAGCGGATCGATTCGCGCTTTAGTGTTCCCGGTGACGTTATAGGGAAGTTGCAGGCCGTTGTAGAACTCCTGCTCGACGTTAAACCCGCGGATTTTGTACTCGCTCATGTAAGAGGTGCTCCCGCGCACCTCCGTGGAAACGCCCGGCGCATAGCGCAGGATCTCGTTTACCGAACTGGCGTGCCGCTGCTCAATCTCTTTAGCGGCAATGGTGTTGATCACCTGCGGCGTTTTACTTTCCGCGACGGCTGATTTCGTGGCGCTGTTGGTCCAGGCAGGGAGCGCGCTGCCCTGCTCTGTACCGGTCACCACGATGGTGGGTTCTTCTGCAAAAGCCTGTGTTTGCAATGCCAGCGTGACGGCGCCTGCCAACGCGCATAACGCAAAACGTGAGGTGCTCATAGTGTCGTCTTGTTATTAGATGCTATTGGGAACGCCAATTATTATCATTTCCATTAGCAAATCAATATCGGCGGAGAAAAACAGATCGTTTGTATTAAGTTTCATGCCAGCGTGCCGATAACCCAGAGACAGTCTGTCATCTATCGAGGAGCCATCTGGCGTGAGTAGCTACAGTGAGCAGTTCCTGAAACAAAATCCGCTGGCTGTATTAGGGGTGTTACGCGACCTGAAAAAGGGCGAGGTGCCGCTGCGCATCAACTGGTCAACCAGCCAGTTTATCAGCAAGATCCTGGACGTGACGGCAGAACACCTGATCGTGGATCTGGGTAGCCAGAGCGAAGAAAACCGTGCCGCGCTCCAGGCAGAAAACCTCTCGGTGATGGCCGAAACGCAGGGGGCTAAAGTCGAGTTTATACTGCCCCGCCTGACCACGATCGCGTACCAGGGTTTGCCTGCGTTTATCGCTCCCCTGCCCGCTAACCTCTGGTTCGTGCAACGCCGCGAGTTTTTTCGCATCAGCGCCCCGCTTCACCCGGCCTATTTCTGTAAGGCAAAAATGCCGGACAAAAAAGAGATCCGCTTTCGTCTCTTCGACCTGTCACTGGGCGGGATGGGCGCGTTAATGGATACGCCGAAGCCGGAAGGACTGGTGGAAGGCATGCGTTTTAGTCAGATTGAGCTGGATATGGGCGGATGGGGACGCTTCTGGTTTGACGCCCAGCTGATTGCCATCAGCGAGCGTAAGGTGGTGGACAGCAAAAACGAAACCATTACCACGCCGCGACTGAGCTTTCGCTTTCTGAATGTCGGGCCAGGCGCCGAACGCGAACTACAGCGCATCATCTTCTCACTGGAGCGTGAAGCGCGGGAACGCGCGAACAAAGTGCGCTGAAAGGCGTCGGGCAGCATGCTGCCGCCCGACAAAGGCGTTACATGGCGTCCATCGCTTTCTGTACTTTCCAGATATAACGTGGAGCCTGTGCTGACGGATGATTCTTCACAACGTGCTCGAAGAATTCATCTTTATCCATATCGTTAATCTCTTCTATCGCCTCTTTGCGATCGGATGAGAAGGTTCGGAGCAGCGCGCCGGCTCCGTTAACGTACGACACCACCAGCGCATATTGCATCACTTCCGGATCGTCAATCCCCTTCAGAATGCCATGCTCGAGAATACTCAGGTAAGCGGTTCCCATAGAGATATTACGTTCCGGGTTTTTCAGCTCGCTGGTGGATGGCTGTCCCTTCCAGCCCATGTAGCGATAGACCTCTCTTCCCGCCGTCGAGGCTTTTAACTGCATCAGCCCCACCGCATTCGATTTACTCACCAGCGTCGGGTTGCCACCGGATTCCACGGCAATGATCGCCGTGATCAGACGCGGGCTCACGCCCCAGGCCTTCCCGGCTTGTTCGCTGATCGGCATCCACTGCATGGCCCGCTTTACCGGCACTTCAGGGTTCCAGGGGGGATTTTGATAATCATGTTTTGAACTACAGCCAGCGAGCAGCACAATCAAAAAAGCAAACCATCTCAATTTCACGTCATCTATCCTTATAGCCGGTCATCGCGGTACGTCGCCCCTTGAAGCAGGCGGCGTATAAGCGGCATGATATAGACAATTAGATTCTCATTCAGCAAGGAATTGCCATGCCTCAGTTTCATCTCATCGCACCGTCAGGCTACTGCATCAACCAGGAGGCGGCACAGCGGGGCGTTCAGCGCCTGCTGGAAATGGGCCATCAGGTAGAAAATCAGACAATTATCCCCCGCCGCATGCAGCGTTTTGCCGGTACGGAGGCGCAGAGACTGAGCGATATCAACAGCCTGACGACGCTGGAAGGTGAAAACACCATTGTGCTGGCCGTGCGCGGCGGCTATGGCGCAAGCCGGCTGCTGGAGAGCATCGACTGGGCCGGGCTGGCCGCGCGCCAGCAGCAGGATCCGCTGTTAATCTGCGGACACAGCGATTTCACGGCGATCCAGCTCGGCCTGCTTGCGTTGCATAACGTCATTACCTTTAGCGGCCCGATGCTGGCCGGCAACTTTGGTGCGCCGGAGCTGGATGCGTTTACGCAGGACCATTTCTGGCGCGCCCTGCAAAACCCGACGTTCACCATCGAGTGGCAAGGCAATGGACCGCACTGGGAATGTGAAGGACAGCTGTGGGGCGGCAACCTCGCGATGCTGGTGTCGCTGATTGGAACGCCGTGGCTGCCGCAGATCACGGACGGCATACTGGTGCTGGAAGATATTAACGAACACCCGTTCCGCGTCGAACGTATGCTGTTGCAGCTGTATCACGCCGGGATCCTGGATCGGCAGTCGGCCATTGTGCTGGGCAGTTTTAGTGGTTCAGCCCCTAACGATTACGATGCGGGCTATTCCCTGGAGACGATGATTGATTTCATTCGTTCCCGGCTGGATATCCCGGTGATCCCCGGTCTGGATTTCGGCCATGAGCAGCAAACCGTTACCCTGCCGCTGGGTGCCCAGGCGCACCTTGTACACGATAATTCAGGAAGTCGGTTAACAATCAGCGGTCATCCGGTCTTAAAGGCATAAAAAAGCCGTTATTCCCCCTCAATAAAACGCAGTTAACGTTGTTATTATGTTAGGGTTTTAATAACAGCGTTCACATTGAGGTGGGAGTAAGACGACATTGGGTGCCACAGCGATAATCAGTCTTTTCATTCTAGGTTCCATCCTGGTAACCTTTAGCATTTTATTAAGTTCATTTTCATCGCGTCTTGGCATACCTATTCTTGTCATTTTCCTGGCTATCGGCATGCTTGCCGGGATCGACGGTATCGGCGGTATCCCCTTCGATAATTACCCTTTCGCCTATATGGTGAGTAACCTCGCGCTGGCGGTGATTCTGCTGGACGGCGGAATGCGCACCCAGGCAAGTTCGTTTCGCGTTGCCTTAGGCCCGGCGCTGTCTCTGGCGACCGTCGGCGTGCTGATCACCTCCGGCCTGACCGGCATGATGGCGGCCTGGCTGTTTAACCTCGATATAATGGAAGGCCTGCTGATTGGCGCGATCGTCGGCTCTACCGATGCGGCGGCGGTTTTCTCACTGCTCGGCGGCAAGGGGCTGAACGAACGCGTTGGCTCCACGCTTGAGATTGAATCCGGCAGTAACGATCCGATGGCGGTGTTCCTGACCATTACCCTGATTGAGATGATCCAGCAGCACGAAACCGGCCTGAGCTGGATGTTCGCCTGGCACATCCTCCAGCAGTTTGGCCTCGGGATTATCATTGGTCTCGGCGGCGGTTACCTGTTACAGCATACGATTAACCGTATTACGCTGCCTTCCGGCCTTTACCCGCTGCTGGCCCTGAGCGGTGGGATCCTGATCTTTGCCGTCACCACCGCGCTGGACGGCAGCGGTATTCTGGCGGTTTACCTTTGCGGTTTCCTGTTGGGCAACCGACCGATTCGCAACCGTCACGCCATCTTGCAGAACTTCGACGGTCTGGCCTGGCTGGCGCAGATCGCCATGTTCCTGGTGCTGGGCCTGCTGGTGACGCCGTCGGACCTGCTGCCTATCGCCGTACCGGCGCTGCTTTTGTCGGCCTGGATGATCTTCTTCGCCCGTCCGCTGTCGGTGTTTGCCGGGCTGCTGCCGTTCCGCGGGTTTAACCTGCGTGAGCGGATATTTATCAGTTGGGTGGGGCTGCGCGGCGCGGTGCCGATTATTCTGGCAGTGTTCCCTATGATGGCCGGGCTGGACAACGCCCGTCTGTTCTTCAACGTCGCCTTCTTCGTAGTGCTGGTGTCGCTGCTGTTCCAGGGAACGTCTCTGGGCTGGGCGGCGAAAAAAGCCAAAGTGGTGGTACCGCCCATTGGCTGGCCGGTCTCCCGCGTGGGGCTGGATATTCACCCTGAGAATCCCTGGGAACAGTTTGTCTACCAGCTAAGCGCCGATAAGTGGTGCGTGGGCGCGTCCCTGCGCGATCTGCATATGCCCGCTGAAACGCGCATTGCCGCCCTGTTCCGGGATAACGCCCTGCTTCACCCGACCGGCAGCACGCGGCTGCGTGAGAACGATATCCTCTGCGTGATTGGCCGCGAGCGCGACCTGCCTGCCCTCGGCAAGCTGTTCAGCCAGTCGCCCCCGGTGGCGCTGGATCAGCGTTTCTTCGGCGATTTTATCCTCGAAGCCAGCGCCCGCTTTGCGGATGTGGCGCTGATTTATGGCCTGGAAGGTGGACTGGAGAATCGAGATAACCAGCAAACCCTGGGTGAGATTATTCAGCAATTATTAGGGGCTGCGCCGGTCGTCGGTGACCAGGTGGAGTTTGCCGGGATGATCTGGACGGTAGCGGAGAAAGAAGATAACGCGGTGCGCAAAGTCGGCGTAAGGCCGATGGAGGAGGAGGCGGAGTAGCTGCTTTTTTGCCGGGTGGCGCTAACGCTTACCCGGCCTACGTTCGGGCTTTTGTAGGCCGGGTAAGGCGAAGCCGCCACCCGGCACACACTCATGTTACACCGTCACAACAGGCACTCTTGGCGCCAGAGCGCACATCAGTTCATACCCGACGGTGCCCGCCGCAGCGGCCACATCATCAATTTTAACCTCGTTGCCCCACAGCTCAACCGGCGATCCGATGCCCGCCTGGGGGCACGGCGTCAAATCAATGGCCAGCATGTCCATTGAGACGGTGCCTACCGTGCCCGTGCGCACGCCATCGACCCACACCGGCGTGCCGCTCGGGGCGATGCGCGGATAACCATCTGCATAGCCCCCCGCCACGATACCGATGCGCTGCTCGCCCGCTGCCCGATAGCGGCTGCCATAGCCCACCGTATCGCCCGCTTTCAGGGTTTGCACGCCGATAATCTCGCTTCGTAACGTCATCACCGGCTTCAGGCCGCTGTTGGCGATATCCTGCCACTGACCTGAGGGTGACGCGCCGTACAGAACGATCCCTGGACGCACCCAGTTGTAGTGCGCCTCGGGATGCCAGAGCGTTGCCGCTGAGTTCGACAGCGAGCGCGGACAGTCCAGACCTTCTGCCGCCTGCTCAATGCGGACCATGGCATCGGCAATGCCGTCCGGCTTTTCCGCATCGGCGAAGTGCGCCATCAGCGTCATCTCACCGACGTTTTTCAGCGCACGAAGCTGCTGCCAGACCGTATGCACCCGTTCAGGCTGGAAGCCCAGACGGTTCATCCCGCTGTTCACTTTGAGATAGATATCCAGCGGGGCATGCAGCTTCGCGTCCTGGATGGCCTTGATCTGCCAGTTACTGTGAACGCTGGTCGTCAGGCGGTACTTATCCAGCAGAGGCAGATCCTGCGCATGAAAGAATCCTTCCAGCAGCAGGATCGGTCCTTTCCAGCCGCGCTCGCGCAGCAGGATGGCCTCTTCCAGATTCAGCAAGGCAAAACCATCGGTGCCACCGAGCGCACTCCAGATACGGTCAATACCATGACCGTAGGCGTTGGCTTTCACCACCGACCAGACACGAGAACCCGGCGCAGCACGGCGAACAATTTGCAGGTTATCCTTCAGCGCCTGCAAATCCAGCTGGGCCAGAATGGGACGGGACATGACGACTCCTTAATTATGCGCGCCGTGCAGGTGTTGTGGACGCGATGGGGTAAACCCTGATTGATAGCGTGCGGCGCTCAAATCGTCAAACGGAATTGCCGGCGTCCGTCCGGAGATCAGGTCGCTCAGCAGCTGGCCCGAACCGCAGGCCATGGTCCAGCCAAGCGTGCCGTGGCCGGTGTTGGTCCACAAATTTTTATATGGCGTACGGCCCACAATCGGCGTGCCGTCCGGGGTCATTGGGCGCAGGCCGGTCCAGAACGTCGCCTGCTCAATGAAGCCGCCGCGCGGGAAGAGATCGCCCACGACCATCTCCAGCGTTTCACGACGCGGTTTGAGCAGCTCGGTATTGAAGCCCACGATTTCCGCCATGCCGCCGACGCGGATCCGGTTATCGAAGCGGGTGATGGCGATTTTGTAGGTTTCATCGAGAATGGTCGAGACCGGCGCGCCGCTGTCCTCTTTCACAGGAATGGTCAGGGAGTAGCCTTTCAGCGGATAGACCGGGATATCCAGGATGCCTTTCAGCATTGCGGTTGAGTAGGAGCCAAACGCCATCACGTAGGCATCGGCTTTAATTACCTCTTCCCCACACTTCACGCCGTAAATCTTCTCCCCTTCCGACAGCAGTTTGTCGACAGAAGTATTGAAGCGGAATTTCACCCCGGCCTGCTCACACATGCGCGCCAGACGCTGGGTGAATAGCTGGCAGTCGCCGGTTTCATCGTTCGGTAAACGCAGACCGCCCGTCAGCTTGTGCGCGACCTCGGCAAGCGCTGGCTCCACCTGCGCCAGCTGGCTGGCTTCCAGCAGCTGATACGGTACGCCCGCATCTTCAAGCACGGCGATATCGCGGGTCGCGTTTTCGTACTGTTGCGCGGTACGGAACAGCTGAAGCGTGCCGCCCTGACGCCCTTCATATTCAATGCCCGTTGAGGCACGCAGCGCCTTCAGGCAGTCGCGGCTGTATTCCGCCAGCCGCACCATACGCCCCTTGTTTTCCATATAGTGGCGGGTGTCGCAGTTGCGCAGCATCTGCCACATCCACTTAAGCTGGAACTGCGTGCCGTCAAGGCTGATCGCCAGGGGCGCATGTCGCTGAAACATCCATTTGATCGCCTTCAGCGGAACGCCCGGGGCCGCCCACGGCGCAGCGTAGCCCGGAGAGATTTGCCCCGCATTCGCCGCACTGGTTTCCAGCGCCGGACCGGATTCGCGATCGATAACGGTAACCTCATGTCCCGCCTGACTCAAATACCAGGCGCTGGTTACGCCAACGACACCACTTCCCAGTATGACAACACGCATAGCCACTCCATTATGAGCAAAAGAACAATCATCTAATTACAGATTGATAACCTAGTTGAAAATATTATTCAACATATGACTTTTTTATGGTGACTCAACTCACATATCCCGCTGTATTAGGGGATGGCGCTTATTTGGGATCTCCTGCTGCGCGTTATTTTTAACCAGTAGAAAATTCTGTGAGCACCGCTTTATTTGCCGTATCGAAAACGCGAAATCGCAAAGAAAAAATTTCTGCGCCCCGCGTATTTGAATGGGGTGATCTATGCTTGAAAGGAGGCTCTCCAGTCAGAGAGAGCGACCAACAACGAGGGCGCGCTAATGGCTACACTAGATTCCATGTCCAGGGACAGCACCCGTCTGAGCGATGGACCCGACTGGACCTTCGAGTTGCTGGATGTCTACCTGGCGGAGATCGACCGGGTGGCCAAACTCTATCGTCTGGATACCTATCCCCATCAGATTGAAGTCATCACCTCGGAACAGATGATGGACGCTTACTCCAGCGTCGGGATGCCAATTAACTATCCGCACTGGTCGTTTGGCAAAAAATTCATTGAGACAGAGCGGCTGTATAAGCACGGGCAGCAGGGACTGGCGTATGAAATCGTCATTAACTCTAACCCGTGTATTGCCTATCTGATGGAGGAGAACACCATTACCATGCAGGCGCTGGTGATGGCGCACGCCTGCTATGGACATAACTCGTTCTTCAAAAATAACTATCTGTTCCGCAGCTGGACGGACGCCAGCTCCATCGTCGATTACCTGATCTTCGCCCGCAAATACATTACCGACTGCGAAGAGCGCTACGGCGTGGACGAGGTGGAGAAGCTGCTGGACTCCTGCCACGCGCTGATGAACTACGGCGTTGATCGCTATAAGCGCCCGCAGAAGATCTCATTGCAGGAAGAGAAAGCCCGGCAGAAGAGCCGCGAGGAGTATCTGCAAAGCCAGGTGAATATGCTGTGGCGCACCCTGCCGAAACGTGAAGAGGAGAAAACCGTCGCCGAGGCGCGTCGCTACCCTTCCGAGCCGCAGGAAAACCTGCTCTACTTTATGGAGAAAAACGCCCCACTGCTGGAGCCGTGGCAGCGTGAGATCCTGCGCATCGTGCGCAAGGTGAGCCAGTATTTCTATCCGCAGAAGCAGACCCAGGTGATGAACGAAGGCTGGGCGACCTTCTGGCACTACACCATTCTTAACCACCTGTACGACGAAGGAAAAGTCACCGAGCGGTTTATGATGGAGTTTCTGCACAGCCACACCAACGTGGTATTCCAGCCGGCATATAACAGCCCGTGGTACAGCGGCATTAACCCGTACGCGCTCGGCTTTGCCATGTTCCAGGATATCAAGCGTATTTGTCAGTCGCCCACCGAAGAGGACAAATACTGGTTCCCGGATATTGCCGGTTCCGACTGGCTGGAAACGCTGCACTTCGCGATGCGTGATTTTAAGGATGAGAGCTTTATCAGCCAGTTCATGTCGCCGAAGATCATGCGTGATTTCCGCTTCTTCACCGTACTGGATGATGACCGCAACAACTACCTGGAGATCTCCGCGATCCACAACGAAGAGGGCTATCGCGAGATCCGCTCGCGCCTGTCATCCCAGTACAACCTGAGTAATCTTGAACCGAACATTCAGGTCTGGAACGTGGATCTGCGCGGCGACCGCTCCCTGACGTTGCGCTATATTCCGCACAACCGCGCGCCGCTGGATAAGGGGCGTAAGGAAGTGCTGAAGCATGTGCATCGCCTGTGGGGATTTGACGTGTTGCTGGAGCAGCAGAACGAAGATGGCAGCGTGGAGCTGCTGGAGCGGTGTCCGGCGCGGTTGAATACGCTGTAGTGGGATTTTTTGCCCGGTGGCGCTACGCTTACCGGGCCTACGGGACCTGTAGGCCGGGTCAGGCGAAGCCGCCACCCGGCGAAAAAAAACCTCCCAATCGAGAGGTTTTTTCTTTCAGCGACTCTGAATCGCTAAATCGCCCGGCAGCGTTTTCTGCATCCGATGCCAGATTTCACCGGAGTCGTGGCCGTAACGACGCACCGTTTCATAGACCTGATCGTGCAGCCCTTCGGTGCAGAGTTTGCTCAGTTTATGGTAGAAGCCGAGCGCCAGGCTGCGGGCTTCAGGGTTAGCAAAGTAGTGACGACCAATGCGCGTATATAACCCTTTCATTCCATTCAGGATAAGACCGTAAACCGGATTGCCGGAAGCAAACGCCAGACCGCGGAACACGTTGTAATCCAGGGTCGCAAAGGCATCCGCGTGGTCTTCCACCTCATTAGCGGTGGCAAGCACTTTCAGCGCATCTTCAGGATGCTGACGAAACGCGGTGCGGATGAAAATGGTGGCGATGTTGGTGCGCACGGAAAGCAGATTATCAATCAGCTGCGGTACGCTTTCGTGGTCGAGACGCGCCAGCGTTTCCAGAATGTTCAGCCCGGACGTTTCCCAGAAGTTGTTCACCTTAGTGGGTTTGCCATGCTGTATCGTCAACCAGCCATCGCGCGCCAGACGCTGGAGCACTTCTCGCAGCGTGGTACGGGTGACGCCAATCAGTTCAGAGAGTTCGCGTTCAGCAGGTAGAATTGATCCCGCAGGGAAACGATTATTCCAGATGCTTTCAATGATGTACTCTTCCGCGAAACCCGCCGGGCTCTGCGCCTTAATGACCATAGTGAGATTTCCATTACACAGCTTTAGCAAATTGCACTCATCATACCAGAGGCGCGCAGAGGCAGATAGCGCAGCAGAGACAGAAAAGAGGGATCGCCGTTTCATTTTTATGAAATTTACAAATGGCTTAATCCCCCGCTCTGCCGCCATTTTTGCGTATACTGAGGTCTTGTCTTATTTGACGGGTAAAGGACGTCTGTCGTGGAAATTTCATTTGGGCGCGCGCTGTGGCGCAACTTTTTAGGTCAGTCACCTGACTGGTACAAACTTACTTTACTGGTATTCCTGGTCGTTAATCCCGTTATCTTTTTGCTGGATCCCTTCGTTGCCGGGTGGATGTTGGTCGCCGAGTTTATCTTTACCCTGGCGATGGCGCTGAAGTGCTATCCGCTGTTGCCCGGCGGGCTGCTGGCGCTGGAAGCCGTGGTCATTGGAATGACCAGCGCGGAGCATGTTAAAAACGAGATAGCGTCGAATCTTGAAGTCTTGCTGCTGCTGATCTTCATGGTGGCGGGGATCTACTTTATGAAGCAGCTTCTGCTGTTTATCTTCACCCGTTTGCTGCTGAGCATTCCATCGAAAACGCTGCTCTCGCTGGCGTTTTGCCTCGCCGCGGCCTTCCTCTCTGCCTTCCTGGATGCGCTGACGGTCGTTGCGGTGGTGATCAGCGTCGCCGTCGGCTTTTACGGGATTTACCACCGGGTGGCCTCGTCTCGTCCTGGCGATAACTTGCAGGACGACAGTCACGTTGAGGCGCACAACCGCGATGTGCTGGAACAGTTCCGCGCGTTTCTGCGCAGCCTGATGATGCATGCGGGCGTGGGGACGGCGCTGGGCGGCGTGATGACCATGGTCGGGGAGCCGCAAAACCTGATTATCGCCAAAGCGGCTGAGTGGCATTTTGGCGAATTTTTCCTGCGCATGGCGCCCGTCAGCGTGCCCGTGCTGGTCTGCGGGTTAGCCACCTGTGTGCTGGTCGAAAAATTCAACCTCTTTGGGTATGGCGCTAAGTTGCCCGATCAGGTCCGCCAGGAGCTGCATAAGTTTGACGAGCAGAGCCGCAAACAACGCACGCGCCAGGAGACGCTGCGTCTGATTGCACAGGGTTTCATCGGCGTGTGGCTTATCGCTGCGCTGGCCTTCCACCTTGCCGAGGTGGGGCTGATTGGCCTGTCGGTAATTATCCTTGCAACCAGCCTGGGCGGCGTTACGGACGAACATGCTATCGGAAAAGCCTTTACCGAAGCGCTGCCGTTTACCGCCCTGCTGGCGGTGTTTTTCGCGGTCGTGGCGGTGATTATTGACCAACATCTGTTCGCGCCGATCATCGCGTTTGTGCTTCAGGCTACGCCAGATTCGCAGCTAACGCTGTTCTATTTGTTTAACGGTCTGTTGTCCTCTATATCCGATAACGTCTTTGTCGGGACGGTATACATCAATGAGGCCAAAGCCGCGATGGAGCAAGGGATTGTCAGCAGTGAACAGTTCGAGCTGCTGGCGGTGGCGATCAACACCGGAACCAACCTCCCCTCCGTGGCAACCCCGAACGGTCAGGCGGCATTCCTCTTCCTGCTGACCTCGGCGCTGGCACCACTCATACGACTTTCTTATGGAAGAATGGTCTGGATGGCGCTGCCGTATACGCTGGTGCTTACCCTGGTTGGTTTGCTGTGCATCAAAATTACTCTCGTTCCCTGTACGCAATGGTTATTGCAAGCAGGTATACTTGCGGCGCATTAAAATTCGTTTACACTGCGCTGTCTAAGCATGTTCCAGGGAAATGATTATGTTGCGATTTTTGAACCAGTGCTCACGCGGTCGCGGAGCGTGGTTGTTGATGGCCCTGACCGCCTTTGCGCTGGAAATGGTCGCGCTGTGGTTTCAGCATGTGATGGGGCTGAAACCTTGCGTACTGTGTATTTATGAGCGTTGTGCGCTGTTCGGCATTATGGGCGCGGGTCTGGTAGGTGCGATTGCACCCAAATCACCGTTACGCTATGCGGCAATTGCCATCTGGCTGTTCAGCGCCGGGAAAGGGATTGCGCTTGCCTGGGAGCACACCCAGATGCAGCTTCACCCGTCGCCGTTTATGACCTGCGATTTTGCCGCCCGCTTCCCGAGCTGGCTGCCGCTGGATAAATGGCTGCCGCAGGTGTTTGTGGCCTCCGGTGACTGCTCTGTACGCCAGTGGGAGTTCCTGACGCTGGAGATGCCGCAGTGGCTGGTGGGCATTTTTGTCGCCTACTTTGTGGTGGCACTGCTGGTGCTGATTGCCCAGCCGTTCAAACCAAAGAAACGCGATCTTTTTGGAAGGTAAAAGCAAAACGGCAACGTCAGTTTTGTAGATCGGGTAAGCGCAGCGCCACCCGACAAAATTGCGCACAATAAAAAACCCGCCTCGGCGGGGTTTTTATTATCACCGATTAGGGTGATTCATAATGTGGTCTTCCCAGTCGCGCACCTCGGACTCTTTCACCGCAATGTGGCGCACGGAAATACGTTCACCGTGCATCGCCGCTTTCGACCCCGTCAACAGCGGATGCCATGTGGGCAGATCTTTTCCTTCCGCCAGCAGGCGATACGCGCAGGTATGCGGCAGCCACTCAAAGGTCGGCAGATTTTCACGGGTTAACTTGATGCAGTCCGGCTCATATTCGAAACGGCGCTCATAGTTGCGGCACTGGCAGGTTTTGATGTTTAACTGCTTGCAGGCTACGTTGGTGAAATAGATCTCGTCCGAATCTTCATCCATCAGCTTATGCAGGCAGCACTGCCCACAGCCGTCACACAACGATTCCCACTCCGCGTCGGTCATGTCGTCGAGAGTTTTGCTTTGCCAGAAAGGAATGTCGTTCATCGGGATGTCCACACGTCAAAATAGAGCGCACCTTATAACGAGTCTGGCACGTTGATGCAAGTTTTGCCGCCCTTTTCAGGCGGCAAGGTGCTTTTACAGCACGCGGGTTTTCAGCGACAGGCCGTTAAAACTGACGTCCAGTTCGTCGCCGCCAAGCAGCGGCCCCACACCTTCCGGAGTGCCGGTGAGGATCACGTCGCCAGGTTTCAGGGTGAAGAAGCGGCTCATGTAGGCAATCAGCGGAACGATCTTATGGATCATGTCAGCGGTTGTTCCCTGCTGGCGGATCTCGCCGTTGACCTTCAGGCTGAGCGGCGTGTTCTGCGGATCGTCGGTAAATTCACTCACCGGAACGAAACCAGAAATCGGGCATGAATTATCAAAACCCTTGGCTTTTTCCCACGGCTGCCCCGCTTTCTTCATTTTGCCCTGGACGTCACGCAGCGTCAGGTCGAGCGCGACACCGTAACCCGCAATCGCCTTCTCTACATGCTCTTCAGTTGCCTGGCGCAGCGTCGCGCCGATCAGCACCGCCAGTTCCACTTCATGATGCACCGAGCCCAGTCCCTGCGGCAGAACCAGCGGCTGGCGAATATCGCACAGTGCGGTTTCTGGCTTAATAAACAGAACCGGCTCTTCCGGCACGGCGCTGCCCATCTCCTGAATATGTTTTGCATAGTTGCTGCCCACGCAGACCACTTTGCTGACGGGATAATCCAGTAATGCACCTTGCCAGTTATGATGTTGATACATGGTCGACCCCTAATCGGTTGATGAGTTGTTCCCGGAAGGACCCGGGCTTATTTCTTTCCGCTCAGCTCAAGGTGCTGTTTTAATAAATTCTCCGGTGGCGGCGGAAGCTGTAAATAATAGCCCTGCTCGATTAACGCCTTTTTGACTTTCTCAAGATCGGCGTTCACCAGCTTCTTACGGCCGTCCAGCGGCAGCAGCATCGCCAGCTGCGGTCGGCCAAAGCTTTTCATTAATTCTTCAGGCACGCGGGAAAAATCGTCTTTCTTTTCGACATAAAGGTAGGTCTGGTCGCGGCTGGTACTTCTGTAGATCACACAAAACATGTTTTTACTCTGAATTAACGGGTGGTTGCTTGCCTCAATATACTCCTGACTATAACATGCCTGATACTCTTCGGAATATCGCGGCGATGTGTTGCGGTTAATAGCAAATTGAGTAAGGCCAGGATGTCAAATACGCCCATCGAGCTTAAAGGCAGTAGCTTCACCTTATCAGTGGTTCATTTGCATGATGCAAAACCCGAGGTTATTCGTCAGGCGTTAGAAGACAAAATCGCGCAGGCTCCCGCTTTTCTTAAGCATGCTCCTGTCGTCGTCAATGTAAGCGACCTTGAGGGGCCGGTTAACTGGAAGCGACTCCAGCAGGCCGTCGTCTCCACGGGGTTGCGCATCGTGGGTATTAGCGGCTGCAAAGACGCAGAGTTAAAAGCCGAAATTGAACGCGCGGGTTTGCCCTTGTTAAACGAGGGCAAAGAAAAAGCCCCGCGTGCAACGCCTGCAACCGTTCCCGCTCCCCCGCCTCCGGCGCAAAATGTAGCCCCAGTCACAAAAACGCGATTGATTGATCTGCCGGTTCGTTCCGGTCAGCGCATTTATGCGCCAAACTGTGATCTGATTGTTACAAGCCACGTCAGTGCGGGCGCAGAACTGATTGCAGATGGCAATATTCACGTTTACGGTATGATGCGTGGGCGTGCGCTTGCGGGCGCCAGCGGCGACCGAGAAGCACAAATTTTTTGTACTCACCTGACGGCAGAACTGGTGTCTATCGCAGGTGAATATTGGCTGAGCGATAAAATCCCAGCCGAATTTTATGGCAAAGCGGCCCGTCTGCAACTGGCAGATAACGCTTTGACCGTTCAACCGTTAAATTGATCCCTTTTAACAAGGAATTTCTATGGCACGCATTATTGTTGTGACTTCGGGTAAAGGAGGCGTTGGCAAGACCACCTCCAGCGCGGCCATCGCTACTGGTTTGGCCCAGAAGGGAAAGAAAACCGTCGTAATCGACTTCGATATCGGTCTGCGTAACCTGGACCTGATCATGGGTTGCGAGCGTCGCGTGGTGTATGACTTCGTGAACGTCATTCAGGGCGATGCCACCCTTAACCAGGCGCTGATTAAAGATAAGCGTACCGAGAACCTCTACATTCTTCCGGCGTCCCAGACCCGTGATAAAGACGCCCTGACCCGCGAAGGCGTGGAAAAGGTGCTCGACGATCTGAAAAAGATGGAGTTCGACTTCGTGGTCTGCGACTCCCCGGCCGGTATCGAAACCGGGGCTTTGATGGCGCTCTACTTCGCGGATGAAGCCATCATCACCACCAACCCGGAAGTCTCGTCAGTACGTGACTCCGACCGTATTCTCGGCATTCTGGCCTCGAAATCCCGTCGCGCGGAAAATGGCCAGGAGCCAATCAAAGAGCACCTGCTGCTGACCCGCTACAACCCTGGCCGGGTGAACAAAGGTGACATGCTGAGCATGGAAGACGTGCTGGAGATCCTGCGCATCAAACTGGTTGGCGTGATCCCGGAAGATCAGTCCGTGTTGCGCGCCTCTAACCAGGGCGAGCCCGTGATCCTGGATACACAGGCAGACGCAGGTAAAGCGTATGCGGATACCGTTGACCGTCTGCTGGGAGAAGAACGTCCTTTCCGCTTCATTGAAGAAGAGAAGAAAGGTTTCCTCAAACGCCTGTTCGGAGGATAAGTTATGGCATTACTGGACTTTTTTCTCTCGCGGAAAAAAAGCACCGCCAACATCGCAAAAGAACGTCTGCAAATCATTGTGGCGGAACGTCGTCGTAGCGACGCCGAACCGCACTACCTGCCGCAGCTGCGCAAAGACATTCTGGAAGTGATCTGCAAATACGTGCAGATTGACCCGGAAATGGTCACCGTTCAGCTGGAGCAAAAAGACGGGGATATTTCGATTCTGGAGCTGAACGTGACGCTTCCGGAAGCGGAAGAGTCGCGTTAATCCGTTTGTGGTTTTGTAGGCCGGGTAAGCATCGCGCCGCCCGGCAATTTCCCCGGTGGCGCTGCGCTTACCGGGGCTACAATTCTTTAGCGCGGATACCCTTCCAGCAGGGTATTCAGGCGTTCGGCCATCAGTTCCCCCCGCCATCCGGCGACCAGTTCCGGTAAACCATTTTGCGGTTTCAACTTCCAGTGCCAGTTCAGCAGCTGGTTAATCTGACGACGTGAAGCCAGCAGTTCGGCACTCAGTTTGCTTTCCCCCGCCACCGTCTGCACCAGCGCTTTGATATCTTTGAACGCCTTGCGGTAGCCCGGCATATCCATCAGGTTAAGCAGCGGTTCTGGCAGTGCGTCCTCCGGCAGCTGCTGAGCTTTCTCTACCAGCGCGAGCAGCGTTTTACCGTGGAAACGGATCTCACTTCCGGAAAGGCCAATGCTGTCCAGTTCACCAAGGCTACCCGGCATATAGCGCGCCACCGCCCACAGGTGTTCTTCACGCACCACGAAGTTAACCGCCAGATCGCGCTCACGCGCTTTACGCAGACGCCAGTCAGCCAGCAATTGCAGACAGGCCAGCTGGCGGGTGCGCAGCTGCCAGGCGTTGGTGATGTCACGCCAGGCTTCTTTCGGATCAACCACTTCCTGGCGACGCTGCTGCGTCATGCGGCACTCGTCCAGTGCGGCAGACAGCCAACCGGACGCCTCAGCCTCTTTCATGAGCTGGCCGGCAATTGGAAGAAGAAAAAAGACGTCTGCCGCGGCGTATTCAAGCTGACGCGCCGTCAGCGGACGCGCGAGCCAGTCGGTACGCGATTCGCTCTTATCCAGCGTCAGACCGGTGTACTCTTCCACCATCGCCGCAAAACCCCAGGAGAGCGGACGACCGCTGAACGCCGCGAGGATCTGGGTATCAATCAGCGGCTGCGGCATGATGCCAAAGGTGTTGAGAAAGACTTCCAGATCTTCACTGCCCGCGTGCAGATATTTGGTCACGGCGGTATCCAGCAACAGCTCGCGCATTGGCGCCCAGTCGGTAATGCCGAGGGGGTCAATCAACGACACGTGTTTGCCGTCATACATCTGAATCAGACCCAGCTGCGGATAGTACGTTCGGGTGCGGACAAATTCCGTATCCAGGGCGATAGCGGGAAATTCACGCGTCACCTCGCACAGCGAAGCCAGCTCGTCGTTGGTAGTGATCATCTGGTAATTCAAATCGGACTCTCTTTTGTTTGCGCCCATAAAAAACGCCGGATTAACCGGCGTCTGGGCGATTAACGTGAAGCTCAGGCCTTATTGTCCACTTTGGCACGGGCTTCGTCACGTAATTCTCGTCGTAATATCTTCCCGACGTTGGATTTCGGCAGCTCATCCCGGAATTCCACCAGCTTCGGCACTTTATAGCCCGTCAGCTGACGGCGACAAAACGTTATCAGCGCATCCTCGGTCAGAGAAGGATCTTTCTTGACCACAAATATCTTCACCGCTTCACCGCTGCTGCCGGAAGGAACGCCCACCGCCGCCACTTCCAGCACGCCGCTGTGCTGCATCACCACGTCTTCGATTTCGTTCGGATAGACGTTGAACCCTGACACCAGGATCATATCTTTCTTGCGATCGACGATGCGCAGGAAGCCTTCGTCATCCATCACCGCGATGTCGCCCGTGTGCAGCCAGCCGTCTTTGATGATCTCATCCGTGGCATCCGGACGTTGCCAGTAGCCCAGCATCACCTGCGGCCCTCTGACGCACAGCTCTCCTGGCTCACCGTGAGGCACTTCGTTATCCTCATCATCCACCAGTTTTGCTTCCGTCGACGGGACCGGCAGACCGATACTGCCGCTGTGATAGTCGATATCATGCGGGTTAACGCTGACCAGCGGGGCGCACTCCGTCAGGCCATAGCCTTCCAGCAGATATTGCCCGGTGAGTTTCACCCAGCGCTCGGCAACCGCCTGCTGAACCGGCATCCCGCCCCCCGCAGAGAGGTGCAGCGTGGAGAAATCGAGCTGCTGGAACTCTTTATTGTTAAGCAGCGCGTTAAACAGGGTGTTCACGCCGGTCATGGCGGTGAACGGGTATTTCGCCAGCTCTTTGACCAGCCCCGGAATGTCGCGCGGGTTGGTGATCAATACGTTTTGACCGCCAAGCTCAATAAACAGCAGGCAGTTCATGGTCAGCGCAAAAATGTGATACAGCGGAAGCGCGGTGATCACCAGCTCCTTGCCCGGGTGCAGCAGCGGCCCGTAGGTGGCATTAACCTGCTCAAGGTTCGCCAGCATATTTCGGTGGGTCAGCATCGCCCCTTTCGCCACGCCGGTGGTACCGCCCGTGTATTGCAGAAATGCCAGATCCTCAGACACGATCTCCGGCTTCACGTACTGCATCCGGTAGCCCGCATGCAGGGCGCGGCGGAAAGAGATGGCATCCGGCAGGTGGTATTTCGGCACCAGCCGCTTAACGTATTTAACGACAAAGTTGACCAGCGTACCTTTCGCGGTAGAGAGCTGGTCGCCCATGCGCGTCAGGATGACGTGTTTAACCTGGGTTCTTTCAACGACTTTTTCCAGCGTGTGGGCAAAGTTGGAGACAATCACAATCGCCGCCGCGCCGCTGTCATTCAACTGATGTTCCAGCTCGCGCGGGGTATAGAGCGGGTTAACGTTAACCACGATCATCCCTGCCCTGAGGATCCCGAACAGCGCCACCGGGTATTGCAGCAGGTTTGGCATCATCAGCGCGACGCGATCCCCTTTCTGCAAGCCCAACCCTTCCTGTAAATAGGCTGCAAACGCCCGGCTGCGCTCTTCCAGCTTACGGAAGGTCATCACTTCGCCCATATTCACAAATGCAGGCTGGTCAGCGTAACGCCGTACCGAGTGTTCAAATAATTCAATCAGGGATTGATAACGGTCAGGATTGATCTCCGCAGGGACATCCGCGGGATAACGGTTAAGCCAAACCTTTTTCAATGCATCACCTCTGAAATGAGTGTTCGTCGTCATCACAGCCCCGATAATAAACAGTTTGTTAACATTATATTAACTCAGCGTACCAGTTTATTAATTGTTCAGATTGCAGGTTGCGAAGCGCGTCACTCTTTTTTTTCGTTTTATCCGTAAAAAAACAGAGACAGCGGCTGAGCCGCTGTCTCTTTCCTAACAATAACAGTAAGTTACTCAGTTACGATTGTTTGAACCTGTGCAGGGCCTGGATTGTACCAACCCCAGCCACCGTAGCCGTAACGATACGGATGCGGTCCCCACATCCACGGATCAATTGGCTGTGGCGGCATCACCACCTGCTGGGCAATACGCCAGCGTTTGTAGCCGTTCACCTGCATGGTCATAAATTTGTATGGCGTATTGCCGATTTTCCCCGCCACCGAACCGGTAATCGGTCCGACGACGGTTACCAGCTGCCCGCGGAAATCTACCGGATCGAGGAAGCCGCTGACGTCAGCGTAGATCCGCCCGCGCGAGGCTTCACCCAGAACAGGCCGCGCGCCGTCGTCCAGCGGGACAGTGGCAATCTCCAGCCGGGTTTTCCCCTGCTGGTTTAGTACTTCAACCACCTTGCCGCCAAACCGCGCTTCCTGCCCGACATACAGCTCCGGGGCATTCATCACGCGTACCAGATCCTGCTGTGGCGTCGGGCTGGTGCCCTTGATCGCATCAGGAACGGTGACGCACCCGCTCAGTGCTATGGCAACCGCGCCTGCCATAAGAAAGCGTACAACTTTAGTCTGAACCGCCATGATGCGACTCCTTTTTCTCAGTTCCTGTTACTGAGATTCACTCGCGGCCAGGAAGTTTCTTCCACGCGACGGTGTTTCGTAAATAAACCGGTTCAGCATGTTCAACCGCCACGGTTTTTCCTGCGGCAAGTAGCTGACAGGCAATCGGCAGCATATCTTCTGCGGCGGGCAGGAGAATGTTACCGTCCACCAGCGTAAGGCCGGTGTCCTTCGCCATCTCAGGCCATACCGGCCAGCCGGTTCCGACCGTCGCCCACTCACCGGAGAGCTGTTTCAGACGCCCGGTGACGGCTTCAGGTTTAAGCACCGCTTCCGTCTCTTCGCCGTGCCAGACGCCGTTTTCGTCACGGGTGTACTCCGCCCAGTAGACTTCCCCCATGCGGGCATCAATCGCAGCCAGCACGCGGGTGGCCCCGGTCATCCGCCAGGCGCCCTGAGCCATGGTCGCAAGCGTTGAGACGCCGATCATCGGCAGGTCAGCGCCCAGCGCCAGCCCCTGCGCAATGCCAATCCCGATACGTACGCCCGTAAAGCTGCCCGGACCACGGCCGTAGGCCAGCGCGTCGAGGTCAGTCAGGGCGGTGTTGCCCTCGGTTAAAATGGTTTTTACCAGGGGCAGAATACGTTGGGTGTGTTCCCGTGGGCACTCTTCGAAATGAGCAAAAGTCGTACCGTTGTTCCACAGGGCAACGGAACAGGCCTCTGTCGCGGTATCAATAGCCAGAATTCGCATCAGTCGTCGCGCTCTCGCAATGGTCAGTCACAAAATGGCGCGCATCTTAACACACTCCGGGAAGAATTACTCCGCCGTCGGGTTCGCCAGGAAGCGGACCGCGCGTTTAATATCCCGCGTGCGCGGCGCGGGCGGCAGGCTGGCGAGGAAGGTGGCGCCGTAGGGACGCATCACCAGGCGGTTGTCGCAGATCACCAGCACCCCGCGGTCGGTGACGTCGCGGATCAGTCGCCCTACCCCCTGTTTAAGCGTGATGACCGCGTCCGGCAGCTGGACGTCGTCGAACGGATCGCCCCCGCGCAGACGGCAATCCTCCATGCGCGCTTTCAGGAGCGGATCGTCCGGCGATGTGAACGGCAGCTTATCGATAATCACCAGCGAGAGCGTATCGCCGCGCACGTCCACCCCTTCCCAGAAGCTGCTGGTCGCCACCAGCAGGGCATTACCGGCGCTGACAAACTGCTGGAGCAGCTGGCCTTTGCTGGTTTCCCCCTGCAACAGCACCGGTAGCGTCATGGTGGCGCGGAACTGCTCGGCCAGATCGCGCATCATGGCGTGTGAGGTGCAGAGCATAAAGCAGCGCCCGTTGTTGGCCTCAATCATCGGCTTCAGCATGGCCGCCAGATGGCGCGCCGCGCCCGGCTGGTTAGGCAGCGGCAGATTGCGCGGCACGCACAGCAGCGCCTGTTTCTCATAGTCGAACGGGCTCGGCAGAAGCAGGGATTCCGCCTGCTCAATGCCGAGGCGCTCGGTAAAGTGGTGCAGATCGTCATTGACCGACAGCGTGGCCGAGGTAAAGACCCAGGTGCCGGGCTTTTGCGCCATCACCTCTTTGAATTTATCAGCAACGGTCAGCGGCGTGAGCGCCAGGGTGAAGTGGCGCGAGGTACATTCGTACCAGTAGCTATAGCCCGGCTGGTTGATCTCTTTCAGCCGCTTCAGCCGCCCACGGTAGAGCGTGGCGCGCTCGAAAGCGGCGTCCAGCAGCGCTGAACGTCCGAGGGACAGCTTCGCCACGTCGTAACAGAGTTCAAGGGCATCATCGAGCAGCAGCAGCGCGCGCTGGATATTTTTGTCTGCGAGCAGTTCGCGCAGGTTGCCGCGATAGCCCGGCTCGCCAAGCTGTAAGCGGAAATCCTGTGCGCATTGCGCCAGGCGGTCCGCGCACTTCTGCAACTGCTGGGTATCTTTGAGTTCGGTGCGATAGGCAATGGTAATATCTTTCGCCAGATCCTGAAGCTGACGGCTGGAGAGCGACTGACCAAAATACTGGCTGGCGATGTCCGGTAGCTGATGGGCTTCATCGAAGATCATCACCTCCGCCTCCGGGATCAGCTCGCCGAAACCACTGTCTTTGACCACCATATCCGCAAGAAACAGGTGATGGTTCACCACCACCACGTCGGCGTCCATCGCGGTTTTACGCGCTTTCACCACAAAACAGTCCTTATACAGCGGGCAGTCGCTGCCGAGGCAGTTGTCATTGGTGCTGGTCACCAGCGGCCAGGCCGGGGAGTCTTCCGGCACGCTCGCGCAGGTGCTGATGTCCCCCTCCTCCGTCTGGTTGGCCCAGGCGCGCAGGACGATCACATCGCTCAGGGTTTGTACCGGCAGGTCGCCGCCCGCCAGCGCCTGCTGTTCAAGACGCTCCAGACACAGGTAGTTAGAACGCCCTTTCAGCAAGGCCAGACGCCCTTTGTATTTCAGCGCTTTCGCCACCGTGGGTAAATCGCGGCTGTAGAGCTGATCCTGGAGCGCTTTTGATCCCGTAGAGATGATCACCTTTTTTTTCGCCCGCAGCGCAGGAGCGAGGTAAGCATACGTTTTCCCCGTACCGGTGCCGGCCTCCACGACCAGCGGCTGCGCCTTGTCGATGGCGTGCGCGACGGCATGCGCCATCTGACGTTGGGGTTCGCGCGGTTTAAAGCCGGGAATAGCCTGTGCTAACTGACCTTCTGGGGAAAAATCGTCTGCCACGGTGTTCTCTCACTGTATTTTTGCACAGGGATTATGTCAGCCCCTTCTCTCCGGTGCCACCCCAAATAGTGACGACGGCGGAACATTATGGCAGTCTTGCCGCCTGACGACGAAAGATAACGAGGATACGTTTATGACAATTACGCGCATTGATGCCGAAGCCCGCTGGTCTGATGTGGTGATCCACAACCAGACGCTGTACTACACCGGCGTCCCTGCCAATCTGGACGCTGACGCCTTCGAGCAGACCGCCAACACCCTGGCGCAGATCGACGCCGTACTGGAAAAACAGGGCAGCGATAAATCCCGCATTCTGGATGCGACGATTTTTCTGGCGAATAAAGACGATTTCGCGGCGATGAATAAAGCCTGGGATGCGTGGGTGGTGGCGGGTCACGCGCCTGTACGCTGCACCGTACAGGCCACGCTGATGAAACCGGAATATAAGGTTGAGATCAAGATTATCGCGGCAGTGTAAGCCGGTTATTCTTCATCTTCATCCTCAAAGCGCGCCACGATCCGCTCGCCGGTATGGGTGGCGCGCAGTTCTTCCGCAACCTGGGAAATTGCCTGTCCGCTGCTCATCCCCTGGGACATCAGCTCCTGAATACGTTCAACGGCTTTCTGCTGTTGGTCATGGCTGAGAGAAGGTAAACCTGCAAACATCGTTAACTCCTGCTAAATTATTCGCGCTAATTATTTCACGCTGCCCGGTAGTATGCCATACATGAACATGCGCTTCCCCACTGTTATGACCTTGCCCTGGCGTGCAGACGCCGCCGAGTTCTGGTTTGCCCGTCTGAGCCACCTTCCTTTTGCGATGCTCCTGCACTCCGGGCATGCGGATCACCCCTACAGCCGCTTTGACATTCTGGTGGCCGACCCGGTTAAAACGCTGACGACCGATGCGCTGTCGCCAACGGACGATCCGCTGATGCGGCTCCAGAACGAGATCCATGCTCTGGGCTTTTCTGCCACACCGGATCCGGATCTGCCTTTCCAAGGGGGCGCGCTGGGCCTGTTTGGTTACGATCTGGGTCGCCGTTTCGAAAAGCTGCCCGAGCATGCGCAGGCGGATATTTCCCTGCCGGATATGGCGGTGGGGCTGTATGACTGGGCGCTGATCGTGGATCACCGTAAGCAGACGGTTTCTCTGCTAAGCCACCGGGACGTGCAGGCGCGTCTGGCCTGGCTTGAGGCGCAACGGCCCGCCGCCCCGGAACGCTTTATGCTAACCTCCGGCTGGCGCTCGAACATGAGCGCGGAGGAATACGCGGAAAAATTCTCCCGCGTGCAGGCGTATCTTCACAGCGGCGACTGTTATCAGGTCAACCTTGCCCAGCGTTTCCAGGCGGCATACGAGGGAGACGAATGGCAGGCGTTTACCCGCCTCAATGCCAGCAATAAGGCCCCGTTCAGCGCATTTTTACGCCTTGAACACGGCGCCATCCTCAGCCTTTCGCCTGAGCGTTTTATTCACCTGGCTGACGGTATGATTCAGACCCGCCCGATAAAGGGCACCCTGCCGCGCCTTGCCGATGCCGACGCCGACCGTCAGCAGGCGGAGACGCTGGCGGCCTCGCCGAAAGATCGCGCTGAAAACCTGATGATTGTCGATCTAATGCGCAATGATATTGGCCGCGTCGCCGAGCCGGGCAGCGTGCGCGTGCCGGAGCTGTTCGTCGTGGAGCCATTCCCGGCGGTGCATCATCTGGTCAGCACCATCACCGCACGTCTGCCGGCCTCGCGAACCGCCTGCGATCTGCTCCGCGCCGCGTTTCCGGGCGGCTCCATTACCGGCGCGCCGAAGGTCCGGGCGATGGAGATCATCGACGAACTGGAACCGCATCGCCGCAACGCCTGGTGCGGCAGCATCGGCTATGTGAGTCTGTGCGGCACCATGGATACCAGCATCACTATTCGCACCCTGACGGCCTGCGACGGTAACCTGTACTGTTCCGCAGGCGGTGGCATTGTGGCCGACAGCCAGGCGGAGGCGGAATATCAGGAAACCTTTGATAAAGTGAATCGTATCCTGAAACAACTGGAGAACTCACGGTGAAGAAAGACAACCTGACGCTGGATGATTTTCTGTCGCGCTTTCAGCTTCTGCGGCCCCAGGTTAACCGCGCCACGCTGAATCAACGTCAGGCGGCGGTGCTGATCCCGGTCGTGCGTCGTGAGCAGCCGGGTCTGTTGCTTACCCAGCGCTCACCGCATATGCGAAAACACGCCGGTCAGGTTGCGTTCCCGGGCGGCGCGGTGGACAGCACCGATGCATCCCTGATTGCCGCCGCACTGCGCGAAGCGCATGAGGAAGTGGCGATCCCCCCGGAGACGGTCGAGGTGATCGGCGTGCTGCCGCCAGTGGACAGCGTAACCGGTTTTCAGGTTACGCCGGTCGTTGGCATTATTCCGCCCGATCTTCAGTATCACGCCAGCGTCGATGAAGTTTCAGCGGTATTCGAAATGCCGCTGGAAGAGGCCCTTCGTCTGGGTCGCTATCACCCGCTGGATATTCACCGCCGCGGACACGATCATCGGGTCTGGCTGTCGTGGTATCAGCATTATTTTGTCTGGGGCATGACGGCAGGCATCATTCGTGAGCTGGCCCTGCAAATCGGCCTGAAGCCTTGACTATACTTTACATTCCACCCTTTTCTGGCAGGTTTGCGATCGGCGTCGCGCTATTAGCAAAACCATCGTTAACCATTAGTTTAATTCATGTGAATAGTTAAGCCGAGGTTGGTGTTCCCTCTTACACTATGCGCAGTTATAACATCGTTACTGGAACCCCAGTAACCCTGTCAGGAGTGTGAAAGTGATTAGTATATTCGACATGTTCAAAGTGGGGATTGGTCCATCTTCTTCCCACACTGTAGGGCCGATGAAGGCCGGTAAACAGTTCGTCGATGATCTGGTCGAAAAAGGATTACTGGAAAGCGTTACCCGTGTCGCCGTAGACGTTTACGGTTCACTGTCATTAACGGGTAAAGGCCACCACACCGATATCGCCATTATTATGGGTCTGGCGGGCAATATGCCGGACACAGTTGATATTGATGCCATTCCGGCATTTATCCGCGACGTGGAAACGCGCGGTCGTTTGCTGCTGGCTAACGGCCAGCACGAAGTGGACTTCCCGCAGGATGACGGGATGCGTTTTCGTAGCGACAACCTGCCGCTGCATGAAAACGGCATGACCATCCACGCCTGGAGTGGCGAAAAAGAGATCTACAGCAAAACTTACTACTCCATCGGCGGCGGCTTTATCGTTGACGAAGAACACTTTGGTAAAGAGAGCGCGGGCGACGTCAATGTGCCCTATCCGTTTAAATCGGCCACCGAGATGCTGGGCTACTGCAAAGAGACCGGTCTGTCCCTGTCAGGCATGGTGATGCAGAACGAACTGGCGCTGCACAGCAAGAAAGAGATCGAAGACTATTTTGCTAACGTGTGGCAAACCATGCGCGCCTGTATTGACCGCGGGATGAACACCGAGGGTGTTCTGCCTGGGCCACTGCGCGTACCGCGTCGTGCCTCTGCGCTGCGCCGCATGCTGGTCACTACCGACAAGTTCTCCAATGACCCAATGAACGTGGTCGACTGGGTGAACATGTTTGCCCTCGCGGTTAACGAAGAGAACGCAGCGGGTGGTCGCGTCGTGACGGCGCCGACAAACGGCGCGTGCGGTATCGTTCCGGCGGTGCTGGCCTATTACGATCACTTTATTGAGCCCGTGACGCCGGACATCTATATCCGTTATTTCCTCGCGGCAGGTGCTATCGGCGCGCTGTACAAGATGAATGCGTCCATCTCCGGTGCTGAAGTGGGCTGTCAGGGTGAAGTGGGCGTGGCCTGCTCTATGGCAGCAGCGGGTCTGGCGGAGCTGCTGGGCGCCAGCCCTGAGCAGGTGTGCGTAGCGGCGGAAATCGGCATGGAGCACAACCTCGGCTTGACCTGTGACCCGGTTGCCGGCCAGGTGCAGGTGCCGTGCATTGAGCGTAACGCCATCGCCTCCGTCAAAGCGATCAACGCCTCGCGTATGGCGATGCGCCGTACCAGCGAGCCACGCGTGTCGCTGGATAAGGTTATTGAAACCATGTACGAGACCGGCAAGGACATGAACGCGAAGTACCGTGAAACCTCGCGCGGCGGTCTGGCCATTAAGGTGCAGTGCGACTAAGCCTTCCTTTCGCCCATCTGCAACGGATGGGCGAATTTTCCCCTCTCGTCTCGTCGCTTCGCGTATTCCCCACTACACTGTCACTGTTGCGTCTGGCTTTTCTGGCCGGTGCTTAACAGGCGACCGTTCATGCAAACTGCACAAACGATCATTAAAGACTATCGCCGAAAACGCGTTATCGTCTGTGTCACGGTTGCGCTCGTTACGCTCGTCCTGACGCTGGGTATTCGCTTTATTTCACAGCGCAACATAAATCAGGATCGGATCCACGACTTTACCCACCACACCGTGCGTGCGCTTGATAAGGTGCTTCTTTCGTTAGAGGCCCAGCGGGGAACGCTACTTTCACTGGTTGGCATACCCTGTTCCGAAGCAAATCTGATCCTGCGAAAACAGGCGGCGATCCTCCAGACCGTACGCTCCATCGCCCTCATTCAAGACGGAATACTGTATTGCTCAAGCGTCTTTGGCAGCCGTAATGTGCCCGTCAGTGAGTTTGTGCCGGAGCTGCCGATCAGTGAATCCAGGCTGTTGCTGCTGACCGATCGGTGGCTGGTAAAAGGCAGCCCGGTACTGATTCAGTGGTCTCCCCTCGCGAGCGACGGCAACGACGGGGTGATGGAGGTGGTGAATATCGATCTCATCACTAAAATGATTCTTGAGCCGCAGCGGCCGCAGATCACCGACGTTATCCTGAGAGTAGGAGATAACTTCCTCCGCGACGGGCAACAGGTGACGACTACGCCGACCTTCGATGAAAACGCCTCCCTGCTGGAACAATCGTCACAACATTACCCTTTCAGCGTCACGGTGAGCGGCCCCGGGCCTGGCGAAATGGCGTTGAAAAATCTGCCCACCCAGCTGCCGCTGGCGTTGATGCTCAGCTTACTGATGGGCTATATCGCCTGGCTCGCCACCGCGCGGCGCATCAGTTTCACCTGGGAAATCAATATGGGAATTGCGGCCAGGGAGTTTGAGCTCTTCTGCCAGCCGCTGGTGAATGCCCGCACCCGGGAATGCGTCGGCGTCGAGATCCTCCTGCGCTGGAACAACCCGCGTCAGGGATGGATTTCGCCCGATGTCTTTATCCCTCTGGCCGAAGAACATAACCTGATTGTTCCGCTTACCCGCTACGTCATCAGCGAAACGGTGCGGCAGATAGGCTATTTCCCGGCCTCGCGCGATTTCCATATCGGCATTAACGTGGCCGCCAGCCATTTTCGCCGCGCTGCGCTGATCCAGGATCTCAACCGCATCTGGTTTAACGCCAGCCCTGTTCAACAGTTGATCGTGGAGTTAACCGAACGCGATGCGTTGCTGGATGTGGATTACCGCATCGTGCGGGAGCTGCACCGCAAAGGGGTGAAACTTGCGATTGATGACTTTGGTACCGGCAACAGCTCACTTTCATGGCTAGAAAAACTGCATCCGGATGTGCTGAAAATTGATAAATCCTTCACCACCGCGATCGGCACCGACGCCGTGAACTCAACGGTAACGGATATTATTATTGCGCTGGGTCAGCGGCTGAATATTGAACTGGTTGCGGAAGGGGTGGAAACCGAGGAGCAGTCACGCTACCTGCGCCGTCACAGCGTACATATTTTGCAGGGGTACTTGTATGCGCGGCCAATGCCGCTGCGCGAGTTTCCGAAATGGCTGGCGGAAAGTCACTCTCCGCCAGCCCGCCACAACGGACACATCGTGCCCTTACTGCCGTTACGCTAGATAGCGTTACTCTTCTTCGTCGTGTGCAGAGTGCTCTTTAACAATACGCACCATATCAACGCGATAGTCGTTGGCTTCGACGATGGTAATTTGCAGCGGCGGCAGCTCCAGCACATCACCAATACGCGGGATCTGCCCGTTAACGGCAATCACCAGCCCCGCGACGGTGGCAATGTCTTCATCATCATTGACCACGTTTTCGACGCCCAGCGTGTGCGAGAGCGCGTGCAGGTCGGTGGTGCCTTTCACCAGCCAGCCGTCACCGTCGGCAACGATTTCCGGGGTTTCATCCGCATCAGGGAATTCACCGGCAATGGCTTCCAGCACGTCCAGCGGCGTCACCAGGCCCTGTACCACACCAAATTCATTGGTGACGATAACAAAGCTCCCGCGGGCACGACGCAATACGCCCAGCAGGTTGATCGGATCCAGCGTCTCCGGTACCACGATGGCGGGCGACGCGGCCGCTACGGCCTCGACGTTAACGCCCTCTTCCAGCGCTACCAGCATCTCTTTCGCGCGTACCACACCGATAATCTCATCCAGCTCACCCCGGCAGACCGGGAACAGACTGTGTGGCGAGGAGAGCAGCTGCTGACGAATTTCGTCGACGCTCAGGTTGGCGTCCACCCAGCTGATCTCACCGCGCGGCGTCATAATGCCGCGCAGGGAGCGGGAAGCCAGCGAAAGCACGCCGTTGATCATGTAGCGTTCTTCTTCCACAAACGCGCCTTCCGGCACCGGAACCGGGTTACGGTTCTCGTTATCAGCCTGCACGTTGACCTGACGACGTCCGCCCATCAGTCGCAGAATCGCATCTGCGGTACGGGCTCGCAGCGGCTGATTCGATTGCTGCTTAATAAAGTTACGGCGCGCAATCTGGTTAAACAGCTCGATCAGAATCGAGAAGCCGATCGCGGCGTACAGGTAGCCTTTCGGAATATGGAAGCCAAACCCTTCAGCCACCAGGCTCAGACCAATCATCAGCAGGAAGCTCAGACACAGCACAACGACCGTCGGATGCTGGTTGACGAAACGCGTCAGCGGTTTTGACGCCAGCAGCATTACCGCCATCGCAATCACCACCGCCGCCATCATCACCGGCAGATGGTTCACCATGCCGACCGCCGTAATCACCGCATCCAGTGAGAAGACCGCATCAAGCACCACAATCTGGAGAACAACCACCCAGAAGCTGGCGTACCCCTTACCGTGACCATCATCGTGCTGCCGGTTCTCCAGCCGTTCATGCAGCTCTGTTGTGGCTTTGAACAGCAGGAACAGTCCCCCCACCAGCATGATTAAATCGCGGCCGGAGAAGGTGAAATCCATGACGGTGAACAGCGGCTTCGTCAGGGTAACCATCCACGAGATCACAGACAGCAAGCCCAGACGCATGATCAGCGCCAGCGAGAGGCCGATCAGACGGGCTTTATCACGCTGTTTCGGCGGCAGCTTATCCGCGAGGATGGCGATAAACACCAGGTTATCAATACCGAGAACGATCTCCAGCACGACCAGCGTAAGCAAGCCTACCCAGATTGACGGGTCCATTAAGAATTCCATGACACGCTCCTGCTAAAGGAATGACAAAACGGTGCCCCGCTAATTTCGGGCATTTCAAAGGGAATGAGAGTCGATGCGTGGCGAAGATCGCCGATGAATAAGGCGCGGAATGGCCTGGAAGATGACTGACGTCGGTGACGGTCCATATAGTGGGCTGTAGCCCTATACTCCTGAATAATTAAACGGACGCTAAACATATCAGAGACAATTGGTTTTTAGCAAAGATTTACGTTCCTTTGCAAACTTCTGTAACACACGCGGATTAACTTAAAGAAAAATCTGTAAGGCTTAGCTAAATTACGGATCTTCATCACATAAATTATTTTTTCACTATCTAAAATAATTCGCGGAAGTCTTAGTTTTTTGAACTCTAACCCTTATCTGAATCGATTCGGTTCGCCAATACGATTCTCAGTACGCCTGCCTGGCAGACGTATACATGATAATAAAAGGAGGTAGCAAGTGACCATTGCTATTGTCATAGGCACACATGGTTGGGCTGCGGAGCAGTTACTCAAAACGGCAGAAATGCTGTTGGGCGAGCAGGAAAACGTCGGCTGGATCGATTTCGTTCCCGGTGAAAATGCCGAGACGCTGATTGAAAAATACACTGCTCAGCTTGAGAAGCTGGATACCAGCAAAGGCGTGCTGTTTCTCGTGGATACATGGGGCGGCAGCCCGTTCAACGCTGCCAGCCGCATTGTCGTCGATAAAGAGCATTATGAAGTCGTCGCCGGGGTGAATATCCCGATGTTGGTGGAAACCTTCATGGCGCGTGACGACAACCCAGGTTTTGATGAACTGGTGGCACTGGCGGTGGAAACCGGTCGCGAAGGCGTGAAGGCGCTGAAAGCGCAGCCGGTTGAAAAACCGGCCCCTGCCCCTGCTGCACCAAGGGCGGCAGCACCGGCGAAGCCAATGGGTCCGAACGATTACATGGTTATCGGCCTTGCGCGTATTGATGACCGTCTGATCCACGGCCAGGTGGCAACACGCTGGACCAAAGAGACCAACGTACAACGCATCATCGTGGTCAGTGACGAAGTGGCCGCCGACACTGTCCGTAAAACCCTTCTTACCCAGGTTGCACCGCCGGGCGTCACCGCGCACGTCGTGGATGTCGCCAAAATGATCCGCGTTTACAACAACCCGAAATATGCGGGTGAGCGCGTGATGCTTCTCTTCACCAACCCGACAGACGTCGAACGCATTGTTGAAGGCGGCGTGAAAATCACCTCCGTTAACATTGGCGGTATGGCATTCCGTCAGGGCAAAACGCAGGTCAACAACGCGATTTCAGTGGATGCGAAAGATATCGAGGCCTTCAACAAACTGAATGCACGCGGTATCGAACTGGAAGCCCGTAAGGTTTCCACGGACCAGAAACTGAAAATGATGGATTTGATCGGCAAAGTGGGGAAATAAGCCCGGGCCGGTTTTTCATATAGAGCTTATGTAATAGGAGAAGTGCAATGGAGATTACTACTCTTCAGATTGTGCTGGTGTTCATCGTCGCATGTATTGCGGGTATGGAGTCCGTACTTGATGAATTTCAGTTCCACCGCCCTCTGGTGGCCTGTACGTTGATTGGCGCCGTTCTCGGTGACATGAAAACCGGTATCATCATCGGTGGTACTTTGGAAATGATCGCCCTCGGCTGGATGAACATCGGTGCGGCAGTTGCGCCAGATGCCGCGCTGGCGTCCATTATTTCAACCGTTCTGGTTATCGCTGGTCATCAGAGTATTGGTGCCGGTATCGCGCTGGCCATCCCGCTGGCCGCAGCGGGTCAGGTGCTGACCATTATCGTCCGTACTATTACCGTTGCCTTCCAGCACGCGGCGGATAAGGCGGCCGAAAACGGCAACCTCACCGCGCTCTCCTGGATCCACGTTTCTTCCCTGTTCCTGCAAGCGATGCGTATCGCAATCCCTGCGGTTATCGTGGCGATTTCTGTCGGTACCAGCGAAGTTCAGGGCATGCTGAATGCGATCCCTGAAGTGGTTACCAGCGGTCTGAATATCGCCGGGGGTATGATCGTGGTGGTCGGTTATGCGATGGTCATCAACATGATGCGCGCGGGCTACCTGATGCCATTCTTCTACCTCGGCTTCGTTACCGCTGCGTTCACCAACTTCAACCTGGTTGCGCTGGGTGTGATTGGTGCGGTGATGGCGATTCTTTATATCCAGCTCAGCCCGAAATACAACCGTGTCGCGGGTGCCCCTGCGCAGGCTGCTGGTAACAACGATCTCGATAACGAACTGGACTAACAGGTGAGCGAAATGGTTGATATGACAAAAACTACCACTGAGAAAAAACTCACTCCGGGTGATATTCGTGGCGTGTTCATCCGTTCTAACCTGTTTCAGGGTTCATGGAACTTCGAACGTATGCAGGCGCTCGGCTTCTGCTTCTCCATGGTGCCGGCCATCAAACGCCTGTATCCGGAAAACAACGAAGCACGCCGTCAGGCAATTAAGCGTCACCTGGAATTCTTCAACACCCATCCTTATGTTGCGGCGCCTGTTCTGGGCGTGACGCTGGCAATGGAAGAGCAGCGTGCGAACGGGGCTGAAATCGACGATGGTGCCATCAACGGTATCAAAGTTGGTCTGATGGGGCCGCTGGCAGGCGTGGGCGACCCGATCTTCTGGGGTACCGTGCGTCCGGTCTTTGCGGCGCTGGGCGCCGGGATCGCCATGAGCGGCAGCCTGCTCGGTCCTCTGCTGTTCTTCATCCTGTTCAACGCGGTGCGTCTGCTGACCCGTTACTACGGCGTGGCGTACGGTTATCGTAAAGGGGTGGATATCGTTAAGGATATGGGCGGCGGCTTCCTGCAAAAACTGACTGAGGGGGCGTCAATCCTCGGCCTGTTTGTAATGGGGGCGCTGGTTAACAAGTGGACGCACGTGAACATCCCGCTGGTGGTATCGACGATCACTGGTCAGGATGGTCAGACGCGCGTTACCACCGTGCAGACGATTCTGGACCAGCTGATGCCGGGCCTGGTACCGCTGCTGTTAACCTTCGCCTGTATGTGGCTGCTGCGTAAGAAAGTGAACCCGCTGTGGATCATCGTTGGCTTCTTCGTCATCGGTATCGCGGGCTACGCCGTCGGCCTGCTGGGTCTGTAATAAAATGCGTTACCGACCGGGGGCTTGCCCCCGGTCTTTTTATCTGGAGGATGAATGACTGTCACGCACACAGTACTGGTTTTATTTATTGTTGCCCTTCTGGCTTACGCGATCTATGACGAGTTCATTATGCCTCGCCGCCACGGCGAGACGCTGCTGACCCTTCCCCTCTTACGCCGTGGACGCATTGATGCGTTTATCTTCGCCGGTCTGGTAGTCATCCTGATTTACAATAATGTGACCAGCCACGGCGCAATATTAACCACATGGTTATTATGTGCGCTGGCATTAATGGCGATTTACCTGTTCTGGATCCGCTCGCCAAAACTCATTTTTAAAAAACACGGATTCTTCTTCGCCAATGTCTGGATAGAATATAACCGTATTAAAGAGATGAATTTATCCGAAGACGGGGTTCTGGTGATGCAATTAGAACAACGCCGCCTGCTCATCCGGGTCAAAAATATTGATGACCTGGAAAAGATCTACAAATTACTCGTTAAAACTCAATGAGTTAATATTATAGCATCGGCTATATATTGCATTATTCTTAAACCAGCAATATAGCCGGTGCTATATCTCCTCTGTTAATTGCCTTATATTTGTTAACGATATTTTCACGCATAAATCTAAATGAAAATCGTTATCAATATAGTGGCTATATAAAGCCATCTTCGTTGTTGTTTTATATTCTCAAAATATGTTAAGGTTGCGCCCGTCGTTGGGGAGTAGCCGATTTCCTGCCTGCGGGAAATGTACGTGTCAACATACTCGTTGAAAAACGTGGCGCGTACGGATCGTTTTCAGCACACTTACTGTGCCAAAAGCAATCAGGCGAGACCATAGATACATCAACTGCTGTTTACTGGGGGCAGTGATGTGTCATATGGATATCCCCGGTCTGGACGCTCTTATGAATATCTCCGCTACGATCCTTCTGGCTTTTGGCATGTCCATGGACGCATTTGCCGCCTCTATTGGTAAAGGTGCCACCCTCCATAAACCTAAATTTTCCGACGCCCTGCGTACCGGTCTCATCTTTGGCGCTATCGAAACGCTGACGCCGCTTATCGGCTGGGGTCTGGGGATGCTCGCCAGCCAGTTCGTGCTGGAGTGGAATCACTGGATTGCTTTCGTGCTGCTGGTGTTCCTCGGAGGACGCATGGTGATTGAAGGCTTTCGTGGTAACGGCGATGAAGATGATGCGCCGCTGCAACGCCACGGCTTCTGGCTTCTGGTGACAACCGCCATCGCAACCAGCCTGGATGCAATGGCCGTGGGTGTCGGTCTGGCGTTTTTGCAGGTCAATATTATCGCCACCGCGCTGGCGATTGGCTGCGCCACGCTGATCATGTCAACGCTGGGGATGATGGTGGGTCGATTCATTGGCCCGCTGTTAGGCAAACGAGCCGAAATTCTGGGCGGTATCGTGTTGATCGGGATTGGTGCCCAAATCCTTTGGGCACACTTCGCGGGTTAACCTTCGCGCTGCCAGCAATGAATGCTGAAATCCGTCTGGCAGCGAAATTCTGTCTGCGCTGCCAGCGTTTCCCACACCTCTGGTTTTGCCCGCCATGCAAACGGCGTCATTTGCAGTAACGCCACCGCTTCACTTCCCTGCAACGTCATTTCATACGCTACCGACTGCGCCTGCTTTAACGCAAAGCCCGCCAGCTGTTCAGAGTGCGGCGCATGCAGGTGAACTTCATCATAGATCAGCCCTTTTAGCTCCAGCAGATGACGCGGCCCTGGCGTGACGGTAATAACCCAGCCGCCGGGCTTAACGACGCGCGCCAGCTCCTCTGCCTTGCACGGCGCATAGATACGCACCACGGCGTCCATACTCGCTTCCTCAAACGGCAGGCGGTGGCTGGAGGCCACGCAGAACGTTACCGCTGAATAGCGTTTTGCTGCCGCACGGATAGCCACTTTCGACACGTCCAGCCCGTAAGTTTCGGCACCCTTCTCAGCCGCCACGTCAGCAAACGTGGCGGTGTAGTAACCTTCGCCGCAGCCGATATCCAGCATGGCGGATGCGCCTTCTGTCAGATATTGACGGAGTAAGGCGACAACGGCATCCCTGAGCGGTTGATAGTGCCCGGCATCGAGAAACGCCCGGCGCGCCTGCATCATCTCCGCGCTGTCACCCGGGTCCCGGGAGCGCTTGTGTTGTACCGGCAGAAGATTTACATAGCCCTCTTTCGCCCGGTCAAACTGATGTCCCTGTGGACAGATAAACGTTTTCTCCGCGCGCGTCAGCGGCGCGTGGCAAAGGGGACAACTGAAAGACATGACAGCTCCAGGGCGTAAACCAAAAGGCGAAGTGTACCGCTATTCGCCAGGGTTATAAACGGCTGGGTGACGCATCACGATCAGATGGTCAGAATCTGCCGGCAGCCCGTCTGGCTTCACATTTTCCAGGCGCAGGACGTTACCCATAATTTCGCTGAACACGGGCGCAGAAACGGCCCCGCCATAGTAGGCACCGTTTTGCGGATCGTTGATCACCACCACCAGCGCGAAACGGGGATCGCTGGCAGGCGCAATGCCTGCGGTATAGGCGACGTATTTATCCACATACTTACCATGTTCATCGATTTTTTTGGCCGTCCCGGTTTTTATCGCCACGCGATAGTTACGCACCGCCGCTTTGACCCCGCCACCGCCGGGTAACGCAACGCTCTCCATCATGTGCTCCACCTCGTGAACAATTTCCTCGGGCATCACCCGCTTGCCAATCACCGGCGGGTCGATTCGGGTGATGGACAGAGGCCGTTCAATGCCATAGCTGCCGATGGTGGCATACACATGCGCCAGCTGGAGGGGGGTGACCATCAGGCCATACCCAAAGGCAAAGGTCGCCCGGTCTAACTGGCTCCAGAATTTTCGCTGCGGCAGTAAACCTGCGCTTTCTCCCGTTAAGCCAAGCCCGGTACTCTCGCCAAAACCAAAGTGTTTATAGGTATCCAGTAACCGTTGCACGGGCATCGCCAGCGAAAGACGGGACACGCCCGTATCACTGGATTTTTGCAGGATCCCGGTCATCGTCAGCTCGGGGTAGTAGCCCACATCGCGGATACGATGGCCATCAATAGTGTAGGGATGCGTGTCTATGACGCTGTCAGGCTGTACCAGCCCCTGCTGTAGCGCCGTCATCAGCACCAGAGGCTTAACGGTCGAGCCAGGTTCAAAGGTGTCGCTGATCGCGCGATTGCGAAAATCATCCAGCGTTGCCCCTTCCCGGTTATTGGGGTTGAAGTCGGGGAAGCTCGCCATTGCCAGAATTTCGCCCGTCTGGATATTAATCAGCACCGACGCGCCTGATTCGGCTTTGTTCCACGCTACGGCATTATCCAGCGCGTCTTCGGTGATAGTTTGCAGGCGTTCATCGATACTAAGCTGGATATTATGTGCAGGTACGGGAGCCACCTCCGTAAGGTTCTCCACCACATGTCCGTAGCGATCTTTCCTGACCAGCCGCACGCCTGCCTTCCCGGTAAGCTGCGTGTTAAAGCTTTTCTCGACGCCCTCAATGCCCTGACCATCAATATTGGTGAAGCCAATCAGGTTCGCCGCCACGTGCCCGGCAGGATAAAAGCGGCGGGACTCATCGCGAAGGTTGATACCGGGGAGACGCAGCTTATCGATCCACTTTGCCTGGGCGGGATCAACCTGACGGGCCAGGTAAATAAATCGCCCGTGCGGGTTACTGTTAATTCGCGATGCGAGCGTGCTCAGAGAAAGGTGTAAGGCATTTGCCAGGGCCTGCCAGCGCGAGTCAAAACCGATCCCCCCTTTTTCCAGCACTGTTTTGGGATCGGCCCAGACGGCCTGGACGGGTACGCTCACCGCAAGGGGTCGCCCTTCACGGTCAACAATCATCCCACGCGGGGCGTCTATCGCCACTTCGCGCAGGGAGCGCATATCCTCCTGCTTCACCAGATTATCCGGTTTGATAATTTGTAGCCACGCTACGCGGCCCAGCAGAAACGCAAGGCTACAAAAGATGGCGAGACACAGAAGTGCAAAACGTGCCGGAGTAAAATTTCCGGTGGTGGTTATTGTCTTTTTTTTCACCTTAACCCCAGGGCTGTTAATCAACGCCCTGATTTAACGAGAAAAGCGGATAATAAGGCGGGAAAACAATGCTAATAATCTCGCGGGTTTGCAACAAGATAATAACAGAGGAGGATTACGTAATATTTTGAAAAATAAGCGAATAAAAAAGCCCCGCATTGGCGAGGCTTATGTCTGAGATCGAAGCGCTGAGCGCTTCAGTCAGCAGTGATTCGATCAGATAGCAGTTACGTTAACCGCAGCTGGGCCTTTCTGGCCATCCTGAATTTCGAACTCAACGTTCTGGCCTTCAGCCAGAGTTTTGAAGCCGTTACCCTGGATTGCAGAGAAGTGTACGAACACGTCTTTGCTGCCGTCAGCAGGAGTAATGAAACCAAAACCTTTAGACTCGTTGAACCACTTAACTTGACCTTTAATCTTTGCCATTTGCAAAATTCCTTAGAGTGTTTTCTTAGCCCGCGGGCTTTGACATAGATAAAACTGAGACATTACTGCTTGAGGCACTAATATAAGGTTCGGCAGAGAAGCGGTATTCAACGACAACGTGTTTACTCAGGACTTCTTTACTGAAAATGCCACACATAAACAGAACTGTACCTCGTTTGACCCAAAACGTGTTATCACACACAACGTTTAATATGGCAAGCCATTTTTAAACGTGTCTCGATCCGCCGCACAAATTCAGACGTTACTCCATAACAATCTGCACAGTTATGCGAATTGTCAAATGAAGCGCCACCTGACCTCACTGCCCGCAGGGTGCGTTGACGCGCCCTGTAATCAAAGACTTTTTAAACATAGCTCAATCATTTCAAAGCGTCCATCCCAATCCCAGAATTTCTTTAAAGGAATGACTGAGTTAGAACATTTTGTGAAAAGTTATGCTGAAAACATTGCAACGCACCAACATGTGTCAGGGAATATACGATGTTAATTACATTTTGCTAACTGTATTAAAAACCACCATTTAATAAGTGTTATTCTGCACCAAAATAATGAAATTTTTATGACTCTGCCTCAAAACAAGGCAAGCAAAACGTTTCGATAAAAATAAAACACTTCAGGAAAGATAAAGATAAAGCACACTATTTATTCAACGAAACTGAATTTGTTAAAAAAGGATAAATATTCGCCAGTTTTCAGTGTGCTAAAACATGAGTTAACTGCTGCTTAATTAAATGCCGGGAAGTTGTGGGATGCATTTGATAAGGGAGGGGATTTACGCCGTACGTCAGGCCACCTCCCCGCTCCTGGCAGACTATCGTTCAGCTACCAGGCGAATGAAGTCTTCCTCGTCTTGTTGTTGAGCAACAGCGTCCTTCGGTACCGCTTTCTCCTCCGGCTCGTTGGCTTCGCACAAACGACGCAGCAGCGCAGTCTGCCGTTTCTGCTGATCGAGCAATGCTTCCAGCAGCTCAATCTGCTCGTTTGTGCGGGAGCTGGCGCGGTTAACGAAAAACCACAGCACCAGCCCAACGACCAGCACCACCAAAGACATTACCAGGGATGCAATGCTCAGCAGCCCCGAATTCAGTAACTCACCCATTTCACCACCTCAGTAAAAACCGCCATTTTACCACTGCCGCCGCGTAAGGACATCACTCAGCGTAAAAATGGTCTCTACCAGGGGATAAACTTATTGATTGAACAAATGCCGCTAAAGAACTGTACATCCTGATCGCACATCACATTGATAGTCTGCGTCCACAGCACCACGCATGCTATCAACACTATAATCAGAATTACCCAGCGTATTTTTTTCACTCCACACTCCGTCTTATGACCTGATACAGCCAGGTTATCACGGTTATCTTAAACAGGGGCTAACTGTACCTTCAACAGACGCTTTTCGGAATCGTGCACTTGTTTCACTGCGTAAAGCCGTTACGCTTACTCTATGACAACAAAGAAAAAAGAGGCAACGATGCGTTTACTTATTCGTACAGTAATTGTACTGGCCATTGTCTGGATCGGCCTGTTATTAAGTGGGTACGGCGTATTAATGGGGAGCAAAGAAAATGCCGCGGGTCTGGGTATCCAGTGTAAATATCTTACCGCCCAGGGGATAAGCACGGCTCAGTACATCCATTCCGACAGCGGGATCATCGGGTTAACCAACTGTCCTGTGCTGCGTAAATCATCTGTTGTGGTTGATAACGGTTAATCAGCGCTGAACTTCGCTTACAGAAACGCCGCAAAAGTGCGGCGTTTTTATTGGTGGCGTCGATCAGAACGGATAATCGTTATAGCCCATCTGCTCTGAAATTTTGCGCGCTGCGGTATGCAGAATCGCCACATATTCATGAAGACGCTCTTCAGAGAAACGCAGCGTTGGGAACGAAATGCTCAGGCCCGCAATGACAACGCCGAAGCGGTCAAACACCGGCACACCGATGCAACGCAGCCCCTCTTCCTGCTCTTCGTTATCTTCCCCGTAACCCTGCTCACGCACTTTATCCAGCACGCTCAGCAGTTCTTCCGTACTGGTAATCGTGCGGTCGGTGCTGCGTTTGTACTCCACCCCGTCAAGGATTTGCTTCACCTCTTCGCGATCGCGCCAGGCCAGCAGTACTTTACCAATTGCGGTGCTATACAGCGGGTTACGACGACCAATGCGTGAATACATGCGCAGGTTGTACATGGAGTCAATTTTGTGGATGTAAACAATGCTGTCTTCATCCAGCGCACCGAGGTGAATTGTCTCTTTCGTCAGTCGTGAAAGTTCACGCATCTGAATGTCAGCGCTGCGGATCAGATCCACGTTCTGCAAGGCACGGGCGCCCAGTTCAAACAGTTTCAGGGTCAGAGAATATTTTTCTGATTCTCCTTCCTGCGCGACATAACCCAATGATTTCATCGTCTGCAAAAAGCGATAAACGGTGCTTTTCGACATCATCACACGCTGCGACAACTCTGTAATACCAATTTCACGCTCTTCTCCGAGCGCCTGCAAGATGCCAAACACCTTCAGCACGGAAGAAACAGAATCTGGCTGCTTATCCAAATCTGCGATTGCCATTTATCACCTCATGGAGAGTGTTTTATAAAAATCAGAACCGGTTTTTATTATAAATTCGTGTGATGCGTGCTGCAATCTATCTGGGTTTACTTCGTTACAAATCTGCGACATAAAACCGAAATAACGATGCTAAAATAGTTACTCTGAAAATAATTTCACGCTGAGTCATTCTTTCCCCATGCAAAAAAACGTTTCTGATGGCCTGCCCTTACCGCAGCGGTACGGGGCAATTGCCACTATTGTCATCGGTATTTCGATGGCTGTCCTTGACGGTGCGATTGCCAACGTGGCTCTTCCTACCATTGCCAAAGACCTTAATGCTTCGCCGGCAAGCTCCATCTGGATTGTGAACGCGTACCAGATAGCGATTGTGATTTCCCTTCTGTCACTCTCTTTCCTGGGCGATATGTTTGGTTATCGCCGGGTTTACCAGTGCGGGCTGGTGGTCTTTACCCTCACCTCGCTCTTCTGTGCCCTTTCAGATTCACTGCACACCCTTACGCTGGCGCGTATCGCGCAGGGCTTTGGCGGCGCGGCGCTAATGAGCGTGAACACGGCCCTGATACGGCTTATTTATCCTCAACGCCACCTGGGGCGCGGCATGGGCATTAACTCCTTTATTGTGGCCGTGTCGTCCGCCGCCGGCCCAACGATTGCCGCCGCCATCCTGTCCGTTGCCTCGTGGCAGTGGTTGTTTGCCATTAACGTGCCGCTGGGCATTGTGGCGATCTTCTTCGCCCTGCGCTATCTTCCGGAAAATGGTCCGAAAAGTACCATGCCACGTTTCGATCTGCCCAGCGCCGTGATGAACGCGCTGACTTTTGGCCTGCTAATTACGGCGCTGAGCGGATTTGCGCAGGGACAGTCTCTGTCGCTCATTGCCGCAGAAATCGTTGCCATGCTTATCATCGGCTTTTTCTTTGTACGACGTCAGCTGGCGCTGCCCGTGCCGTTACTGCCGGTGGATTTGCTGCGTATTCCGCTGTTTTCGCTATCCATTTGTACCTCCATTTGCTCGTTCTGCGCCCAGATGCTGGCGCTGGTTGCGCTGCCGTTCTTTTTGCAGAGCGTGATTGGCCGTTCAGAAGTGGAGACAGGCTTGCTGCTCACGCCCTGGCCGCTGGCAACCATGGTGATGGCCCCGCTGGCCGGTTACCTTATTGAGCGCGTCCATGCCGGGCTTCTGGGGGCGATTGGGCTGGTTGTCATGGCGGTGGGACTGTTTTCGCTGGCGCTCCTGCCCGCCTCGCCGGGGGATCTGGATATTATCTGGCGCATGATCCTGTGCGGGGCCGGTTTTGGTCTGTTCCAGTCCCCTAATAACCACACGATTATCACCTCTGCCCCACGTCATCGCAGCGGTGGCGCCAGCGGGATGCTGGGCACGGCAAGACTGTTAGGGCAAAGCACCGGGGCCGCACTGGTGGCGTTGATGTTTAACCTTGCCGGGCAGAATGCGACACACGTTGCGCTGATTACCGCAGGGACCCTGGCGACCCTCGCGGCTGTCATTAGCGGCCTTCGCGTCACCCAGCCAAAGGCGCAGGCATAAAAAAACCGGGCGGAGAATGGCTCCAGCCCGGTTCTTTTCAACCCGATTACGTTACTTCAGGTATTCCCCGCTACGCAGCGCTTCAATACGTTTATCCAGCGGCGGGTGAGACATAAACAGCTCGCTCAGCGACTTTGATTTGCCGTTGATGCAGAAGGCCATCATGCTGTTTGCTTCCTGCGGCTCGTAGCTGGTTTTAAGACGTTGCAGCGCAGCAATCATCTTTTCACGACCCACCAGTTTCGCGGAACCGGCATCCGCGTGGAACTCACGATGACGGGAGAACCACATGGTAATGATGCTTGCCAGGATACCGAACACCAGCTCCAGCACCATTGAAACAGCAAAATAGATCAGCGGGTTGCCGTTGCTCTCTTCACCCTCATCACGGTTGCCACCCATAAACCCGGCAGCAATCTGTGCCAGAATACGAGAAATAAAGATAACGAAGGTGTTCACCACGCCCTGGATCAGGGTCATGGTGACCATATCGCCATTGGCGATGTGGCTGATCTCGTGAGCAATAACCGCTTCCGCTTCGTCACGACTCATGTTTTGCAGCAGACCGGTACTGACGGCCACCAGAGACGCGTCACGACGCGCACCGGTAGCAAACGCGTTAATATCCGGCGCGTGGTAGATGGCTACCTGCGGCATGGCAATGCCCGCCTGCTTTGACTGCTGAGCAACCGTGCTCATCAGCCACTGCTCCATATCGTTACGCGGTTGCTCAATAACTTCACCACCCACGGATTTCAGTGCCATCCACCTGGACATCAGCAGTGAAATGAAAGAGCCACCGAAACCAAACAGCAGCGCCATAATCAACAGACCCTGAACGCTGCTCGACTGAATTCCCGTCAGGCTTAGCACCAGCCCGAATACCACCATCACCGCCAGGTTGGTGAGCAGGAAGAGCGCGATTCGCATCATAATATTCTTTTAACCTCAGTTTAACAAAACGCACTATGCGATTACCCACATCGTATGGGTATTACGGCTATTTTCAAGCATCCAGACGGCGTAAGTCACCAGAAAGACACAACTTTACACAATTGGAAATCCGCCTGACGGAAGGAGGAGGTACATAAAGAAACAGGCACAATTTCTTGTGCCTGTTGGGGGATTATTTTGTCGGAGCAGGTTGCAGAGCGGGTTTCTCTTTTTCCAGCTTCGCGAGATCAAGCGCGATATGCACCGTCTCGTCCAGATACGGATCGGGCTCCTGGTAATCCTTAGGCAGATCGTCCAGTTTTTTGAGCAGAGGCTTGCCTTCACGTTTGAAGCGATCGTTGATACGCGCCAGACGTGTCGCGTCATCTTCATTGTTCTCTTTCTCACGCTGGGCGTAGTTCAGAGACACAATGTTCCGTTTCGCTTTCAAAGCGTTGAAACGCGCGATGTCCTTCATGATGTACTGGAATTCCGGATCCTTCCCGATGCGATCGTTGTGATTTTTCAGCAGTTCCGGTCCGAACTGTTTCATATCACCCGATTTCACGAATGTCGCGGCATCAATGCTATCCCACGGCAGCGCGTTATCTTCAAACTTCTCGCCCGTTTCCGTCTCTTCGGTACCTGTCGGCATCATGATATCCGGCGTCACGCCTTTGCGCTGCGTACTGCCGCCGTTGACGCGGTAAAACTTCTGAATGGTGTACTGTACTGAGCCCAGCGCAGGCCACTCAGGGCGCAGCATCTGGTCGTAAATACGGTTCAGAGAGCGGTACTGCTGAACGGTGCCCTTGCCAAACGTCGGTTCGCCGACGATTAATGCCCGGCCGTAGTCCTGCATGGCAGCAGCGAAGATTTCCGATGCAGAGGCGCTGAAGCGATCGACAAGCACCACCAGCGGACCCTTATAGTAGACCACACCATCGGTATCGGCATCTTCACGCACTTTACCGTTGTTATCGCGCACCTGTACCACCGGGCCAGACGGGATAAACAGCCCGGAAAGCGAGACGGCCTCGGTCAATGCCCCGCCGCCGTTGCTGCGCAGGTCAATGATCACGCTGCTGACATTCTGCTTTTCAAGCTTCTGGAGCTGCACTTTCACATCATCGGTCAGGCCGACGTAGAAACCTGGGATATCCAGAACGCCAACCTTCTCTTTACCCACGGTTTTCACCGACATTTTCACCGCGCGATCTTCCAGACGGATACGCTCACGGGTGAGAGTAACGATACGGGTTTTAGTCCCCTTACCGGCTGGCAGGATCTCCAGGCGAACTTTGCTGCCCTTCGGCCCTTTGATCAGCGCAACAACGTCATCAAGACGCCAGCCAATCACGTCCACCATGCTCTTTCCGGTTTGGCCCACACCGACAATACGGTCGCCTACGCTGATCGCTTTGCTTTTCGACGCAGGGCCACCGGCCACCATGGAGTTGATTACGGTGTAGTCATCGTCCATCTGAAGCACAGCACCGATACCTTCCAGAGACAGGCTCATTTCGGTATTGAACTGTTCGGTGTTACGTGGAGAGAGATAATTAGTGTGCGGATCAATTTCATGCGCAAACGCGGTCATCGCCAGCGAGAAAACATCTTCACTGTTGGTCTGCGCGAGACGACGAATAGCGAATTTGTATCGACGATTTAACGTCTCACGGATCTCTTTCTCGTCTTTGCCTGTAAGCTTGAGGCTCAGTTCGTCATATTTGACTTTTCCGTCCCACAGCGCATTCAGTTCAGCCTCGTCTTTCGGCCATGGCGCTTTGCTGCGGTCCAGATTAAAGGTGTCGTTGCCGGTGAAGTCCATCGGACGTTCCAGCACTTTCAGCGCGTATTGATAACGCTCAAAACGGCGCTTTTGCGATAAGTTGTACAGATCGTAGAACAGATCGAGCTTTCCGGAGCGCAGCTCATCCCCCACTTCGGATTTGCGTTTAGCGAACTGTTCGACATCGCTGGCCAGCAGTACGTTATGGCTGTAATCCAGCAAGTTCAGATAACGGTCAAAGATTTTGGCCGAAAAGGCCTGATCGAGATCGAACTGACGATAGTGCGAACGAGTAAAGCGCGACGTCACGCGCTCACTCACCGTCCCGTGCTGAGTCTCTTCCTTGAGCACCGGAATTTGATCAACACGCGTAATATCGTCCACAGCGAAAGCGTGGCCTGTTATAGCAAACAGGCCAGCCAGCGCGGTGAGCTTAAAAAAAGTGTTCATGCCAGGCTCGGCCTCCGTTTCAGAACAACAAGTGTTCTGCGCGTACAATCATTGACATACCAGAAGTCAGCTGTACACGAACGCCATCTTTGGTGATTTCCAGTACGGTGGCGTCCATCGCGTTGTTACCCGCTTTCACCTTCAGAGACTGACCTACGCTCAGCGCATTGATGTCAGAAACCGGGGTGTGACGCGGCTCTTCGCGCGGCGCACGTGGGGCTTTAGCTGCGGGTTTGTCAGCACGCGGTTTGCGATCGTTATTTTCAGTACGACGCGGTGCCGGGCGCGGTTTACGCTCGCGACGAGGGGCGTCTTCCTGACCGTTTGCCGCTGCGGCTTCGCGTTTTTTCGCCTGCTGTTCCGCACGCTGTGCCTGCACGCGAGCTTTGGCTTCTTCAAGCTGCTTACGTGCATGTTCTACGTGCTGCTCGTCCAGCTCACCGCACGGGTTGCCGTCAAGGTCGACACGGGTCGCACCCGGCTTGATACCGTACAGGTAACGCCAGCTCGAGGTATAAAGGCGCAAGGCAGAACGAAGCTGCGTTTTGCTGAGGTTCATCTCCCCCTCAACGCGCGCGACCAGATCCTGAAAGATACCGACTTTCAGAGGACGCGCTTCACCTTCAGCGCTGAAGCACTGCGGGAAACGCTCGGCCAGAAATGCGATAACTTCTTTACTGCTATTCAACTTAGGTTGATTTTCCATGAAATTTCCTGATTACAACGGACGTAGCCAACAAGCGCAGGCATGAACAGGCGTCATTATAATGACGCTATCAGTAAATGCTACGTTATCCGTTGATTATCCTGCGACGCTCGCAAAGAATTTATGATAATCGGTCTCTGCCAGAACATTTTCCAGGTTTGCGGCCAGCGCGCGCAGCCCCTGCTCATCCTCGGCAGTAAAGCGGCTGAAGACCGTGCTGTCGATATCCAGAACGCCAATAATCTGATTTTTAACCACCAGCGGCAGTACGATTTCAGAATTGCTGCTGGCATCGCAGGCAATGTGGCCGTCAAACGCATGAACATCTTCGACACGCTGAACCTGACGGGTCGCCACTGCGGTACCGCACACGCCACGACCTACCGGGATGCGTACGCAGGCGAGTTTACCCTGGAAAGGCCCCAGCACCAGCGTGTCACCTTCCAGCAGATAAAAGCCCGCCCAGTTCACGTCAGAAAGGCGTTCGAACAGTAACGCACTGGTATTTGCCAGAGTGGCTAAGAAACTGGTTTCCCCTGCCATTAATGCCTTAAAATCGCGATTCAGATCCGCGTAGAATTCTGTTTTGTTCATTATTCAACCACTTAGTTATCTTACATAGTTACCGCATAGCCTATTAAAATAAGCATTAAATGCGCTCATGCTCAAGATGAATCCGTTCATGAGTTATTATAACTTTCAACAATACTAATCTGTGTGCGACTGATGGCCCTAAAAACACCCCAAATTACGCCGACACGAAAGATCGTTGTCCGTACGGTAAGCCAGGCTCTGCCCCGTGCACATTATCAGCGTTGTCCCCAGTGCGATACGCTTTTTATGTTGCCGAAGATGAAATCGCACCAAAGTGCTTTTTGTCCATGCTGCGATGCCAAAATCCGCGATGGCCGGGACTGGTCATTGACGCGTCTGGCGGCAATGGCGGTCACCATGCTACTGCTGATGCCCTTCGCCTGGACCGAGCCGCTGTTAAAGCTCTACCTGCTTGGCGTGCGTATTGACGCTAACGTGTTGCAGGGGATCTGGCAGATGACGCGCCAGGGCGATCCGCTTACGGCCGCCATGGTGCTGTTCTGCGTCGTCGGCGCGCCGTTGGTGCTGGTCGCGGCAATTGCCTACCTGTGGTTTGGCAACATTCTGGGGATGAACCTGCGCCCTGTCCTGCTCATGCTGGAAAAGCTCAAGGAGTGGGTGATGCTGGACATCTATCTGGTAGGCATTGGCGTGGCCTCCATCAAGGTGCAGGATTATGCGTTTTTACAACCCGGCATTGGACTTTTCGCGTTTATTTCACTGGTCCTGCTGAGTATTTTGACCCTGATTCATCTCAATGTTGAACAGCTTTGGGAGCGATTTTACCCGCAGCGACCCGCGACCCGGCCTGATGAAAACCTGCGCGTCTGCCTGGGCTGCCATTACACCGGTTTTCCGGATAAACGCGGGAGGTGCCCACGCTGCCACATTCCGTTAAGATTGCGACGCAACAACAGCCTGCAAAAGTGCTGGGCGGCGCTAATCGCCTCCCTGGTATTTTTGTTCCCGGCCAACATGCTGCCGATCTCCGTAATTTATGTGAACGGCGCCCGTCAGGAAGATACTATCCTTTCGGGGATTATCTCTCTGGCGCACAGTAACGTGGGGGTCGCCGCCATTGTTTTCATCGCCAGTATTCTGGTGCCCTTTACCAAAGTGGTGGTGATGTTTACGCTGCTTATCAGCATTCACTTTAAATGCGAACAAGGACTACGCACCCGCATCCTGCTTCTGCGATTTGTGACCTGGATTGGTCGCTGGTCGATGTTGGATCTGTTCGTGATTTCGCTGATGATGTCGCTCATCAATCGCGATCAGTTACTTGCTTTTACCATGGGACCCGCAGCTTTTTATTTCGGCTCTGCGGTGATATTGACTATTCTTGCAGTGGAATGGCTGGACAGCCGCTTACTTTGGGACGCACATGAGTCAGGAAACGCCCGCTTCGCCGACTGAAGCGAGAATTAAAACAAAACGCCGCATTTCGCCATTCTGGTTGCTGCCTGTCATCGCGCTGATGATCGCAGGCTGGCTTATCTGGACGAGCTATGAAGATCGCGGAAGTACCATCACGATTGATTTCCAGTCTGCGGACGGCATTGTCGCCGGACGTACCCCCGTTCGCTTCCAGGGGGTGGAAGTGGGTACCGTGCAGGATATTTCCCTTGGCAAAGGGCTGAACAAAATCCAGGTCCGGGCGAGCATTAAGTCTGATATGCAGGATGCCCTGCGTGCCGAAACGCAGTTCTGGCTGGTCACGCCTAAAGCCTCCCTGGCCGGCGTTTCCGGACTGGATGCGCTTGTGGGCGGTAACTATATCGGCATGATGCCCGGCAAAGGTGAGCCACAGGATCACTTTGTTGCGCTGGATACCCAGCCGAAATATCGGCTGAATAACGGCGATTTGATGATCCATCTCCGCGCGCCGGATTTGGGCTCGCTGAACAGTGGTTCTCTGGTCTATTTCCGCAAAATTCCGGTAGGCCGCGTTTACGACTACGCCATTAACCCGAACAAAGATGGCGTGACCATTGATGTACTCATCGAGCGCCGTTTTACCAACCTGGTGAAAAAAGGCAGCCGCTTCTGGAACGTCTCAGGCGTCGATGCCGACCTGAGCTTAAGCGGTGCGAAAGTGAAGCTTGAGAGCCTGGCGGCGCTGGTGAATGGCGCTATCGCCTTTGACTCACCTGCTAACTCCAGCCCTGCCGCCGCAGAAGATACCTTTGGCCTGTACGCCGACCTGGCGCACAGCCAGCGCGGTGTCATCGTCAAGCTGACCCTGCCGGATGCCAAAGGCCTGAAAGCCGGTTCGACCCCGCTGATGTACCAGGGTTTAGAGGTAGGGCAACTGACAAAATTAACCCTCAATGCGGGCGGTTCCGTTACCGGCGAAATGACGGTGGATCCGAGCGTGGTGGATCTCCTGCGGGAAAAAACGCGCATTGAACTGCGTAATCCGAAGCTCTCCCTCAGCGACGCCAGCATCAGCTCTCTGCTGACGGGAAGCACCTTTGAGCTGATCCCCGGCGAAGGTGCGCCGAACAAAAACTTTGTTATCGCGCCGGCGGATAAAGCCCTGCTGCAAAAACCGGGCGTGTTGACGGTTACGCTGAATGCACCGGAAAGCTACGGTATTGAAGCCGGGCAACCGCTGATCCTGCACGGTGTGCAGGTGGGCCAGGTCCTCGAACGTAAGCTGTCGGAAAAAGGGGTCTCCTTCTCCGCCGCCATCGATCCGCAGTACAGCAACCTGGTCCACGGCGACAGTAAATTTGTGGTTAACAGTCGGGTCGACGTGAAGGTGGGTCTGGACGGGGTTGAGTTCCTCGGCGCCAGCGCCAGTGAGTGGGTTAACGGCGGGATCCGCATTCTGCCGGGCAGCAAAGGTGCGCTGCGCGAAAGCTATCCGCTGTTCGCCAATCTGGACAAAGCCATTGAAAACAGCCTCGGCGACCTGCCAACCACCACGCTGACCTTAAGCGCTGAAACGCTGCCGGATGTCCAGGCAGGCTCCGTCGTGCTTTACCGTAAGTTTGAGGTGGGGGAAGTGATCACCGTTCGTCCTCGTGCGGACGCGTTTGATATCGAACTGCATATCAAGCCGGAGTACCGCAAGCTGCTCACGCCAAACAGCGTGTTCTGGGCTGAGGGTGGCGCGAAAGTGCAGCTCAACGGCAGCGGGCTGACCGTACAGGCATCGCCTCTCTCCCGTGCCCTGCGCGGTGCGATCAGCTTCGATAACCTGAGCGGCGCGGGCGGCAACATGCGTAAAGGTGACAAGCGGATCCTCTTCCCGTCCGAAACCGCGGCGCGCGCGGTCGGGGGGCAAATTACCCTGCACACCTTTGATGCCGGTAAACTGGCTGAAGGCATGCCCATCCGCTATCTCGGCATTGATATCGGGCAGGTCCAGAAGCTGACGCTGATCACCGCACGCAACGAAGTGCAGGCGACCGCCGTGCTTTATCCGGAATATGTGCAGACGTTTGCCCGGGCAGGCTCGCGCTTCTCGGTGGTTACGCCGCAAATTTCTGCCGCAGGGGTTGAGCATCTCGACACCATACTTCAGCCGTACATTAACGTTGAACCGGGTCGCGGCAACGCGCGTCGTGAATTTGAGTTGCAGGAGGCCACCATCACCGACTCCCGTTATCTGGACGGTCTGAGCATTGTGGTTGAAGTGCCGGAAGCCGGTTCGCTGGGCATCGGTACGCCGGTCCTGTTCCGCGGCATTGAAGTAGGGACAGTAACAAGCCTGACGCTGGGTAATCTGTCCGATCGCGTGATGGTCGGCCTGCGCATCAGCCAGCGTTATCAGCATCTGGTGCGCAACAACTCGGTGTTCTGGCTCGCTTCAGGCTACTCGCTGGACTTCGGCCTGACCGGTGGCGTGGTCAAAACGGGGACCTTTAATCAGTTCATTCGCGGCGGCATTGCCTTCGCGACGCCGCCTGGCACGCCTCTGGCGCCTAAGGCGCAGGCAGGTAAACACTTCCTGCTGCTGGAAAGTGAACCGAAAGAGTGGCGCGAATGGGGAACGGCGCTGCCGCGTTAATCTCGCAGGCTCCGGTGTCAACGCGCCGGAGCCTTTATGTTACACTGCGCACCTGAATGTTTCCCTGTGGTGTGCCCGTGGCTCAAAACTCCGTATTTCTTCCCGAACAATTCCTCGCACAGATGCGCGAGGCGCTTCCAGCTCATCTCTCTTTCGACGATTTCGTCGCCGCATGCCAGCGCCCTTTACGCCGGAGTATTCGCGTCAATACGCTGAAAATCAGCGTCGGGGCGTTTCTGGATCTCGTCTCCCCCTACGGCTGGCAATTAACGCCAGTGCCGTGGTGTGAAGAGGGTTTCTGGATCGAACGGGATGACGAGGAGAGCCTGCCGCTCGGCAGCACCGCCGAGCACCTGAGCGGGCTGTTTTATATTCAGGAAGCCAGCTCCATGCTGCCGGTTGCTGCGCTGTTTGCCGACGGGAACCAGCCTGAGCGGGTTATGGATGTCGCGGCGGCGCCGGGCTCTAAAACCACGCAGATTGCCGCCCGGATGAACAACCGCGGCGCGATCCTCGCCAACGAATTTTCCGCCAGCCGCGTTAAAGTCCTGCATGCCAATATCAGCCGCTGCGGGATCCACAACGTCGCGTTAACGCACTTCGATGGTCGCGTGTTTGGCGCTGCCCTGCCGGAAGCCTTTGATGCCATCCTGCTCGACGCGCCCTGCTCCGGCGAAGGCGTGGTGCGTAAAGATCCTGATGCGTTAAAAAACTGGTCCGTTGAAAGCAACCTGGAGATCGCCGCCACACAGCGCGAACTGATCGACAGCGCGTTTCATGCCCTGCGCCCAGGCGGGACGCTGGTTTACTCTACCTGCACGCTGAATCGCGATGAAAACGAGGACGTCTGCCTGTGGCTCAAGCAACGCTATGCGGATGCCGTCGAGTTTCTGCCGCTGGACACCCTCTTCGACTCGGCCAGTCATGCGGCCACGCCTGAAGGCTTCCTGCATGTCTTCCCGCAGATTTACGATTGCGAAGGCTTCTTTGTTGCCCGTCTGCGTAAAACCCGCGCCGTCGATCCCTTGCCTGCCCCTAAGTTTAAGGTCGGCAACTTCCCGTTCACGCCGGTCAAAGGCCGTGAGGCGGCACAGGCGCAAGCGGCTGCGAGCAAAGTCGGCCTGCACTGGGATGAGAGCCTGCGCCTCTGGATGCGTGACAAAGAGCTGTGGCTGTTCCCGGTCAACATCGAACCGCTGATTGGTAAGGTGCGTTTCTCCCGCCTCGGTATTCGCCTGGCGGAGATCCACAACAAAGGCTATCGCTGGCAGCACGAAGCGGTCATTGCTCTGGCCGGCAGTGAGAACACCTTTGCCCTGACGCATCAGGAAGCGGAAGAGTGGTATCGCGGTCGTGACGTTTACCCGGAAGACGGCCCCTCACAGGATGAAGTCATCGTGACGTATCAGGGCTATCCGCTGGGGCTGGCGAAAAAAGTCGGCTCGCGGCTGAAAAACAGCTATCCGCGCGAACTGGTACGCGATGGCCGCCTGTTTACCGGTAACAACCGCAGCGCCTGAAAAAAAGCGCATTTTTTTACTGGCGATTTCGCTCTCCTTGTCTAGGATCAAAAATGTGTGACTGCACTGGTCATACCAGATTTTGGGGCAACAAACCGGAGAGCATTATGACGAAAACCAGCGTACGCATTGGCGCTTTTGAAATCGACGACGCTGAATTGCGCGGCGAATCACAAGGCGAACGAACGTTAAGTATTCCCTGCAAATCCGATCCGGATTTGTGCATGCAGCTGGACGCCTGGGATGCAGATACCAGCGTCCCGGCGATCCTTGATGGGGAACATTCCGTTCTGTACCGTGAGCATTACGACAGTAAAACCGATGCCTGGGTCTTGCGTCTTGCCTGACCCAAAGAGAACCCGCCCGAAGGCGGGTTATTTATTACTGAAGCTGCGCCAGCGTCAGAAAGCCCCCGAATACTGCCCCCGTATCAATGTAGTGCAGATTGTTAAAATCGTAGCGTTTGTCCACAGGCGTATGTCCAAACCAGAAGTGATCCGCGCCGCTAATGCCCTGCCCTTTGCCCACCATAAAGCCCATTAACCGGTCGCGATCCCACAGCACGCGCTGGGCATCCACCGGCTTATGCCAGCCATATTCAGCGGAGGGATAATCCGCATGAGCAATCACGTTCAGACCGTTTTTGCAGGTTATTTCAATAATGTGCGGTAAGTCCCGACACGCATCGAGTAAACCCTTCGCCTGTTTTTGTTGAGCGTCCTTAAGCCCGGTAAACCAGTTACCGCCATTTATCGACCAGAGACTAAAATCATTATTTTCAAGCGCATCTAACGCCATTTGCTCGTGATTACCGCGTACCGCATAAAACCAGTTTTCCTGCATCAGCTGTAAACATTTTACGCTGTCAGGCCCGCGATCGATAATATCCCCCACCGAGATCAGCAGATCCGTATCAGGATTAAAATGCCGTCGTTTCAGCTCATCCATAAGCCACTGATAGCAACCATGAATATCGCTGACAACCCAGACATGACGCCAGTGTTCTCCCTCTATTTTCTGATACATAACGCCTCCTGTAAGAAGTATAGCTGCCACAAAAAATGTCATGAGCTGGCGTTGGATTTTGCGAATCCAAACAAACCATAAACCAGCCGGAAATAAAGATCGCTGCGCTATTAATCCCTTATTCCCTGGCCTTTAAAATAGAGCGGAATAAAAAGAGGGATTTTCACGTGTCAAACATACACCTGCAAAACGATGTTTTTTATCCGCATCGCACAAATATTATTTCTGAACTGGTGAGAGGAAAACGCGTTCCCGGCCCAATCTGGCACAAACGTGATTACCGGTTAAAGTTCCTACTGCGCTCGCTTTTATTCTGGTCCTCCACCCATCGCATGCTGGAGGCCCTGTCCGGGCGCGATGATTTCGACAGGCTGCTCACCTCTCAAATTACCTTGCCGAGCAAAACTCACCGCCAGTATCTGATGCGCGGCCTGAACTCAAACGATCGGGCCGATGCTATCGTCAGCCACTATCAGTGGATTGATAGTCTGAAAAACATCGCCCTCGCCCACGCGCTGACCAGCCCGCAAGAGGTGCCGGTTGTCCGGTTCGAGGCAAAAAACGGCGAAATCTATACCGTCCACGCCTCGTCCGCAGGTAAGGCCGAACGCGAAGGCGAAAGCACGCTTTGGCTGCACGACAATGACAATACGCTGCTTGCCAGCCTGACGTTCTGTGTCGCACGCAGTAACGGCCGTACGGTGCTGGTGATCGGCGGCCTTCAGGGTCCACGTCGTCATGTTTCACGGGAGGTGATTAAGCAGGCTACCCGTGCCTGCCATGGGCTTTTCCCGAAACGCGTGCTGATGGAGGTGATCTTCCAGCTTGCCTCACGCTCGAACATTAGCGCGATTTTTGCCGTCAGCGATGAAGGCCATGTTTTCCGCGCGCTGCGCTACCGTCTGAGCAAAGGCCGTCATTTTCACGCCAGCTACGACGAGTTCTGGGAAGGCCTGAACGGAAAGAAACTCTCCCCCTTCTGCTGGCAGTTGCCGCTCCAGATGGAGCGTAAAGCACTGGAGGAGATTGCCAGCAAAAAACGTGCCGAATACCGTCGCCGCTTTGCGTTACTTGATGATATTGCGGCTTCCGTACATGCGCGCATTGATCCCGCAGTCGTCTCAGGCAAAATACAAACAAAAATTTAACAAAACAGCCAAAAAGGACTGGACTTACGCCTGCCGGGTTGTGGTATGTTTGAGGCAGGCGCACAGGAAGTGAACCTTCTGCTGAGACGAAAACCGGATTTTATCGTTTATTTTCAAGCAGATAAAAAGAGACCGAATACGATTCCTGTTTCTGCCAGCCCTTTCCTGTTTTTGTCAAATATCAATCAGTTAAGAACGAAAGCGCGCAAAAAAAACCTGAAATAGCTGCAAATACGTGCACTAAATTTCAAATACTTATCACTTTTTTTGTGTGTATTCGTGGTTTTTTCGTATGTGGAATAGACATATTCCACAGTGAACGGAACGTTAAAAAATGGTTATCTTTCACCTTGCTCACGGCTCTACAGCTTCACGCTAGGCGTAAGATGTCTGTGTATGTTTCTTATGAAATTTTCGCTGAAAGCTGCTTGAGCAATTTTTGTAGAACACCACTTATTTCTCTTTTTCACTACCTTCTTTGCGCGACTTAAACAGGCCACTAACTACAAAGCCAACAAGTCCAACAATCGAAAGTGTACTGGTGCCAAGTAAAGCAATCATGGTTTCAGGAGGAGGCTTCCCTTCATGTGCGATAAGATAAGAAACAAACATAGTACCAACGAATAGGCACCAGCAAACCATAAATGAAAATGTGAAGGATGCCATCTTCTTACGAAGAACGTTGTCAATTTCTTTACCATTCGCATCAGCAATCTTATCTCGCACACCTGATTTCAACATATCCAGTTGTGCTTGCAAGCTATCCATACGATTTTGCTGCATGAATTCATGCAACGCGCCAGTATTAGAGCCAAACTCTTCCGCTTCACGTTCTGCTTTGTCGTCAGGTTCGCTTGGTGCAGCTCCGTCAGAAGTTTCGGATTTACCCTTTTCTTCAGCTGAACCGCTTCCTTTTGAAGATTCTGTTTTGGGATTGCTATTTTTGGATTGGGATGTCTTGGTAGGATCAGAATCGGTGCGGATCTGCTCAAGCCCAGATGCCGCACCGATGACTTTAAAAATGTCTTCCACGATTGACACGAATCCTTATCCCTCTACCTTTCAGAGGCCTTGACAAGTTTGCCGATTGGCAACAAGATCATCGTAGTAAGACTTGATTACACCGTCAGGTATAATCGTAGAACTAAACCCGTTGTATGCTCTGGACCATGGAGTGCCAGGTAAATGGGTTAAAGTGGACAATTCAATCCCGCCCTTGTTGCCGTAATATTGGAATACTGCACCAATGACACTTTCCGCTTGCGGGTCGAATACTCCCATTCCGTAAGGACTCATGACAGGGTTTGTAACTGGCCTGTTTCCAAAGTCTTTAAATGCGTCATACATTCCTGGAATTACAGGGCCATACTTCCAAGCAGAAACAGGTTCATTGATTAACGGACGCCCTGTTAAAGCCAGATAATAACCATGGGCAATGTATGTCAACTTTTGAAGTTGCATATGAGTCAGAGGATTCATATGTTGATTGCCCAACATAACAAATCGATTGGCTACCTGTACCGGACTGTACATAACCTCCCTCCCCATACACTCAGTGGTGTGTTTGAAACAGTATAATCACTGTTATATCAACGTAACATGACAACACTAGTTGTCAACATAAACACTGTAAGCATAAATAAAACACTGTTCATACATACAGTATAATTTTAACGAATTCCCGAATTATATGAATTTCGGTCAAAAAGTCAATTCATACTATTTGTAAGACAATACCATCCTACAAAAGTTCGTGAGAAGTAAGAATATTTCCAAAGAAACGAGTTGTGCGGTACTTGTCTTAACCTATAAATTCACAGCCAAAACCACTTTAGTAAGAGCATGAACCAAGCGTCAAAATGGCAAAGTATACTCTGTTGCTCGGTTGATAAAGAATGTCACTCTCCCAAGCGCTTGGACATCCTCAAGAGCTTCACCCTCTATTGCCTCTCCGTCTTCTGTAATAAGTGCTTGGCCCATCAGTGATGCAAGCTGGGTATGGCCGTCACATAAGATCAGAAACACATCTCCTGGCAACTTCTTGCTCGCTGGCTCAATCACCGCAAAACCTATATCAGTTTCCAGCACACGACTTTCTGCTCCCATATTGCAAATCATCGCCGGTGATTGGCGCTGCTCAACGTAATCTGTAGCTGGTGAAGGAAAACCCATCTCAAAGCCCTCCGTTAGGATTGAACAGCATAAAGGTACGCGCTTCCCCTTCAACCGAAGTCACACCCATCGGATTTTTAATACTTGAACTGACGGTATACATATAGGCGTCATTAGGTAGTTTGATGCCCGAGTCCAACAGGGCCCGAAATGTACTTGTTTGCACCCGTGGAATGATCGGATGTGAGGCATCAACCAGAAGCCCGGTATCTCCGCTCTTAATAAGGTTTTTAGTTGAAGGGTCAAGGATAACTTCCGCGTTTGCCTTCAGCCATTCAAGAAAATCGCTTCCGGTTCACTCGTTTCCCGCATCCAGCCAGATTTGATAAGCAGACGCACCATCCTTTCCATCCCTGCCCGCCTGAAACGCGATATAAGCATCTTCTGATGTATCGGCACCCTCTTCCTGAGCCGCAACCCAAATCTGGTACGCAGAGATGCCATCAGCACTGTTCTCACCGTCTTTGCCTGGCTTACCCCTTTGAGATTGCTTTCACTGCGCTGGGAAAACTTAAAGTTGTTTGTCATCGTTAATACCTTTCTTACTTGCAAATAACGTCACAGCCGCGTTAATCAGTGAACGGCAACGGTCAACACCGGCACCACCAACAGCTGCGCCTGTGACAAATGACCAGTCCATATCTGTAACGCCTAACTGCGCAAGAAAGCTCACCACCGCTAGCGCTACGAATCCGCAGATAAGCCCAGCATTGATTGAGCGCCACCAGGCTACCCCATCCCGCAAAGAGAAAAGCAACGCGATAAAGAACGCCGTTAATGCGTCCTGAATCGCCATTCGGTTCTCGTGTAAAAAATGAAGTACTGGACCCCGACCCTCTAGCGGGGTGTAGTTCTGCATAAATCCTCTCAAATTACAGACATAAAAAAACCGCCATTAGGCGGTGTATTAAACAAATGAAAAAAATCAGATGCTTTTAAACATCCAATTCAACTTCTGACAATTGCTTTGCGATTAAAGCTCTAACGCTTTCATTTATAATAGGATAATATTTAAAAATTTCATTCTCATCAATTTCGCCACCAACAATATTAAGGTTCGTATAAAAATAACCTTTTAGACCATTGATAGCATCTAAAATTTTAGTTGACTCATCGCATCCTAAATCGCCCAAAAGAAGTTCAAGCTTAGCTCTTACCTTCCCTATTTCTTGTTTTTTTCCATTTGAGCTTCAAAAGCTTTATCATAAGATTCGCTTGGGGCAAGATTTTTATCAAACAACTCATTTAAGGTTGAGTATAAATTATAAACAGCGGTTGATAAACTTATTAGATTTGCAACCTCATTCCTTAAGTCATCAGCCCAAGTCTGTTTGATAGTTAGCAATAATTGATACTTCATTAACCGAGATTGATGATTTCTATCTTCTATTCGACTTAACATTGAAATATATTGAGATAATAAAGCAACTAAGCCAGATACAGCTGCACCAATAAATGCCGCCCAAAGAGCGGAGTTATCCGCTGAAGCTTTGGGTGACATCTCAACTAAGACCTTTAAGGGCTGAAAGCCCAAAAAAGCATTTCCAAGCGTTTGGTCAAATTCATGCATAAGAAATGGAATACCCTGCCAAGCCATAAACTCCTCCTTAGTTAAGGAGTCATCTTAGCAAAACAACACATTAAGTTACGATAAAATCTTAAAAATAACTGTACTGTTACCTAGGCATCCAACACATATCTTACTTTTAAGACGTCATTTGCTCTTCCAGTTAAGCTAATGCCGGTAAGATGTGATGATCTTGCTGGACTTGAACCAGCGACCTGCCGATTATGGCTCACTCTAGCCAACTGAGCTAAAGAGCCGAAAGTGTTTGAGGTACCGGGTGCCTCTCGGTGAACCGTTGGTCAGTCACCGTGACTCGCTACGATTATTTAATGACGTAAAAACTCGTACTGTTTAGCCCCTCCGCATAGGGGGATTCACCTCAATGAGGTTCTGAAATATATGAAATAAACAGGCACAATAATCCAATGAACAAAAGTATCGCACCCTGCCCAAATGTATACATGATCACCAATAAAATATTTGTTTCATACATCTCATAATTCTCTGAAATTGGTGCCGACTACCGGAATCGAACTGGTGACCTACTGATTACAAGTCAGTTGCTCTACCTACTGAGCTAAGTCGGCTGGGTGGCCCTCGTCCGGAGACAGCGGACACGATGAATGCTGGAAGGAGTTAAAACCCATTCATCTGAGAGCCAAAAAGGCCGTCCGGGGGAACGGCAAACACTGATTCAGGCCATGCTTCTTAGTCACAACCGAAAAGCGTTCATACCTTTTGTTTTCCAAGCATGTTCCGATACCTAGTCAACATGAACGCTTATCACTTGAGACTAAAAAAACAGCCGCGTTATAGCGGCAATTAACTTACCAGCAGCCGTAAAAAACGGCTCAAACCCTTTCAGTCACATGAAGCTTTAGCCATACCGGTTATAACTATAAAGCGCACACAAAGAGGAAATACCTGAAGCAAGCGATAATTAGTTTCATGTATGCGCTTTACAGTTACAGCAAAAAATAGGGCAAGCAATGCTCTTACAGAACTTGCCAAAATACCAAAAAAGAGCATTAATAATTGTGCTGGTTAACTCGGTGAAAGAGATTAAGCGCCCTTTCTTAAACAGAACATCAACGAGAAAAGCCCAGTTTTTTGAACGATATGATTTACCAGAAGTCGCCATTTACACGTTAAAAATCTCCGCCCCACTATCTTCGTTGACCTCTAAAATGAATCAGGTAAAAACAACCTGTTCTGACGAACAGGCCACAATCAGGCGAAAAGGGAAGTATCGAACGTGATGTTGGGTGTCTCCTGATGGGAATCTTGTCAGCCACCAGTTCCCGCGAAAGCTTAGAGGAATTAATCACGATTAAAAGGCATTCCATCCAGAAAATGTGCATTACCATTAGAAGACAAGTTATTTAGCGCAATTAATCTGATGAAAGCAATAACAGGAGAGCACACTACCCTACAAACCACCCCTGGTTAGTTGGACGGCGTAATGTGCTTTCCTGTTAGTTTCGGTGTGCTAAAAAAACCTTATGAGTTTTGGCTAACGTAATGGATTGATGGTTAAATTCACCTAGCAAAGCACCTAACCTCGTATGTCCTTCGATAAGGTGGAGGCCGGATGCATTGCTCTCGATAATGGATCGCTCAATAAAGAAAGGTGGTTCTAACCATGTCCCGTACGTACGCCAATACGATGCTATTTCAGGCCCGTAGAAATCAATTCCACCTCGTAAGGGATATGCTTCAATTTCTTCATTAAGCATACCGTAATAGGTGGCATGCCTTACTTCAAGCAAAGACTCAATCGGAAGATGTACAAGCTTCCATTTTATGGTGTTTAAATCAATGTGTCCGTAAGATTCCTGGAATGTTTCATAACCCGCTAATCCATAATAAATCTCACTCAGTACGGGTTCCGGAGCATCTAGAAAATATTTGTTCCGAAGAATCTCGATAGCTTCATGAGATTTGTAGATAGGTCTTTCGTCAAAGATATCCAGGAGGTCTTTGTAAAACATTTGCGCACCATGGAATCAGTTAAAAAACCCGCAGTTACGCGGGTATTTATAATTCGGGCAGTATATCAATATTAGACGAAATCTGGCCTTTTTTGTCAACCTTTCAATCTTGAATGTCCTCAGGCATAAGCGACCTGTAATTTTCCCAGACAGCTTTTATTGCAGCTTCATCAAGACGCTCCGATACCAGTTTTAAGGTTTCCCACTTTTTCGCTCTGGACTTGCTCCAAGTTTACCTTGAAACATTAATCATACTTGCCAGCGCACTACCCGCGTACTCCTTGTAAGTCTCGTTTTTTCTCTTGGCCGCCACATCTTGCACAGAGAGCCAGACCAGCCTGATCATGTCTTTTATGATGCGTAACTGGAGAGGTCTTTTGACATGGTAATCCTGAAAGCTATTCCAGACATATTCGCAGATAGTAACCTGATGGGAGAATTTCAAATCAAATCCGTAACAGTACCGGATCCACGCCTGTTGCTGTTTAGATAGTAACAGAACGGCTCTACGCCATTCACACGAAGAGAAAGCCCCATCTTTCATCGGAGGCATTGGGCGGCGGCGACGGCGCGTTTCGAGGGCGTAGAGCGCGCTATTTTCAGCTTTAACGCGACGAACACCGCCGCGACCGTTATCGAGTTCCACAACGTGCACCTGCTGGCGTGGGTTGCCTGTATCGCGACGGATTTAATGAAATTAACTATCTGGTTTCTGTGGCGATGAGTATGTATGAGGAACGCGAGACTGAGCACGCCGAAGCTATTGAGGAAGACAAGCGTTTTACCTGGCTGGCCAATCGCTGGAGTCTGTTTTGGGCAGGTTGTGACTACTTCACCCGCCGCACGATGATCGAAGATGCTCACGCTGAAGCCCTGCGAATTGATGCGGAACAATACGCAGCTCCCGTCACCAGCTTCATCTTCCAGCGTAATGACGGCGTACAGCTGGCTCTGGATAGCTCATGCGATGCTCGGTTCATCCGTACCAGCAAAAACGGGAAATGGTTTAAGGCAGGTTTCCGCAACACCGATACCCAGATAAAAACGGGGGCAATGATTGCCATACCGTTATCCCTGTCACTGAATGGAATACGTCTGAGCGCAATCATTGATCGCTGTCGTTTGCTGAGCACTACCGATTTTCTGATAAGTGCCGGCAAGCGGAAAAACAGTCCTGACGGAGCTATTCATTTGGACAGTTTGACGAAAGGTTTTGTGAAGGCGAGGAAATTGTCGGGGCTGGAGTTTTCTGAACATCCCCCCTCTTTCCATGAGATCAGAAGCTTGTCTGGTCGCACGTATGAAGCGAGTCGGGGAAAAGATTTCGTGCAGAAACTGTTCGGTCATACATCCAAAAAAATGACCGAAAAGTACTTGGATGTGCGGGAGAAAGTGTTTACATTGTTGTAACAGGCACAAAAGACCGAATATGTGATTTCGTGCATTTTTCGTGTAATTTCGTGTCTAGTCTTGTAACCCCCTGATTTATAAGGCAGATAAAAAGAGACCGAATACGATTCCTGTATTCGGTCCAGGGAAATGGCTCTTGGGAGAGAGCCGTGCGCTAAAAGTTGGCATTAATGCAGGCTCAATCGCCTTGCCCTTTAAGAATAGATGACGACGTCAGGTTTTCCAGTCCACAGCAAAAGTGGTCTGAAAAAAAGCGTCAGAACATCACTAAATGTGAAAAACCGCAGAGCTTTTACAAGCACCTGCGGTTTTTTTTTACTGGAAACCTGACGGCTAGCAGAGCTTTTCAGCGCGCTCAATAAACGGTGCCAGACTCTTCTTCTGCCCGGGGTTTGCCGGGTCATCTACCTGGATCACGCTGACAGGCTGTCCGTTACTTTTCCCGCTGGCAACCTGCTGCTCCGCCACGTCATTTAACGGATACTGCACGAGCGTACTGGGATTGATGACATACAGCGCGTTACCGGGACGGCAGGTAAGCATGACTTCTTCACGATTAAATGCCCAGTTGTCCTTACCCACTTCAAACCGGCTGACAGTGATGACCTGCGGCGCGGCTAACGCACTGCTGGCACAGGTGAGAAGTAAAAGAGAAAGCAGTGTCTTTTTCATATGTTATTTAACCTTGTCAGAAGGGTTCCCAGGTCGCGAACAGGCTGACGGCGGCCAGTACCAGCGCGCCCAGCACCACCTCTGCCTGTGTCATCCTGATAAAAATCTGTTGTTCCCGCCCGGCCTCCGGGCGAAAGCGTGGCACAAGAAAATACCGATTCGCCAGCGCAATTGCCACCATCATCATGACCAGCGCACATTTGAACAACAACAGCTGGACATAAGGCGCCTGCCACGGCACGTTTATGCCAACAATAAAGAGCGTATTGATTATCCCGGTCAGCAGCACGCCTGCCACGGCGTAATGCCCCACGCGGGAGAAGCGCATCATGGTAAAGATAGCGGCTGGCTGCCAGCGGCCTTTCGCCAGACGCATACAAAACAGCAGCGGCAGTAAACCACCCACCCAGGTCGCGGCGCAGAGCAGGTGAAGCGCATGGTTGAGACGATGCAACGCTCCCGGTGCGCCACCGTTCATCGCGGCATGTCCCACGCCCGCCAGCAGCACCAGCTGCCCCATCGCGAGCAGTAACAGCCGTGAGCCTTTTTGCGGGGTAAGCCATGCAGCGCCCGCCGTCACAGCGGCCAGCACCATTTGCCACAACCAGACGCCGCCAAATTGCGTTCCCAGCACGCTGCGCCAGACCGCCGGACGAATGACATCGCCCCAGCCGTTGCCCATCAACCCACTTTGCAGGCCAAACATCAGCAGAGCCGCTATCAGGCTGATTAAGGCCGCGAGTTTCTGCTGCCGCTGGAAACGCCGGGTCATGAGGCGCTGCAACGAAGACGGCGCAAACCAGACGCTGTAAAGCGCGTTGCCGAAAAGCAGCATCAGCGCAGCAAAATGGATAAAGCGTAACGCGACGTAGCTCAGGGTCAGCATGCTATTTCACGCTAAAGTGATAGCTGCCTTTGGTTTTGTGGCCATCCACGGAGACCACATGCCAGTCCACCGTGTAGGTGCCGGACGTCAACGGTTTCTCAAGAGGAACAATCAGCTTTGCGTTATCCTTCTCGTCACGCTTCACCGCGCCGGTCTGGATCTTGTGCTGCTGCGCGTCCGTCACCACCACGCCGCTGAAGGCAGGCTCAATGCCTTCCGAGAAGTTCAGGGTAATGACCTCTGGTGCCACCGCAACGGTATTTTCCTGCGGGGATTGCTGCTTAAGATGCGCATGGGCCAGAACTGAGGGCGTGATGGCTGAAGAGAGCAGAAAGACCAGCGCGCACGCGACACGGGAAGGGGTAAAATGCATCACAATCATTCCTTTTCGTTATGCCTGAATGCTAAAGAATAACTCTGTATAATTAACGAGTCGAGGAACATCCTTTGCTCCCTTGTCATCGTTGAACAATCGCGGTAACGTTGCCGCCGCAGAAAAAGGAGAAGGAAATGAACGTTAATCTGGCCGCCCTTCCTCAGGACGAGATGGACAAAGTGAATGTCGATCTCGCCGCCGCGGGGGTCGCATTCAAAGAGCGTTACAACATGCCCGTCGTGGCTGAAGTGGTAGAGCGTGAACAACCCGCGCATCTGCGCGACTGGTTTCGCGAACGTCTCATTGCGCATCGCCTCGCCTCCGTCAATCTCTCGCGCCTGCCGTACGAACCTAAAGTTAAATAAGCTTAACGTCTCGTTACACTTCCTTACGCGTTATGTGGCAGGATAAGAAAACCCTGATAAATTTAGGTGTAATCTTAAAATCCCAGCGACTTAGTGTATAAGGAAGTCACGATGTCACGATGGAATATTGCCGCGGCTCAGTATGCCCCGCGGCACAACTGTGTTGATGAGCACGTAAAACATCACCTGCACTTTATTGCCGAGGCTGCCTGGCATGGGTGCGATTTAATCGTCTTTCCGGAGCTTTCGCTTACCGGCCCAGGCGGAACATCCTTACCCCCACCCCCTGACGATTTGCAGCTTGCCCCCCTCCTTCACGCCGCCCAGTCACGTTTCATCACGGTGATTGCTGGTATTACGCTCCAGCAACACGGCCAGCCCCAGAAAGGACTCGCGCTTTTCACCCCTAACCTGTCGACCATTCGGCGTTATCCGCAGGGCAACGGTGCGGGTGTTATTCCTGGCGATAAACGGTTAACCATCGTGGATAACCAGGCTGACGCCCCGGAACTGGACCCGGAGGCAACGCTGTTCACCAGCAGCCTGGCCGTGGGCGAGCATCGCTGGCGGCAATCCATCGGTTCGTTACAACGCTTCGCGCACAAGTACGCCATCGCGGTATTAATGGCGAACGCGCGCGGCGGTAGCGCGTTATGGGATGAAAAAGGTCAGCTGATCGTACGTGCCGATAAGGGAGAACTGCTGCTAACCGGTTCTTTAGGCCAACAGGGTTGGCAAGGCGATATCATTCCATTAGGCTAGGCATTTTTGGATCAGGAGCGATCAATGCTGCGCGTTATCGATACCGAAACCTGTGATTTGCAGGGTGGAATTGTGGAAGTCGCTTCTGTCGACGTGATTGATGGAAAGATAATCAACCCCATGAGCCATCTGGTGCGCCCGGATCGTCCCATCAGTGCGCAGGCGATGGCGATACATCGCATTACGGAATCGATGGTGGCGGACAAGCCGTGGATTGAAGAGATCATCCCTCTATACCACGGTAGCCAGTGGTATGTGGCCCATAACGCCAGCTTTGACCGCCGCGTGCTGCCGGAGATGCCCGGCGAATGGATTTGCACTATGAAGCTGGCGCGCCGTCTCTGGCCGGGGATCAAATACAGCAATATGGCGCTGTATAAGTCGCGCAAACTCAGTGTGCGGACGCCGGAAGGGCTGCATCATCACCGCGCTCTTTACGACTGCTACATCACCGCAGCGCTCCTGATTGATATCATGAATACTTCCGGCTGGACGCCAGACGATATGGCGACCATTACCGGGCGCCCCGCGCTACTGACCACCTTTACGTTCGGAAAATATCGCGGGAAGCCAGTATCGGAAGTGGCGGACAAAGATCCGGGCTATCTGCGCTGGCTGTACAACAACCTCGACAGAATGAGCCCGGAACTGCGCCTGACGCTGAAGCATTATTTAGGCGAAGCCTGAGTCCCCGCCCGGCCTGGCAGCGTATCCTGCGCCAGGCCAATCAAAAAGGCGTACTCCAGCGCCACCCCTTCATAGGATTTAAATCGCCCTGATTTCCCTCCGTGCCCCGAGTCCATATCGGTACACAGCAGCAGCAAATTATCGTCAGTTTTCAGCTCACGCAACTTCGCCACCCATTTCGCGGGCTCCCAGTACTGTACCTGAGAATCGTGCAGGCCGGTGGTCACCAGCATATGCGGATAGGCTTTCGCCTCGACGTTATCGTACGGGCTGTACTCTTTCATGTAGCGATAATAGGTTTCATCCTGCGGGTTCCCCCACTCCTCAAACTCCCCGGTGGTCAGTGGAATGGACTCATCCAGCATGGTCGTCACCACGTCCACAAACGGCACCTGGGCGATAACGCCTTTAAACAGTTCAGGCCGCTGGTTGATCACGGCGCCCATAAGCATGCCCCCGGCGCTGCCCCCCATGCCAAAGCAGAGCTGCGGATCGCCATAACCCTGCGCGATCAGCGCATCGCAAACATCAAGGTAGTCATTAAAGGTATTTTTCTTTTTGAGAAATTTTCCGTCTTCATACCAGTGCTGACCCAGCTCGCCGCCGCCGCGAATATGGGCAATCGCATAAACAAAACCGCGGTCGAGCAGGCTCAGCCTGCTGCTGCTGAAATCGGCGTCCATGCTGGATCCATAGGAGCCATAGCCATAGACGAGGATAGGGTTTTTACCTTTGTTGAAGTGCGCCTTGTGATAGACGAGCGACACTGGGACTTCAACGCCGTCGCGTGCGGTCACCCACAGGTGCTCACTGCGATAATTTTCCGACTCAAAACCCCGGACCTCCGCCTGTTTAATCACCTGACGCTGCCCGGTGTCCATATCCAGTTCAAACAACGTATCCGGGGTGGTCATCGACGAATAGCCGTACCGCAGGCGGGACGATTCCGGTTCCGGGTTAAAGCCGATCCACGTCACGTAAGCCGGGTCATCGAACGCAATGCCCACCACTTCGCGGGTTTTGCGGTTGATTTGGCGGATACTGGTCAGTCCGCGCTGACGCTCTTCCACCACCAGCCAGTCGGTAAACAGGGTGAACCCCTCCAGCATCACCTGATCGCGCGCGGGAATTAACACTTCCCATTTGCGTTCATCGCGCACTTTGGTTTTATAAAGGCCAAAGTTTTTGCCCTCGCGGTTCGAACGCAGGTAAAAGCTGTGCTGGAAGTGATCCAGGCTGTACTCATGATCTTTACGGCGCGGCAGGAAGCACAGCGGCTGCGCATCCGGCAGCTCTGCATCCAGCAGCAGCACTTCTGAGGTGGTGGCACTGGAGAGGAAAATGATCACGTAGTGGCGAGACGACGTTTTGTGCAGGCTGACATAGAACGTCTCATCTTTTTCCTCATACACCAGTTCATCGTCGGCGGAATCGGTCCCCACCGTATGACGCCAGACCTGATAAGGCAGCAGCGTTGAGACATGCTTTTTAACGTAGTAGACCGTTTCTGAATCGTTACCCCAGACAAAATCGGGGGAGACATTATCCAGCATTTCGGGATACCAGTTTCCCGTTTCAAGATTGCGGAAACGCAAACCGTACTGGCGGCGGGAGAGGTAATCCTCAGCCAGCGCCATAATGGCGTTATCGGGGGAAATGGACATGCCGCCCAGCGTATAAAACTCACTGTGGGCCGCACGTTTGTTAGCATCCAGCAGGATCTCCCATTCATCCCACTCGGCGCTCAGCACAGACTGGCGCTGGTAGATGGGATATTCGTTTCCCGGCTCATAAATATGGCGATAGCGATAACCGTTTTTGCACCACGGGGCAGAGACATCACGCTGGGGGATACGCTGCACCATTTCCTTCAGAAGTTGATCCTGAAGCGCCTGCTGGCTGGCCATGACCTGGCGGCCATAGTCGTTTTCCTCGTGCAGATAGTCCAGCACCTCTGGCCGGGAACGAGAATCGTCCCGCAGCCAGTAGTAGTTATCGATACGCGTATCGCCATGCGTGGTGATCGCATAAGGAGTACGTCGGGCTTTTGGAGGCATGGCATTCTTACTTTTTCGTTTTACATCCTATAAGGTTGGCAAAACACGCGTATGATGCAAGCGAAACATGGCCTTCTAGCCCACGAGGGTCTGCTTCTGCTGCTGAATATCCTGCTCAATTCCCTCACGAACGTCCTGTGGGATCTTCAGCGCATCGCCCAGGGCGTTCAGGTAGCTGCGCTCCATAAAGTGATCGATATCGATGGCGGCACAGCTCAGAAAATAGAGTTCCAGCGCCTCTTCTTCGTTTTTCACGCTTTGCGCCAGACGCTGCGGATCAAGCGGCTGTTCGATGGCCTGCGCCACCAGCGCCCTGCCCTGCTCCTCAACGCCCGCTTCCCGCATCTGCTGTTCAATTGCGGCACGTTCAATGACATCAATATGCCCGTCGCTCTTGGCCGCAAAGACCAGGGCGAGGATCAACCGCTCGGTGCGTAAATCTAACGGCGATACCTGCTTCCCGTACTGCGGTTCATCCTGATGCGCGCTGCGCACCTTGTCTTTGTATTTGTTCCATAAGACGGAGCCTGCAATAGCCCCTCCGCCCGCCAGCAGCGCGCCGGTACCGTATTTGGTAAGCAGTTTCCGCGATGATTTATTGGCAACCAGCAAACCGGCCAGCCCGCCGAGCGCACCCGGCACCAGCAGCTTGCTCAGACCCTGCTCGCCGGACGACGAGCCTTTTTGTCCCAACAGGGATTGCAGTTGATTCATCCAGCCTGACATATTTTTCCTCACGTAACAGTGCGTAACCTTCACAGCCTAAGCGAGCGGGTGTCAGGAAATGTCTGTCAGTACTAAAGAAGCGCAAATTTCCCTGCTGTCCGGTTATCCCCATACAAGACAGACGCAAACGTTTTCGTTTATACTGCCCGCATCTTTTTCAGGGGGATTTTTATGACTCGTTTAGGAACCGCGCTGCGTCCCGCCGCGACGCGCGTCATGCTGTTGGGATCGGGTGAACTGGGTAAAGAAGTGGCCATTGAATGCCAGCGTTTAGGTGTGGAAGTGATTGCGGTGGACCGTTACGCGAATGCGCCCGCCATGCACGTCGCGCATCGCTCGCACGTCATCGATATGCTTGACGGTAATGCGCTGCGGGGGTTAATTGCCGACGAAAAACCGGATTTCGTGGTACCTGAAATTGAGGCCATTGCCACTGAGATGTTGATTGCCCTTGAACAGGAAGGCCAGCGCGTGGTGCCCTGCGCCACTGCGGCAAAACTGACCATGAACCGGGAAGGCATTCGTCGCCTGGCGGCAGAAGAATTACAGCTCCCGACCTCCAGCTACCGTTTTACCGGGGATAAAGCTGCGTTTCTCCAGGCCGTAGAGGAGATTGGCTACCCGTGCATCATTAAGCCGGTAATGAGCTCCTCCGGCAAAGGGCAGAGCTTTATCCGCGACAGCAGCACGCTGGACAACGCCTGGGACTATGCCCAGCAGGGAGGCCGAGCCGGGGCCGGGCGCGTCATCGTGGAAGGCGTGGTGAAGTTTGATTTTGAAATTACCCTGCTCACCGTCAGCGCCGTGGATGGCGTTTATTTCTGCGACCCGATTGGTCATCGGCAGGAAGACGGCGATTATCGCGAATCCTGGCAGCCGCAGCAGATGAGCGCGCTGGCGCTGGCACGCGCACAGGAGATCGCCCGCAAGACGGTGCTGGCGCTGGGCGGCTACGGCCTGTTCGGCGTGGAATTGTTTGTTTGCGGCGACGAGGTGATCTTCAGCGAAGTCTCCCCTCGTCCGCACGATACCGGGATGGTTACGCTGATTTCACAGGATCTCTCTGAGTTCGCGCTGCATGTACGCGCTTTCCTCGGCCTGCCGGTTGGCGGCATCCGTCAGTACGGCCCGGCAGCCTCGGCGGTGATCCTGCCGCAGCTGACCAGCCAGAATGTCACCTTTGATAACGTCGAAGGTGCGGTTGGCGCAGGCTTGCAGGTCCGGCTGTTCGGCAAACCGGAGATCGACGGAAGCCGTCGTCTGGGCGTGGCATTAGCGACCGGGGAAAATGTGGACGAAGCCGTCGCGAGAGCAAAAAGAGCGGCTGCGAACGTCAGCGTAGCAGGATAAAAAAACGGGCCGAAAGGCCCGTTTTAACTGTCTGGCTGGCCGGGTTAGGCGCAGCCGACACCCGGCAAACAAACTTACTGTTTCGCGCCTTCTACCGCTTCGCGAGCCAGTTTAGTGATGCGATCCCAGTCGCCTGCTTCCAGCGCATCCGCCGGAACCAGCCAGGAGCCGCCGATGCACAGCACGCTTTTCAGCGCCAGATAGTCACGGTAGTTGGCCGGAGAGATGCCGCCCGTTGGGCAGAAACGCACCTGGGAGAATGGGCCCGCAATGGCCTGCAACGCTTTGGTGCCGCCGTTCGCTTCAGCCGGGAAGAATTTGAACTCTTTCAGGCCGTAGTCCATGCCCAGCATCAGTTCAGAAACGGTGCTGATACCCGGGATCAGCGGAATAGAACCTTCGGTTGCGGCTTTCAGTAGCGGCTCAGTCAGCCCCGGGCTGATGGCAAACTGTGCGCCCGCTTCGGTCACTTCCGCCAGCTGCTGCGCATTCAGAACCGTACCGGCACCAATGATCGCTTCCGGCACTTCTTTGGCGATAGCACGGATCGCATCCATCGCACAGGCGGTACGCAGGGTCACTTCCAGAACGCGAACGCCACCCGCAACCAGTGCCTTCGCCATTGGGACAGCGTGCTCCAGTTTGTTTACCACAATAACCGGCACGACAGGGCCAGTGGTCAGGATTGCTTCTGCACTTGTTTTCCAGTTTTTCATCAGAGTTTTCTCTCGCCAGATCGTTAAAATCAAGTCGTCTTAAAACGTAATACAGGTTGCGCCCTGCTCCGCACCGGAGAGTTTCTCACGCAACGCACCAAACATTTCGCGTCCGGTACCCACGCGTGACGCGCTCAGGTCAGGAATATGTGGCTGACGCGCCGCCAGCTCTGCTTCATCCACCAGCAGGGTTAACTCGCCTGTCTGACCGTTAACGCGGATCATGTCACCATCACGCACTTTCGCCAGCAGGCCGCCGTCGTAGGCTTCCGGGGTGACATGAATCGCTGAAGGCACTTTACCGGATGCCCCTGAAAGGCGTCCATCGGTTACCAGTGCGATTTTGAAACGGCGGTCCAATAATACACCAAGCGGCGGCATAAGTTTATGTAATTCTGGCATCCCGTTCGCTTTTGGTCCCTGATGACGCACCACGACCACACAGTCTTTATCAAGCAGACCCGCGTCAAAGGCAGGTAAAACGTCGTGCTGGCTTTCAAACACCACCGCCGGGGCTTCGATAACCTGATTCTCTTCCGGCACGGCAGAGGTTTTCATCACGGCACGTCCAAGGTTACCGCTCAGCACTTTGGTGCCGCCGTGAGGAGAGAACGGCTGTTCGAAGGTTGCGATAACCTGAGGATCGAGCGAGTCGCTCGCCCCTTCGCGCCAGTCCAGCTCACCGTTGTTCAGCCAGGGTTCAAGGGTATAGCGATGCAGGCCAAAGCCCGCCACCGTGTTGACATCCTCATGCAGCAGGCCGCCTTTCAGCAGCTCGCGCATCAGCACCGGCACGCCGCCCGCGGCCTGGAAGTGGTTGATGTCCGCCGGACCGTTCGGGTACAGACGCGCCATCAGCGGTACCACGGAGGAGATATCGGAGAAGTCATCCCAGTTGATCAGAATGCCCGCCGCGCGCGCCATCGCGACAAGGTGCATGGTATGGTTGGTTGAACCGCCGGTCGCCAGCAGGGCGACAATCCCGTTTACGATGACTTTTTCATCCACCATTTTGCCCATTGGCATCCACTCGTTGCCGTTACCGGTCAGGCGCGTCACCTGACGGGCTGCGGCTTCGGTCAGCGCTTTACGCAGTGGCGCATCCGGCTGGATGAACGACGAGCCCGGCAGCTGCATACCCATAAACTCCACCACCATCTGGTTGGTGTTGGCCGTACCGTAGAACGTACAGGTGCCCGGCGCATGATAGGACGCGGCTTCCGCTTCCAGCAGTGCCTGACGGTCCGCTTTTCCTTCGGCATACAGCTGGCGGATACGGACTTTTTCCTTGTTTGGCAGACCACTAGCCATCGGGCCTGACGGCACAAAAATCGCTGGCAGATGGCCAAACGACAGCGCGGCCATCACCAGCCCCGGGACGATTTTGTCGCACACGCCCAGATAGAGCGCGCCATCAAACATGTTGTGAGAGAGGCCCACTGCCGCCGACATGGCGATCACTTCGCGGCTCAGCAAGGACAGCTCCATACCGTCCTGGCCCTGGGTTACGCCATCACACATGGCCGGCACGCCGCCTGCAACCTGGCCCACCGCGTTCACGCTGTGCAGCGCATTGCGGATGATAGCCGGGTAGGCCTCATACGGCTGGTGGGCTGAAAGCATGTCGTTATAGGAGGTAATGATGGCGATATTGTTACGCAACATGCTTTTCAGCGCGTCTTTATCACCAGGCTGGCAGGCCGCAAAGCCGTGGGCCAGATTCCCGCAGGCCAGCTGAGAGCGATGGACAGTTTCACTCTTCGCCTGTTCGATGCGGGCAAGGTAGGCAGCACGGGTCTCTTTCGAGCGTTCAACGATGCGTTGTGTTACGCGTAACAATGTCGGATTCATAAAAGCTCCTCTAATTTATCTGTCCAGGCTCGGGAGTTTACACAGTTTCTGACGGTTGTTAACAACGCTGAAACGCCTGATATCCGGAGCACAGGGGCAAAATGTCTGAAGGGAGTGTAATAAAAAAAGCTCCGCGGGTGAATCCACGCGGAGCTTAAAAGATAAAAATTATGCCACTTGCTGTGTTAGATCATGTTACCGGTAAAATAACACCTTTGGGCTAGAGAAAGTGGTTATTCAAACTCGTTCCAGGAGCGTCCATCACGGGTGATCATCGCAACGGAGGCGACAGGTCCCCATGTTCCCGCCTGATACGGTTTTGGCGCGTCCTGATCGGCTGCCCACGCTTCGGTGATAGAGTCGACCCACTTCCACGCCTCTTCCACTTCATCGCGGCGGACGAACAGCGCCTGGATACCACGCATGGTTTCCAGCAGCAGACGCTCGTAAGCATCGGCGAGATGCGTCTGGTTGAAGGTTTCAGAGTAGCTCAGGTCCAGCTTGGTAGTTTGCAGGTTGTGTTTGTGATCAAGGCCCGGCACTTTGTTGAGGATCTGAATATCCACACCCTCGTCCGGTTGCAGACGGATGGTCAGTTTGTTCTGCGGCAGTTCCTGCCAGGATTCTTTGAACAGGTTCAGTTCCGGATTTTTGAAGTAGACCACCACTTCGGAGCATTTTGCTGGCAGACGTTTACCGGTACGCAGGTAGAACGGCACACCGGCCCAGCGCCAGTCGTCGATATCCACACGGATCGCCACAAACGTCTCGGTGTTGCTGGACTTGTTCGCGCCCTCTTCTTCCAGATAGCCAGGAACTTTTTTCCCCTGGGCAAAACCTGCGGTGTACTGGCCGCGCACGGTTTTCTCACGCACGTTGGAGCGGTCAATACGGCGCAGTGATTTCAGCACTTTCACTTTGGCGTCACGAATGCTGTCGGCCGTCAGATCTGACGGTGGAGACATGGCAATCATGCACAGAATTTGCAGCAGGTGGTTCTGGATCATGTCACGCATCTGGCCGGCCTGGTCGAAGTAGCCCCAACGGCCTTCGATGCCCACCTCTTCCGCCACGGTAATTTCCACGTGGTCGATAGTGCGGTTGTCCCAGTTGTTCACGAACAGGGAGTTGGCAAAACGCAGCGCCAGCAGGTTCAGTACCGTCTCTTTGCCCAGATAGTGGTCAATACGGTAAACCTGACACTCCTCAAAGAACTCGCCCACCTGGTCGTTGATTTCACGCGAGGTCGCCAGCGACGTACCCAGCGGTTTCTCCATCACCACGCGCGCCGGTTTGGCGTTCAGCTTCGCCTCGCCCAGACCTTTGCAGATGGCGCCGAAGGTGCTTGGCGGCATGGCGAAATAGTTAATAGTGACACGATTTTCCTGGTCAAGCATTTCACCCAGACGGGTAAAGGCGCCTACATCGTTGACGTCCAGGTTGCAGAAATCGAGACGCCCGCTCAGCTTATCCCAAAGGCTTTCATCGATTTTCTCTTTCATGAACGTTTCGAGCGCCTCGCGCACGACTTTGGTATAAGCCTCCTTATCCCAGTCTGCGCGTCCTACCCCAAGGATCCGGGTATCGGGATGGATCTGGCCCGCTTTTTCGAGCTGATACAGGGAAGGCAGCAATTTTCGGCGTGCAAGATCGCCTTTAGCGCCGAAAATGACCAGGTCACATGCCTGGGCTGTTTGCGTTACCGCCATGTCATTCTCCTCAGTTAGATCGCCTGGTACTCTGCCAGGTATCGTTGTAATTTTATTACAATGCACTGTACTGCTTTTACGCGTTTCCTGAAACCATTAGCGCTTAACGTCGCGTGCGATACGGTAATTTTTCGTCGCCCGGGCCATTACGCCCGTCTGATGACGCAACAAACGTCGATTCTTTGCGCAACAGGGTCAGAGCAAAACCCGACGTCGATCAAGTAATGAAAAAAAACAACAACATTTCTTGTCGACGATTACCCTTTCGGGAGTCCCGGGGGTAATATCGGCTAAATCGAATCAAGATTTCATCTCTTTATGAAATCGTTTATGCCCTCATGAGCGTCTTGTTAACAATGAACATGCTGGAAAAAATCCAGTTTCAACTGGAACACCTTAGCAAATCCGAGCGCAAAGTGGCTGAAGTTATTCTCGCCGCGCCCGCTCAGGCGATTCATTCAAGCATCGCCGCTCTGGCACAGGAATCGGGCGTCAGCGAACCGACGGTCAATCGATTCTGTCGTAGTCTGGACACGCGCGGCTTTCCTGATTTTAAACTGCATCTGGCCCAAAGTCTGGCAAACGGCACCCCGTATGTTAATCGCAATGTAGATGAAGACGACAGCGTTGATGCTTACACCGCAAAAATATTTGAATCGGCTATGGCCACGCTCGACCACGTTCGCCAGTCTCTGGACATGAGTTCAGTGAATCGCGCGGTCGATCTTCTCACGCAGGCCAAACGGATTGCCTTCTTTGGCCTTGGCTCGTCCGCCGCCGTGGCGCATGACGCCATGAATAAGTTCTTTCGCTTTAACGTGCCGGTGATTTACTCCGATGACATTGTGCTGCAACGCATGAGCTGTATGAATTGTAGTGAAGATGATGTCGTGGTACTCATCTCCCATACGGGCCGCACCAAGAGCCAGGTGGAGCTGGCGCAGCTCGCGCGTGACAACGATGCGATGGTCATCGCCCTGACGACGGCAGGTACGCCGCTGGCCAGGGAAGCGACGCTCGCTATTACCCTGGACGTACCGGAGGACACCGACATGTACATGCCGATGGTCTCCCGCCTGGCGCAGTTGACGGTCATCGACGTGCTGGCGACCGGTTTTACCTTACGCCGGGGCGCAAAATTCCGGGATAACTTGAAGCGGGTCAAGGAAGCCCTGAAAGAATCGCGTTTTGATAAAGAATTGCTTATAAAGAGCGATGTTCCCTAATAACTACGATGTACGATTTACGGCATTCGGTCCCCTCGCTACTGCCTTGCGATAGATGAAGGCCGATTCTATGTTCACGCAACACCAAAGTTGTTTCAGTCAACGGAGTATTACATGTCCAGAAGGCTTCGCAGAACCAAGATCGTCACCACCTTAGGCCCGGCCACCGACCGCGATAATAACCTCGAAAAGATTATCGCCGCGGGTGCCAACGTGGTGCGCATGAACTTCTCTCACGGTACGCCAGAAGACCATAAATTACGTGCCGACAAAGTGCGTGAAATCGCAGCTAAACTGGGCCGCCATGTTGCTATCCTCGGTGACCTGCAAGGTCCAAAAATCCGCGTATCGACCTTTAAAGAAGGCAAAGTCTTCCTCAACATCGGCGATAAATTCCTGCTGGATGCCAACCTGAGCAAAGGCGAAGGCGATAAGGAAAAAGTGGGTATCGACTACAAAGGTCTGCCTGCTGACGTTGTGCCTGGCGACATCCTGCTGCTGGACGACGGACGCGTACAGCTGAAAGTGCTGGAAGTTCAGGGTATGAAGGTATTCACCGAAGTGACCGTCGGCGGCCCGCTCTCCAACAACAAAGGCATCAACAAACTCGGCGGTGGCCTGTCTGCCGAAGCGCTGACCGATAAAGACAAAGCGGATATCGTGACCGCAGCGCAGATCGGCGTGGATTACCTGGCCGTCTCCTTCCCGCGCTGCGGCGAAGATCTGAACTATGCTCGCCGCCTGGCGCGCGATGCAGGCTGCGATGCGAAAATCGTTGCGAAAGTGGAACGCGCTGAAGCGGTCTGCGATCAGGACGCGATGGACGACGTGATCCTGGCGTCTGACGTGGTGATGGTTGCCCGTGGTGACCTGGGCGTGGAAATTGGCGACCCTGAACTGGTCGGTATCCAGAAAGCGCTGATCCGTCGCGCGCGTCAGCTGAACCGCGCGGTGATCACCGCCACCCAGATGATGGAATCCATGATCACCAACCCAATGCCAACCCGTGCGGAAGTCATGGACGTGGCGAACGCCGTGCTGGATGGTACCGATGCGGTGATGCTGTCAGCGGAAACCGCGGCAGGTCAGTATCCGGCAGAAACCGTGGCCGCCATGGCGCGCGTGTGCCTGGGTGCAGAGAAGATCCCAAGCATTAACGTCTCTAAACACCGTCTGGACATTCAGTTCGACAACGTGGAAGAAGCGATTGCGATGTCTGCGATGTACGCAGCCAACCACCTGAAAGGGGTCACGGCGATCATCACCATGACCGAATCTGGCCGTACCGCGCTAATGACGTCCCGTATCAGCTCCGGTCTGCCGATCTTCGCCATGTCCCGTCACGAGCGTACGCTGAACCTGACGGCGCTGTATCGCGGCGTGACGCCAGTATACTTCGACAGCACCAACGACGGCGTGGCCGCCGCGCACGATGCCGTGAACCTGCTGCGCGACAAAGGTTATCTGGTATCCGGTGATATCGTTATCGTGACGCAGGGTGACGTGATGAGCACCATCGGCTCAACCAATACCACCCGCGTACTGACCGTAGAGTAAGCTCCAATCCCCTCTCCCCTAAGGGGAGAGGGGTGAAGGTTTCCTATTTCTTCGGGAAAAGCTCTTTACGCTTGTACGGCTCTGTTTCGCCAGGTTTACGCGTTTTGAGCAGCTTCAGGATCCACGTATATTGCTCCTTATGCGGCCCCACCAGCACCTCCACCTCTTCATTCATGCGACGTGCGATGGTGTGATCGTCTGCGGTCAGCAGATCGTCCATCGGCGGACGTACCTCAATGCTCAGGCGATGCGTTTTACCGTCATAAACCGGGAACAGTGGGATCACGCGGGCGCGGCAGACTTTCATCAGGCGACCAATCGCGGGTAGCGTAGCTTTATAGGTTGCGAAGAAATCGACAAACTCGCTGTGTTCCGGGCCGTGGTCCTGATCGGGCAGATAGTAGCCCCAGTAACCCTGACGTACCGACTGAATGAAAGGCTTAATGCCATCGTTTCGGGCGTGCAAACGCCCGCCAAAGCGACGGCGCACGGTATTCCAGACGAAGTCGTAGATTTTGTTTCCCTGATTATGGAACATCGCCGCCATTTTCTGGCCCTGCGACGCCATTAACATCGCCGGAATGTCTACCCCCCAGCCGTGCGGCACCAGGAAAATCACCTTTTCATCATTGCGACGCATCTCGTCGATGATCTCCAGCCCTTTCCAGTCAACGCGTTCGACGATCTTCTCCGGCCCTTTCAGCGCCAGTTCCGCCATCATCGCCATGGCCTGTGGCGCGGTGGTATACATGTCATCAATGATTGCTTCGCGTTCGGCGTCGCTTTTATCCGGAAAACAGTACAACAGATTTATTTGCGCGCGGCGGCGTGCGCTTTTACCTAAGCGCCCTGCCAGGCGCCCCACTTTGCCGAGCACCGGATCGCGGAGGGAAGCAGGTAGCAACGCCATGCCAGCAAACGCGTATACGCCAAGCCAGGCGCCCCAGTTACGCGGGTGGCGAAAAGATTTTTCAAACTCGGGAATGTACTCAATATTGTTTTTTTTGGTTTCCATGCGGGTTCCAGGGTCTGGTGACGCAAAAATATATTCGGATAGTGTAGCGAGGCTGCCGCCCGCGCACAAAAGAAAAAGCCGGCGCATACTGACGCCGGCTTTTTAAATCAGGAGAGCTTAGTCGAAGCGCAGCTGCGGCATCACCTCTTTCACCTGCGCCAGGTAATATTTGCGATCTTTGCCGGTCAGCCCTTCGGTGCGCGGCAGTTTTGCCGTCAGCGGGTTAACTGCCTGCTGGTTGATCCACACTTCGTAGTGCAGGTGCGGCCCCGTCGACCGGCCGGTGTTACCGGACAACGCGATGCGATCGCCACGTTTCACTTTCTGGCCCGGTTTGACCAGCAGTTTACGCAGGTGCATGTAGCGGGTGGTGTACGTACGACCGTGACGAATAGCAACGTAGTAGCCAGCAGCACCGCTGCGTTTCGCCATGACCACTTCACCATCCCCTACCGCCAGCACTGGCGTGCCCTGCGGCATGGCGAAGTCAACGCCACGGTGCGGCGCTACGCGGCCAGTTACCGGGTTCAGACGACGCGGGTTGAAGTTGGAGGAGACGCGGAACTGTTTCGCCGTTGGGAAACGCAGGAAGCCTTTTGCCAGACCCGTACCGCTGCGGTCATAGAACTTACCGTCTTCCGCGCGAATGGCGTAGTAGTCTTTGCCGTCTGAACGCAGACGAACGCCCACCAGTTGGCTCTGCTCGCGCTTACCGTCCAGCATTTCGCGGGACATCAGGACAGAGAACTGATCGCCTTTTTTCAGTTTGCGGAAATCCATCTGCCACTGCATGGCTTTGATCACCGAGCTGATTTCAGCGCTGGTCAGGCCGGCATCGCGTGCGCTGGAAACAAAGCTGCCGCCGACGGTCCCTTTCATGACGCTGTTAACCCAGTCGCCCTGCTGCAATTCGCTGGTCATTTTGAAACCGTTTGCAGTGCGATCGTAGGTGCGGGTTTCGCGACGGGACATCTCCCAGGTCAGACGTTGCAGATCGCCGTCGGGCGTTAGGGTCCAGGAAAGCTGCTGACCAATTTTCAGGTTACGCAGCTCTTTATCGGATGCGGCGAGCTGGCTGATGTTGCCCATGTCGATACCGTACTGGTTCAGGACGCTGCTCAGCGTATCGCCAGTAGAAACAACATATTCATGAATGCCGGCTTCATTCTGGATCTTGTCATCCAGCTCATCCTGGGGAATCGCTTCATCTTCCTGAGCGGCCTGATCGATAGGCTCGCTGGCCTCAGGCAGCAGAGAGCGGATCTCGCTCTTCTCCAGTTCGATGGTTTTAATGATTGGGGCGGAACTCGGGTGGTAAACATAGGGCCGCCAGACGGCGACCGCTAATGTGAGAACTGTAAGCGACCCCAGCATAACGCGGTGGGGTCGAGGCAGATTGTTAAATGCCAGGGCGACAGAGCGGGCTATCTGTTGCACGTATTCACTTCCTCGTTAATCTCCTTTCAGGCAGCTCGCATACTGATTCGCCAGTTGGCTGAGGAACTGCGAATAGCTCGCTTTGCTCAACTGGATGTTCGTACCTAGCGGGTCAAGGGTTCCCATGCGCACGGATGTTCCCCTGGCCACGGCTTCTACGACCGCTGGCCTGAACTGTGGCTCAGCAAAAACGCATGTCGCTTTTTGCTCAACCAACTGTGTTCTGATTTCATGTAAACGCTGCGCACCAGGCTGAATTTCAGGGTTGACGGTAAAATGCCCCAGCGGGGTCAGACCGTAATGTTTCTCGTAATACCCGTAGGCATCATGAAAAACAAAGTACCCTTTTCCTTTAAGCGGTGCGAGCTCGTTACCCACCTGTTTGTCGGTTGCGGCTAATTGAGCCTCAAAATCCTTCAGGTTGGCGTCGAGTTTGATTCGACTTTGCGGCATAAGTTCCACTAATTTGTCGTGGATTGCAACCGCTGTAAGCCGCGCTATCTCTGGGGAGAGCCAGAGATGCATGTTGTATTCGCCGTGATGGTGATGGTCGTCACCTTTTTCACCGTGAGCATGGTCGTGGTCGTGTTCGTCACCCTCGTCCTCAGCTCCTTTCATGAGTAACGGTTTCACGCCGGACAGCCCGGCAATCGTCACCTGTTTCTCAGCGGGAAGCTGACTGGCTGACTTCTGCATGAACGCTTCCATCTCAGGACCAATCCAGACCACTAAGTCCGCGTTCTGTAAGCGTTTTACATCAGATGGACGCAGGGAATAATCATGCTCGGAAGCACCATCAGGCAGCAGAACCTGGGTCTCAGTGACCCCATCCGCGATGGCAGAGGCGATAAATCCAAGCGGTTTAAGCGAAGCGACAACGGCGGCGTTAACATCTTGTGCTGTTGTACCCCAAAGAGCAGCGGATAAAGCTGCGAAAAGAAGCGTATTTTTCTGTAACATAATGCGACTAATCATCGTAATGAATGCGTGGAATGTGATATTATAACATTCGATGACTTCTGCAAGCTTAAATTGACATGACGACTTTAGTTTCTCTTGAAAATGTTTCGGTCTCATTCGGCCAGCGCCGCGTCCTTTCTGAGGTGTCGCTGAATCTGAAGCCCGGCAAAATACTCACGCTGCTCGGCCCTAACGGTGCAGGCAAGTCGACGCTGGTACGCGTCGTATTAGGCCTGGTAGCCCCTGACGCAGGTGTTATCGTCCGCCAAGACAAGTTGCGTATCGGCTATGTGCCGCAAAAATTACACCTCGATGCCACCCTGCCCCTGACGGTGAGCCGCTTCCTGCGCCTCCGTCCCGGTACGCGTAAAGCGGATATCCTCCCGGCGCTGAAACGCGTTCAGGCGGGACATCTTGTTGAGGCGCCCTTGCAAAAGCTGTCGGGCGGTGAAACCCAGCGCGTATTACTTGCCCGCGCCCTGCTCAGCAGCCCTCAGCTGCTGGTCCTGGACGAGCCGACGCAGGGTGTTGACGTCAACGGTCAGGTTGCGCTGTACGATCTGATTGACCAGCTCCGTCGGGAGCTAAACTGCGCGGTGCTGATGGTGTCCCATGATCTGCACCTGGTGATGGCCAAAACCGACGAAGTGCTGTGCCTGAACCATCACATTTGTTGTTCCGGCACGCCAGAAGTGGTGTCAATGCATCCGGAATTTATCTCTATGTTTGGCCATCGTGGCGCCGAGCAGCTGGGCATCTATCGTCATAATCACAATCACCGCCATGATTTACAGGGACGAATCGTCCTGCGTCGGGGAAATGGACACTCATGATTGAACTGTTACTGCCCGGCTGGCTGGCCGGGATTATGCTTGCCTGCGCCGCGGGTCCACTCGGCTCGTTTGTCGTCTGGCGCAGAATGTCCTATTTCGGCGATACGCTGGCCCATGCTTCATTGCTGGGTGTGGCGTTTGGTTTGTTACTGGACGTGAACCCGTTTTATGCGGTGATTGTCGTCACGCTGCTGCTGGCTGCCGGTCTGGTCTGGCTGGAAAAACGCCCTCACCTGGCAATTGATACCCTGCTCGGCATTATGGCGCACAGCGCCCTGTCGCTGGGCCTGGTGGTAGTGAGCCTGATGTCAAACATCCGCGTAGATCTGATGGCCTACCTGTTTGGCGATCTGCTGGCCGTCACGCCCGAAGATCTCATTTCCATTGCCATTGGCGTGGCGGTGGTGCTCGGGATCCTGCTGTGGCAGTGGCGGAATTTACTGGCTATGACCGTCAGTCCGGATCTGGCCTTTGTCGATGGCGTGAAGCTTCAGCGCGTGAAGCTGCTGTTGATGCTGGTGACGGCGTTAACCATCGGCGTGGCGATGAAATTTGTTGGCGCGCTGATCATCACGTCGCTGCTGATAATTCCTGCCGCCACTGCGCGCCGTTTTGCGCGTACGCCGGAGCAAATGGCCGGTATCGCGGTGATTATCGGAATGATTGCGGTGACGGGCGGGTTAACCTTCTCGGCGTTTTATGACACGCCAGCGGGGCCGTCGGTGGTACTGTGCGCGGCGGTGTTGTTTATTTTCAGTATGATGAAAAAGACCGCGCAGTAGTCAGCATGTCCCCGGTGGCGCTTCGCTTACCGGGGCTACAATTTATCGCTGCTTACGGCATCGCGGGCGGCGTAATGCCGAAATGATTCCACGCCCGCACCGTTGCCATACGACCACGCGGGGTACGCTGCAAGAAGCCCTGCTGGATCAGATACGGCTCCAGCACGTCCTCGATAGTCTCACGCTCTTCGCCAATTGCCGCCGCCAGGTTATCCAGCCCTACTGGCCCGCCAAAGAACTTATCCAGCACCGCCAGCAGCAGCTTACGGTCCATGTAGTCAAAACCTTCGGCATCGACATTCAGCATATCCAGCGCCTGGGCGGCGATCTCGGCCGATATGGTGCCGTCGTGCTTCACCTCGGCAAAGTCACGCACCCGGCGCAGCAGGCGGTTGGCGATACGCGGCGTACCGCGGGAGCGCTTCGCCACTTCAAACGCCCCCTCTTCGCTCATATCCAGCCCCATGTAGCGCGCGCTGCGCCCTACAATATGCTGAAGGTCGGGCACCTGATAAAACTCCAGACGCTGCACGATACCAAACCGGTCGCGTAGCGGTGAGGTCAGCGAGCCGGCGCGGGTCGTGGCGCCAATCAGGGTAAACGGCGGCAGATCGATTTTGATCGAGCGCGCGGCCGGGCCTTCACCGATCATGATATCCAGCTGGTAATCCTCCATTGCCGGATAGAGCACTTCCTCCACCACCGGTGAAAGACGGTGGATCTCATCGATAAACAGCACGTCATGCGGTTCGAGGTTGGTCAGCATCGCCGCCAGGTCCCCTGCTTTCTCCAGTACCGGGCCGGAGGTGGTACGCAGGTTAACGCCCATTTCATTGGCGACGATATTCGCCAGGGTGGTTTTACCTAACCCCGGCGGACCAAAAATCAGCAGGTGATCGAGCGCATCGCCGCGCAGCTTTGCCGCCTGGATGAAAATCTCCATCTGAGAACGAACCTGCGGCTGGCCGATGTACTCATCCAGCAGTTTGGGACGGATCGCGCGATCCACCACGTCATCTGGCTGAATAGTGCCTGCCGATACCAGGCGGTCTGCTTCAATCATCCTTTACCTCACAATGCAGCGCGCAGCGCTTCACGAATCAGAGTTTCACTGCTGGCATCCGGTTTAGCAATTTTGCTCACCATCCGGCTGGCCTCCTGAGGTTTATAGCCCAGCGCCACCAGCGCGGCAACCGCTTCCTGCTCGGCATCATCATCAGATGCAGGCGCGCCCGGGGAAGTCAGCACCAGATCGGCTGCCGGCGTGAACAGATCGCCATGCAGACCTTTGAAGCGGTCCTTCATCTCGACAATCAAACGCTCGGCGGTTTTCTTCCCGATGCCTGGAAGTTTAATTAACGCAGCCGGATCTTCACGCTCAACGGCGTTCACAAACTGTGGCGCTGACATACCGGACAGAATCGCCAGGGCCAGCTTCGGCCCGACGCCGTTGGTTTTAATCAATTCACGGAACAGGGTGCGTTCCTGTTTGTTATTGAAGCCGTACAGCAGCTGAGCGTCTTCACGCACCACAAACTGGGTAAAGACAACCGCCTCTTTGCCCGCCTCCGGCAGTTCGTAGAAGCAGGTCATCGGCATATGGACTTCATAGCCCACGCCACCCACTTCCAGCAGTACTAACGGGGGTTGTTTTTCAATGATGATGCCTCTGAGTCTGCCTATCACGTGACGCTCCTGCGTTCTGGAAGAAATTAACTGCCGACATAATAAAAAAAGGCTGGATAAACATCCAGCCTGATTTGTCATTATCGTAACCTGCCTCGCGCCAGATTGAGCCGCGACTCGCTCATTTGCATCGCATTCTGGCTGACGTGACAGTGGGTAATCGCAATGGCCAGCGCATCCGCGGCGTCGGCCTGCGGGTTCGCAGGGAGCTTCAGCAGGGTACGCACCATGTGCTGTACCTGGCTTTTCTCCGCGCTACCAATGCCCACCACCGTCTGCTTAACCTGACGGGCCGCGTACTCAAACACCGGCAGATCCTGGTTCACGGCGGCAACAATCGCCACGCCGCGCGCCTGACCGAGCTTTAACGCCGAGTCAGCGTTTTTCGCCATAAAGACCTGCTCGATGGCGAAATAGTCCGGCTGGAACTGGGTGATGATCTCCGACACGCCCGCATAGATGAGCTTCAGGCGCGACGGCAGATCGTCCACTTTGGTGCGAATACAGCCGCTGCCGAGGTAGGTTAGCTGGCGTCCCACCTGACGGATAACGCCATAGCCGGTGACGCGTGAGCCGGGGTCAATCCCGAGAATAATCGACATCACGCGTCTCCCGTAAACGGTTTACAGGCTCTCATCAGAGAGTCGCTGCAACCTCATCAGAGATTTCACCGTTGTGATACACTTCCTGCACGTCGTCGCAGTCTTCGAGCATGTCGATCAGACGCAGCAGTTTCGGTGCGGTTTCCGCATCCATGTCCGCTTTGGTAGACGGGATCATGGAGACTTCAGCGTTATCCGCCTTCAGGCCAGCCGCTTCCAGCGCATCGCGCACGGCACCCATCTCTTCCCATGCGGTGTAAACATCAATAGCACCGTCGTCGTAGGTCACCACGTCTTCCGCACCGGCTTCCAGCGCCGCTTCCATGATCGCATCTTCGTCGCCTTTCTCGAAGGAGATAACGCCTTTTTTGCTGAACAGGTACGCTACAGAACCGTCAGTGCCCAGGTTGCCGCCAGTTTTGGTGAACGCGTGACGCACTTCCGCAACGGTACGATTACGGTTGTCGGACAGACACTCAACCATCACCGCCGTACCGCCAGGACCGTAACCTTCATAAATGATGGTTTCCATGTTCGCGTCTTCATCACCGCCCACGCCACGTGCGATGGCACGGTTCAGGGTGTCACGCGTCATGTTGTTGGACAGGGCTTTATCCACCGCTGCGCGCAGACGTGGGTTAGAAGCCGGATCGCCGCCGCCCAGACGCGCCGCTGTCACCAGCTCACGAATGATTTTGGTAAAGATTTTACCGCGTTTGGCATCCTGTGCCGCTTTGCGGTGTTTGGTGTTGGCCCACTTACTATGACCTGCCATAAAAAGTTCTCCAAAAATCGCGCCTTCTCAGGCAGCGTTAATTACAAATTCTTCAATCGCCTGCCGGTTGCTCCACGACTTGGTCAGTGCGGCGGCATCCGCCGCATCCACCCAGCGGTAGGTCAGGTGTTCCGTGAACACGATCTCCCGCTCATGGGGAAGCGCAAGGCAGAACCACGATTCCGTATTGCGCTCAATGCCCGGTGCATAGCGATGACGTAAATGGCTAAAAATTTCAAACTCCACCGTGCGCTGACAGTCCTTCAGGGTCAGTTGCTCGTAAGCAACGTCAATGGCGACCTCTTCCTTTACTTCACGCGCGGCGGCCTGCGGCGCGGTCTCTCCCTCTTCCAGGCTGCCGGTAACCGACTGCCAGAAATCCGGATCGTCGCGCCGCTGCAACATCAGCACCCGCTTCGTGTCTTCTGCATAAATGACCACCAGAACCGAAACGGGACGCTTATATGCCATATCAGTTTTTCTCTTCCTTCTTCACCACCTCAATGCCCAGCTCAGCCAGCGCGGCCGGGTTGGCAAAGCTTGGCGCTTCAGTCATCAGACACGCCGCTGCGGTGGTTTTCGGGAAGGCGATCACATCACGGATGTTGTCGGTGCCGGTCAGCAGCATGGTCAGACGGTCAAGACCGAAGGCCAGACCCGCGTGCGGAGGGGTACCGTACTTCAGGGCGTCCAGCAGGAAGCCAAACTTCTCGCGCTGCTCCTGCTCGTTAATGCCCAGAATGCCGAACACGGTCTGCTGCATTTCACCGCTGTGAATACGCACGGAACCGCCGCCCACTTCGTAGCCGTTGATGACCATATCGTAGGCGTTTGCCACCGCGTCTTCCGGCGCCGCTTTCAGCTCTGCCGCCGTCATCTCTTTTGGCGAGGTGAACGGGTGGTGCATCGCGGTCAGGCCGCCTTCACCGTCGTCTTCAAACATCGGGAAGTCGATTACCCACAGCGGCGCCCATTTGCTTTCGTCGGTCAGGTTCAGGTCTTTGCCAAGCTTCAGACGCAGCGCGCCCATCGCATCCGCAACCACTTTCTTGTTGTCTGCGCCGAAGAAGATCATGTCGCCGTCCTGCGCGCCGGTGCGCTCAAGGATCGCTTCCACGATGTCCGCATTCAGGAATTTCGCCACCGGGCTGGTGATGCCTTCCAGACCTTTTGCACGCTCGGTCACTTTAATATAGGCCAGACCTTTCGCGCCGTAGATCTTGATGAAGTTGCCGTAGTCGTCAATCTGCTTACGGCTAAGGGCAGCACCGCCCGGAACGCGCAGGGCAGCCACGCGGCCTTTCGGATCGTTAGCCGGGCCAGCAAAGACCGCGAACTCAACGGCTTTCACCAGGTCTGCCACGTCCACCAGCTCCATCGGGTTACGCAGGTCTGGTTTGTCGGAACCGTAGCGACGCTCGGCTTCCGCGAAGGTCATGACAGGGAAATCGCCCAGCTCAACGCCTTTCACGTCGTTCCACAGGCTACGCACCAGGGCTTCCATCACCTCACGCACCTGCTCAGCGGTCATGAAGGAGGTTTCCACATCGATCTGGGTAAATTCTGGCTGACGGTCAGCGCGCAGGTCTTCGTCGCGGAAGCATTTCACGATCTGATAGTAGCGATCGAAGCCGGACATCATCAGCAGCTGTTTGAACAGCTGTGGTGACTGCGGCAGCGCGTAGAATTTGCCTTTATGGACGCGGGATGGCACCAGGTAGTCACGCGCGCCTTCCGGCGTGGCTTTGGTCAGCATCGGGGTTTCGATATCAAGGAAACCGTGGTCATCCATAAAACGGCGCACCAGGCTGGTGATTTTCGCACGGGTTTTCAGGCGCTGAGCCATTTCCGGACGACGCAGATCCAGGTAGCGGTATTTCAGACGCGCTTCTTCGGTGTTGACGTGGTTGGAGTCCAGCGGCAGCGCTTCCGCGCGGTTGATGATCGTCAGATCGGACGCCAGCACTTCGATTGCGCCGGTCGCCATGTCGGCGTTGACGTTTTTCTCGTCACGCGCACGCACGGTGCCCGTCACCTGAATGCAGAACTCATTGCGCAGCTCAGAAGCCAGCTTCAACGCATCAGCGCGATCCGGATCGAAGAACACCTGAACGATACCTTCGCGGTCACGCATATCAATAAAGATAAGGCTACCAAGATCGCGACGACGATTGACCCAACCACACAGGGTGACCTGCTGCCCGACGTGGGACTGACGCAGCTGCCCGCAATATTCTGTACGCATGAGATATCCCTTAATTAGCCGCAGGCTGATTGTCGCCTGTCTCGCAGGCTACGATGTCGCAGCTTTCTGTATGTCACAACTGGATGAAAAAAGGCGGCTATTATACTGGAAATTCTGCCGCACGATAAGAGCGAAGCACGGCCTGACGCGCGTTTGCTGAACTCTTATTGCCTATTCTCACAAAAATTAACAAAATTATCCGACCGATAACAGGCCATCACGTCGTAAGGTGTAGAAAAGCAATTCATTTGACGGGAGTGACGATGTTTACACTAGATGCCACCAAAACCGCCCTTGTGGTCATTGATTTACAGGAAGGCATTCTGCCTTTTGCCGGTGGACCGCACACCGCTGACGATGTGGTCAGCCGCGCTGCGCGCCTGGCAGAAAAATGCCGCGCCAGCGGCTCGCCTGTTGTTATGGTGCGCGTCGGCTGGTCCGCTGATTTCGCCGAAGCGTTAAAACAGCCGGTTGATGCCAAGGCCCCGGCGCAGGCGCTGCCGGACAACTGGTGGACATATCCTGTCTCGCTCGGTAAACGCGACAGCGATATAGAGGTCACCAAACGCCAGTGGGGCGCATTCTACGGCACCGACCTGGAGCTCCAGCTGCGCCGTCGCGGGATCGACACTATTATTCTGTGCGGGATCTCCACCAACATCGGTGTGGAATCCACCGCCCGTAACGCCTGGGAGCTGGGCTTTAACCTGGTGATCGCGGAAGATGCGTGCAGCGCAGCCTCTGCGGATCAGCACCAGGGCAGCATGACCCATATCTTCCCGCGTATCGGTCGCGTGCGCAGCACGGATGAGATCCTCAGCGCGCTATGATGTACGTGGGCCTGCCCCAGTGGTCGCACCCGAAATGGGTGCGCCTGGGTATTACCAGCCTTGAAGAGTATGCCCGACACTTTAACTGCGTGGAGGGCAATACCACGCTGTACGCTCTGCCCCGCGCGGAGATCGTCGAACGCTGGCGCGAGCAAACCAGCGACGACTTCCGCTTTTGCTTTAAATTCCCGGCGACCATCTCCCACAACGCCGCGCTGCGCAACTGCGATGATTTAACCCACGAGTTTTTCACCCGGATGTCGCCTCTGGCCAACCGTATTGGCCAGTACTGGCTCCAGCTTCCCGCCACGTTTGGCCCGCGCGACCTGCCTGCCCTCTGGCAGTTTCTCGACGCCCTGCCGCATGGCTTCACCTACGGCGTAGAAGTAAGGCATCCGGAATTCTTTGCCAAGGGCGACGCGGAGAAAGCGCTCAATCGCGGCCTGCATGAACGATCGGTCAACCGCGTGATCCTCGACAGCCGCCCCGTACATAGCGCAATCCCGCACAGCGAAGCCGTTGTTGATGCCCAGCGCAAAAAACCTAAAGTGCCCGTCCACGCGATCGTAACGGCACAGAACCCGATGGTCCGGTTTATCGGCAGCGATAACATGCAGCAAAATGAGGAGATGTTCGCCGTCTGGCTGCAAACGCTGGCGAAATGGGAGCACACCACCACGCCGTACCTTTTTTTACATACGCCGGATATCGCACAGGCGCCTGAACTGGTCGATGCTCTCTGGCAGGCCTTGCAGCAGGCAGTTCCGTCGGTTGGCCCCGCGCCGTCCATCCCACAACAATCTTCTCTTTTCTGAAATCACCCCCTATCATAGAGACGTGCCATCTGCCAAAAACAGGGAGTTAGTATGGTCAGCGCGCTGTATGCGGTGTTAGGTGCATTACTGCTGATTAAGTTTTCATTTGATGTTGTGCGCCTGAGAATGCAGTACCGCGTCTCGTACGGTGACGGGGGATTTTCTGAGCTACAAAGCGCAATCCGCATTCACGGCAACGCGGTCGAATACATTCCCGTCGCGTTAATTTTGCTGCTGTTAATGGAGATGGATGGCGCAGAAACCTGGATGGTGCACGTCTGTGGGCTACTGCTGATAGCAGGGCGTTTGATGCATTATTATGGTTTTCACCACCGCCTGATCCGCTGGCGTCGTTCCGGCATGAGCGCGACCTGGTGCTCGCTTTTGCTGATGGTGCTGGCTAACCTTTGGTATATGCCGTGGGAGTTGGTTTTCTCCTTCCATTAGCGCACAATATGCCCCTTTATTTTTCCCGGATTTTTACGTTATGTCAGATCGCGACACGCTTTTTTCCGCGCCTATCGCCAGCCTGGGCGACTGGACCTTTGATGAACGGGTAGCCGAAGTCTTCCCGGATATGATCCAGCGCTCTGTTCCCGGTTATTCCAATATTATCTCCATGATCGGCATGCTGGCGGAGCGTTTTGTTCAACCCGGCACGCAGGTCTATGACCTGGGCTGTTCGCTGGGAGCGGCAACGCTGTCCATTCGTCGTAACGTTCATCACGAAGGCTGCAAGATTGTAGCTGTCGATAACTCACCGGCCATGGTTGAACGCTGCCGTCGCCACATTGACGCGTATAAAGCCCCTACGCCTGTGGAGGTGGTAGAAGGCGATATCCGCGATATCGACATCCAGAACGCCTCGATGGTGGTTCTGAACTTTACCCTTCAGTTCCTGGTGCCGGACGATCGTCAGCGGTTGCTGGATAAAATTTATCAGGGCCTGAACCCGGGCGGCGCGCTGGTGTTGTCTGAGAAATTCAGCTTTGAAGACGCCAGCGTGGGCGAACTGCTGTTCAACATGCACCATGATTTCAAGCGTGCAAATGGCTACAGCGAGCTGGAGATCAGCCAGAAGCGCAGCATGCTTGAAAACGTCATGCTGACGGATTCCGTAGAAACCCACAAAGCGCGCCTGCGCAAAGCCGGATTTGAACACAGCGAACTGTGGTTCCAGTGCTTTAACTTTGGTTCTCTGGTGGCGCTTAAAGCCGGAGACGCAGCATGATCGAGTTCGGTAATTTCTATCAGCTGATTGCCAAAAACCACCTTTCCCACTGGCTGGAAACCCTGCCTGCGCAAATTGCCACCTGGCAGCGCGATCAGCAGCATGGTCTGTTGAAGCAGTGGTCCAACGCCGTGGAGTTTCTGCCTGAACTGACGCCTCATCGTCTGGATTTGCTGCACAGCGTGACGGCGGAGAGCGAAGAGCCGCTCCCGGCCGGGCAGATCAACCGCATCGAAACGCTGATGCGTAACCTGATGCCGTGGCGCAAAGGGCCGTTCTCGCTGTACGGTGTAAATATCAACACCGAGTGGCGCTCTGACTGGAAGTGGGATCGCGTTCTGCCGCATTTATCCGACCTGACCGGGCGCACCATTCTGGACGTGGGCTGCGGTAGCGGCTATCACATGTGGCGCATGATCGGCGCAGGCGCGCATCTGGCCGTCGGTATCGATCCGATGCAGCTGTTCCTGTGCCAGTTTGAAGCGGTGCGTAAGCTGCTGGGTAACGACCAGCGTGCGCACCTGCTGCCGCTGGGTATCGAGCAACTCCCTGCCTTGAAAGCGTTTGATACCGTTTTCTCGATGGGCGTGCTGTACCACCGTCGTTCCCCGCTGGAGCATCTCTGGCAGTTGAAAGATCAGCTGGTCAGCGGCGGCGAACTGGTGCTGGAAACGCTGGTCATCGAAGGCGATGAACATGCCGTTCTGGTGCCGGGCGATCGCTATGCGCAGATGCGCAACGTTTACTTCATCCCTTCCGCGCTGGCGCTGAAGAACTGGCTGGAGAAATGTGGATTTGTCGATGTACGCATCGCCGATGTGTGCGTGACGTCGGTTGAGGAACAGCGCCGCACCGACTGGATGATCACCGAATCACTGGAGCAATTCCTCGACCCGGACGATCACAGTAAAACCATAGAAGGCTATCCGGCCCCGATGCGTGCGGTATTGATTGCGACCAAGCCGTAGCCTTTAGCCGGGTGGCGGCTGCGCCTTACCCGGCCTACGCGTCGCACGTTTTCTCCAAAATAGTTCAAGTTGCAGCAAGGCGGCAACGCAGCGAATCCCCGGGAGCTTACATCAGTAAGTGACCGGGGTGAGCGAGGCGGCCAACGCGGCTGCGGCTTGAAATATGAAGGAGAAAAAAAGGCCCCTGTTGAAGTTGCAGGGGCCTGGTACAAGCAAGCATCATATTGGGCGACATGATGCGCGGTAAAAATCGGTACGTTGCTACACGTGATGACGTTCAATCAACGATTTCATTACCGCAACCGACTCTCCATCCACACCGTAGCGTGAGTACTCATCCGCTTCAGCATCCGTCGACATTGACAACCCTGTATTGCGATAACGCATGGGTGAAGGTATCCATTTACCCGCCGAGCTGTGCAGCTCTTCCACCCCTGCGTTTAAAAACAGTTCCAGATTGCTGGCGCGTACTCCTGCGCCCGCCATGATTATTGGAACACCGGAATATGCTTTTAGTTCCGTAATTAATTTCAGTCCTTTTTCAGCCGAGGACTGCTGGCCCGACGTCAGAACGCGCGCCACGCCCAGTTCTGCCAGCGTATCAAAGGCTTGTATCGGATCCTGACACATATCGAACGCACGATGAAAAGTGACCGCCATCCCCCGGGCGGCGCGCATGACCTGACGCATACGCGGAAGATCGATGTTGCCGTCTTCGTCCAGCATACCGATCACCAGCCCCGGAAAACCGGAATCACGGACGAGGGCGATATCCTCAAGCATGGCACTGAACTCACCCGCCGTATAACAAAAATCACCGCCGCGCGGGCGAATAATCGGGTGCACCGGAATAGTGATGGCCTGACGGGCTGATTTCAGCACGCCAAAGGACGGGGTTAATCCTCCTTCTTTCGGTGCCGCGCAAAGCTCGATGCGATCGGCCCCCTGCCGTTGCGCAGTGACGGCACACTCCACGCTGTAACAACAAATTTCCAGCAGCGCCATGTCATCCTCCTTAAATTTCACTCAACGTACCATCGTGGCACGTTGCCCGATTGGTGTCTGGATCGACGCTCACAATGCTTACGCTTCGCTGGCGACGATCTGCTCGATAGTCCAGGGATGGAATTTCACCGTCACGTTGCCGTCCGTTACGGCAAGCGTAGGGTTCGGTAAGCGTTCGCGCTCCCCTTTTGGCGAGCTGGTTTTGACGAAAATACCCGGCTGGCTTAACCCCTCGTCGGAAAGCAGCGCCAGCGCACGGGCGTTCAGCGTCTCGGGCTCCCCAGGCAGAACAATTTCGATATGCTCCCAGCCTTCGTGCGGATAACGCTTCTCTCCTGGCCAGGGCAGTTCCACAACGGTGAATTGCCAGTGCGCCACCGTTACCGGCGCGTGAAGTTTGAACAGGCAGATCGGGCGACCGTTAATGATATTCTCCGACAGCAGTTCTCCGCACTGCTCAAAGCCACGCCGCCAGCGTTCGGCGGTGGCATTCTGGTGGCAGCGCAAAGAGATGTGATCGGCCTCAAGCGGCGCGATATCCAGCCCGAGACGGGTGGCAAGTTCTGTGAACGCCTGAGTGAAGCGCGGTAAATCTGCGGAAATATCATGCAGTTCGTCAATGGTATGCCAGTTCGCCATAGGTCAGTCTCGTTTCGTGTCGCAAAGCCGCTAATTTACTCTGTTGCCCTCTGTCGACCAACCGCAGAATCACGGTTTTTTCGACTGCATGATTATGCATACCGTCTTCGCCTGGATTCTGAGCGATCTTCGCCCCCCGCAGGGCTGACGCCCGAAGGCATTTGCAGTATACTCCCGCCCTAAATTCTTAAACTGGCGTGGGTGTTTTTTACCCGCATCAAAAACGTAAGGTATCCAGGTGAATATTCAGGCTCTTCTCTCAGAAAAAGTCAGTCAGGCACTGATTGCCGCAGGTGCGCCTGCGGATTGCGAACCACAGGTTCGTCAGTCAGCGAAAGTACAGTTTGGCGACTATCAGGCTAATGGCGTGATGGCAGTGGCTAAAAAACTGGGCATGCCGCCGCGACAGCTCGCTGAGCAGGTACTGACGCATCTGGATCTCACCGGCATCGCCAGCAAAACCGAAATCGCCGGTCCAGGCTTTATCAACATTTTCCTTGAGCCTGCATTCCTCGCAAGCCACGTTGACGCGGCGCTGAAATCTGACCGTCTGGGCGTGGCTCAGCCAGAAGCGCAGACCGTGGTGGTTGACTACTCCGCGCCAAACGTGGCGAAAGAGATGCACGTCGGTCACCTGCGCTCCACCATCATCGGTGATGCGGCGGTGCGTACCCTCGAGTTCCTTGGTCACAAGGTGATCCGCGCTAACCACGTAGGGGACTGGGGCACGCAGTTCGGCATGCTGATCGCGTATCTGGAAAAGCAGCAGCAGGAAAACGCAGGCGAAATGGCGCTGGCAGACCTGGAAGGTTTCTACCGTGAAGCCAAAAAGCACTATGACGAAGATGAAGCCTTCGCCGAGCGCGCGCGCAGCTACGTGGTGAAACTTCAAGGCGGCGACCCGTACTTCCTCGAGATGTGGCGCAAGCTGGTGGACATTACCATGTCCCAGAATCAGCTCACCTATAACCGTCTGAACGTGACCCTGACCCGTGACGACGTGATGGGTGAAAGCCTATATAACCCGATGCTGCCAGGCATTGTGGCGGACCTGAAAGCTAAAAATCTGGCGGTGGAAAGCGAAGGCGCAACGGTGGTGTTCCTTGATGAGTATAAAAACAAGGAAGGCGAACCGATGGGCGTGATCGTCCAGAAAAAGGATGGCGGCTATCTCTACACCACCACCGACATCGCCTGTGCGAAATACCGTTACGAAACCCTGCATGCGGACCGCGTGCTGTATTACATCGACTCCCGTCAGCACCAGCACCTGATGCAGGCGTGGACTATCGTGCGTAAAGCGGGTTATGTGCCGGATTCCGTGCCGCTGGAACATCACATGTTCGGCATGATGCTGGGTAAAGACGGTAAGCCGTTCAAAACCCGTGCGGGCGGCACCGTGAAGCTTTCCGATCTGCTGGATGAAGCGCTGGAACGCGCGCGTCGCCTGGTGGCCGAGAAGAACCCGGATATGCCTGCTGACGAGCTGGAGAAACTGGCTAACGCGGTTGGGATCGGCGCGGTGAAATACGCGGATCTCTCCAAGAACCGTACCACCGACTATATCTTCGACTGGGACAACATGCTGGCGTTTGAAGGCAACACGGCGCCATATATGCAGTACGCTTATACCCGCGTACTCTCCGTCTTCCGTAAAGCCAATATCGACGAAAGCGTGCTGGCGAATGCCACGGTGACCCTTACCGAAGATCGTGAAGCACAGCTGGCTGCCCGCCTGCTTCAGTTCGAAGAGACGCTCTCCGTGGTCGCGCGTGACGGTACGCCGCACGTTATGTGTGCATACCTGTACGATCTGGCCGGTCTGTTCTCTGGCTTCTACGAACACTGCCCTATCCTCTCTGCTGAGAGCGAAGCGGTGCGTCACAGCCGCCTGAAGCTGGCGCAGCTGACGGCGAAGACACTGAAGCTCGGTCTGGATACCCTGGGTATCGAAACCGTAGAACGTATGTAAAAAAGAAACCCGGCG